>Ga0131853_10000362_pt1 | contig 83370 bp, 91 predicted proteins | sample TergutLab28metaG_FD_92764 | JGI IMG/M metagenome (GOLD analysis project Ga0131853, IMG submission 92764) | Labiotermes labralis P1 segment gut microbial communities from Petit-Saut dam, French Guiana - Lab288 P1 (version 2) (version 2) | ecosystem: Host-associated > Arthropoda: Insects >...
AAGAGTTCACTGACCCGTTTACGGGTGAGCCTGTGAAAAAAGGCAAATAGAAACCGCCCCCGTTAGGGGGCAGCCATGAAAACTTGATACGGTTGACAGAACCATTCAACAGCCTTGAGGCTTCGCTAGTAACTGGGCCTTATAGGCCCGAGCAAGCCACCCGTTTTACGGGTGGTCATGACTCTGTAGCTTTTCAAGTCTGCCTTTGAGTTCTGCATTTTCTTCACGAAGTATAGAGAGTTCACGGAGTTGTTCATCGCATTTATCCCATAGCTCTAAAAATCGACCAAACTGATAGTCAGACATATTCCCGGCATTTGGATCATACCCACCTACTTGTGGATTTAAAATTTCCTGCAATAGTTCTGTTTTTGCTTTGGTGCTTTCTGTGGGAGTGAACTCACCGCCAGTTATCGAATGAAACCGCGCACGAGCCTCGTTTATATCGGTAGACGAATTTAACGTATCAGCAAGAGCTGCTAATAATAGCTTAGTCTGGTAATCAGTCATGGTTTCTTCTCCCAGTGTTGGAAAATCGGTCATAATGCATCCCTTTCATTATAACCTCTATCCTTGGTTTTGTTAAATCAAAAGGGCTTGTGGTTTTTAACCGCAAGCCCTTTGTTGGTGGAGCATAGCGGATTTGAACCGCTGACCCCCACACTGCCAGTGTGGTGCGCTACCAGCTGCGCTAATGCCCCTCGATAGAGGTGTGTCTTTCAATTTTTAATGCCATTGGAGCGGTGGTATTTTCGGGGGTGGTATAGTGTATATGGTGTCCTACCAACTGCGCTAATGCCCCATAATGATGTTGTTCAAAATGCGATGGTCAACTTTGACCAATTCGATTTTTTGAACGAGAAGTCAAAAAATCGGAGAAAAAATTTCAGTTGTCCCTGGGTATCGTAAGCGACTAACTCGCGCTACCAACTGCGCTAATGCCCCACGTCGTTTTTGTTCAAAATGAGATGGTCAACTTTGACCAATTCGATTTTTTGAACGAGAGGTCAAAAAATCGGAGAAAAAATTTCAGTTGTCCGGGTATCGTAGGCGACTAACTCGCGCTACCAGCTACGCTAATGCCCCATATTGACCGAGAGAATAGTATCATGAAATAGGGGGAATGTCAAGAGAAAGCAAAGATCTCTTCCTCCATGGACAGACCTTGCACTTTGCGAGATGACATGATATTCTACATAAAGCTACAAACTGCGCAAGATCACGAAAGGACTCAAACCTATGAAGCGATGCCTTGCACTTTTATTGGCTTTACTCCTTGTAATTGGTCTCACTGCATGCGGCGGCGAAACCGATACCGAGGCGGAAACCACGCCTACTCCAGAGACTGGGCCAATCACAGCTACGCCGGTGCCGATCGTGCCCCCTACCCTTACAATCGGCGCTCTGTTTACCCTGAGCGGTGGGGACAGTATGATCGGAGAAGCGCAGCTTGATGCCATGCGGCTTTGGTTAGATCAGAGAGACTGGCAAATCGGCCCCTATGAGATTATCCTTGATTATCGGGATGACCAAGGCTCCGTTGATGTAGCCCTCACAACTGTGCAGGAATTCATAGATGCAGGCGCAGACTTGCTCTTCGGCGCACATCTCTCCAGCGTAGGCCACGGGATGAGTGAGCTTGCGATCTCGGCGGGGACTCCATATATCATCTCATCTGTACCGAATGATAATATGACCCAAAGAGGCAGACAAGAACGCTTAATCCGTACCGGTGGGTCTGCCTCACAGTTTACCCACCCATTTGGATATTGGGCCTATACAGAACGCAATGTTCGGACAGTTGGTGTGATCGCGGTAGATAACACCTTCGGACATGAAAGCGTTGCGGGATTTCGCCGTACCTTTGAAGAGGCAGGTGGCACCGTCCTTGGTTACCCGGTATGGGTACCGACGGATACCACGAATTTTGTCCCCTTCCTAGAGCAAATTCCAAGTGAGGCAGACGCACTCTTTATCCAATTTTATGGCGAAGACGCAAGACGTGTGCTGGAGGCCATCCACGGCATGAATCTGGAGGACACCATCCTCCTCGGCGGCACAACGACTGTAGATGCGCTTGTTCTGGATGGTTTGGATCCAGATGCTGCAATCGGCATATACTTCCCATCACCATGGATCACAGAGATAGGCACCTTGCCATCGTCATCATCTTATGCGATGGAAGCTTATACAGCTCTCGACATACTGGAAGCCGCTATTTTAGAAGCAGGCGGTTTCATAGACAACTTTGATGTCTTCCTCAGGGCAATCCGTGACATCGAAGCTACAACGGCAAAAGGTAGCATCACTATCGACGAGTGGAACAATGTCGTGCAGGACGTCCACATCCGCCAGGTGAGGCTAGATTTTACATTTGCGAATATGCCTGTCTACACCTTCTCTGAGGTAAGCCAGTTCTGGCGGTATGATCCGGTGGAATTTATGGCTTTGCCTGCGTATGACCGAGACTTTAACACAGCCGAACATAATCGCTTGCTTGACGCCTTACGGCGTGGGTAGGCATTGTTCAAATAATAAGCAGAGGTGTCCCGGAAATTGGGAGGCCTCTGCTTTGTTTGTGGTATGATGATTCTTTATGCCTTATTTATCAGCCTCATGATGCTCTTGTATAAAAATGATGAATTCCTTCCCCGTCGGTGTGCCGTAGCAATCCGCTTACCGGATCATATTGAAGTTGCATCTCCCACCACATCTCTGTCTTCAAGTTTACAGTATAGTGACTAATCATCGAAGAAGTATTTATCTCAAAGGCATATCTGCCATTTGGAATTAACTCTCCGGTGATGATCCAGCCCCCGGGTGCGAAATCTGTTGAATCGCCTGTGTGGAATTCCAACGCACCCTCGCCGTGCCAAATGAGAATTTTGCGATCTTCACTGATTTCCAAGCCATTTTCTGTCTCAGACATAGACAATACAATACCATCGTCTAACTCTGATCTCACATGCGTCCATCTGCCGGTAAAAGCGGATACCGCCTCGCTCCTTTCGTTCCGCTCCGCTTCAAAGGCTTCCCTTAAATCAGGCACCTCATTTCTTAACTGCCCAAAGTCAATCAAATCAGCAAACTGCTCCAGTTCGATTGTACCGGTCATGATATTCACTATGATAAAGGTCATTTCTGTCTCTAAAAGGATCAGCGATTTATGATCACTTTGCATGAGCAGGAGCTGTGTACCATGTACATTTTCATAGTTCCACTCCGTATAATCGGCAATGTTCCCGATATTGAGAAACACATTGTCAAACACCCCTTTGCGGCTTGAACGGACTTGGAAGCCAATTTCTCCAAATTGTCCGTCAAACTGGAAGGTGCCACAGGTAAATTGATAGCCCGCAAACCAGATCGAATCGTCTGAAAAGAGCGGGCCGTATGCAATGCTCGCCTGCAACTCTTCTGGTGTGCGAATATCCAGCCGCTCTCCGAATAGAGCGAGCCCATATCTCTCCATGATTTCGTGGATTTTATCGACCATTTCTAAGGAATAGGCTCCATATACCCAATACTGCTCCGGTACCTCTCCCCAGCTATTATCGGTAGCTCCGAGCGTAGCTTCTATGTCATAGGTATCAAGAAAGTTTTGCCATGCGACAGCGGCGGCATGTTCTGGACTGCCTGCAAAGCCTTGCAGGGATATAAGCTGGACCGAGAGCTCTTCTAATGCGCCATCCGGCCTCTCAATGATGATGGTATCCGTCTCAGTGTCTGGTAAAATCAAATCCCTTAGTCCAAAGAAGTTTGCAGGGAACGCAATTGCGGAAACGCCGATGACAAGACAAAAGGCGGCTATCGCCAAATTTCTTAAAAGACGGCTGCCACAGCGCCTTTGTTTCCTTGGAGCCTCAAGATTGGCCACAGATTTGACTTGGTGTATGAGGGCGGGCGGAGGCAATTCCTTTGATTGCAGCGCTTCTTTCAATAACAAATCTATGTCATGTGTTTTCATATTTTTGCCACCCTTTCTTGATTTCTTGTCTTGCGCAAAAAAGTCTGCTTTTTACTGTTCCGGCTGGTAAACCTAGAGTTTTCGCAATTTCTGTAATACTCATTTCTGCGTTGTAAAACAAAATGAGCGGTATTCGGTATCTCTCTGGTAAATCTCCCACTAAGCTTTGCACAAACTCTTTTTCTACTTGCCGCAAAACGTCTCCTTCTACATTTTGTCCGCTGTCCATTGCCAAATCAACAGAGATTTCAGGTGCCAGACGCTTTCGTCTGGCGTATTTTCTTTGTCTGCTCTTCCATAGATATAAGGCTATCCGACATAAAAAGCTCAATGGACTTTCTGCCGCTTGTAGTTTTTCCGGTTTTTGTAGGGCAGAAATCCATGTTTCTTGAAACAAATCTTCCGCCTCTTCTTTGGAATAGGTCATACTTCGGCAAAAGCGATACAGTGCGGTACTATGTGCCTCGATCAGACAAGCGATATCTGTCTTGTCATGGGTCCGGACAAAGTCAGTTTCAGCTATATCCATATAGTCTTCCTCCCTTGCTCGTAATAGGCCGTCACTATATATATCGTCACGAAAATGAAATTGGTTCATTTTTCTGCAAAATTTTCAAAACTGATCCATGTCATTTTATCACAACGCATTCCCCAAGCATCACAAAAAACCCCCCTCTGCAATTGCAGAGGGGGGTTCCTTATACCCGTTTAGCCTGGGAACTTCTTATCGAGCATCTCTTTCTGTGCAAGGAGAAGCTCATACTTCTCTTTCGCTTGCTCCGCTGCTGCGTTAAACAGCATTTCCGCTCTCGCTGGGTCTTTGAGCTTGAGAGAGGTGTAGCGGACTTCTTCGTCTAGGAAGTCAAGATAGCTTGCACTTGGGGCTTTTGAGTCGATGGTGAGTGGGTTTTTGCCTTCTGCTTTTAGATCTGGGTTAAAGCGGAAGTTGTGCCAGTACCCGGCCTCGACTGCTTTCTTGGTTGCCTCGATGGTTTTACCCATACCGTTCTTGTTCCCGTGTGAGATACATGGGCTGTATGCAATGACGATGGATGGACCGTCATACGCTTCGGCTTCGAGGATGGCTTTTAGGGTTTGGTTGTAGTCTGCGCCTAGCGCTACCTGTGCAACGTAGACGTAACCGTATGCCATGGCAATTTGGGCGAGGTCTTTCTTCTTGACTGGCTTACCAGCAGCCGCGAATTGTGCAACGGAACCAGTTTGGGAAGCTTTTGAAGACTGACCTCCGGTGTTGGAGTAGATCTCGGTATCGAAGACGAGGATGTTTACATTTTCACCAGATGCGATGACGTGATCCAGACCACCGTAGCCGATGTCGTAGGCCCAACCGTCTCCGCCGAACATCCAAGTGGATGGCTTCATGAACTGGTTGGAGTGGTCAAGGAGATCTTTGTGCAGTTTGCTTGCAGGAGCCGCTTCTAGGGCAGCTTTCAGAGCTTTGCCCGCTACGTTAGATGCTTTGCCGTCTTCGTAGACTGCAAGCCATGCTTCAGCAGCTTCCGCTACTTTTGCGTCAGACTTCTCTGCGACCACTTGCTCTGCAAGCATTTTCGCACGCTCACGCTGTTGTTTTGTTCCGTAGTATACGCCGAGACCAGCCTCTGCTGTGTCTTCGAAGAGAGAGTTCAGCCATGCTGGGCCTTGCCCGTCTGCGTTTACGGTGTATGGTGTTTGGGAATATGTACCGCCCCAGATGGAGGAACAACCGGTGGAGTTTACGATGTACATTCTCTCACCAAATAGTTGTGTGACAAGTTTCGCGTATGGTGTCTCACCGCAACCCGCACATGCGCCGTGGAACTCAAGAAGCGGACGGAGGAATTGAGAACCTTTGACTGTTGTGGGTTTGAAGACTTCTGCAACTTCAGATTTTGCCATCTTGACGTGTTTGTCACAGTAGTTGTACCACTCTTGCTCTTCCAGACGCGTGCCGAGGGGCTCCATGGTGAGGGCTTTTGTTTTGGATGGACAGATGTTGGCGCAAGAGTCACAACCCATACAGTCTAGAACTGATGTTACAACTGTATACTTGAGGTGATCGAGGCCTTTGCCTGTCATAGAGAGCTTGTGCATTGCGCCCGGTGCGCCGTTTGCTTCCGCTTCGTCAAGTGCGTAAGAGCGGATGACGGAGTGAGGACAGACATAGACACACTGGTTACACTGGATGCAGTTTTCTGGATGCCACTTTGGCACGTTGACTGCGATGCCGCGTTTTTCGTATGCAGAGGTACCCTGCGGACAGCTTGCGTATCTGTCTTTTACGAAGGTAGATACCGGTAGGCTGTCGCCGCGGATGCCGGCGATTGGGTAGAGGATGTTCTCAACGAAATCGACCACATCTGCTCTGTCGCCTGTTGGGCGGGCTTTTGGCGCGTCTGCTTCTGGGTTTTTCCAGCTCTCTGGAACTTCCAGCTCGATGATGTTCTTTACACCTGCGTCTACGGCTTGATAGTTCATCTCAAGAACTTTCGCCCCTTTACGACCGTAAGACTCGTCGATGGCTTCTTTCATGTATCTCACAGCGTCTTCGATTGGAATGAGCTGTGGGTTGAGCTTAAAGAATGCCGCTTGCAAAATGGTGTTGATCCGTGTGCCGAGGCCGAGGCCTTGGGCAATATTTACCGCGTCACAAGTGAATACTTTGATGTTATTCTCTGCGATATGCTTTTTAGAAGACGCTGGGAGACGTGCGCCAAGCTCGTCGATGTTCCAGTCACAGTTTACGAGGAATGTACCGCCCGGCTTGATGCCTGTTGCGATGTTATAACGCTCAATGTAAGAAGGCACATGGCAGGCAACGAAGTCTGCGTAGTTAACAAAGTAAGTAGAACGAATCTTCTCGTCACCGAAACGGACGTGAGACTGGGTTACGCCACCTGATTTCTTGGAGTCGTATTGGAAGTAAGCTTGTACTTGCTTATTCGCATAGTCGCCCAAGATTTTAACGGTATTTTTGTTGGCACCGACTGTACCGTCAGCACCGATGCCCCAGAATTTACAGGAAACGATAGACTTGCCTGTTGTGTCTGGGTTTTCTTTGATTGGAAGAGACAGATGGGTCACATCATCTTCAATCCCGACTGTGAAGCCGTTTTTCGGGCTTGCACTTTGTAGGTTCTCAAATACTGCAAGGACACAGCCCGGTGTTGTGTCTTTTGACGCGAGGCCATAACGTCCGCCAAACACTGGAAGATTCTCAAACTTTGTACCTTTGAGGGCTGTGACAACGTCCATATAGAGTGGTTCGCCGTGGGCGCCCGGCTCTTTGGTACGATCTATGACACTGATTTTTTGGACACTCTCTGGAATTGCGCCGAGGAAGTGTTTGATGCTGAATGGACGGTAAAGACGGACTTTGATCATGCCGACTTTTTGGCCTTTTGCGTTTAGGTAGTCCACAACTTCTTCTGCTGTTTCACAGACAGATCCCATTGCGATGATGACTTCTGTGGCATCCGGCGCGCCGTAATAGTTGAAGAGTTTGTAGTCTGTGCCAGCTTTTTTGTTGACTTTATCCATGTACTTCTCAACAACAGCCGGGAAGTCGTTATATGTTGTGTTAGATGCCTCTCTGTGTTGGAAGAAGGTGTCTGGGTTTTCTGCGGAACCTCTCATGATCGGATGGTTCGGGTTGTTTTGAGTTTTGCGGAAGTGAGAGATCGCGTCCCAATCTACCATGTCTGCGAAGTCTTCGTAATCCCATGTTTCGATTTTTTGCATTTCGTGGGAAGTACGGAAACCGTCGAAGAAGTTCAGTACAGGAACACGGCCTGCGATTGTTGCAAGGTGGGCAACTGCGCCGAGATCCATGACCTCTTGTACGGAGTTATTTGCAAGCATGGCATAACCGGTCGAACGGCAAGCCATAACGTCTGAATGGTCACCGAAGATGGATAGCGCGTGGGTCGCAACTGTTCTGGCCGAGACGTGGAGCACGTTTGGTGTAAGCTCTCCTGCGATTTTGAACATGTTGGGGATCATGAGCAGAAGTCCTTGGGATGCGGTGTATGTACTGGTCAGGGTACCTGCGTTGATGGCACCGTGAACGGTACCGACAGCACCGGCTTCTGATTGCATTTCAACCACTTTTACCGTTTGGTTGAATAGATTTTTACGCCCTTCGGCGGCCCAAATGTCCACATACTCCGCCATGTTGGACGATGGGGTGATGGGATAGATACCAGCAACATCTGTAAACGCGTAGGACACGTGTGCAGCGGCGGTGTTCCCATCCATTGTCATGAGTTTTCTTGCCATATTCTCTCTCCATTCCAATATTGATTACTTGCATAAATTATATAATAACGGACGGCTGGGTGACCGTCCCTACAAGCCAAGTTAATTGTTTCACAAGGACATGCAAACGAATTGGAAATATCCTAGATGGATATTTCCAATTCGTGCAGACCAGATTTGAATTACTCTACGTCCGCGTAATCTTCGAATTCTTTTACTTCTTTGCCTTTTCTACAGATTAGGCCTTTGCAATAGTCACGGCATGTCCCAAATAGTTTGAGGAGCTCTTCTTGGAAAATGACCACTGCGCAAACAGCTGCCGATAGAACGATGACCGCTGATGCCAGGGTAATAACTAGCTTGACTGACTTCATGATATCATACCTCCTGCTTGTCATTATAATTATAGGGCTATAACTCGTCTTCATATTGTATATTATTTGACAATTAATTGCAAGGCAAACTAGCAAAAGTTTTGAAATTTTTCGCTGGAAAATGATTCTATACTTGTGATTTTGGTCTTCTCATTGTATAATGTAGCATATATTGGGATCGTGCGGACATGATCCCATGCCTCAGAAGGGAGAGTTCCTATGGTGACTCAAAAAGCCGCTTTAGGCGAAATTGTTATTACAAGCGACGTCATCACCACATTGGCTGGTGCCGCTGCGACGAATTGTTTTGGTGTGAAGGGCATGGCAAAACGCTCTATGTCTGACGGAATCGTCCACCTGCTCAAGCGGGAGGCGATGGGCAAGGGTGTGTTTGTCATCTATCACGAAGACGGCTCAATTTCCATTGAGCTTCACATTGTGATTGATTACGGCGTGAACATCTCAGCGCTTACATCTAGCATGATTGACCAAGTGCGCTATAAAATCGAAGGTACGACTGATCTCAAGGTTTCAAGCGTTGATGTGTTTGTTGACTCTATGTATGCAGACAAGTAAACTCTGCGTTTTTTCAACTAGGAGGAAAAAGCTGTGAAAACAAAGCTTACAGGCAGGGATTACTGCGCCATGATTGAAGGCGGCGCCGCTGCTATTGCACTTGAAAAAAAGCTGATTAATGACCTAAACGTCTTCCCTGTCCCCGATGGTGACACAGGGACGAACATGACACTGACTATGGGGGCCGGGGCCGCAGAAGTGAAGAAGCATGATCCAAAGACGATCGCCCAGGCTTCTGCTGTTGTGGCAAACGCATTGCTCCGTGGGGCTCGGGGGAACTCCGGCGTTATTTTGTCTCTTTTGTTCCGCGGAATCTCCAAGGGACTCAAGGATATTGAAGAGGCCGATGCGCTCCAGTTCGCACTTGCGATGGAGGCTGGTGTTGAGGCCGCTTATAAGGCGGTTATGAAACCCGCGGAGGGTACCATGCTCACAGTTTCCCGGGTGGCGAGCGCCGCTGCTGTTCAGTTTGCGGAATCAGAGAATGACATTGAAAAACTGTTCGAGCACACGATTAAAGTCGGGCTCAGGGCGGTTGAGGAAACGATCAATCAGAACCCGGTACTCAAAAAAGCGGGTGTGGTTGATTCCGGCGGTAAGGGTTATGTGATGATTCTAGAAGGTATGCTCCGCGCGTTACGCGGCGAGGTAATTGAAGCTCCTACAGACGACAAAGAGGAGGAAAGCTCTGCCGATTTTGCTTCTTTCTCAGAGGAAGATATCACCTTTACTTATTGTACAGAGTTCATCATCGTCCGAGAGAATCGGAAAGATGCAGGAGCGCTTCGTAATCTCCTTGACACCATAGGGGATAGCCTTGTTGTCGTGGATGATGATGCTCTCATCAAGGTACATGTCCATACAGATGACCCGGGCCGAGCCTTGACAGAGGCCTTGGCTTACGGCGGTTTGACCGGGATCAAAATTGAGAATATGCGCGAACAACATGCGGAGGCTGCAGGCAATGCTGCGCCCTCTCCTGCTCCTGTTCTTGCTGAACCTGAAGTTGCGCCTGCTGAAAAGGCAATTGGCTTTGTTGTGGTCTCTGCCGGGGCGGGTCTGGATCTGGTGTTCTCTGATCTCGGGGCAGATCAAATTGTGACGGGAGGCCAGACCATGAATCCTTCTACGGCTGATTTAGCCGGAGCGATTGATCTGGTACCTGCGGAAACGGTGTTTGTGCTGCCAAATAACAAGAATATCATCTTAGCCGCCCAGCAAGCGATTCCGCTGACACACAAGCGTGTGATCGTGATCCCGACTACAACTTGTCCCCAAGGTGTGTCGGCTCTGCTTGGGATTGATCCGGAGATGAGCGTTTCTGATATGGAAACTGCCATGACAGCCGCGATGTCTCAGGTGAAGACGGCACAGATTACATACGCCTCACGAGATTCCGACTTTGACGGGCATGCGATCCGTGCGGGACAGTATTTGACCCTGCTTGACAATAAAATCCTCGGCAGTGCGGATGATTTTGCCTCGGTACTGGACACAACTGTGGCGGCATTGGCAGAGCTTTCTCCGGAATTTGTCAATGTGTTCTACGGCGAAGACGTGGATGAATCGACGGCTCAGGCGACGGCGGATATTATCTCTGAGCGGCTCCTTGGAGCAGAAGTCACGCTGATTAATGGCGGGCAGCCGGTTTATTCATATATGATTTCGGCGGAGTAGGATTCGGATTGTAAGATTAAACATAATGAAACAGAGGTAGCCTTGAATGGGCTACCTCTGTTTTTTGTGTTGGGCATTTTGTTGTATATAGGCTCCTTTTTCAAAAGAGCTGTCCGCGAAGCGGACTGAGGATTGCCCTTTGTAGACTTTTGCAAGATTGAATCCTCCGTCAGGCTTCGCCTGCCACCTCCTTTGGAAAAGGAGGCTAGGGTCAAGTGCGAGGATTTTTCTACTTTTCGATAAGTTGATCTAAACTCACACCCAAAGCAACCGAAATGCGATACAGCGTTTCGACCGAAAAGTTGGTTGCGACTTTTTCGCTTTCAATTTGTCGTATAAATTCGTGCGACACACCAACAATCTCGGCAAGCTGTGCAGCCGTGATTTTCCGTTCCTTGCGATATTTTTTGATGTTCTTACGGATGGTGTTATATATGTCATGGTCAAATACAATCGTGTTCATGTAAGGCATCACCCGACATAATTGTATCGACTTGTATAACAGCCGTATGTAAACCAACGCTTTACAAAATTGATTGTTGATGCTACAATATAAGAAGCATAGTACATAAGTATATCATGTTATTGGATTGAATAAATTTCGTGAGGTGATTATTATGAAAGACTTTGAAGGATCCTTCAGCGATTTCCTTGATAGCACGGAATATGACAAAGCAGAAGAGGCCGTATTTTCTTTCGTGCGCATGGCGTTCAAAGCGGGCTGGATTGCAGCGGGCGGTGAGGAGCCGAATTCCGCAAAGTATGTGAATCCATCGGATGATGCTAATCAAAAAGGATAAAAATTCTGTTTATAGCAAGATAAAACGCCACCCAGTGGGCGGCGTTTTTGCATATCTCTCTTCAATCTACCGCTTCCAAGATTGATACAAAGCCAATATCCGCCCAAACTTCCCGCCTCCGCGGGAGAGTTCGGCCAAGATCACCCGCTCTAGGCCGTCTAAGACTTGCTCTGTTGTGTCCACATCTACACCGCCTGCGGCGTGGGCGACCAGTTTGTTGATTTCGTCTCTTGTCATATCTGTCCACCTCCTAGGATGTGCTTTCAAACCGTCGAAACACCACAAAAACGCCTAATTCCGCCGATTTGAAAACACATCCTAGAAAAGCCTATGCGAGGTGGACAATAGTGAGACTTATAACGGGCGGATTTTGTCTCCGGTCTTCACTGTGCCATCAGTCAAGACGCGGACAAAGATGCCCTCTCGTGGCATGACGCAATCACCCACTGCTTGCCGGATGGCACAGCCTGTGTCGTGGCACTCTTTGCCGATTTGTGTGACCTCACAGATTGCTGTGCCGATCTGTAGGCGGGTGCCGAGGGGGAGGGTGTGGAGTTCTATCCCTTCTGTTAAGATGTTCTCTGCGAAGGCGCCCGGTAGTAGATCCGGCAGGACATGGCGGAGGGCGTTTACACTCTCGATCCCCAAGAGACTCACCTGCCGATGGGCGGAGGTACCGGCGTGGGCGTCTCCTTCTAGGCCGTGGTCTCGGCAGAGGGTACCGATGAGGATGGGTGTTTTGGCTTCCCCTTTGCGAGGACTGGTGTGTACAGATAGTACCCGTGCTGTTGGTGTTGCGCACTCCCTTGCCTCTTCGGATAGGATATCCAATCCATGTCCCAATGTGTCTAATACGGCTAACAAGTTCTCTTCCGCGGCCTTTGGGCTTCCGGGGAGGTTTAGGATCAGGCTCCCCCCTCGAATGCCGCATACGGCACGAGATAACATGGCACGGGGGGTGATTTTTAGACTCTCTGCCCGCATGGCTTCTGGGATGCCGGGTACCATCCGCTCACAGACGGCAATTGTAGCTTCCGGGGTTCTGTCTCGCGGGGAGAATCCGGTACCGCCTGTTGTGAGGATGAGGGAGGCTCCAGCGTTTGACGCTTCTAGGAGGGTTTCGATTATATCGCGCTCTTCATCGGGGACGATCCTTTGTGATACGATTTGATATCCAGCCTCTGTCAAAAGGGTTGCGATGACTGCCCCGCTCTCATCTTTGCGAAGACCTATGGCGCATTTGTCGCTTACTGTGATGACTGCCGCTGTCCGCATTAGACGTCCCTCCGATAATCGCCGGACTTGCCGCCGGTTTTCTCAACAAGGAAGGTGCCGCCTATTACCATGTCTCGCTCTGCGGATTTGCACATGTCATAGATGGTCAAGGCCGCTACGTTTGCGGCAACAAGCGCCTCCATCTCGACGCCTGTGACATAGGTGGCCGTGACTGTTGCCACTACTACAATGGCAGGGGGAGACTCCTCGATGGTGAATGTAAGATCTACCCCGGTGAGGGGGATGGGGTGGCACATTGGGATCAGCTCCCATGTCCGCTTTGCCGCCTGTACACCTGCTATTTGGGCGACTGCTAGTACATCTCCCTTGCCGATCTCTCCTCTTTGGATCAGATGGAGGGTTTCTGCGCTCATGGAGATCCGAGAGGCGGCGATTGCTTTTCGCTTTGTGGCTTCCTTCTCTGAAATGTCTACCATCTTTGCGCGCTTGTCTTCATTGAAGTGTGACAGTGTCATATTAGCCTCCGATTCGATGCATCCCGCGCTGGCTTTCGCTCCCAGTACTTGCATCCATGTGATGTCTGCTTGGTTTCCCTGTGATTCCACCTTCTAGGGCGGTCTGTAATGCCTCGCCTGACAAGCCGCGGAGTAAGATTTCTTCCTCTGTGTGGAGGCAGGGTTTTAGCTTGCCATCTGCCGTTACGCGGACACGATTACAGCGGGCGCAGAAATTTTGGCTCATTGGTCTGATGAGGCCTACAGGGACCTTGGCACCCGGCAAACGGTATACTGCGGCGACTTGGTTTTCGTAAGCGGGATCTGGGATCAGCTCCGGACAGGCCTCTAACACTGCGTCTGCGGATAGATATTGCCTCTCTGAGAGCGCAGCGCCCATGCCGATTGGCATGAGTTCAATAAAGCGGACTTGGATGCCTGGCTCCTTTGTAAGGGCTGCAAAATCTGCAATCTCTGTGTCGTTTACGTCCTTCATGAGTACTACGTTTAGCTTGACTTGCAGTCCCGCTTCCCGGGCGGCTTCGATCCCGCTTCGAACTTGGCTTAGATCACCGCCTCTTGTGAGAGTCGCAAAGCGGACTGGATCTAGGGAGTCTAGGCTTACGTTTACCCGGTTTACGCCTGCACCATGTAAGGCTTCAGCAAAATCTGCGAGTAGAATACCGTTTGTTGTCATGCATAGTTCGTCTAATCCGGGGATTTTCCCTATGCGGGTGCAGATGTCTAAAACATCTCTTCGTACCAGAGGCTCACCCCCGGTGATGCGGATTTTTGTCAGTCCCAAGGACACCGCCGCGCGGGCAATGGCTTCGATCTCCTGCACAGACAGTTCGTCTCCGTGCCGGGAACCGTCTTCTGAGATGCAATAGGTGCAGCGCAGATTACAAGCCTCCGTAATGCTGAGGCGTAAATAGCGGATGTCCCTGCCGAATGGGTCTCTCATAGAAGCCCCCCCTCACCGAAGGAAAGCAGATCATCTCGGGTGATTCGCACATTTGCAAAGATCCGGGGAAGAATAAGGTCCAGAGCGGTTACCTTGTGGTGCATGGCGGCGCCCGGTACGCCGATTAGGGGGATCTCGCCCAGATAGGCAAGCATGAGCATATTCCCCGGTTGCACAGGAACGCCTTGAGCTATCACCTCTGCCCCTGTCTGCCTGATCGCTGTGGGGGTGAGGTCGTCCGGGTCAACACTCATCCCTCCGGTGAAGAGGAGGAGTTCTGCACCATCTGCCAGAAACGCCTCTGCCGCTTTGACAATCGCCGCCGTGTCATCCGGGCATTTTGTTATACCCAGTATCTCGCCCTTGTACTCTGTCACTTTTTCCCGCAAGACCGGCTCAAATCGATCCGGGACGCGCCCTTCGTATACCTCGCTGCCTGTGATGATGCAGCCTACTTTGCGGGGTACAAAGGGACGCACTTCTAGAATCCCGCTCCCGAGATTTTCCACCTGACTTACATTTTCCCGTGCTGTGACTAGGGGTATAATCCGCACACCTGCGACGGGGTCACCTGCTTTGGCTACTGTGAACAACGGGCGAGTCGCCGCTGTGAAATCTGGGATTTGATTGAGGGCTCTAAGCCGGGGACAATCTATGACAAGAAGGCCGTCATGCATAGCTGTCAAGCTATATCTGCCCTCTCTGGGCGCATCGTATGTGATACCTTGTCCAGCTAGGGCTTTGGCACCGGCTAGTCCTGCTTCTTCCTCATGTATTTCGTCTACCGCGGGATCCCATACGAAGAGGTGCGCCTTTCCCATATCTAGGAGGTGCGGAATATCCGCCGCTTGCACTACATGTCCCCGGGGGAATGCGACTCCTTTGAATCCGTCCTCGCGGATGGCGGTCAGATCGTGGCAGAGTGTCTCGCCGATTGCATCGTATACTGAGATTCGTTTTATGGGAGACACCTCCTGTTTTGTATGGACTTGCAATAAAGTTGTATGTTTATTCCGTGCTGGAAAATAATTTGCATGGAATGGTTAAAAACACATCATGGTTTACTGTAAATCCATTTCTCTCATAATAGCTTGCTGTGTTTTCTCTGGTTTGAACCAGCCACTCCGAGCTTGGGAAATGCGCGATACAGCGTTTGATTAACTCTTTGCCGACTCCTTTGTTTTGGAATTCCGGCAAAACAAGCAAGTCGTAAATGATAGAGCGAAACATTTTATCACTCAATACCCGCACCGCCCCAATCAAGCGTTCTTGCTCCCATGCTGAAATTACAAGAGTTGCATTGAGAAAGGGGATGTTGTACTTTTTTATCATATCGGCTGTTTCGGAGCCGTCTGACCAGCCTACAGAGATAAATAATTTATGTAGTTGCTCAGATGGCAAATCTTTTTTCGTGTCACTATACACAATCGTCATGTTTCTTTCTCTTTCTGCAACTATTTTGAAAAGCGCCGCCCGTCGGGCGGCGCAGTTGTTTATATGGCGCTTAGGCTCCTTTTGTAAAGGAGCTGTCCGCGAAGCGGACTGAGGATTGCCCTTCATAAACCTTTCCGAAGATTGAATCCTCCGTCAGGCTTCGCCTGCCACCTCCTTTGGGAAAGGAGGCTTTGATTTTTGCGCGGTTTGTGCAATCTACTTCTTATCCAGCCCAAACTCCACCAGCTCACCGTTTACATCCCACTCTTGGTGGGCGGTACAGCCGCTTACATCCTCTGCGGGTTCCATAGATTCCGCTAGAACCTCTCCGGCGATTTGGGTGTAGTTGCGTTTTATGACTTCTGCCACACGGGCGCTGCCGCGCATTTTGACGTGGATGCGGTCTGTGACTTCGAAGTCGGCCTCTTTCCGCATGGTTTGGATTTTGCTGATGACCTCTCTGACGAAGCCTTCCTCAATCAGCGCATCATCCAATGTCGTGTCGATTGCCACTGTTACGCCGTGGTCGGATACGGTGTAGAGTCCCTCTCTCTGGGCGGTTTCGATCAGGAGGTCTTCCTCTGTGAGGGTAGCCTCACCGTTTGAGATGGTGAGGTGGATCACACCCGCCCGATCTAGCTCGGCTTTTGTCTCTATGCCGTCTAGGTTTGCAAGAATCTCACGGATCTCACCGATGTGTTTGCCGTATTTCGGCCCCAAGGTCTTGAGTTGGGGCTTGAAGGTGTAGGACACGAAGCTAGATACATCCTCCATGAGCTCTACCGCTTTGAGGTTCAGTTCGTCGGCAATGATGGAGATGAATTCGTCTCCGAGTGCCACATTTGTCTTCACAAACATCTTGCGGAGGGGCTGGCGGATTTTCAGGCTTGCGCCATTCCGCGCCGAACGACCCAAGGTGACAACTTGAAGGACGGCTTGCATACTCTCTTCCAATGCCGGATCAAGGAATTCTTCCCGCACTTCCGGGAAGCGGCAGAGGTGTATGCTCTCTGGTACGTCTTTCTGCACGGAACGCACTAGGTTTTGGTAGATGGATTCCGTCATGAAGGGGATCATCGGAGCCGCAATTTTTGCCACGGTCACGAGGCAAGTATAGAGCGTCAAGTAGGCATTCACCTTATCGGAGTCTAGGCCATCCGCCCAGAAGCGTTCCCGGCTGCGGCGGACATACCAGTTAGAGAGTTCGTCTACGAAGTCTTGTAGTGGACGGCAGGCTTCTACCAATCTGTAGTTTGACATGTTTTCGTCTACGGTACGGACGGTGTCGTTTAGGCGGGATAGAATCCAGCGATCCATGACGGATAGGGAGTTCATGTCCATCTCGTGTTTTGTTGGGTCAAACTGGCTGATTTCGGCGTAGAGGACATAGAACGCATAGGTGTTCCACAGGGTGGAGAGTAGTTTCCGCTGGGTTTCTACCACTGCTTGACCGTGGAATTTGTTCGGAATCCAAGGAGCGGAGTTCGAGAGGAAATACCACCGGATGGCGTCTGCACCATAAGTGCGGAGGGCATCCATGGGTTCTACCACATTGCCTTTGGATTTGCTCATCTTTTGTCCGTCTTTATCCTGTACATGGCCTAAGACGATGACATTCTTAAATGGAGCTTTGTCGAAGAGTAAAGTGGAGATCGCGAGGAGACTATAGAACCAGCCCCGGGTTTGGTCAACGGCTTCTGAGATGAAGTCCGCCGGGAATTCCCGCTCGAAGAGCTCCTTGTTTTCAAAGGGATAGTGATGCTGCGCAAAAGGCATAGCGCCGGAGTCATACCAACAGTCGATGACTTCCGGTGTACGGTGCATCGTACTCTCGCATTTTGGACAGGGAATCGTTACAGCGTCAATATAAGGGCGGTGGAGTTCGATATCTTCCGGGCAATTGTTGCTCAGCTCTTTGAGTTCTGCAATGGAGCCGATGCAGTGACGATGTCCGCAATCGCAGACCCAGACGGGGAGAGGGGTACCCCAGTAACGCTCTCGGCTGATGCCCCAGTCTTGCACATTCTCCAGCCAGTCACCGAAGCGTTTTTCGCCCATGAAGTCCGGCACCCAATTGACAGTATTGTTGTTCTTGATCAGGTTTTCTTTCACCGCCGTCATCTCAATGAACCACGAAGCCCGGGCGTAGTATAAAAGGGGCGTGTCACAACGCCAGCAGTGGGGGTAGCTGTGGGTATAGTTCGGTGACGATACCAAGAGTCCCTTTTCTTTCAGCGCCCTGATAATCATCGGGTCTGCCTCTTTGACGAAGACACCTTCCCAATCGGTCTCGGCGGTCATTTTTCCGGCGGCGTCTACATATTGGACAAAGGCCATCCCATATTTGCGGCAGATGCGGTTATCGTCCTCACCGAAAGCAGGCGCCATGTGGACAACGCCTGTTCCGTCGGCGGTGGTGACGTAGTCGTCCATGGTGACGAAGAAGGATTTTTCCGCATCTTCAGGGGATACAAAATCAAACAGCGGCTGATAGGGTTTGCGCTCTAGGTCTTTGCCTAGAACTTCTTCTAATATCTCGTATTCCGCATCTTCACCCAGCACATTTTTGATTAGATCCTTAGCTAGATAGTAGACCTCTTCCCCAGCGCGGATCTTGGCATAGGTGATCTCCGGCCCCACGCAGAGGGCGAGGTTGCTCGGCAGTGTCCAAGGGGTGGTTGTCCAAGCGAGAATATAGGTGTTTTCTTCGCCCTTCACAGGAAATTTCACATAGGCGGAGCGTTCTTTGACGTCTTTATACCCCTGTGCCACCTCATGGCTTGACAGGGGTGTGCCACAGCGGGGGCAATAGGGGACAATCTTGAAGCCTTTATACAAGAGTCCTTTGTCATAGATCGTCTTCAGTGACCACCAGACAGATTCGATATAATCGTTGTGGTAGGTTACATAGGGGTGATCCATATCCGCCCAAAAACCGACGATGTCGGAGAATTCTTCCCACATCCCCTTGTATTTCCAGACGGATTCTTTGCATTGGTCGATAAAGGGTGCGAGACCATATTGCTCAATCTGGTCTTTCCCTGAAATTTCCAGTTTTTTCTCCACCTCAAGCTCTACAGGCAAGCCATGGGTATCCCAGCCGGCTTTCCGGGGGACTTGGTGGCCTTTCATGGTTTGGAAGCGGGGGACGGTGTCCTTAATCACCCGGGTCAAAACATGCCCGATGTGAGGGGTGCCGTTGGCAGTTGGTGGGCCGTCGTAGAAGATATACGGACTCTCACGCTCGCTTTGTTCGATGCTTTTTTTGAAGATGTCGTGCTTTTTCCAAAATGCGAGGACTTCGGCTTCTCTCTCTGGGAAGCTCATACCCGCCGGGACTTTTTGATACATGGTTCTCTACCTCCGAACTGCGTTCTGTGAACAAGTATTTGATTATTATATCACTTGGAGGTGGAATTAACAATAGGGGACGCACACTCGGCGTCCCCTATGGGTACATAGGCTCCTTTTTCAGCTGACGCCCCAAGAGCGAAGCGATTGGCTTGGCGGAAGGGGTGCCTGTGGTGCAAAGGAGCTGTCAGCGAAGCTGACTGAGGATTGTCCTTTATGCCCATTGCAATCCCTGTAACTTCCCTGCTAACAGATATGAATCCTCCGTCAGGCTTCGCCTGCCACCTCCTTTGGAAAAGGAGGCTTTGGTCACGTGCTTTCCTTCCAGCACTTCCCCAGATTCATCAGCACACAGCTGATCCCCGCTAAAATAGTCGCAGAGCCGATCATCCGCCAGTCCAGATCTCGGAACATGCCGGCTGTGCCTAAGAGACCTGCCGCTGTTTGGATCATCGTCCGGAGGGCGCGGATGCTGATTTGCTTCAGCTTAAGGGAGGCGGGCATAGTAGTCCATCCTTGTCTCTAGCTGGGCAATCCGTTTGGTGAGGTCTTGCACTCTGTCTTCCCTGTCGCTGATTGTGCTGGAGATAATGGCAAGCTCTTGTTGGATGTGGATCAGCTGGGTCTCTACGACAGCTTGGCGGGACATGAAGGCACCGTAGAATCCGGCGACGGCGCCTGTGATGGTGATGATGCTGACTAAGGCGATGAGTACAAGGGCTGTGATATCTTTGGTAATGTGTTTCATCCTATTCTATACGCCTCACTCTGTGGGCCATGATGGCGGCCTCTTCCCTTGTGACGTAACCCCTTGGACGGGTGCCGTCTGTGATCTCCGCTTCTATGGCTTTTTCCCACTCTGGTTTCGCCCAAGAGGATGGCGCAGTGCCTTTTCCGCTTAGAATTTCTGTTAGGGTTTGGGTGATGAGGGCTTTTACCCGCTCTTCTGTCATCTCTTCCGCCTCGCTTTCCGCTTGTTTTTTGATTTCGTCTAGGGGGAAAAATTGTCCCGGACAGGCGGTTGCCTGATGCTCTCTGTGTCCGCTGATGGGAATGTTTCCATAGATGCCCCGCAGGTGGCGCAGAAGCCAAACGAGGGACACGCTCTGTGCATTTGGCATTGTGACCTCTGTCCGGTGGAAGTCTCCTTGGCAGGCAATGCCGATGGAATTTGCATTCGATCCTTGGGTGTGGGCGCCGATGGTGTCGATCGGTCTCCCCTGCCAGATTGTGCCGTCTTGATCTACTTGGAAGTGATAGCCGATCCCGAGCCAGCCTCTTTGGAGATGCCAACTGTGAACGGTTTGGACTGAAGCATCTGCCGCCAGATGGTGAAGGATGATCCGGCTTGTCTGCGTCCGGCGGCTTAGGGTGCCGGTGAAGCGTAGGTTTGGATTTTGAATGGTGGGAGTCATAGTGTACCTCCTTTTTGTAGGGGCGGGGTTTGCCCGCCCGCTACCTGATGTTTGATATGACATTTGAGAAACGGGCGGCAGAATGCCGCCCCTACAATATATTACGACATGCCCTCTAGGGTGTTGAATGTCTCCGGGATCTCGAAGTCTTCGAAGGTGAAGTCTAGGGCTTCGGAGAGGAATTCTGCGTCTGCATCGAATTTGGCTAGGACACTTGAATTGATGTTGCAATCTTTCAGGACGACTGTCTGGCGTCCCGCTCCTGAAGTCGGATCTTCGTTTGAGATTAGGATATCGAAGTAGACATCTTCGCCTCTTGACTTGAATTTGTACATCAGCTCTCTGAATATGCTTGTGTTGTAGTGGAAGGTTGCATTCCCTTTACCCCGCCAGCCGGTTGCTTTGTTCCCTCTACCGGTTCTGCCTAGAATCGGCACCTCCACCTTTGTTCGGTCAATCACGGCTTCTAGGTCGATTGCTTGCATGAAATTGTAGCGGTTTCCCTCGATGGTGATGTAACACTCCGCGAGGGAGGCGCTTAGGGCGTCTCTTGCGTTCATGAAACTTTGCATAATTCTTCCCTCCTTATCTGACCACGACGGTCATGTAGAGTTTACTCATAGCTGTGACCGGCATGATGTAGTCTTCTACTATGACGCTTCTTTTGCTCTCCCCGCGTTTTACAATGATATCTGCCGGGTCGAAGTTTTCGATGGCGCGGATCTGCTCCATTTGACGGTGGTGGCTTACAATGTCTGACCAGAGGCTCAGACGTCCAGCAGTGTCGTTGGGAATGATGCCGAGGTATCGGGTTCTGAATAGGCTTGCGATGTCTATCGCGATTTGATCCAGTACGCGGATGGTTTGGTTTAAGGAGAAATCTTCCGAGCGATCCATCTCAAAGGTGCGGAGGGTGTTTCGATCTTCTACCACACGGATCTCTCCAGAGCCTGCGCCGTGGAAGAGGAAATTGCCGCCTTGTAAAAGCCGTTCTAGCTCCCGCTTGGTGTGTTTCGTGTCTACGGTGAATTCACCCTGATAGCGGCGGTTTGTGAGAGAGCGATTGATGGGGCAGCCTGCTGTCATGCCTGTTACCCAGTAGACGAGACCGGTTTCCCCTTCCGCTGTCTCGTTCTCTACGGAGATGACGCCCTCATAATCTGCTTCCGGGAAGCGGTGGAGTATGCATTGGATCTTCACACCGGACTCTTCCCGCATCCGCTTAACGTGCCGAGCGAAAAGGGACTTGATCGCAGGGTCTGCCGAGGCACAGCCGAGGGTGTTTAGGGCGTACGCCTCTGATTGGGCAAGGAAGTTTGTGTATTCGTCTGCCTGGGGTGTACCGTCTGTGCCACCGGATAGGTTTAGTCCGGCGGTACCTTCTAGGCTGGCTTCTCTGTTCCAGATGACAAAGTCATTGTCCTGGAGCGCGTCTATGTCCGCTACGGCTTGGTGATCTACAGATACACCGCCTAGGAGGGTTTCGACTGTATAGCCCTCGCTGATCTGGGTGATGACGAGCAGAATCCCATTCCCCAAGCTGCCGGGATGCCGTGCTTCGGCTAGGTCACAGGCAGCACGGGTGCCGTCTCGGCCTAGGCGATATAAGTGGGCAACACGGGCGCCTCGGAAGAGTTCTCGTAAAGGGGCTAGATCTGGGTGGGTGTATTCTCTGCCGAATAAGGTGCGGGAGCGTCTGAGTAAGTCCTCGCCTGTCACGGTGAAAATCTCGTCTACAGGCCCCCATGGGAGTTCTAGTGCCAGAGCGGCGTATCCCCGATTTGAGAGAGGGATGGTGTTGCTTGCCGCTGATACGAAGTTGATATATGCGCCGGGTAAAATGCGGTTTTGGGTCTCAAAGGTTCCTCCGCCAATTGCCATAAGATGTCCTTCCTTTCTATTGTCTTTGCCTGATCTTACGCGTCATGTCACCCATGCGTTCCGTGACCTCTGTAGGGATGAGACGCAGACGATAGACAGCATGTATATGCATGAGTCCGTCATTGATTATACAGCGGCGGGAGATGCCGCGGGCCAGAGTGCCGTCTTCTAGGGGAATTCTCTCAAGAGCAGCTAGGGCTTTCGTGCCTATCTGCCACAGTTCGCTGTAGTCGTCTGCGGTTTCCGGGAAATAGACGACCTCTACATGTTGTTTGAGTAGTGTAAGTCCGCCGGGGAGCGGGTTTGTGCTGCATTCACCTAGGCCTACGAAGAAGCTGGGTGCGGGGAGGCCTTGGCGGACGCGTTTGTCTCCGAAGATTTTGGTGTCCGGAAAGGCCGTTTTTAACGCGCTAGAGACACCATTTAGTACCTTATGCGTCACCAAACCACCCCCTGATCTGTGCCTCCAGATGTTCCGCCACGATGGTGGGCATGGCTTCTTCTGTCTCTGCGATTGCGGTAGTGAGAAACTTTTGTCCATTCATAAAGCGGGTGCCGAATTCGACAAAGGAGGCGTAATGGATCGGATTCTCTGTGTAGGCTTTCAGCGCCCCTGTCTCCCTCGCCTCCCAGCTTTTTTTGAGGAGACCTGTGTCGATTGGGGTACGGATCTTTGCCTCTTCCGCTAGGTACTCCGCTGTTTTGAGGGACAGACCGTTCAAGACAGTTTTCGCGTGTTTGCGCATGGCATGGGCTGTTTGTTTGAGAGCACTTGTATCAACACGGATCATGGGCTGGCCTCTTCCGAAGGAGGCTCTTTGATCCATGCTTCGCCGTCCCACTTGTCACCAATGCCGAAGCCTTGGTCTAGCTCTCTGATTCCATCCGCTTCCGCCCAATATCCTTCTGCCAGAAAACTTTTTGCGTCCGCTTCTGTATGGAAGAGTATGGCGTCTATACAGAGGCTGCCTTTCAGAATGGCGATGGACTTGTAGGTTTCCGCGCAGGTTTGTTCAAATGCACGGTACGCGTCTATACTCAGCTCGGAGAGGGGTGTGATTGCCGCTGTTCCTGGGGTTCTTCTTGGTCTGGCATAGATATACACGACCCCATTACCGCCGTTTCCGCCTATTCGGAGGAAGCCGCTGATTGATACGCGTTGACTTCCACCTCCACCGCCGCTGATTCCGCCGTTGCCTCCGTTTCCGTTTGAGCCACCGGCACCGCCGCCTCCGCCGAGATCGCCATTGCCGCCATTGCCATTCCCGCCTTGACGCCCACCGGCACCGCCGCCGCGTCCAATACCGGAACCGCCTCCGCCGGAACCATAGGCTATACCGTCATAGGGATTTATCGGGGTGCGGGCCACATTTCCTTCTCCGTTGCCTCCATTGGCTCCGGAACCGGAAGACCCCGCAGTTCCGCCGTCACCGCCGATTACATGGGGCATGCCTTGAGACCACGTTCCGCCTCCACCCCCGCCGGATCCGCCCGCACCGCCGCCGATTCCGATAGGCGCCGGGTTTCCGCCCGCGGCACTTCGGCCAAAGGCACTGCTTGTCCCGCCTGCTGATCCGGTAATTTGTGAGCCGTCGCCACCGACTTCGCCGCCGATCCCTCCGGCGCCGACCACAATGTTGTATGAAGCGGCGGACAAGACAATATTACGCGCAAATATGCAGCGACCGCCGCCCCCGCCGCCGACTAAACCACCCCCGCCAGCACCGGCGATGTACACATCAACCGCATCGCCGGGAGATAAACCGTGATCCGCCGGACGAAAGACGCCGGAGGCTGTGAATGTGCGGATGAGCTCTTTTGAGCCGCCCCCTGCGAGTTCCTGCAAGAGTGCATCGATGATTCGATTGTTTTGATTGAACACCTCAATGTCATAGAAATCGTCCGGCTCCGGTAAAGTCAAACCAAAATTTTTGGTTTTGTTCAAGTGAAATCCACCTCATTTCTCAGTTGGTAATGGGTATACGCACTATGTGCTCGATGGGTCGCCTGACTTAGATCTCTGTGGGTGTTTCCGTTTAGCACGATATTCAGCGCGATATTTGCCGGAATCATTTGACGCACCAGATGAAACACGGCGTCTTCCATTTTGCGCCAAGGGGCAAGGATATCCAGTTTTAAGGTAAACCCATCCAGCTCTGCGTGAAAGGCCGCTTCACTGCCTGTCAGAGTTTTCAGAACAGACAAAAGCGTGTTCCAGCAGTAAGGCGGGGTCTTGCTAATCTGCGCCGCGATGATTTGTCTCCTGCTTTCCAGATCCAGCCCGGGACGCTTTGGAATCCCAAGGATGCGCTCCCAGTGGAGGAGCCCCGGTTCCCCTGCTGTTTGCAGATAGAAGTTGTCCTCGTTTTTCCGCTCGCGCTGCCAAAGATCCCGAAACGCGTTTTGATAGACTGCCATGAGACATTGGAAGTCTCTGACGATTTGCAGCACACGGGGGAGGTAGTCTAACATCTGTCGATCCATGGGTATACCTCCTCTTCTAGTGCAGGGCAAAACTGCCGAGGGTGGGAACTTCCATATCTGTGAGAGCTAAGTTCCGGCTTCCGCCATCTAGGGCTGTATCTGCAATGTCCACTACGCCCTCCAGATCAAGGAGCCGTGTGTCAATCTGACTGAGACGAAGGGTACGTCCGTGATTGGTACCCCAGGCAGTGCGCAACTCGTGGAAGTATGTCTCTATTGCCTCTAGCGCTTTCGCGCTGATGTCTTCCGGATCCGCACCCCGGTCTAGCGTCAGCCTTGTCTCCACCATAATAGGGCGTGGGATGGCAGGGGCTACCGTTACCCGGTGTCCAATAGGTGCCCAAGCTCTGCCCTCTCCTGTTTGGTCATGGGGGTCGAGCACCTCTTGCACGGACGCAACTAGGGTGTCTGATGGGGGCATAAAGTCTGCCGCCAGAATGCCGACTTTGACTGTACCCGGCCCGTCATGGGCTGGGAATACTTGCACCCCGCCGATGCCGGGGAGGGCGCGGACTTTTTCTCTGTATGCTGTAATGTTCCCGCCGAATGCTTGGATGCGGCGGCTCTCCATGTATCGCTCTCTCAGAGATTCTGTGCGCTCCTCGTCTCGACCCGGCAGAATCAGGGCGCGGATGCTTGCGCTGCGGAGTCCAGCGATAAAGTCGATGGGGATGAGTCTTCCACCGGACTGATTCCCAATAGCACCGATTGTCTCGGCTGTTAAAACTGGGTAGCCCTCCGCACTTATGCCTGTCACCACATAGACGGCATTGCCCGCGCGAAAACGTCTGCCTAGCGGCAGACCAAGCTCTTCCGGCTCTACCTCCGCCTCAATCTGTGCCGAAGTTGGGGGGATGAGATGAATCCCATGTTCGGCGGCACGGCGGATGAGAAATTCCCGCGCCGCGGTATCCGCAAAGCTCATCTCTAAGGCAAAGTTTAGGGCCTCATGGACACGGCTCAGCTCAATTGCCGCAGGGGCTAGGGCTGAATAGATGAGAGATCCCTCTCTGGTGTCGAGTTCGGGGAAGCCTGTGCGGGCTTCTTCTAAAAGCCGCTCCAGAATGGCTTCAAAATTTGTATCTTCCAAGGGTTCACCTCCTAAAGTTCCAGTGTTTGTTCGATGTCACCGAATATCGTGTGAGCCACAAAACGGACTGTTACGCGGGTTCTGACCCGCTTGAATACGAAGTCTGATGTGCTTCTCACTCTGTCGTCTGTGAGCAGAGCTTCTGTCACGCGGCGCTTGATTTCAGGGAAGAGAAAACTGTCCCCTTTCCCTGCCAAGCCCGCAAGTTCCGTACCATATCGGAAACTGTATATCTCGTATCGAAACCGTTCCGTATGGAGGATCAGCCGTATGGCTTGGCGAGCCGCCTCCCGACCGTCTGTGAGACCTCGGACTATGCCGCTTTGTTCATCCAGCCGGAATGTGCGCTCTGGCATATGTTCCCGGGGGATGTTTGTTCTAGTGTTTCTCATGACAAACACCCCAAAATCAGATAGGTCTGTCCACCGCCAAAACGTAATAGGGCAATCCGATCTCCCTCTCTCGGCGCGGCTTGGCCTCTGAGGAATAGGATCCGTTCACCGGATACAGTGAGCCTTTGGTTGAGGCGCACGCGCAAGGGGGATTCTCCTGTTACCGTGCCGATGAATGGAGCCGCCGGTTCCTCTGCCTCTACGGCTTCGATAGCTGCTTTTTTAATGGTTTGGACGAGATCAGTCAACAAAATCACCTCCTGTTAAAATGAGCTCCATCAGATGACTGCCCTCTGAGAAGCGATGGATCACCCGCTCTGCATGGAACATCTGCCCCAAATTTAAGTCACCCACGTAGAGCTGAACGGGGAGCATAGATCCACCGCGGACGCGGAGATCTCCCGCAGCATCCAGAATACGAAGACGGCGGGTTTTGCGACCTAGTTTTCTCATGAGGGCTTCCGCCGTTTTCTGTCCGTCTGTGTCTTCTGTGAGCCGTGCGTAGTGACGTAAGGCACCAAAGCGTCTCTGGAGATCTTCCCGGCGGGACTCAAAGAAGACAGTCTCCCCCTCCCCTGCACCTTGCCTGAAGAGGCGCACGGCTGCATAGGCATCTCGGTCGATGGTGGAGCTGTAGTCGAAATCACCGATGCTGCCCTCGTGGATCAGAGTGTCGAGCTGCATATTTTCGGCACGGCTCAGACTGAGCCTCCCTGCATCGTCGTAGAGCACAAATCGTTCTCCTGTTTGTTCCTCTGTGAGATCAAGGGCTGTTTGGAGCATGTCTAAGAGAGGCCGTCCATTCTCTATGCGAGCAGGGAGAATGTAGCCGGTGTTTTCGATGTTGCCTGTCTCTAGTCCCCAATCTCCTGCGATTTGGAGGAGGAGGTCGGAGGCTGTAATGTCTTCATAGGCGTAAGTATCCCGGTTTTTCAAGTAGCGGATTTGGTCATAGGCCGTCACAGTGATGACGCCGCCGTAGGAACGTCTTTTGGTGAAGACGAAACCTGCAAATAGAATGGTTCCGTCTAGAGTCAGCCTCACATTGTCCCCCTCATGAAAGCCCCGGACGCCGATAATTTCATCTTTGATGCCACGAAAAGTCAGCTTCCCCGGTGTGCCAATTCTGGTGGATTCCAAGGTGATGTTTTCCGCAATGATGGGGGTGTAGGTATTGTGCCTGGTCTGTATCGTTACGATGGGATTTGCCATGTCACCCTCCTCTCTAGGGAAGCCTTAACACTTGGCCGGGTAGGATGAGGTTCGGATTCTGGAGCTGATCACGGTTTCGCTCAAAGACCTCCCGATAACGGCGTCCGTCACCTAGGTGCTTTCTTGCAATGCCCCAGAGGGTATCGCCGCGGACTACGGTATGTGTGCCGCCCTCCGGTCTATTGTCCATCTCGCGCCCGATGCCTTCGATGACAATGCGCTGTCCGTCTTCCGCCACTGTTGTTGCGGAAAACTCTTGATATTCCCGCAGAGTGATAGAAATGGTCACGTCGTCCCCATCTTCGGCGTTTTCTGTGATCTGCAAATCCTCTAAGGAAACGCGGTAGTTTGTGTCTGTGAGTAGGCGTCCTGATGGAGCTATGCGAGCGCAGATGAGGCGGAAGGGGCGTCTGTCTTGTCTGAGTGCGAGCAAGCGATCCAGAAATACCTCCGGCGCCAGAAATCCGTGCTCATAGCGGGCGAATGGATAAGCGCGTCTTGGGAGACAGAGGGATAAGGTGAATTCCGCGCCGTCTCCCTTCCTGAGATGGGTCAGCTCACCGCCATCTATCAGGGCTGTGCGCTGGTTTCTACCCTTGTGGCGGACTGTGATCCGGCTGGGGGTGATGGGCATGAGGAGGCCGTCTAGGAATATGCGGTAACTCATGCGTATACCCCCTCAATGGAGCTTGCGACTGCGTCACACAGTCTCTCTTCCATCTCACGGAGAACTGCCTCTACGTCTACATCACGGGCGATGTGGTTCTCATTTTGGACACTCACATGCACCGTGGTTGGCTGTACAGTGTCGGCTTCTTTTGGTGTCCAATAAACCTCTGGATTGGGGAGGGTGAGGACTTCTCTGCTTGGGATGCCAAAAAGGGATACGGTTTCCCCGCCGCCCCCTGCGGACATGAGGCGGGGTACCGCTTGTGCGGCGTTTGAAACTTGGTTTGTCATATTCATTGCGGTACGGGCACTAACGGTAATGGAGTTCAGTGCAGCCCTCGCATTCGCTGCCATACTTTGGAACATTCCTGTCACTTGGGCTAGGGGGCCTGCGAAGTGACTTGGGATGCCCCCTGCCACCTCTGCCGCGTGTCTGCCGATCCCGTCGAAGGTTTCTATGATATTGCCACCCATGGTACCGAAGAGGTCTGTGATCTCGTGGGTAGCATACATTGCACCTTCGGTGAGGGGAGCAAAGACTTCTGTGCTGAACACGTCTAACAATCCCTCGCCGGCTGATAGGAGGGCGCTCATGACACCATAGGCTCCCTCTGCTTCTGCGGTGAGGGATTCCAACGCGCCTCCGAAGAGGGTGAGACCTTCCAGATCCGGCGTGAGGGCATCCATTTCTTCCGCGAATTGGGTGAATTGTCCGCTGAAGTTGTCGAGAGACAGCGCCATCTCTGCGAGGACAGGAGAGACACCGTCGTATAGTTCAATGGCACACTGGATGCTTGCCAAAACACCACCTCTTTCTTTGAATTTTAAACTGAATTGATTCTGTCGCCTTGCATCGACGTAGGGGCGAACTGTGTTCGCCCGCAGTGGCGGCAATGGTGGCGGGCGAACACAGTTCGCCCCTACAATGTTCTATCAAGACCTTGGGGCGCACCGTCGAAGGTTTTAGGAGGAAGCGGTACATCCGCTCAATGTGTCCTTCGCAAAGTACGCCCCAAAGGCTATGCCGCTCTAGCTTCGGTTCTTTTCTTTGAGCGCTATGGCGGCTACGATAAATGCCCGCTCGCGCCTGTCTAATCGCAGGAAATCGGTGGGCAGGAGTTTGAATTCGTGAAGACAATAGAGGGCGAGACAGGCCTCTCCATCCCCTTCACGGATTAGTTTTTTGCCTCTTCTACCAATCCGTCAAAGGAGGTGTCAAAACCGCAAATTTTCTGCACTTCTCTCAGAAAATCCGCGTATTCCCCTGGGGTCAGCATGGCGCGGAGTAACTTGTCTGCACCCATGACCCCATAGCTGTCTTGCAGTGTCTGGTCGTTTAGGTCAGGGTAGACGGTACACTTTGCCCCAAGCTTACCCAGATATAGAGATACATCCGTCTCGGAGGTCGACTGCCCTCTCCCTCCGGCACAGCGGCGCGTACTTTGACGTCTGATTTCTTCGTCTTCTGTAGAGCTGATACAGCGGATTTCCCATGGAACAGGGCCGCCGTCCTCTCCGGTGAAGCGTTTTGATGCCTCAAATCTTACATTTTCCACTTGCGCCGCGTTCGGGCGCAGGAATGCGCTTAGATCTCTCATGCTTGACCCCTCCTACACTTACACGAAGCGTTCTTCCCGCTCCATGCGGATTTCTTGATGGCTTTCAAATACTGCGGGGACGCCGCTGCGCCGAAAACGGAGTTCGCTGCCGTCTCCCCGTCTGACCACAATGCGGCAACCGGCGGAAATGTCTATATCCGGTGCTAAGAATAGACGTACGACTTGCACTGCTTCCATCGCCGCATCCCCGATGTCGCGGAGCATCCCCATGGCCTCAATCCCTCGCCGGAAGCTTAGGCGGCAGGGAATCTCTTGATGTAGTCTGCGTTCTTGTTCTATGATACGGCCTGTACTCAAATCTTCAACTTGCTCACTGACATAGACATCACAGCGATCCGTCCACAGCTTGCTGAGGGTCTTGGTTCTACTCACCATCGCAGGCGTCTCCACTCTGTGATGAGCGCCGGAGGCGGAGTGAGGAGATGTTCGATCAAGGCGTCTACCGGAGATTTTCCTTCGCCCCCGATTGCGTAGGTGATGCTCGTATCCCCTTGGGACATCTGCCGGATAGCGTGTTCATGATCGAAGCCCTCTAGGCGCCCGATGCTCTTTCGGAATAGGAGATATTCCCCCGCCGCCATGTCGATCATGGTAGGCTTTAAGGCACCGGGCAGCTCATATTGCCCGGTCTCGGCTAAGAGCCTGCGTTTCGCGCCCTTACAGAGGGACTTGAGAAGCCCCTCATCCTCCGCCGGAGGCATAGCTCCCAGCTCTCCTAAACGTTGTTTCAGCTTCTCTTTCATTAGAGCGCCTGTAGGCCTGTAATGCTACCATGGAGGAAGCCCGCACCATGGGCCAGACCGATTTGACCGAAGAGCTGAATCTTCTCAGAGGCGCCGATTTTGGCCAGTTCTTCTGTGAACAGAACGCCTTTCCCCGGTACCACTTGGAACACAGGGGCAATATGCGCCACGTCTGCGATCAAAACCGTATCCGCCGGGACAAAGCGGTTCCAGACGATGCCCATGTTGAAAAAGTCCGTCTCCACTTGAGTAATGTTCACGCCGCCCATACTTTGGCACTCTGCCACACGAGCGCCCATTTGGCTTGCGTACACCTCTGTCAGTTGCTGCTTCTGATAGGCGGAGAGAAACATAACCATATTGTTAAAGTAAGCTCCCGCGTCTGCCATGTCACGATAGAGCGTGCGCAAGAGATCTGCTGTGAGGGGCACGCCCCCTGCATCGATGTGGGTATTTGCGCGGGTGAGTTCGAGCAGTCCCCGTGTCTTGTTCGCCTCAGAGGCACTGCCTGCTTTTTGATAGCTGCCGTTGATGAAGCTATGTTCCACATCCCGCGCCACTTTGATTAGCTTGTGTTGGAGCTGGAATAACTTTTCGTCCTCATAGGCCGGTTTCTGCCCCGCCGTATTCAGTCCGCTCATCCGATGCAGGTTCGATAGGGCTACGTAACTCAGGTCAATCACCTCTTGGTGAATCTGCACCACGTTTGCCTCTTGTTCACGAACCGCCATATGGGCTTCCGGCGCTATGGCTGAGGCGCGTTCTGAAATCTCCGGCTGGTCTGCTGTGGGATAGTCGTAGAGCACCGCTGTGGGAAATTCAAAGTTATCCGTCTGTCTGCCGCCGGATAGGCCGCCTGTCATGCTGAGGAGCGGGGTTTGTGCGGCGTCTGCGGAAAAAAGCTCTCCTGCGTAGTTTGGTAGATTCCAAGAGGTGCCGAGGCCTGTTACTTGATTTGCCATGTATGATTCTCCTTTGTTCTGTTTTTTTACAGAAGCACAATGCCGCTTGCGGCGGCTTCCTGTTTGATGCGGAGGGCGCCTAACATGTCCCCTGTGTCCCGCGCTTTTCTGAGCCTTGCCTCAAAGGGCAAGAGATCTTCTTCCGGCAAAGTGTCGCCCCCTTGTCCGGGTTCTACACCGACAAACTCCGGCGCTCTGCGGAGGCCGTTTAGCTCTCCCCAGATTTCTTCCAGCTCTTGCCGGATGCCGGATAAATCTTCCTTCGCTTGATCCATGTTTGAAACCTCCTTCTTGCTTGTCCTTACAAATCCAGTGTATCGCTTTTGTGTGAACGCGACCGAACAGATTCTGTTTTCAAGCGCTCCTTCTCTTTCTCTATGTCGCTTGTCCACGGGTGCTTATAGAGGACAGATTCTTTTGACAGGATTTCTTGGCTTTTCAGACAATTATCGATGTGCTCAGATTCGTTGATCAGCATGTCGCGTTTGAAGATCACATTCATCTTTTCGGCCTCAAGCCCCGGCTTACCCAAGCGCGCCAGATGCTCTGCCACAAACTGAAACAGCTCATGGAAAGCGCCCCGGAACTCGGTTTCCATCCGGTCTGCGTCTAGATCCATGTCGGCATACATGGATTGGATCGCCATCTGATTTGGGCTGCCCTTCAGGGTGATATCCCGAACATCGAAGCCTTTTGCGTTTTCGATCAGCGCCTTCTTCTGGAGATTTAGAATTGCCTCAAAATTATCAGCATTCACCTCGATGTGCAGCGTATCCACTCCGCCCCCGTCTCCGCCCTCACTTCGGACTTTGACCGCGCCGAATGTGGCAAGATTCCGTCGGAACTCACCCAAGTCTTCCCCGTCAAAGTTGCGGATGACAAGGACAGTCTGATGTGCGTCCTCGCTCATGCGGTTTTGGAAGTCTGATAGCATGAGGTTAATCCCATCTTGCAAGGATTTCACCCGGCGGATCAGGGGGATTTCTCGGGAACTTGCCCGGAATGGGATTAGGGGGATCGCGCCCCACACGCCCGCCCGCTCTGCACCATCCAGCTTGCAGGAAAAATAAGGTTTCACAGAACCTTCCGGCTTGATCTCTTCATCTTCATGGGTAAAGTGATGGAGCCCCTCTGGGGTGAAGCATTCCAGCATGGTGTCAGATTCCTCATATCCGCCGCGAGGCCGCTTGTAGACCCGGAGTGCGCCCTCTAGCTCTGTGTGGGCATCATCCGCCCAGAATGGGATGAGTTCCCACGGGGCAATGCGGCGGAAGCGGAGGGTGCCGCGCTTATCATAATAGGGATGAAGCCATCCGATGCCGCAGTTTAGGGCATCTTCCGCCACCAGACGGAGTTTTCGCATGAAATCTGCGCCGAATAGGGCGTTTAGCTCGGGCAGTAATTCCTTCTGTTCGCTGTCAATTGTCAGGGGACTGCCTAAAAGATAGCTCACCTTTTGATCCACTACTCTGGCGTATTGATTGTCTACAATGCGGCTGTTTTGCAGATGTTTGCATTCTTCGATCTGTCCGCCTGGGCCTATGATGGTTTTCTTGCGGGTCAAAATGTCATGCTTGCCTGCGTAATAGCGCTCTCCTGTGATCATCTCCCGCCGCTTTTCTGAGGAGAGAAAAAGGTCTAGCTCCTCCCACAGGATCGCCTCCCAATTTGTCCCGTTTGTCTGGACTTCCGGTCTCATGAATGTCCTCCTTTACGCAAAGCGACACCGGGACAGGATTGTCCACGGTGCCGCTTTCTTATTATTGCTACAGTATCATCCTAACACATCTGGTCTGAACCAAGCGAACGGGATTATGGAAGACCAAAGCCTCCTTTCCCAACTGACGCCTCAAGAGCCAAGCGATTGGCTTGGCGGAAGGAGGTGCCTGTGGTGCAAAGGAGGTGGCAGACGAAGCCTAAGGTCGGATTCAAGCTCGCGCAGGTGTGTTACCAAGGGGCAATCCTCAGCCCGCTTCGCGGACAGCTCCTTTGAAAAAGGAGCCTAGGGCATGCGCGGTTGATTTGTCTGCGATAGTTTGCTATAGTACAGGCAATAGAGGTGATAAATCAATGAACAAAAAAAGCATCTACGAGATGCTCTATGACAGCTTCACCCCGGAAGGGAAGCTCCCGAAGGATTTCATTTTATCTATCGAAGCACCTAAACCCAATAAATTGCAATTTACGCCCGGTGCAAAAGATGGGATCGGCATGTTTACTTTTAGAAGCGCACCGCGAAAAAGAGCTGCGAAGAAAATTGTGAAGTTGCTGAAACATGACTGGAAGAAACACGCTGATTCACAAGCGGAAATTGCAATCTTGCTCCGAACCTGTAATGCCTTTTCTATACTTGAGCTGGTTCTCAGCTTGCTTCGCGATGATCTTCAGAACCTTTCTATGGAGCAGATCAAGGCCTATGCTTGCCGCCTTGCCTTTGAATCCATCGACGAGGACTTGGTCAAGCTGGGGATCGCCTTGCTGGGACTACTCGACTTGACCTATGAAGAAGATATCATAGACAAGCTGCTTGTGCTTGCGCTGTACAGTGAGTTCACCTTTTATGCAACCCTTGTTCTTGGAAGAACGCGGAACGGAAATGATCTCCTTTTTGCAATCGCGCAAAAAGCGGAGGGCTGGGGGAAAATCCACGCTGTTGGGCGGCTTGAGCCTAGATCTGAGGAGATTCGGGAGTGGATCCTGCGCCATGGCTGTGAAAACAGCATCGTGGATTCCTATCTTGCTTGGACTTGCGCCACGAAGGGTAACTTGATCGGTGCGCTTCGCCGAGATGTGTTGGATGATGCCTTATTTGACAGTATCAGCATACTCATTGCGGCTCTGTTAGACGCGGATCTGGTTGCCGGCCTCGAATCCTATGAACATGGAAAGGAAGCATTGTTGCGGTATTTGCAGTTCGCCGACAAACAAGCTGTTACAGCCGCACACCTTTGGCATATTATGACGGTGCTATTATTCCTAGATACAAGCGGTCTGGCGAAGGCGGAAGAGCTCCGGGCGCTATGTGAACGTATCATCGACCAATCCGCTTGGCGTGATTTGATCTTTAAGACGTTAGAAGACCCGGACAATGAACAGTTTTTGCTTGCCGCCAACGCGGCAGTCAGGCTCAAGCTCGATATTGCCAATCCGGTGTTTGAGGCGATTTTGCAGGATCCGATTCAGCACAGCGGATACCTGCATTTTTTGTATGGGAACCCTGAATACCTATCCCAGCTAGTTGATCTCTATGAGACAATCTTGCCGCTGGATGAGTTGGCTACGGGGATGGGTGACTATCTCTTTGCAGACACACTCCGCCAAGAGCATTTGTGCTTGGACTCTATTCTCTTTGGACTGCGTGACTATCCGGGGATGGGCGAGCGGCTGGTGCAGACTGCGCTCCGTTCGCCTGTTGTGAGAGAGCGGTATGGCGCCTGTCAGGTTTTGCAATCGTGGGAAGACCTGATGGGAGAGTCACTGGAAGAGCTTTGGCCGGAAACCTTTTCCCTTCTTACAGGGATTGCGCCAAGGGAAGTCAATTTTGAAACCAAGGCAGAAATGCGCAAACTGCTGGGTAAACGAGCTCTTGTGTCCCCAGGAGCATATAAGCGTTTCCTGCTTATTATCCCCCAAATACTTTTGGTCGCTGCGACTCTTTTTGCATTTTTTAGACTCTGGCATTCAGGTGACGTACATTTTATAGGCGCCGATACAGCTTTGGCGGCGCTGGAAGGATATCTGGCTTGGCATCGGGAAATTTTCCACTTATCTGTGGTCGCAGTTTTGGTCGTCCTAATTGGGAATATGCTGATTATATGGTTTGGGAGAGCCAAATGGCTTCTTGCTATGAAACACCTAGCCTTTGCGCTGGCAGGGGTTGTCTTAATTTTGGTGGTAGTAATCATAGTGAGTGTAAGCACCCCGACCCGAGAGGTGCAGGATGATATTCGTGCCATAGCATGGGACGAGGAGTATGATCCCACACTGTCGTGGACTGATCCGGAACGTCTTGCACGCACGTGGTTTCAAACGCATATGGATATGCCGCTGATCCGCACAGAGGTAGTCCGCATCCGTCCGGGTCAGAACCTGTTGTTCACACATTTGCCCGCACCTCCCAGTGTGATCCATCCGCCTGTCATGCCATGGGTGGTACATCGCGTTCTTTTGGAGGAGGCTCCTTATGTGATCTATTTCCCGAGAGTCTTTATACGCGAGCTTGAGCTGTTGCTCCAGGACAGGACAGAAGATGCGCAGGCGGTGGAGGTTCGGTATACGCCGAATCTCCGCTTGGTGCTTGAAGTCAGGTTGATGGAATGAAAAGATCAAACTTCCTTATTAGAGGTGACATAGATGAAATTGCCCCAAGGCTCCTTTTCCAAAGGAGCTGTCAGCGAAGCTGACTGAGGATTGCCCTTTGTGAACCTTTCCGAAGATTGAATCCGACCTTAGGCTTCGCCTGTCACCTCCTTTGCACCACAGACACCCCCTTCCGCCAAGCCAATCGCTTCGCTCTTGGGGCGTCAGTTGGAAAAGGAGCCTTTTTACAAGCAAAAGGACTGGTGCAGTTGCACCAGTCCTTCTCTCGTCAATTGCAGAGATCCTAAGTCACCGGAATAATCGTAATCTCATCCATCGACACACCCAGCTCCGCAATCACGGCCTCGGTAATCCGTGCCACTTCCACATCACTGAGTCCCGCTGGGGAAGCGCTCACGATTACACTCACACCCTCATTGCGGATGAAGACCACAGCTTGCGTAAAGTCCTTCGCCATGAGGATGTTCTCCAACTGCGCCTCTTGCAGTGCAAAGGTCGCCATGGCAGTGATGGAAGCTAAGGCAGAGTCAATCTCCTCCTGAGAGGCAGTACCGATAGCAGCCGCGTCTTGGAGCAAGGTAGCTGCTGCATCCCGCGCCTGTTCTCTGGTTAGGCGGGCTGAATCAAAATAGCTGATGGCAGCGGCGGAAAGGGTTGGAGTGGCGTCTTGACCGAAATAGAGACTTGCAAGATCACGGTCTTCCTCTTCAGTGTCTTTTGCTTCACCCTCAGCTCGTGTGGTCTCTGTGGTGTCTCCGGATGGAGGCTGTGTTGTCTCAATGGGCTGGTTCGCCGCCAGATCCTCGCCCCGGTTGTACGACCAGTTGAGATATACCGCCACCCCCACGAATAAGAGCACGGTAATGATGACTGCATTGCGTTTGAAAGATTTCATACCAAATTCTTCCTCCTCTTTTTGTCACTTCCAATTATTGTCTTTGCATTCTGGTCACGGTAATGCGATCCGTCCCAAGTCCTGTAAGCGCCGCCACTGCTTGTGTGATTTGCAGACGCACCGTGGCGTCATCCGCCCCCTCTGACACAATCAAAGCGCCCCGGAACTCCGGATAACGATAGCGCAAGGTCACCTCAGACTGGGTGCCCGTACCCGTGGAGATGGTAACCGTTTCCCGCCGCCCGGCAGAATCCTCATCCACAGCCACCTCCTGTTCCAGTGAAGTCCTGAGACTCAGTACCACAATCACATCCCCCGCGCCCGCAATGTGAGAGAGGGCATGGGCGATTCGCTCTTCTTTCTCAGAAAGCGAAAAGCTCAGGGGACTTTCTGCCTGTTCCCCGGCAGGCAAAGGTTCAGGTGTGGATCCTCTGCTACTGGGCCAGAGGATGATGAGCAGTCCGGCTAAGAGCACGATCAGTACATATTTATTTTTCTCTGCAAGGGTTCTAAGTTTCCCCAGTGGGATATGTCTCTCACGCATCGGCCACACTCCAAATCTGCCGCTCGACCGGGATGCCAAATGTCCCGGTCAAATATGCCTCTAAAGTACGTCGTTGTTCCTCGTCGTATACGCCTGTCAGGGAGATGGAATAGGGCACCACAAACCCATCTGCCCCGGCCTTTGTCTGGATGCGAATGTCTAACCCCGGAAGTCCCACCGATTCGGCTTTGTCCAATATATATGCCAAGCTTCGCTCGCTTATGATACGAGCCTGTAGACTTTTTGAAGCGGTCTCCAGCTCCTCCTGACGTAGGTCAAGAGAGGCCTGAAAATCCGAGAAATGCAGCTCGTGGGTAGCATAGTCAAATTCTAAGATTGGCGCTATGAGCACCACAATGGTAACAAGCCCCGCCACCAAAGCCACAGCCGCCCGGGTGCGTCCCTTCGGGGTGATCGCCATGGCAATCGCTGTAATAAAAGCTGCCGCCGTGATGCCAAGTACCCAGTTTCGGATCAGTTCTGTCACTAGCGAATCACCATCCTCATTGTGGAAAGTATGGAGAAAAAGAGCATCATCGCCCCCGCCCCCGTGAGCCCCATCACCATGCCGAAGGCTGTACCAAGGTCACCGATTAGTCCCCCGATGCGTTTGTCAGTGAGGCTGCTTGAAAGCCCAGAGGCGGCTTTGAACATCAAATAATGGGCGCCTAGTTGTAAAATGGGAATCAAACAAACAGAAAGCACTGCCAAAAGTCCCGCAACCCCAATTCCATTCCGCACCAGAGCCGCACCTGCAAGCACAGTCTCCGCCGCATCCGCCACAATAGAGCCCACAACAGGGAGAACAGCAGAAATCGTCGTCTTCGCAACCCGGGTCGTCACCACATCAGCAGAACCCGAGACTACGCCTGTCACTGTGAGATAACCCACAAAGGTGAGCATAATCGTGGTAATCAGCACACCCGTGATCCATTTAAGTAGTTTTGCAGTACCCCGCAGTCCATCAGAATCAAGAGCCGCCGCTCCGATAGATGTTGCGATAAAGGCATAGATGAGAGGCATTACCACCCGGGCGGACACACTCATGAGGATATCCATGAAGAGCACTGTCCCCGCATATTTCACAGCGGCGGAGGTGACCGCTCCGCCGAGTGTCCCCGCCGCTGCCATAGCGGGGAGGAGGGCGGAGGAAAATTGATCCAGTTGTCTCAGAGTACCCGCCCCAAGCCCGATAAATGCGCTGGAAGACCCGATTGCCACTCCCGCTACGGCAAGCACCCCTGCCAGAGGAATAAAATCCGGTACATCCCCGCCGCTTCCGGTGTAAACGCTGCCGGCTAAGGACATCAGGAGTGCGATTACCATTACAAGCGCAGCACTCCGCGCTGCCTCCCGAAAGACACCGCCAAGCTGGGAGGATACAGATTCCAGAATGCGGGAAAGTCCATCCTCAAAGCTTGTCCCAATGGAGATACCCTCCGGCAGATAGGCCTCTAATTCCTGTGTATCTAGAGTCTCAGTATGATATTCCAAAAGCTCCTGTTCTGTAAGCGCCTCTGCGGAGCCACTGAGAAGAAAGAAGAGCAGGAGAAGCAGAACAAGATATCTCATAAAAGCCTCCCAATCATCTCAAACACCGTCTGCATCAGGGGGAGCGCGATATAGATTGCAGCAATTGTCCCAGAGAGTTCAACCGCCCCCGCGATGGCGCCCTGTCCCGCGTCACGACAGACATCAGCAGAGAGCTTAGTCAAGATGCCGATCCCCGTAGTCTGAAACACAGGTGTAAGTAAAGCTGGGGAGAGGGAAGCCGCATCTTGCAAGACCCGGGCGAAGCTTAAAACAGTAGACGTAAGCTCCATCCCGACAATTAAAATCAAGAGAGCGGCAGCAATTGCCAGAATCAGCCCAATCTCCGGCGCACCCCGTCGCAGTACCAAGCTAAGTACAGACCCCACAATCCCAGCGATCGCGACACGTATGATGATATCCACAACTAAAACCCAAACAGCCGCCGGATGAGCTCAAACAAACTATAAATCTCCTGCACCACAATCACAAGAACCACAACAAGCCCGGCGATGGTAATCATCAGCGCCTGATCGTCCCGCCCGGCCCGGGAAAGGAGAGAATGCAGCACAGCGACCAAAATACCAACCGCCGCAATTCGGAATATAAGATCTACATCTATCATGAAATATCACCTCTTTGGTATATCTTGTATAGGACGCTGAAACCAAAGCCTCCTTTTCCAAAGGAGGTGGCAGGCGAAGCCTGACGGAGGATTCCCATCTGTTTGCAAGGCAGTTGAAGATATTGAAAGGGTATAAAGGGCAATCCTCAGTCAGCTTCGCTGACAGCTCCTTTGCAAAAGGAGCCTACCCCACCCCTACAACAAGATCAACACCACAAACACCCCAACCGCCAGCGAGAGCACCGCATGTACCTTCCCCTGTGTCCGCCTCGCCTCTTCCGCCAGATCTAAATACCCCTCCAGTCGCCGGAGCGTATAATCCATCACATGCCGCTGATCTTCCACATCATACCGCCCAAGGCTTTTCCCCAGATCAGAGAGCACCTGCCGCTCCCCCTCGTGAAGTTCCAGCTCATAGGCATGATCCACAACATCGCTCCAGAGGGAGGAAAAGCGCTGGATCCCAAGCTCGCCCATGGCGTGTCGGAGCCGAAAGAAGAGCCGATTTACAGGAGGACTTGTCTCGGTACAAAGGAGATCAACCAGCTCTGGTAGGGGAGTCATACGGTCACAGATTTCACTTTTCATTGTCTCCAGCGCCGTCATGAGTCCCCTGAGCGCACACACCCGGACGCTCATACGCCACATGCTGTTGATTCCAAAGGATCCCGCCGCACAGATTACCAAAAGGGCGCCAATTAAGCGGAACATACAGACGCTCCGATCTCTTTCACCACATAAGCCCGGCTGCTGGCCTCTCTGCTGATGATGACAAGCCGCTCGAACAACCCTTTCTCGATCATCCCCCGATAGAGGGGCTTCTTGAGCAAGCCATCCAAATCGTATCCATGTACGGTAGCAAATAAGGTTACGCCGCAAGACGCAGCACGTTCCAAGGCTCTGGCATCTTCCTCCGCGGTGATCTCATCCATGGCGATAATCTCCGGATTCATCGTCCTAAGAAGCATCATCACAGCCCGATCTTTCGCACAGCCGGAGAGCACGTCTGTCCGAGAACCCACATCCATCTGGGGAACTCCATCTTTTAAAGCCGCAATTTCGCCCCGTTCGTCCGCCACAGAGACACGGCGTCCGCTATCAGAGGCGAGGCGGATCAAGTCCCGCAAAACCGTGGTTTTCCCGCCACCGGGCGGAGAGAGGATGAGGGTAGATAAAATCAGACCCCGTTCTTTGATCTGGGGCAAAAGAGAGTCCGCCACACCACGAATCTCCTTCGTGATTCGAATGGCAGCAGAACCCAAATGCAAAAAGCCCGTCACTTCCGTATCCCGTACCGAGGCCTGTCCTCCCAGCCCAACCCGGAAGCCGCCTTTCGCACTTATGTATCCATGTTTCAAACTATCCCGCACCGTGTGGACGGAGGCAAGAGAGGCAATTTCCAAAACAGCCGAGAGATCCTGGGTCGTAACCGGCGTTCGCGCTATAGGCCGTTCCCCCTCTGGGAGGAGTACCGTCGGCACATAGCCCACCCGCAGGCGAAACTCTTCCGCGTTTGCCTTGTCCATCTCATCAATCAGCCGCGCAGGCCCGCGTAAGTGATAAGGGAGAAGCTCCACAGCCTCGTCATAGCGGCTAATGAGCCGAATCGTTTTTTCCATCATCCTCACCTCTTTTGTATGATGTCTTATTCATATGCATGTCCGAGAGGCGGTATGACTTTCTGGCAAATAAAACCCCCATCTCTCGGAATCAATCCGAAAGATGGGGGTTCTATGTGGGCACACACTAGATATTTGCTCAAATCCAAGCCTCCTTTAGAAAAGGAGGTAGCAGGCGAAGCCTAAGGTCGGATTCAATCTTTCACAAAGCCTACAAAGGGCAATCCTCAGTCCGCTTCGCGGACAGCTCCTTTGAAAAAGGAGCCTAAGGGCAAAATGCCTCTACTTCTTCTCCACAAAAGCCCGAAGCCGTTCAAAAGTCTCCTGACTAATCGCATGTTCAATCCGACAAGCATCCTCAAATGCCACAGTGTCACTCACACCGATGGACTGCAAAAACTGGGTCAACAGCCTGTGCCGCTCATAGATATTTTCTGCGATTGCAAGGCCTGACTCTGTCAAAGAGATCGTACCGTCTTCGTCCATGGTGATATAGTGATTTTCCCTGAGAAGTTTCATCGCCCGGCTCACGCTGGGTTTTGAGTAGCCGAGATCCCGCGCAATATCGATCGAGCGCACAGTGCCCCGATTTTTTTTCAGGGTATAGATGGCTTCTAAGTAATTCTCAGCCGACTCTTGCATCTTCATAGGGGTATGTACTCCTTTTTACTTCAAAAACCCGCCTAAGAGGTCAAACAGCGGAAACTGGGATCGTCCCAGCCAAAAATATAAGACAGCGGCTGCAATGACTACAAGGACAATGAGCCACTTACTCCCGAAAAGATCAGCGCCAAAAGGCAGGTTCGCAAGTAAGCCCTGTATCCCATCCAAAGGCGAGGCAGAGCCTCTGTGGGGTTCAGTATGATCCATAAAAATCTCCTCCCTTTCTCTCTACTCTATGCAAAGAGGGAGGGGATGGTGCGAGATGCCTTACTTCTTCAAAATCGTCCCGAAAACTTTACCAAAGAGCGCGCCAGCGTTGATTTCATCGTAATCCACATGCATATAAGAGGCATATTTCGGACTAACTCTTATCACAACTTCATCAAAGATCAAAGCGCGGTCGCCTTCTGTTTTCACCATAACAATTTCCTGATCCGCAACACCGAAACGCGCGGCATCTTCCGGCGTCAAGTGGACATGGCGTTTTGCGATGATAACACCCTCAGGGAGCTCCACTTTACCCGCAGGACCAACAAGGGTGCAAGCTGCAGAACCGGCGAGCTTACCGCTCTCCCGAATGGGCGCGTTGACGCCCAAAATCCGTGCGTCTGTATAGCTGATCTCTACCTGTGTCTGGGGTCTGGTGGGCCCGAGGATCATAACGCCCCCGATTTCACCTTTTGGACCGATCACATCCACACGGCTATTAGACGCAAACTCACCTGGTTGAGAGAGGTATTTTTTCACCTCAAGCTCAAAGCCTTTGCCGAATAGTGTTTCCAGATCTGCTTGGCTCAAGTGGATATGCCGACCGGAGCCTTCAATAATAATACGATTTTCTGCCATTTTGCTAAACCCTCCGTAAGTTGAATAGTTGACTATGTATCAATTTACCACTTTCGCATGGAATTGGCAAGAGATTTCCCCAGACCCATTTACAAAATTCCTGCAATTGGATATAATATATACTCTTTGTATTCACGTCGGGTGTTTCTTCAGCTTGGCAATGTGTTCAATGGCGAGATATTTTTTCGACCTGCAAGACAAATTTTTGCAGGAATAATGGTTTTATTTCAAGAAAATTTGGCGCAGCAGGGCGGAAAAAGAGCCGTCATTGGGCATGTTGCCAAGTTGAAGAAATACCCTAGGGGGACAAGATCCATGAACGGCTCATTTCATCAGATTCTCAGTCAGCTGAGAAAAAAGAGGCGCGTCAGCCAACGTAAGGTCGCGTCTGATTTATACATCTCACAGGCCCTGTTGTCACACTACGAAAACGGCATCCGGGAGCCGGGGCTGGATTTTGTCAATCGCGTCTGTGAGTATTATGACGTAACGGCAGATTTCCTCCTAGGCCGCAGCCCATTTGGCGGATGCCTAGACGAGGAAACGGCAGACGATACACCCAGTGCGGAAAGCCTGTGCAAGCTGCTTCAAATGGTAGAAAGCTTAGAGGACAAAGCCATTGCAGGGGGACTGCTCCAATGCTACGGTGCTATCTCCTACAGACTGCTCCGCCATATGGCGGCTCTTGACACACAGATAGACACAGATACATTCAAAATACCTCTAAACCGCGTAGCCGGCCTTTCCGATCTGGTCTTCTATCAAGGGGAAATGCAGCTTTTAGATGCGCTGGAAAAACATGCGGAAGAATCATCCCAAAACATTTTACCCGAGGGGTTGGAAACCTTACTTGCCGCCCTCGACAATCAGATGAGCAGACACCTGGAGGAAACAGTATGACCCAGCAGGAGAGAACAAGAAACTTTTCCATTATCGCCCATATTGACCACGGCAAGAGCACCTTAGCAGACAGATTGCTGGAGCAAAGCGGCGCCGTGGAAAGCCGGGATATGGAAAGCCAGCTTTTAGATAATATGGATCTGGAAAAAGAGCGAGGTATCACCATCAAAGCCCGCGCAGTTCGGATCGCCTACAAAGCCAAAGACGGCGAGACGTACATGCTAAACCTCATCGACACCCCGGGACACGTAGACTTCAACTACGAAGTCTCCCGTTCCCTAGCCGCCTGTGAGGGGGCGATTTTGGTTGTGGACGCCGCCCAAGGGATCGAAGCCCAAACTTTGGCGAATACCTATCTTGCTCTAGATCACAATTTAGAGATCTTACCTGTCATCAATAAAATTGACCTCCCCGCGGCTGATCCAAAGCGTGTGAAAGCAGAGATCGAAGACGTGATTGGAATCCCCGCCATGGACGCGCCGGAAATCTCAGCGAAGCGTGGGCTCAATATTGAAGCCGTTTTAGAAGACATCATAAAGAATATTCCCCCCCCAAAAGGGGATGTAAAAGCGCCTCTCAAAGCGCTGATCTTTGACAGCCAGTATGACAGTTACAAAGGCGTCATCGTCTATATCCGTGTGGTAGAAGGCGAGATCCGCAAGGATATGGAAATCCACATGATGGAGTCCGGCGCCCAATATAAGCTGGTTGATGTGGGGCACCTTTTGCCAATCGGGATGCAGTCCTGTGACAAACTCCAAGCAGGAGACGTGGGCTATTTCACAGCCAGCATCAAAAACGTATCAGACACCCAGGTGGGAGATACTGTCACAAGCAAAGATAAGCCGGCTGAAGAAGCCCTCCCCGGTTACCGCCCTGTCCAGCCCATGGTATTCTCCGGCCTATACCCAACCGTAGGGGACGAATATCCGGCTCTGAGAGACGCCCTAGAGAAACTAAAGCTAAACGATGCGGCTCTCACTTTCGAGCCGGAGAGTTCCATCGCCCTCGGCTTTGGATTCCGTTGCGGATTTTTGGGTCTCCTCCACATGGAGATCATCCAAGAACGCCTAGAGCGGGAATTCGACCTCGATCTCATCGCGACAGCCCCAAGCGTTGTCTACCGCATCACCACAATGGACGGGGTGGAGAGCATGGTGGATAATCCCCTCAATTTCCCGCCTGTGAACATGATCAAAACCGCGGAAGAACCCTTTGTAAAAGCAAGCATCCTCTGTCCGTCAGAGTATGTGGGGAACATCATGGATCTCTGTCAAGACCGCCGGGGCGAATACACAGACATGACCTATCTGGACGACACTCGGGTAGAGATGCGTTATAATTTGCCCCTAAACGAGATCATCTACGACTTTTTCGATGCACTCAAATCCCGCAGCCGGGGTTATGCGTCCTTGGATTATGAGTTCTCCGAATACAGAAGCAGTGACCTTGTGAAGCTTGACATTCTGCTAAATAACGAGGTGGTAGATGCCCTCAGCTTTATCGTTCACCGTGACAAAGCCTATGCCAGAGGACGGAAGATTGTGGAAAAACTCAAAGACAATATCCCCCGCCAGCTCTTCGAAGTCCCCGTCCAAGCGGCAATCGGCGGCAAGATCATCGCGCGCGAGACAATCCGCGCTATGCGCAAAGACGTCCTTGCCAAGTGTTACGGCGGTGATATTACCCGGAAGAAGAAACTGCTTGAGAAGCAAAAAGAAGGTAAAAAACGGATGCGGAATTTGGGTAGTGTAGAAGTACCCCAAGACGCGTTTATGGCAGTACTCAAACTCGACGAATAGGGGATTATTCACATGGCAAAAAAACAATTCAAAGCAGAGAGTCAAAGACTACTCGATCTCATGATCCACTCTATCTACACCCACAGGGAAATCTTCCTCCGCGAGATCATCTCCAACGCCTCAGACGCGATGGACAAGCTGGCTTATATCGCCCTTACAGATGATAAAGTAGGCCTAAACCGGGAAGACCTGAAAATCACCGTATCAGCAGACAAAGAGGCGCGGACGCTTTTGATCTCAGACACCGGCATCGGTATGACGAAGGAAGAGTTATCCGACAACCTAGGTGTCATCGCCAAAAGCGGCTCAGGCGCTTTCAAAGCAGATCTAGACGAAACGGAGGATTTAGACATCATTGGGCAATTCGGTGTCGGCTTCTACTCCGCTTTCATGGTCGCAAGCCGTGTCACAGTTACCTCCCGGGCATACGGACAGGAGGTTGCCCACAAATGGGTCAGCACCGGAGCCGATGGGTACAGCATCACCGAATGTGAGAAGGAAAGCGTCGGCACAGATGTGTTAATTGAACTCCGCCCAGACAGCCCAGAAGAGACTTATTCAGACTACCTAGAGCCAAACACCCTGCGAGGTATCATCAAAAAATACTCCGACTACATCCGTTATCCCATCGTACTGGACGGCGAGACAATCAACAGCATGGTACCCATCTGGCAGCGCCCCAAAAGCGAAACGCCGGATGAGGATTGCTATGCCTTCTATAAAGAGAAGTTTTTCGATTTCAATAACCCTCTAGCCGTCCAACGCGTCAGCGCAGAGGGGACGGCAGTCAGCTACCGCGCCATGCTCTTCTATCCGGGCAAAGCGCCATATGACTATTACACCCGTGATTTCAAAGCAGGCCTCACCCTCTACACAGCGGGTGTCCTCATCATGGAACACTGCGCGGCACTCTTACCGGAGCATTTCCGCTTCGTCCGCGGGGTGGTAGATTCCTCAGACCTCTCCCTGAATATCTCCCGGGAAACTTTACAGCAAGACCGCCAAGTGCGCACGATTGCGTCTAGCCTAGAGAAGAAAATCAAATCTGAACTGGGCCGCCTCAGGGATCATGAGCCGGGGAAATACGAAACCCTGTTCAAGAGCTTTGGCCTCCAACTCAAATACGGTATCGTCCAAGATTACGGCGCGAAAAAAGATCTGCTCTCAGACCTCATTCTCTTCTACAGCGCGAAAGAGGAAAAGCTGATCTCCCTTCAGACCTATGTGGATAACATGCCGGAAGCCCAGACAAGCATCTATTACGCTTGTGGTGAGAGCATCGGCAAAATCGCCGCCCGCCCGCAATTGGAGCTGGTGCGAGATAATGGATTCGATATTCTCTACATGACAGACGAGGTAGACGAATTTGTTGTCCAAATACTGGGACAATACGCCGACAAGCCGTTCAAATCCGTCTATGACGATGACCTCGGCCTCGCCGGAGACGAGGAAAAGCAAGAGACAGAAGAGCTGGAGACGGAAAATCGCCCTCTCCTAGACTTTATCCAAGAAAGCCTCAAAGATGATGTGCAGATTGTCCGGCTTACAAGCAAACTAAAAAGCCACCCCGTCTGCCTCAGCACCCAGGGCGGCGTATCACTTGAGATGGAAAAGCACTTCGCCCACATTGCAAAGCAGCAAGGTACAGAAGCAGTGAAAGCAGAGCGTGTGTTAGAGCTGAACCCGGAACACCCTGTGTTCGAAAAGCTCAAAACGGCATATGAAACAGACCAAGCCAAGGCGGAGAAGTTTGCCTTTGTCCTCTACCAACAAGCCCTGATGTTGTCTGATTTACCCATTGAGCGCATGACAGAATACATCGACGCATTCTGGGAGCTACTAGCAGTTTGACCTGTCCTAAGAGGTAAAACCCGCACCCCAGAAGCTAGCCGTACAGGCGGCCCTTCTAAAGGCTGTACAATATGAGCAGGAATGCCTTCAGATTCAGCATAGCGGATGGCTCTCTCCACTGGGCCGTCGGCTATGTTGTCATGTAGGGCAAGAAGCCGGGCGGAAGCGTGGATCATCTCCCGTGTGCGCCTAGTATAACAGCCTTTACTGTAGTGATCTTGCAGAAAGTGTACCTCATCCGCTTGCGTCATGCAGTCTAAGTACCAAGCGCGCCAGACAGCAGGCAAGTGATCCGCCTGCATTTTGTAGGGCACATAACAGTGGAGCTGGATATGAGGAAACTGCGTATCCCGCAAACGAATCACCCGCTCTGCCGCCCAAATGTCCGCCCCCGGATTTATGCCGACGCGGAACTGATAGAAGCCATCATTCATCGCCTCCCGCAACTCCCCCTCAATCGCCTGTCCCATCTGTCTGCGATAGAGCGGGAGCGATTTCGGGCAAAGGGACTGGGCGCCAATGCAAACAATGCTACAAGCAGATGTCTCAAGTATCATTGCATTCCCTCCAAGATGTGATACAATTTATCAAACGTTACATAATCTTTTAATACTTGTATCATACGCTATCTTCTTGGAGAATCTTGTAGATTCCTAGGGAATACACTTAAAATAAATCTGGAAATGTCCGGAAAGGGAACTATGAACAGAGGGAAGTACGACCTAACCCAAGGGAATATTCTAAGCCGTCTCCTCTTAGTGGCGCTGCCCCTCATGGGCACCCAGCTCATGACCATGGCCTATAATCTAACCGATATGTTCTGGCTCGGTCGTGTCGGACGAGACGCCGTTGCCGCAACAGGAACCGCGGGCATGTATATCTGGCTCTCTGTCGCCTTCATGCATATTGGCCGCATGGGCGCCGAGATTGGGGTCAGTCAGTACTTAGGCCGGGGCGACAAACTGGGTGCGAGGAGCTTTTCACAGAACGCGATCTTCCTAGCGGCAGTAAGCGGCACCCTATATGCGGCCTGTATCATACTTCTACGTTATCCCCTGATCGGATTTTTTAACATCTACGAAGCAGGTGTGGTCGAGGGAGCAAAGACCTATCTCAAGGTAGTCGCCTTCGGCATGCCTTTTGCCTTCGTCAATGATGCCGTATCCGGTACATTCAACGGCTCCGGGAACAGCCGTGTGCCATTCATCATCAACGGCGCGGCTCTTACAGTGAACATGATCCTAAGCCCGCTCTTCATCTTCGTCTTCGACATGGGGATAGCGGGAGCCGCCCTCGCAACTGTTGTGGCTCAGAGTTTGGCTATGATGACAAGTCTCACAGTGCTGCACAAGGCGTCTATTCGTCCTTTTGCAGACATGCGTCTGATCCACAAGCCGGATCTCGCTCGGATCAAGCAAATCTTCCGCTGGGTGCTGCCGATTACAGCGGAATCTGCGGCATTTACGTTCCTCTCTCTCTTCATCGCCCGCTTCGTCGCCGCATTCGGTGCAGACGCCATGGCGGTACAACGGATCGGGATCCAGATCGAGAGCCTCTCCTGGATGATTGCCGGCGGATTCTCCAGCGCACTTACAGCTTTCATCGGACAAAACTACGGCAGAGGCCGCTATGACCGCATCCACCAAGGCGCAAATCTCGGCATGCGCACCATGATTGCTTGGGGAATTGTAGCAACGGTAATCCCCCTCATCTTCGGACGGCAACTGTTCTGGATTTTCCTCCAAGACGAAGCCGTGATCGAAGAAGGCATCCGCTTCTTGCGCATACTCAGCGTGGCTCAGGTCTTGATCTGTCTAGAATTCTGGGCAGTTGGCGTATTCCGAGGGCTGGGAAAAACCATCCCACCATCCATTGCAACCATCACAGGCAATACCCTGCGGATTCCCTTGAGCTGGTTCCTCAGCCAGACCGCCCTCGGCGTCACCGGCCTCTGGTGGGGACTTGCAATTGGCGCCTGTATACGGGGCGGCATTTTGGTGGTGTGGTATCGGCTCTATGCTAGAAAGTTGCCGAAAAGTACCAACTTGCAAGGGGAGCAAGTCATTGATATTGACAGATAAGCATTTTTTTGCTATATTCATCTATGTGATAGCATGATGTAAAAGGAGTAACTGCCATCCGGCATACTTGATGTTGCACAATCGGCAATGTAAGTGATGTGCGGAAAAGATAGAAAAAACATAATGAAACATGGGAATCAGAGCCGTATTAGATCGGCTTGTTCTTGTGTATAAACTTATGTTTTTCTATCATTCCGCTTATAGAAACAGTTTGTTTGTTGAAAGCTGTGGGATGATACCCACGGCTTTTTTTATTTGCGCATTATGCTATCACAACATTAAAAATTTTTCATTGAAAGAGGTACAATTTTGAAAGTAACAGCAGAAGAACTACGAAACAGAAACTTTTCACTATTAGTCGTAGGGAAGTTCATGTCTATATTCGCCAATCAGGTACTTACCTTTGCCTTGCCCCTCTATCTACTATACATGACCGGATCTCCCGCTTTATTTGGATCCGTTTTGGGTTTGTCTTTTCTCCCATTCATTGTAACATCTCCCATTGCGGGCATGATGGCTGACCGATATAAAAAGCAGCGAATCATGTTTGGGCTCGATGTAACGGTTACTGCCCTGATCGTAACGTACATGATCATAAGTAGCATGTTCGCTACAGTTGCACCGATTGTGCTGATTAAACTCATTGCCCTGAATGCCATTCAAGGGATGTATACGCCCACATCACAAGCATGTGTTCCATTTTTAGTGCCGGAGGATAAGCTGGTTCGGGCCAATGCGATCCTTGAGACCGTAAATACATTGTCTAATATGGCGGCACCGCCTACGGCGGGCATTCTCCTCGCCAGATTTGGATTATTTCCCATTCTAGTGGTCTGCGCAATATGTTTTGCGATTACAGCGCTTATGGATTTACTGATCCATGTTCCGTATAAAAAACAACAAAGGAGCGGGAGTGTCACGCAAATCATAAAGGGCGATATGGCACAAGCATTTCGTTTTGTAAAGAAACATCCGACCTTGATCAAACTTGCTATTCTGATGTTTGTGCTCTCAGCCCTGATCCCCGGGGTATTCAATGTAGGCGTTCCGGTGTTGGTAATACAACATTTGGGAATGGACGCCGTATACCTAGGAGCAGGCAGAGCCGTTGCGTGGATTGGGGGGATACTGGGCGGCATAATCGCCGGTTCATTAGGAGCGAAACTAAGCCTCAAAAGCATCCCCATCACTTCGATCATGCTCGGCTTTTCGATCGTGCCAATCGGCTTTGCTGTTTGGATGGACATACCGTATTTTACAGCTTTTTCTATTATAGTTGCGTCAGATTTCATCTCCGGATTGGCATTGGTTTTATGGTCGATTCCAATCTGGGCTTATATACAGACGATAACTCCGCCGGAACTGATCGGGAAAGTAATGTCGCTGTTTTCAGGTTTGCCCATGATCGCAATGGGACTTGGCTTACTGCTTTTTGGGATGTTCTTTGAACGATTTTTCTTCGTGCCTTGGCATGTTATTTTTGCAACATCTATTATTTGCTGCATCACAGTATTGCTATTGCGGAAGCATTTTAAGGAAGTGTAAAGTTGATACATGATCTATATAGAATGAGTAACCGGTGAGAAAGCCGTATCAAAAAACAACCGCTTGTCGAATTTATATCGACAAGCGGTTGTTTTTCCGTATAGGTTTATTATGCGTCACGCCACTCGCGCCACTGGCTGTATGTCTGTTCAATTTGCGCAAGAAGGAAATCAAAAGATTGCTGCGCATCGCTCGACAATTCCAGCTCTGCTACGGAGGTGAGGAAATTGTGATAGATTGGAGATAGCGCAGGATCAGTAAAACGCAGCGCTACAATGTACCAAGCAATGCCATCTAGTTCCCATGTGCCAATGGGTGTCTCAGACACAAGTTCGCCATATTGGGTAAAGTCGTAGAATGGCGTACCCGCAGAGTGGATTACCTCCAAAAACGCCGCCGGATTTCCAAGGAACATCTGCATATTCTCGACTGGGATCAGAGTCGGGAGCATTTCGTCTTCTCTAGGCTCTTCCAACGCGCGGGCTGCAAAGATGTCGCGCATATCAGAAACGCTTAGTTCCGGGCTTGCATGAGGCTCTCTTACCGGCAGCGCCCCTGTCAGCAGATCCTGAAGCTCAAGGAAAATATCCCGTGTCACCTCGTCATAGACAAGTCCACGATCTGAGAAAAGCGCCATATACATCGGATAGAGTGCAGATCCTGTATCTCGCATAGCAAGGATCCGGCTTGCCAGCGCTTCTACAATGCGGGTGCGCACTTCTAAATCGCCCTCAGCCGCTGCTGATATGAGCGGGAGCGTGTGATAGTGAAAGCCCATATCAGGGTGAACAAAGTTCAAATACTGGGTAATCGCTATCTCCTCCGCAAGCCCGCGAAGTTCTAAAGGCGCGTTGAAATAGAGATTCATAGTCCACATGGTGCTATCGACTGTAGTAGCAATTCCCCAACCGGGTTTGTTCCACCAATGGGGTTCATCCGTGTCAATCCAGTTGGGCCACTCCTCAGACTCGTCTGTAGTTGGCTCCGGTTCTGGTTCACAGTCAGGCTCTTCAGGCATCGGGGTTTCAATCGGTTCATCTGCTGGGGCAGGCGTAGGTTCTACGAGTAATTCACTCCGGCAAGCGGAAAACGCACCGATCAGGAGCAAAACAAGAGCAAGAATCAAAATTCGTTTTTTCATAAAAAATACCTCTTCTGTGTGTGACTTATTATTACCAGACGCAGGGGAATAAAAAATGTTCCCAATAAAAAACTGTCCCCGATGTAGCACAAGCTGCATCGGGGACAGAAAAATCGTAATCTAATGTTTAGAACAAGCCAGAAATCTTACCGCTTGCGTCGATATCAATCTTCTCCGCAGAAGGCACTTTAGGAAGCCCAGGCATGGTCATGATATCACCGGTCAGCGCCACGATAAAGCCCGCACCTGCTGATACTTTGAGACCCCGCACTGTAACGGTAAAGCCTTCCGGCGCACAAATTTTTGCCGGATCATCAGAGAAGCTATACTGCGTCTTCGCCATACAGATCGGCAACTTGCCAAATCCGAGTTCTTCCAGTTGTGCCGCTTGCTTCTTTGCAGCAGGAGTCAGTACCACGTCACCACCACGATAGATCCGGCGCACGATGGAGCCGATTTTCTCTTCAATGGAGAGGCTGTCTTCATAAACATAGGAGAGCTTACTTTCAGTTTCACAAAGACGTACCACTTCCTGAGCCAAAGCCTCGCCGCCCTTGCCGCCTTTGCCCCAAACTTCGGATTGGGCAACGTTTACGCCCAGCTCTTTGCAGCGGGTTTCGATGAGTTTCAACTCTTCCGGCGTATCAGTCGGGAAGTTGTTAATGGCAACAACAGCAGGCAGACCAAACACTTGGGTCACATTCTCCACATGGCGGAGCAGATTTGGCAGGCCTTTTTCCAAGGCTTCCAAATTCGGCGTGTTCAAATCAGCTTTCGCCACGCCACCGTGATGTTTCAGTGCGCGGACAGTCGCCACGATGACAACGGCATCCGGCTTCAGCCCCGCAGTCCGGCACTTGATGTCGATGAATTTCTCTGCTCCAAGGTCAGCGCCGAATCCAGCTTCTGTGACTGCGTAGTCACCCAGTTTCAGTGCCATCTTCGTCGCGGTAACAGTGTTACAACCGTGAGCAATATTCGCAAAAGGCCCACCGTGGATCAGAGCAGGAGTGCCTTCAAGGGTTTGAACAAGATTTGGCTTGAGGGCATCTTTCAGCAGAGCCGCCATAGCACCCTGTGCCTTCAGATCAGCAGCGGTGATCGGTTTTTCGTCCCGTGTGTAGCCAACGATCATGCGACCGATGCGCGCTTTCAGGTCTTCGATGTCAGAAGCCAAACAAAGAGCCGCCATGACTTCAGACGCAACCACGATATCAAAGCCGTCTTCACGAGGCACACCGTTTGCTTTGCCGCCAAGACCGTTTGTCATGAAGCGGAGCTGACGGTCATTCATGTCAATCCCGCGTTTCCAAGTGATTCTGCGGTTGTCGATTCCAAGTTCATTGCCCTGATGGATATGGTTGTCCAAAAGAGCCGCAAGCAAGTTGTTTGCAGCGCCAATCGCGTGGAAGTCGCCGGTGAAGTGGAGGTTAATGTCTTCCATGGGTACAACTTGCGCATAACCGCCGCCAGCGGCACCGCCCTTTACGCCGAAAACAGGCCCGAGAGATGGCTCGCGCAGTGCAACAACAGACTTCTTGCCGATGGCACGGAGGGCGTCAGACAGACCAACAGTGGTGGTTGTCTTACCTTCACCCGCTGGTGTGGGATTAATCGCCGTAACCAAAACAAGTTTACCATTTGGTGTGGAGGCGTGGTCAGTTAGGTAGCTGTAGTCGATCTTCGCCTTGTAGTTACCGTATTGCTCCAGATACTTCGCGTCAATCCCGGCTTTCTCCGCGATGGCGTGGATGGGTTGCATAGTGGACTCTTGGGCAATTTCGATGTCTGATTTGAATGACATAGTGATATCCTCCTTAAAGTTCTGAGACAACAGTCTCGTAAATTTTGTCAGCTAGGGGCAGTGCCTTGGCAAGGATCGCTTCTCCTTTTGCGCGGTATTCCGTAGCAAATGCCTCATCCCGAATACCGCCGATGTTGATAAGCACATTCAGCCATGCACCTTGGATCGCGGCTTTCAGAGAAAGCGCCGCCACCCCAAGATCACTCAAAGCATTGGGATTCGAACGCCCAAGGGCTTTGTCTGTAAGCTCCAAAGCTTTGATGGAACACTCCATCATCTCAAAAGGCGTCTTTGTCGCACCTTTAAGGGCTTCTTGCATGGCGGCCTTGCGAGCCTCTTTTTGTTCGTCTGTATCACGAGGCATAGTGAACACGGCAGACACGGCGTTGAACGCCTCGGTATCCCGATCAATCACGTCCACAAGTTGTACACGAAGTGCCGCACCCTCAGTGAGGATTTCCTGCATAAGCGCCTCATGTTCTGCATATTTCTCTTTCCCCGCAGTCAATGCTGCAACCATGGTGGTCAGCGCCACACCGAGGGCACCAGTCAAAGCGGCGGAAGAGCCGCCGCCGGGAGCCGGCGCGTCAGAACCAAGGAGTTCCGCAAATGCGGGGAGGGTCATTTCAGTTAGTTTCATAGAAGTCGTCCCCCTTAACCCAACAAATGATTTTCAAGGACTTGCTTATCATAGTCAAAGTCCTCAATTTGTAAATAATACTCCGCACAGTCGATCAGCGCCTTGGTAGGAGCGAGACCGATCACTTCGCTGCCGATGATATTCACACCCCAGCGCTTTGCCTCAAAACGGACAGCTTCCATCACGCGATAGAGAGGAGTGCCTTCAAAGTTCACCATGTTCATAGAGACCTGCGCAATATTGCGATCTTCCAGCATAATGCCGATGCCTTTACAATACTTATAACCGCCGGAAGAACCACGGATCGTTTTTGCAATCGCATTTGCAATCTCAAGGTTATCGGTATCTAGGTTAATGTTAAAAGCAACCAGCGGCGGACGTGCGCCAACGGCGGTTACACCGGCGGTCGGATGAACATGATTGGCACCATAATCAGGCGCCCAATCCGGATCTTGCATCTTCTCGTTCATGCCCTCAAACTGCCCTTTGCGCACCTTCGCAAGATTCTCACGCTCCGGACGGGAGGCGGAATATTCATAAAGGAAGATTGGAATGTTGAGCTCTTTGTTAATGCGTTCTGCAACTTGTTTAGAAATTTCCACACACTCGTCCACAGAGATATCCTTGATCGGTACGAAGGGAATAACATCAGTCGCACCCATGCGAGGATGCTCGCCCTCATGCTTGGTGAGATCAATCTTCTCCTGCGCAAGCTTACAGAGGCGGAACGCCACTTCTGCAATCCCCGCTGGATCCCCAACTAGGGTAAATACACTGCGGTTGTGGTTCGGATCAGAAGAATGGTCAAGCAGGGTAACACCCGGAACGCTTTTTGCCTCTGCGACTAGTGCCTCTACCACTGCCATGTCGCGGCCTTCACTAAAGTTTGGAATACACTCAACAATTTTTGCCATCGGTCTCAATCTCCTTTATTGTGTCGTTTTATCGATCAAACTTGCAAGACTGAATTGGTATACTTGCATGATACCAAATGATGCAATGCTTTGGCAAGAGGGAAGTATAAAAAAAATCGACAAAAAATCCATAGGATTTCCGTGGGTTTTACCAATAAATATTCAGAGAAGGCGGATTGCTTTTTCCAAAACCTTGTGTTATATTGGATCAAAGTCAGATAGAACCAATTTGAGAGGATTGGACCCATGCAAATAGAGCAAATCCAGTTAGAAAAAACAGCGCCCTTGCCCCTAGCGGAACAACTCGCAAACGAACTCCTCCGCCGCATTGTGACAGGTGAACTCAAAGCCAGCGAAAAGCTCCCCACAGAGCGGGACTTAGCGGAACATTTGGGCATCGCCAGAGGGACAGTGAAGCGTGCCTATACCAGACTAAGTGACCTAGGCGCTATCGCCGCCGTGCAGGGATCGGGTAGTTATGTCAGGGAAAATGGCAGTCTCTTAGAAGAGACACAGAAGAAAGAAGCGGCGGAAGCCTTGGCTGTCACTATTTCCCGCCTCAGAGATATGGGTTTCTCAGACAAAGAAATCTGGAGTCTGGTACGTCTCCAGCTCAGACCCCAAGATGCCGGACGGAAAATCACCGTAATGGTGCTCTCTAATAACCACGGTATCCTATCCGAGCTAGAGGCGCAGCTTTCCTACCTTACCGGACGGGACGGAGTGAACTATGCTCTCTCCTTCACAACTCTAGACAGCATCGTATCTTCCTCAAATCCCATTGAGTTACTCTTAGGCTACGACCTCATCATCGCAACCTCTGTTGACTATCATGACACAGTGGCGCTGACGCCCATGTATCAGCATAAAATCATCGAGGTAACCCTAGCCACCCGCACCAGAACCCTAATCGAACTGGGAGACTTACCGCGAGACAAGCCCCTCAGTATTGTATACCGAACCCCGGTGTTCTTAAACCTAGTGCAAGATACACTCCGGGCATTTGGCTTTGATGAAACAAAAGTTGCGGCCTACCAAGAATCAGAATATAATCTAAACCTCCACGGCGCACGAGGAGAAGTAGCTGTAATCGGCTTCAACGAAGCGCCCATGTATATTGATCCAATCTATAAATCCAAAAACGAACGCTTCATCTCCTCCGGCGGACGGCTGATCCGCTTTGAATACCGGATCGACCGAACCTCCCTCACCCACATTGAGGATCGGATCTCCTCGCTGCTGAACTAGGGCTGCTCTGTTTCTTGGAAGACTTCCATCATAAACAAGACGCCGCAACGGACACCGCTTACAAAGCTGTCGTTTGCCTGTTCAAAAGCAAGCAAGTCTTTGTCATCTATGATGTCGAGGAATCTCTTTTTCTGCCACTTGTTGAAATCCTTTTTCAACATCCCGGTATTGCTCGCGAGGCGTTGTAATACGGCCTGATCTTTTTCTTGCGTCAAGTAGTGTTGATAGAATAGGCCGTCTAGAATACTTTGCATAGACATATAGTCCCCTTTTCTTTGCACCACCGAATTGGTAGTTTTATTATATGCCACTGTTTCGGTTGTATCAAGGGGTTTTACAAAAACTTTCATTTTGTGTGATGGAGTGATTTTATGCCTACATTTGGAGAACGGTTAAAACAATTGCGAATAGAAAAAAATATGATGCAAAAAGAGCTTGCCGAATATCTTGGCATAGCCACAAATGCCTATCAAAGGTATGAGTACGACCAAAGGGACATGAACATCAAAACCCTAACCGCCTTAGCAGACTACTTCGACGTGAGCATCGACTACCTAGTAGGCCGCTCAGACAATCCAAACCGCCTGTAGGGGCGGCTATTAGCCGCCCGCGGGCGATTGATAATCGCCCCTACATAAGGGTAACAGCTGTTATACATTGCAGGGGATGCGTTGACCAAAGCCTCCTTTTCCAAAGGAGGTGGCAGGCGAAGCCTGACGGAGGATTCAATCTTTCATAAGGCTTACAAAAGGGCAATCCTCAGTCCGCTTCGCGGACAGCTCCTTTGGAAAAGGAGCCAAAGGGCGGCTTTGCTGTACATTACGGACGGCCAATGGCCGCCCCTACAATTTTTAGCCAATACCTGCAACAGGACGAAAACTATGCTTTCTAAACAAGAGATCCACACCTTCAACGACACACCGCGCATCCTACTCCAGGCAAATGAATTCATCTGCCTGCGTCCCCATGCGCGTTTAAGCTTATACATTTCAAATTACAACATCACTTTCCCGACAAAAGAACTCCTGTCCGTAGGCTTCATCACAATCCCCTCCGGATGCGCGACCCTGACCATTGAGCAGGACAATAGAAAGATATCCAGCACCCTAGATGGCCCCAGCACAAAGCCATACACAGAACTCTTTGCCGGAACAGAAGGGAAGCTATTGGTATCCATAGAGTTCAAACCAGCCGGACTCTATGCCCTGACAGGCATCAGTCAAAGGGAGTTACTGGATACATCCATCCCCTTTGAGGCGGTTCATCCAAAGTTAAGCAAGCTGATTTCAGAGGCGCTGGAAAAAGCGGACAGCATCACTGAACTGGCAAATAGTTTGGACAGTTTGCTACTGGAGAATATACGCAAGGCCTACCATCCCCAGCTAAACCTGACACTGCAAAATATTGTAAGCTGTGCCGGAAACATTGCTGTAAAAAGGCTGTCAGATGACATCCATTACAGCGAACGGCAATTGAACCGGATTTTCAAGGAACAGGTGGGCGTAAGTGCAAAATCCTTTTCCAGACTCATTCGGATCAACAAATCCTTCCGCTTATTAAAAAAACCGCAAAAGAGCCTAAGCCTAGTCTCTGACCTGATGGGATTCCACGATCTGTCTCATTTTATCCGCGACTTCGAGTCGGTCTGCGGCGTAACGCCCGGGGAATATCGGCAGAACATGTCCGATTTTTACATCAACACCACGAAATTTTAAGGTATACTATAGAAAACACAGAAAGGTTGTTGAAACATGAGTCAAGAAATTATCAACAAAGCTGCCGAAATTGTGAAAGAAAACACTGTCCACGGCGGAGAAGCAAAATTCGGAATCTGCACCATTTCCCTAATTGATGAGGATGGTTTCCCAAGCACGTCAATCATAACACCCGCAAAGGCAGACGGACTTAGCACCCTTGCATTCGGCATACAGCTCGATGGCAACAAGGGAAAAAGAGCGAAGAACTGCAACCGCGCCAGCATCTGCTTCGGCACGATGGAGCATTGCATCAACTTGGTGGGAGAAGTAGAAATCCTCACTTCTGATGACATCAAGCGTGAGATGTGGTATGATGGCCTAGGCGCTCACTTCCCAAAGGGTGTCGATGATCCCAATTACGGTGTGCTCAAGTTCACCACAAAACGCTACAAACTCTTTGTAGACTTCCAGCCCGAGGTAGAAGGCACGCTGTAAGCAAACTGTCTAGCATCTAACAAATTAGAGTAATATAATTGCGCTATCAAGACAACAAAAGGAGCATGACTATATGCTAAATTTACCATCAATTCGTTTTCCGGGCAATTGTGATGAAGCCATTACCTACTACAAAGAGGTACTTGGCGCAGAGGTAAAAGAGATTATTCATAATGGGAGCGACCCAACAGACCCTAATATGGACAAATCATTGCCGCCAAACTTTGTGACATATTCGGAGGTACGGCTGTTCGGTACTCCTGTAATGATGACTGATGGGGCTGAAAAGAAAATGTCCTGCGATAACTTTTCGTTTACCCTTTCTCTCAATACTGAAGAAGAAGTGACTTCCGTTTTCAATAAACTTGCAGACGGCGGTGAAATTATTGAAGCTCTCTCAACTGAAGCGATTATCTCAGGTTTTCTTATGGGTTGTGTGAATGACCGTTTTGGTATTTCATGGACTGTTTCAATTTATTTTGAGTAACTTACGGTTGGCACTTATCGCATTTTTCGGTTGCTTGTACAACGAATGATTCGTCGGTTGAGCATATTGCTTCTAAGCAAACGATCCATAAGCATAAAATAAACTTAGCCGAGAAGAATCAGCTCAAAGAAGTGAGCCGATTCTTCTCGGTAAACCTGCGTCAAGGAGTACCTGTCCATGCGAAACCATGTACTGATCAAAACCCTCACATCTCTTCGCGGCAATCCCCGGGCCTGTGTGTACACAGAACCCCTATGGGGGATTCCCTTCTTTTTGTATATGCCTTTCGTATCGGTGTATATGGCCGCGTTGTCGGTGAGCGATCAGCAGATTGGCATCATCACATCGGTGTTCGTGGCTATCCGCGCTATATCGTCTCTACTCAGTGGTGCAATCATAGATAAACTAGGCCGCAAACGAGCGACCTTTATCTTTGACGCCCTTTCCTGGTCAATCCCCTGCCTGATCTGGGCATTTTCTCAGAACTTCTGGTGGTTCATCGCAGGCGCCATATTTAATGGCCTAGGTGAATTTACCCACAACTCTTGGAACTGTCTGTTGATCGAAGACGCAGACAAAAGCACCCTTGTGGATATCTACGCTTGGGTACACATATCCGGACTTCTGGCGGTATTCTTCGCGCCTTTGGCGGGACTCCTCGTGGAAGGCTTAAATCTGGTGCTTGCTGTGCGGATTTTATACATATTCTCCTTTGTGTCTATGACACTGAAATTCCTCATTCTAAACAAATATGCCACTGAGACAGAGATCGGTGTCCAGCGCATGAAGGAGACCCGGGGCGTCTCTGTCCTATCCCTGCTCTCCGGCTATGGAGCAGTCGCGCGGAAGCTCCTTGCCTCGCCTCAAATGGTACTCACACTGACGATCATGGCAGGCTTCATTATAACAAACATCGTCACAGTCACCTTTTTTGGCCTATACGTCACACGAAATCTCAACATGCCAGATTCTTTCCTCGCTTATTTCCCCATCCTGCGCTCTGCAATCATGTTGCTGTTTCTGTTCCTCATACAGCCGAAGATTGCAAAGTTTGGCCTGAAAGGTCCGGTCCTTGTGGGCGTAGTGCTGTATATCAAAGCCTATACCCTGCTGATCCTCTCACCGGCAAGCAGTGTATGGTTACTGCTCGCGTGTATCTTCCTAGAATCCTGCGCCCATGGCCTGATCTGGCCCCGGAGAGACTCCATTCAGGCTCTCTTCATCGATCCCAAAGAGCGGGCTAGGCTCAACAGTGTCTTGGCTTCTGCCATATTGCTTACAACCATCCCCTTCGGATACCTATCCGGCTGGATGTCAAGCTTGGATGGCAGACTTCCCTTCGTACTCATTATTGTGATCTTTGTGGTGCTGTTCGTCGTTGTAGCGGCTAGCCGCTCTCTGCGTACGGAAAATGTCAGAGCGATAGAGGCGATGCACCAGTCAGACGATTCCCAATCTCTCTAAGGCGGCTTGGTTCCAAGTGGCTCACAAAGGGAATAATCTGCCCGCCTTTTTGGATCAGTTCCTCATTCCGAAACTGGAAGCGTTCACTGGTAAAGATATGGGCGTCTGAAAAGGAAATCAGCGCATCAATCCCCCCGGGGAAGTAGGTAGAGGTGGTATAGTCCATCTCAAAGAAGGACGAAATGTTATCAGAGGCAAAGCCATAGGTCACAAGCGTTCCCTTTACAGTCGCTAGAAACTCATTACTGCGGCAAATAATCCCAATCCGCGCCTCCCGATCTAGGGCGAAGATCTGCCGTAGGGTATCTTCCGAGGGGGAGACGGAAATTTCCATCAGTTTATCAGTCGCGTCCCCAATCAGGGACGCGATTTTTTCATAGTGACTGCCGGGGACAAGGGTCAAGTCATAGGAAGCCAAAAACCGCGCCGGATCCGGAGCGGTGGTAACGCTTTCCAAGATGAAAATCGTACTCTCCATATCCGCTAAGTCATTGAGTTGACGCTTGAGGTCAATCAAAGTTTCCTGCCCGCTCCCCACAATGGCGATAGAGTGCTTGCCCCTTAACTGCACAGCCACAAAACTGCCGCTCCCCTGTTTCGTATAGGCCAAGCCTTGCTGTTCCAAGTAAGCAAAAGCCTGCCGCACCGTACCGCGGGATAGCCCTGTCAACTCAGAAACCATCCGTTCCGTAGGTAACTTGTGTCCTGCTGGCAGACTGCCATTTGCGATATGCGCTTCTATAAAAGCGGCTAATTGCCGAAAGAGGGGTCTAGAGAGTTCTCGATCAGGGGAAAATTCTTGTAGGTTCATATATTCACATCCAATCAAATTGGTATATACAAATAATAGTCCTTTGAGAGTGAAATGTCCAGTAGAAGATATGGAATTCGTCAGAATACATAAAAAATGAAGGAAAAGATTATCAACATAGCGGATTGATTTCAAGGCTTTCCTTGTAGTATCTTTATTATATGACAAAAGAATGCAAGCAAACAATTTTGGTGTATACCAAAATATCATAAAGGAGGACATCATCCATGGTAGACAATCTAAAAACAGCAAAGGCAATGCAAATCAAACTAGACGATACATTGCCGAATTATCCGGCCTTCCAAGAAGGTCTCCGCAGAGCACCGGACAGAGGGTTCCGCCTCACAAAAGAGCAAACCAAAACCGCGCTGAAAAATGCTCTTCGCTACATCCCGGAGAGTCTGCACGAAACCCTAGCACCAGAGTTCATGGAAGAACTCAACACCTACGGTCGCATCTACGGTTACCGCTATCGTCCAGAGGGGCGCATCTACGGCAAACCCATTGAAGCGTACAAAGCCGCTTGCGTCGAGGGCAGAGCCTTCCAAGTCATGATTGACAACAATCTAGACTTCGAAATCGCCCTATATCCTTATGAGCTTGTCACCTATGGTGAAACAGGTTCTGTCTGTCAAAACTGGATGCAGTATCTGCTTATTAAAAAATACTTGGAAGTCATGACCCAAGACCAAACACTGGTCATTGAGTCAGGCCATCCCCTAGGTCTCTTCCCATCCAAACCGGAAGCGCCCCGTGTTATCATCACAAACGCCTTGATGGTGGGTATGTTTGACAACATGGAAGATTGGGAAATCGCCCAGCAGATGGGTGTCGCCAACTACGGTCAAATGACAGCCGGCGGCTGGATGTACATCGGCCCACAAGGCATCGTCCACGGTACTTTTAACACTGTTCTCGGCGCAGGCCGTCAACAACTCGGCATCCCCCAAGACGGCGACCTCCGCGGTCATCTATTTGTTACAAGCGGTCTCGGCGGCATGTCCGGCGCCCAGCCGAAAGCGATTGAGATCGCAAACGGCGTCGGCATCGTGGCAGAGGTTGATTTCTCTAGAATCCAAACACGCCTCGATCAAGGTTGGGTTTCTATGGCCTCTTCCGATCTGGCTGAAGTATTTGCCAAGGCGCAGGAATATATGGATAAGAAAGAACCATACTCCATCGCATATCATGGGAATATTGTAGATTTGCTCGAGTACGCAGTAGAGCACAACATCAGCATTCCACTGCTCTCCGACCAAACATCCTGCCACAATGTCTATGACGGCGGCTATTGTCCACAAGGTCTCACCTTTGATGAGCGCACCAAAATGCTGGGTCAAAACAGGGAAGAGTTCATAAAGCGTGTCAACGAGACCCTCCGCAAGCACTTTGCTCTCATCAAAGCTCTATCTGAACGCGGCACCTATTTCTTCGACTACGGCAACGCCTTCCTGAAGTCCGTATATGACGCGGGTGTGATGGAAGTCTCGAAAAACGGCATAGACGAGAAAGATGGTTTCATCTATCCATCTTACGTGGAAGACATCATGGGCCCCGTTCTCTTCGACTACGGTTACGGCCCCTTCCGCTGGGTCTGCCTATCCGGTGATCCGGAAGATCTCCGTAAAACAGACCAAGCCGCTATGGACTGCATCGACCCAACCCGCCGTGGTCAAGACCGTGACAACTGGATCTGGATCCGTGACGCGGAGAAAAACGGCCTTGTCGTTGGGACACAAGCGAGAATCTTATATCAAGACGCAGAGGGCAGAACCAAAATTGCCCTGAAATTCAACGAAATGGTAGCAAGAGGCGAAGTCGGCCCCATCATGCTCGGTCGTGACCACCACGACGTATCCGGCACAGACTCCCCATTCCGTGAGACAAGCAACATCAAAGACGGATCAAACGTCATGGCAGACATGGCAACCCAGTGTTTCGCAGGAAACGCGGCCCGGGGCATGAGCCTGATCGCCCTCCACAACGGCGGCGGTGTCGGTATCGGTAAATCCATCAACGGCGGCTTCGGCATGGTACTAGACGGCTCCGAGCGTGCAGGCCGCATCATCGAGTGCGCCATGATGTGGGACGTCATGGGCGGCGTAGCCAGACGCGCTTGGGCGAGAAATGACCACGCGGTAGAGACCAGCGCCCTCTATAACGAAAACTACAAAGGTGAGGGTCATATCACACTGCCCTTCATCCCAGAGCAATCTTTAGTAGACACAGTTGTAGACAAATACTTCTAAAACACAGGGGGCAGGGAGGAAACTCCCCGCCCCAAATTCGTAGGGGACGCGGCCTCCGCGTCCCGCTATAGCCCACTGTAGGGGCGATCGCCTCGATCGCTCGTGTACAGGTGGCAGGCAGAACAGTCGCCCCTACAAGTTTGACTGGAGGTGCAAGCATGGCAGACAACTATTATGCCGAGAGCCTAAACGCACAAAAACTCTACCAAGTCTACCAAACGAAATACCCAAGCGTGCAGCAATATTTCGACTCAGAAATTGCCTTTGTCCGCGATCAACTCCAGGGCACCGAGCGGGTGTTAGAGCTTGGAGCGGGATATGGGCGCATCATGAAAGAGTTGGCGCCGAGTTGTAAGGAAATCATCGGCATTGATATCGCAGAGGGCAATGTGGCATTCGGTCAAACATATCTAAGGGATGCGCCGCATGCAAAGCTCCTAGTGATGGACGCGCACAAGTTACAGTTTGACGAACCATTTGATGTGGTATTATGTATGCAAAACGCCCTGTCTGCTATGAAGACGGAACCCCTGACATATATCAAGCAGATCATGGATTTGCTTGTCCCTGGGGGCAGGGCATTCATCAGCAGCTACAGCGCAAAGTTTTGGGAACATCGCCTCGCATGGTTTCATGAACAGGCGGAAAAAGGATTACTTGGTGAAATAGACACAGAGAAAACCAAAGACGGTGTTATTGTGGGAAAAGACGGCTTCCGTGCCACCACCCAATCCCCGGAAGATTTGGAGCAGATTGGAAAAGCTTCTGGTTTCCAATTCGAGATCACAGAGGTGGATGAATCAAGCGTATTTTTGGTCATTCAAAAGAGGTAAAATGAATGGACGAAACAACGAAAGTCATTCGTGATTATTACGATACGGATGTAGAGGCAGAATGGAACCGCATCGCAAATCGTCCGGAATTCCTCTTAACCTGCCGTATGCTTGACCGCTACATCAAACCGGGAGACAGAGTCCTCGACATTGGCGGCGGACCGGGGCGATATGTTCTCTATCTTGCGGAAAAAGGCTGTCATGTAACGCTCTTTGACCTATCAGCAGAAAACACCAAGTTCGCAAAAGAGCAAGCTGCCAAACAGAACCTTTCCATCCAAGCCATAACCGGTGATGCCCGCGAGGTAGATCAGTTGGTGGATGAGCAATTCGACTACATCCTACTCATGGGGCCGCTCTATCACTTGTTAGAGGAGTCTGACCGGATCAAAGCCATCGAATCAGCCTTGGATTTGCTTGTGCCGAGTGGAATTTTGTTCGCCTCGTTTATTAGTATGATGGGCGGAATCATTTACGGCATGAAAGAAGCGCCGCAAATCCTTGCATCAGCCGACCTCTTTGAAGTGGCATTTGTGGAAAAGTTTATTGCGAAAAAGAGTACCGGAGGGATGGCCTTTACAAATGCCTTTTTCATTGAACAGAGCGAAATTTTGCCCTTCATGGCACAATTTCAGCTAGAAAAATTGCATCTCTTCGGACAAGAGGGCATCCTGTCCCCCTGTGAAGAAAATATCATGTCACAGCCAAAAGAAACCATTGATTTATGGCTTGACTTCTGCGAAAAGATCTGGGAGCGGGAAGAATTGCTCAGTTGGTCAGAACACTTAATGTACGTTGGCAAGAAGAAATAAGAATTTTCCATTTTTATAAGGAGAGAATTATTATGTTAGACACACTGATCACGAACATCGGTACCCTAGTCACCCCGGAGGGTAAAACCGCCCGCCGTGGCAAAGCTCAGGGCGAAGTGAAGACATGGACAAATGCCGCAATCGGCATAACAGACGGCATCATCACATACGTAGGCGAAGCCACGGGCGCACCAGCGGCAAGAGAGACCATCAACGCCGGCGGCAGACTTGTCACGCCCGGTTTGGTGGATGCCCATACCCATCTGGTCTTCGGCGGCTGGCGGCACAATGAGCTTGACCTCAAGCTAAAAGGCGCGTCCTATCTGGACATCCTAGCGGCAGGCGGCGGGATATTGTCCTCTGTCCGCAGTACCCGAGCCGCCTCGGAAGACGAACTCGTAGAGCGGGGTCTCCGGTTCACAAAAGAAATGCTGGCCCACGGTGTCACAACTGCCGAGGCGAAGAGCGGCTATGGCCTTGATACAGAAACCGAACTCAAACAACTCCGCGCCATCCGCCGTGTGAGTGAGGCACAGCCCATTGATCTTGTCCCAACCTTCCTCGGTGCCCACGCATTGCCCCAAGATTACAAGGAAAACAGAGAAGAGTTCATTCGCCTAGTCTGTGAGGAGATGCTCCCGGCAGTGAAAGCAGAAGGACTCGCAGAGTTTTGCGATGTCTTTTGTGAGACTGGTGTGTTCACACCCGAAGAGGCGCGTGTTGTCTTAAGTGCGGCAAAAGCGCAAGGACTGAGACTCAAAGCCCACATCGATGAGATCGATGCCTTAGGCGGTGCAGAAGTCGCAGCAGAGCTTGGCGCCATCTCCACAGAGCACATGATTTCCAGCAGCGATGCCGGGATTGAGGCACTATCCAAAGCAGGCACCGTTGCGGTTCTGCTCCCGGCGACAGGCTTCTATCTCGACAAAGGCTACGCCCCGGCGCGGAAGATGCTAGATGCCGATATGGCAGTGGCAGTTGCCAGTGACTTTAACCCGGGTTCCAGTCCAAGTCTAAATCTCCAATTCGCCATGATGCTCGCCTGCCAGAAGTATCGTCTCACCCCGGAAGAGACCATCACAGCCGCAACCCTAAACGCGGCAGCGGCAGTAGACCGGGCGGAGACCGTGGGTAGCATCGAAGTAGGGAAAAAGGCAGATTTGGTCATCTGGGAAACAGACGCTTTGAGCTATCTCTTCTATCGCTTTGGTTCAAACTTGGTACACAAGGTGATGAAGGCTGGCGTCATATACTAAACACTCCAAAACAGAAAAAGAGGGCGTTCCAGCATGATAACTGGAACGCCCTCTTTAGATCAGCTAGTTAGCTTGCGCCATTACGAGTTTTTTGAGCGATACGATGTTGGCCTTATTAATGGGGACAATTGCGCCGTTTATCATTTCAGCCTCTCCTGTGGCCGTACTTAAACGCGTAACGTTTTTTATGTTGTTCGTATTCAAAACATACGCTTTGTGACAGCGGCAAAAAACCGAACTCTTTGCCGCAACCTCTTTCAGTGTGCCGCGGAACTCAAACCGGTCGCGCATCGTGCATAAGATCAATTTCTTATTGGCTGACTGGCGGCTCTCAAAGGATATGATCTCGTCAATCGGAATTTTTAGAAGTCCGCCACGAGTTTTTACTTGGAAATATTCTGCTTTCTCCAAGGCATCTAGATGGCGCGTATATGCGATTTCTACACACTCCTGGAGTCGCTGCACTACATCATTTGTATCACCTTTGATGATATAGTCCATCGCTTCAATGTGATATTTGAAAGTCAGATGAGATAACTCCACGTGGGTAGTTAAAAATATAAGTTTTCCGGAAGGGTCGAACTCTCTGATCTGCTTGGCTAGGGTGAGGCCATCGATCTCGTGAGGCCCTAAGTGGACATCTAAAATATAGAGCTTATTCTGTTTCTGATGCGCTTTCACATAGTCCAACAACTTTGTTGGACTGTCAGTGGATAGTGCAATTTCAATGTCGTAGTCTTTCAGCGCGATATAGTCGTTGACAATGCTATCTATGCGCTCTCGCTGTTTGCGGTCATCTTCACAGATGATAACTGACATAATCATATGGTTTTCTTTCCCCTATCCTCTATCAACAACTCTTGCCTAAAGCTGTTTTCACTTATCTTTGTTGACAGCGTGACGTTTGGACAAGCATCTACAAGTTCAGATAAATTAGATAGCCCAAGTCCGCGACTTTCGCCCTTTGTAGAAAATCCCGCTTGCCATAGTTGCTGGGGCGACGGCAGATCTGACCGGCAAGTATTCTGTACAATGAAAGTGATTCCGGCATCCCATTTGAGGCAACTGATGAACAATTCTCCGTGGCCCAATTCTGCCAGTTCTTCGATGGCATTGTCTAGGAGGATGCCAAGTATGCGCACAAGTGCAACCAAATCGAGGGGGATATCGTTAATATTGTCATTTGCCTCAAAGGTGATATGAATATCTATATTTTGCGCCAACATGAATTTTGCGGTAAGAAAACTCTTGATTGCTCGTATCTTTATTTTGTCCAAGCCATCCAACGTAAAACTATCCTTTGTAATGATATCGGATGCGGGTTTGATCGAGGAATAGTAATATTGTTGCAGATCAGCCATATCTCCGTCTTCAATATAGGCTTCTAAGGACAAGAGGATGTTTTGATAGTCGTGCTTGAACTTCCGTACACCGAGTTGATACCGTTCCAGTTCCTCTGTGTAGTATTGTAGTTGTCTTTGCTCTTCAGCTTCCTGTTGTGCTGTACGCTTTTTCAGAATATCTTTTTCATAAAAAATGACCGCCAAAATATAGATTACAAGAAAAAGTGCAAACGGTAGCAGAAGCCATGCCGATATCTCATACCAACCCCAATAAATCAAAAGTCCGCATACAACTCCAAAAGTCAGAAGAAAATGTATAACACGACGAACGTTCATCGGAATCCGCGACAATATCTTGCTTTCCGCCAAAACTAATATAGGTAAAGCACTTGCCAAGGCGATCAACAGAAATTCTAGTAGCTCTCGGAATGAATATGTGGGAATGTCGAAGTAGGCAGGATACATTATCCCGCCTATTACGATTAGGGAAAAGAGCATTTGGGAAGTGGAAATGAGGCAAAATAGAAAAAATACCCATTTTAACGCGGCTTTCAATTTCATAATGCAACACTTCTCATCTTTCCACACAATTTCTGTAGTTTACAAATCATTATAGCACATCTCTGAATAGTTATTTTTGCTCTGTTGGGTGCAAGTATTGCCCTGTTAGGGCGTTTTTTGTTTTAGGGGCCAATCTTTTAGTAATATAATATACTAAAATGGATTTAACGTCAATATAATATATTTAAATAATCATATTTATGCATTAAACTTAATGTGATCGGGTTCTAGTTTCAGATTTCCCAAGATAACCTCCCCACCTTGTTAGCTTATGGCACAAGCTCTCCTGAGGTGGTTCTTCTAAGCAAACGTAGATATCCGTTTCAGGGTATCTACGTTTTGTGAGCTGTTCATATAAGAAAGTAACTCATTCTGAAAAGAGGTACACAACATGGGACAACTGAGAGAAAAGAAATTAAAAAGAGCACTCTGTTTATTATTGGTATTAGCCATGCTACTTACAGCATTCCCCCTTTCCGCACTTGCAGTGCCGGGAGAAGGGGCGGAGCCGGTTGCCAGTGACGAGGCGGTTGGGATACAGCCTGCTAGCTTAACCATGCGGCAGGCCATTCAGCTTGCATTTCCCGGTGTTCCCATTCATGAAGTTTCAACGGACGCCGGCTTTCATTCCGCGATAACCGGAGCGAATGGAACATGGGGCGCCCACAGAATTATTTTGTTACAGGGTAATGTTGCACGCGGGGGTACGAACCGGGCAATCAACATTCCTGATGGTCGTACGGTTCGCATTTTCAGTGACCGAATAGACGGTGAAGCGTATTCTTTTTCTAATACACAAACCGGTACGCCCACGGACACTGCGGCAAATAGAAGAAGCAGGCGACATTTTGACGTGCAAGGTGTCTTGCACTTATATAATGTAAACATTACGAGAGACGCGACTTTGACCACCAATTTCGGCGGTGTTGAAGTGCGCAGCGGCGGACATTTGCATATGCATGGGCGCCTGATCTCACCCAATGTAGATCCTGCCGACATGCCTGACATGGCACCTGCCACAATCTCAAACAATAGAGCGCCTCAACGCGGCGGCGGTGTAGTTGTTTACAGCGGCACCCTTACCATGAACGCGGATGCAGTAATCACGAACAACACATCCCTCTGGCCCTTGAATAGTTCTACTTCTGGCGGCGGTATTGCGATTGATACCGGTGGTACCGCGAATATCAATAATGGTATCATCTCTCATAATCACGCAAACAATCACGGCGGCGGCATTTCCGTTGCTTGGGGCGGCTCAGGGAGTGCGAACCTAAACATTAACGGGATGCGCCTACTCAATAATAACGCGGGCGGTAATGGTGGTGGGATCCACTCTAATACTGCCGCAAATATTACCATGCAAGGTCTAATTTTCATCAACGGGAATAGAGCCAATGCCGGTGGCGGCATGCGTATTTTCTCAAATAGCAGTACAAGCTTTTCCTTGTCGCCCGGCTCACAAATTAGCGACAACATTGCAAGAGGAAATGGTGCGGGGATCAGTATCGCGCACACAACAGGTTCAAATGCAAACAATATCGGTCTACGTATAAATGGTGTTGAATTTCATCGCAACCTTGCAGTTGGCATCGGTGGTGCAATCCATCACGAAGGACCCAATATGGCTGCAGACCGCGGGATCGTGATCACGAATAGTAGCTTCATAGGCAACCGTGCGTCACACGGCGGCGCTATTTCTATGGTGGTAACAAGCGGTAATAACAACAACTTGCCCACAAACGCCCATGCAAGTAGGCTCACGATTTGCGAAGACACTGTTTTCTCAGGTAACTCCGCAACCAGCGGTCTGCTGGTCGACGAAAATCTAGCAGCCCAAAACGAAGACCACGTCCGTAGCACAGGTAGCACAAGTTGGTATGGAGTTCGGATCCACCCCGAAACTGGTGACCCAATATCAGTAGGCGTGCGTAACCACGTTTGGAACAACTACGATATTATCACCCGTAACCGCTTCGAAGCAAGAACTGTACATTACAATGTAATCGGCAGCGCTGCAGGTTCCAGCACAATGACGGCGACCTTAACCACCTCAAGCAGACCACTCAACCATCAATCACAAACTGTGGGTCCAGCAACGCCTGGTTCAACCACAATAAACTTACCAATTCCGTTTACATACGGCTCTACAATCATGCGCCACTCTGAAGTAACGTTTACGGTTACAAGTATCCCGTGGAACGCAGAGGTGATCTATTGGGCAAACACGCAAACGGTTAGAACCTTTGTCCCGGGCGCTTCTCCGGAGTACGATACGTTTTCATTCGCTCCCACTAGGACTGAAATTACCCCCAATCCAGAAAACCCACTGGTGCAAATGGTTCCCGCATATGAATTCACCCGTGTGTAGCCGCGTATCGACTTCATCTATCACAACACCATCTTTACTGCTAGCCCCAGCACCCTAACAACGGGCGGCACAGTAGATGGAGAAACAACGATTACGCGGAATCTGCGGCAGAGCAGATCTGCGGCTGACCATGCATCTTATACAGGGACAACACCGCGCGGGAATCCAATCGGAACGCCCCCGGTTCCGGCTGCAAGATCAGGCTGGGCATTTGTCGGCTGGTTTACTGTTCCGAATCCGCCCGCAGATGCCACGCCACTTACCCCGGAATATATAGCGTCTCTCTATGTAAGCGATCCGCGGACGTTCTATGCAGTTTTCGCGCCCGCGCAACCAGTCACCTTCTTGTTAAACAGCGGCCGTGTAGGTACAAATAACTATGGCCCGATCACAGAAGACATAACTTGGGGCACCCAGATTGGTCTAAACAGAGTCCCAGAGCCTGTCCGTCCGGGCTGGACTTTCAACAACTGGAACCAAACGATCCCAACAGGCGGCGGGACGAACTTGTCTCGGGCAGATGTAGGGAATATAATGGTAAATGGTGCGATGACCTTTGAAGCGCAGTGGACACGGATCTCAGATACCGTAACCTTCGCGCTGGCAGGCGGCACCTACGGTAGCGACGCGGGACCATTGACTCGCTCTGTCTACCGCTATACCGCAATCGGCACAGCCAATGTACCAGCTCCGCCGACCCTAAGCCGCACACACCACGCCTTTGACGGCTGGCGGCATCCGGGTATGGCACCGGAAGATGCAAATCTGAGCCATGCTGACGTAGCAAGCTTCAATGTTACAGGCGGAATCACCTTTACCGCTCAGTGGACGCCAATCTTGCATACCGTAACCTTCCAACTGAACGGCGGTAATATTGCAGACAATACAAACGATGTAACGCGTACTGTCCAGCAAGGCAGTCCCCTAAACGGTGTGGCACCGAACGAGGCAATGCCAAGCGGCATGCAACTAGATGGTCACACATTCAGCCGTTGGGAAATCGTAACAGGCGGCACAGCGGGCGACAGTTTCACAGGCAGCACAACAGTGCCGAATAATATGACCGTAAGAGCAGTCTGGCTCCCACAGGGGCAAGGGGTAACCTTCCTGCTGAATAATGGTCGCGTGGGAACAGATAACTATGGCCCAATTTCTGAAGATGTAACTTGGGGTACCCAGATCGGCCTAAATAGAGTACCGGAACCTGTCCGTCCGGGTTGGACTTTCAACAACTGGAACCAAACGATCCCAACAGGCGGCGGGACAAATCTGTCTCGGACAGATATAGGGAATATAACGGTAAATGGTGCGATGACTTTTGAAGCCCAGTGGACACGGATCTCAGATACCGTAACCTTCGCGCTGGCAGGCGGCACATACGGTAGCGACGCGGGACCATTGACACGTTCTGTCTACCGCTATACAGCAATCGGCACAGCCAATGTACCAGCTCCGCCGACCCTAAGCCGCACACACCACGCCTTTGACGGCTGGCGGCATCCGGGTATGGCACCGGAAGATGCAAATCTGAGCCATGCTGATGTGGCAAGCTTCACAGTCTCAGGCGGAATCACCTTTACCGCGCAGTGGCGACTCAACTATTTCCTAGAGTTCCGTTTTGACGGTGACAACAGTAATCCAAATGCAAGAGCATTTGATTACATTCGCATACCGGTTACACCGGGTCAAACATTTGACTGGACTTCATCAGTAGGCGCTACATATGTATACGCCATCGCCGATGAACCCACCACAGGCACGTTTGATAAAACTGACGACGCTCTCGTGCAAGGTTGGGCCTTCTGGGGCTGGTTCGACAATATCCAAACCCGCGCAGACGGTCGCAACAGACCGGTTGTAGGCTCAATTGGTTGGGATCTATCCTCTCCGGACTTCATCTTTCACGTAGAGGATTTTGAAACCTTGGGTAATGGCAACGTGATTGTATTCACCGCGATCTGGTCTCTCTGGGGCGACGCGAATGATGACGATCAAGTAGACTCAGCAGACGTCCTGCTCATCAACCAGTGGCTATTCGACGGAACTCTGGCAAACCCGCATTTCGACAATCCAATCAATCTGGGAGCGGCAAATGTAACAGTACCAGCAGACCGCATCGTGACCTCAGCTGACGTATTGCGAATTAACCAGTGGCTATTTGACCGGACACTAACAATTCCGCACTTCTTTGCAGTCTTAGGCCGACGGTAAAACATTGCTCATAACAAAGACCAGACAAAAGATTTTTATAGCTATGAGCAAAACGAGGTCTTGACGACAAAAGAAGATCAAAAGGCTCCATATCTGCGATAGATATGGAGCCTTTTTGTGCGTAACCGACTGCCAAACGGTGTTTCATTTTTCATAGGCATAGCAAGGATACATCGCCCATGCTAGCGAATTTCACATTTTGAACAAGACATACTGTTGTCGTGTTTTCTGTGATATGCTTGCCCTACACTACAAATAAAACACGAAAGAGGCACCCATCCCATGCAGTCACTCGCGAAAAAACTATGGAACAGAGACTTTTCCCTATTGGTAATCGGTCAACTCATCTCAATCTTCGGCAATCAGGTACTCAACTTCGCACTCCCCCTCTACATCCTCTACATGAGCGGATCTCCCGCCTTGTTTGGCTTAGTCCTTGGGGTGTCTTTCCTCCCCCTGATTATAACCTCTCCCATTGGCGGCATTATGGCCGATCGGCTGAAGAAGCAACGTATTATGTTCTGGCTCGATGCGACGATCACCCTTATGATCCTGCTCTACATGATACTAAGCGGACTTGTAACAGAGATCGTACCGATTGTAATCGTAAAACTTCTTGCGCTCAACGCCATACAGGGGATGTACATGCCAGCGGTACAGTCGAGCATTCCCTTCCTTGTGCCGTCAGACAGATTGGTTCAGGCGAATTCAGCCACCTCTGTGGTAAATACATTGTCAAACATCGCAGCCCCTGCCGCGGCAGGGTTTTTCCTTGGTAGATTTGGACTGTTTCCGATTCTGGTGGTCTGTGCCATATGCTTTGCAATTACATCAGTGATGGATTTGCTGATCCGTATCCCATATAAAAGGCAAGAAACAGACGAAACCATCCTACAGATTGTAAAGGGGGATACGACTCAAGCCGTCCGCTTTGTGAAGCAGCACCGGATCTTAATCAAAATTGCGATTGTATCACTCACAATTGCAATCGCCACCACGGGAGTGCTCATGGTGGGGATTCCGGTATTCATCACTCAGCATCTAGGGATGAGTGCGGAGTATATGGGGCTCGGCAGAGCCGTCAGCTGGGGCGGCGCACTTCTGGGTACAGCCATAACCGGTTATTTAGGAGAGAGACTGACGATCAAGCGTGTTCCCTTCTTCATCTTCTTACTTGGACTATCCATGATCCCGATCGGTGTGGCTCTGCTGCTTGATATCCACTACTTTGCAGCCTTTGTGATTCTGGTAGCATCAGATTTCCTTTTCACCGTGATTATCCTTCTCTACATGATCCCCATGTGGGCGTATATACAGAAGATCACACCGGAGGATCTCGTGGGGAAAGTAATGTCTCTCTTCGCAGGCCTCCCCTTCATAGCCAGCGGAGCCGGGTATCTGCTCTTCGGAATGCTCTTTGAACGATTCTACGCAGTGTCTTGGCTGATTGTGTTTGTGACTATTTTGGTTGGGATGGGTATATCTCTGTTTTTCAGTAAGGACTTCAAGAAAGTGGAAATTAATAACCTGTAAGATCACCATGAATAGCAAAAACGCTGTCGGCAGAAGCCGACAGCGTTTTTGCTATTTCTTGCCTTTTCTCATTGATTTTGTTAAAATAGAAAGAAAAATCTATGATGTTGCAAGATGGATTTGGGGGTTGTACATGGATAAGGCAAAACTGGAAGAATGGTATGATTGTAACTTAAGTGCGAATGAGCAATTTAAAAACAAAATGGAAAGCTTGATTCAGGAGTTAATATCTGAGGAGGGCATTCATGTGCATAGCATCACGAGTAGAGTGAAAGAAAAAGATAGCTTTTTTAAAAAATGTGAGTTGAAGAATTATGAGCGCGTTGATAAAGTGACGGATATCGTTGGTATTCGTATTATTACGCACATTTTAGAAGATGTCAAAAAAGTCCGCGAATTAATAGAGGCAGAATTTGAAATTGATAGCGATAACTCTGGGGACAAATCGAGTGACCTGAAACCAAATGAGACCGGGTATCTGTCTGACCATCGCATTGCACAATTAAATTCTTCAAGAAGTGGATTGTCTGAATATAAGCAGCATAAAGGAAAGGTCTTTGAAATCCAGATCAGGACATTGCTACAACATGCTTGGGCTGAAATATCCCATGAGAATAGTTATAAATTCTCAGGCGTTTTGCCAGAGAAGATTAGCAGGCATTTTTACTTAACTGCTGGCACTCTTGAATTGATAGATCAAGAGTTTCAAAGGCTGATAGTGGAATTATCAGGATATAGCAATAAAGTGAAAGAACATATAAAGGCAGGAATATTTGACATTGAAATCAATTCTTTTTCTTTAAATGAGTATCTATCTGAAAAGCTAAAAGATTTTAGTGAAATAGAACATACTTTGGATGGAGGTGATAAAGAAGTTATTGACGTGTTGGAAGAATTTGGTGTCAAAACAATAAGAGAACTAGACGACATCACATCACCTTCACCGGAGAACAATTTCCGCGAAATGCCACTAGCAAAGAATTACTTAGATTTTCTCAGAGATATAATGAAGCTTAAAAACGAAGAAAGATATCTTGATATAATACATAGGCGTCGAAAGCATCAACGCCCACCTGAGGAATTGTCAGAGCATAAAGATATAATGAGCCAAAAGATAAAGGAAGGGAATTTACAGATTAAAATTAATACAGCTTCTTTGAGTGAATATTTACTTGAAACACTGAAGGAGTTTAATCAAGTGAGGCATATTTTTGGTGGATATAAAAAGGAAGAGGAAATCATTCAAGAGTTGAAAGACTTTGGTGTCAATACGCTAGAAAGCTTAGATGTTATTGTATCCCCTTTATTGAAAAGTAAGCTCCGTGCAATGCCATTGGGAAAGAATAATTTAGGTTTTCTCAGATATATAATGCTTCTTACAGATGAAGAAAAATATTTTGGGAAATGTTGGAAGCAAAATTGGAAAAGCTGGAGCAAAGAGACCTATGATTTTATGAAGCAATTCATAGATGTTGATTCAATAGTGGAGAAACATGGAATAAAGCTTCGCCTTAGTAGCATTGAAATATAGTATCTCCAGTGGTTTTTATGATTCCCGTTACACTACTCACAATCATAAAACGAAACCCCATCGATCTTCGTCGATGGGGTTTTCCTATCTCTTCCGCCGAAACAGTCGCCAGAGCACATAGATCAAGATAAAGACGAACAAAGCCGTGCTGAGCGTGGCGAAAAATCCGATGATGGCGCCGATGATGCCGAATGCGCCGAAGATCAGTGAGAAAATCAGACCGAACAGGTTAAACAAAAGCCGGATCGGCAAAAACAAGAGTTCAAATATAGTAGAAATCATGTGGAGCTCCCCTTCCAATTTTTCCTCAGTGTATCACAGTCCGAGGGAAAATACGATTAAAGGAAGATTAGAATTGTCTTAAACTAATCATGCATCATGCTGGAGAAGTCTGTAATAAACCCGCGAATAAACTGCTGTGTCATTCGGCGGTCAATGAGTCCGATTGTAGCCGCAATCCAAGCTTTTGTCAGGCCGCTTGTGGCGTAATACATCTCAAGGGCGAGATTCACAGCCTCTCTGAGATCTAGGTTGATCTCACTGTCCACATAGAGGGGCAGAATCTGTCCCATGCTGCCCGATAGCATGTAGGGTGCAATTTTCGCCTTCTCCGGCGCATCCGCCGGAACAATCCCCAGCCGCTCCACGGCATACTTTGTCCAGCGACGAACGACAAGCCCGTCTGAGAGCGCTGCCTGATAAATCCCAAGGAGTTTCGGGTTAATGGACAGAGACTCAAAGAAAAGTCGGTTAAACAGGCCATAGACGTATGGCTTGTCAGAGAGCTCAACACCCTCACTGGCTAAATAACTGTGGAGCTTTGCGATCATAGTGTTTATGATATCCGCTAGGAGATCGCTCTTTGTCGGATAGTAATAGTGAAGCAAAGAGTGGGCCATCGAGCAGGCTTCCGCCACCTGCTTGGTGGTTACTTTGTCATAGCCCTCTTCCACGAAGAGCTGGTAAGCGGTTTTAATAATCGCAACTCGTTGCGCTAAATTCTTCTTTCGTCCCATGGGTGAAAGCCCCCTTATGCAAGTATTCCAATTTCCTGTATTTTGCAGTTTATCAGGTGGACATAACATTGTCAAGCATAATTTGAGGAGACTCAATATATAGTAGAATTCCGTTGTGAAACCACAATTTCTGCCTTGTTCGCTCTGTGCGGTTTGGATATGTTATGTTAAACGAGTAGAAATGCAATAAGCAGAAATGGAGGCATGTTCATTGCCGAAACGGACAAAAGTAGCAAACAAAAAAGAGGTGGCAGCTTTCTGGACAACTGTCATGCGCGGCGCCCCCATGGCAGATGGAAACCTGCCGGATATGAAAGATCAACTCAAAGCGTCCGAACACTTAGGCAAGCACCATGGTATGTTCAAAGAGAGCAAAGAAAGTCCGGGACAAGTCAAATTTGTGGGGAATGATCATGTTGCAGACTGACATTCCCCAAGCAGTCGGTGGGGGATATGGAGAGTTTTGGTATTTTCGCGGACGATATCGTGTTGTAAAAGGCTCTCGGGGATGCAAAAAGTCGAAAACAGCAGCACTCTGGTTCATCATACATTTGATGTTATATCCCGAAGCAAATCTTTTAGTTGTACGCAAGGTATACCGCACCCTGAAAGACTCCTGTTTCGCCGATCTCCGCTGGGCGGCGAGACGGCTGGGGGTAGAAGACAGATGGCAGTTCCGTGTCTCACCGCACTTAGAGGCTACCTATAAAAAGACCGGACAAACGATCTACTTTCGCGGCTTAGATAATCCCATGAAAATAAACTCCATCGCCGCCCCAGTGGGACAGCTCTGCTGGCTCTGGATTGAAGAGACCTTTGAAATCAGCCGAGAGGCGGACTTTGATATGCTGGATGAAGCCATCCGCGGACGTAGCCAAACTGGGGTGTTCAAACAGATCACCCTCACATTCAACCCCTGGGATGAGCGGCACTGGCTCAAACGCCGCTTCTTCGATCCGCCTCCCTCGGAGGATGTGTTGGCGATGACGGTAAATTATCAGGTCAACGAGTTCTTGGATGAGCGGGATTTGGCGCTCTTTGTCCGGATGAAGGAACGCAACCCCCGCCGCTATCAAGTAGCCGGTCTCGGTGAGTGGGGGGTCCATGAGGGATTGATCTATGAAAACTGGCGGCAAGAACGCTTCTCTCTGGAAGAGATCAGGGAAAAGCCGGGGATGTATCCTATTTTTGGTCTGGACTTTGGATTTACAAATGACCCAACAGCGCTTTTCTGTGGTTTGGTAGATCAAGCAGCCCAAACAATCTACGTTTTCGACGAACTCTATGAGCGGGGTCTGACAAACGCCAAACTCGCACAGATATTGAAGGAGCGCGGCTACGCCAGAGAAGTCATCCGCGCAGACTCAGCGGAGCCGAAGAGCATCGAGGAGCTCAGAAGACAGGGTATCACCAAGATCCGCGGCGTGACAAAAGGGGCAGATTCCATACGCTATGGCATCCTAAAACTCCAAGACTGCGAGATCATTGTACATCCAAAATGCAAGCACTTCCTTGCAGAGATCACAAGCTACACCTGGGCGCGGGACAAAAGCTCCGATACGACCACCAATCGCCCGGATGCCCGTGCGGAAGACCATCTCATGGATGCCATGCGCTATGCTATGGAAGACGTAGGACGGGGTGTGCGGTTTTCCTTTTGAGTGCATCGTAAAGGCCGCCCATGATCATATGGGCGGCTCAGTCCGAATAGATCGAATAGAGACGCCTAGCTAAATGAAGTGACCCCATAAAGTTAGACAGATTTGTATTAAGCAACTAGCGAGGATTGGGTCCTGTATTGAACAGGACTCAGTCCTTTTAGTTTTGCCTTAATGCGATGGTTATTGTAATAATGGATATAGTCGTACAGTTCTTGAATAAAATGCTCGATGCTGTCAAAGGTCTATAGGTAGAACAACTCAGACTTTAAGAGTCCAAAGCAGTTTTCCATAACTGCATTGTCTAAACAATTTCCTCTACGGGACATACTCTGGATGACGCCTTTCTTTTGTAGCCAGAGTTGATATTGCTTCATCTGGTATTGCCACCCTTGATCAGAATGTAAAACCAGCCCGGCACCATCTGATATTTTTGCAAAAGCCTTGTCTAGCATATTCACAACTTGCCAAAAGTTAGGTCGGTTGGATAAATTGTAGCTAATAATCTCGCCGTTATATAAATCCAGTATCGGAGAGAAATACAGCTTCTGCCCAAGGAACGCAAACTCTGTCACATCTGTAACCCACTTCTCATTCGGCTTTGAGGCACTAAAGTTGCGATGATGGTTGTGGAAGTGGATGTATTCATCAATTAATTCATTAGCAGTAGCGAAGTCTTTGATTCTCTGACGATTGATACATTCAGATTTCGAGATGCTAAAGAAATTTTCAGCCATAGCGTTGTCTAAGCAGTTTCCCCGTCTTGACATGGAAGGTGTGATGCCCTATTCTTTGGTTAGGGTAAAATATCCATGAGAGGTGTATTGAAACCCTTGGTCGCTGTGGAGGAGCAACTCTGCGGCGACCGCTTCTTTTGTGTGAGTAGCGCGGATAGTATTCAAGACGAGATGTATCGTTTGCCTGCTGCCTGTTTTGTAAGCAATGATACTATTGTCAAACAAATCCCGAATGATTGAAAGGCACAAAATACCTTGTCTTGTATGGATGTAAGAAATATCCGTCACCCATTTTTGATTAACCAGATATGAACCCGACGATATCCGTAAGTTTTCCGACTTTGAAACTGACACTCTTTAATATCTTCTGCCAACACATCATCTCCATCCGGCTCGTCCATCCGCTTTACGAAGTCATAGTAACCGCTTCGTGATACCTCGAAAAAAGCGCACATCCTTGCAACCGGGTATGTTGACCGTTGTCGGTAGATTGCCAAATATTTTATGCTTGTCCGCACCCCTTTTTTGCGAACCACAGAAAATCCCGCAACAACGTATTCTCCATCTTCAGGCGCTTGACTTCGTATTTGTACTCTGCAAGTGTAATCGCCGGTTTCCGTCCCCGCTCTTTAGGCGCAATTGTTGCATCCTTGACTATACATCGATTGTAGCGGCAAATCCGATCCTTTACTTGCACCCTTGTCAAACCCAACTCATCAGCAATTTCTTGGCGCGTCTTGCCGGAGTTGCGCAATTCTATAATGCGATTCTCCTGTGCCTTGATGTGTGTATACCTTCGCTTCATTACAATGCCCCCTAATGTAGGTTTATTATCCTACATCAAGTGGAGGGTATATACTAAACTGGACACAAAGAAAAGCGCGAAAGGAAGTCCAGTTTATGAAAAGAGCAGTATATGACAAGCAATTTTAAAATGAGAGCGGTCAAACTAGCAGGCGATGGTGCGTCGTCTGTGGGTGAAGTGGCAAAGGAGCTTGAGATTAGTGCCAGCAGTCTGCATCGCTGGATGAATGAATACGATGAATATGGTGAAAGTGCGTTTCCTAGTTATGGAAACGCACTTTTTAATAGCTCGTATGAGCTTAAGAAATTAGAGAAAGAAAACGCCGCACTTCGAGAGGAAAATGAATTGCTAAAAAAGCTCTAGGCCTTCTTGAAGCAAAAGAGTGTGTGAGATTCCAGTTTCTCATGAAACACCAAACGGAATATAACATCCAGTGGGACTGCAAAACATTGCGAATCTCACGCTCCAGTTTCTATGACTATCTACATCGGCGTAAAAGTAAGCGAATAATTGAAAATGAAGCGCTCATAGAAATCATAGAAAAGATATTTCATGAGCATCAGGGACGATACGGTGCCCGCCGGGTTCAATCGGCACTACTTCAAAGAAATATTCATGTAAACGTCAAGCAAGTTTCTCGCCTTATGAATGGGTATAGCCTTATTCCGAAGGGAACGAAGAAGCGGCACCAAAGTCAACCTAACAAGTCTAAGTATGAGGAACGCAGCAACATTCTGGGACAAGTGTTCTCTACAAGCAAAAAGAACCAGATTTGGGTTAGCAACATCCAACAAAGCGCGGTTTTCTTCATCTGACTGTATTCCTTGATATTTTCTCAAGAAAAGTGGTCGACTGGGCCATGGATACCCGAATCAAAGATACCTTAGCTATGGCGGCATTGAATCAAGCCATTGGTCGTGAACACCCCGGCAAGGGGCTGATTGTCCATACGGATCGGGGCGCACAATACACCTCGAAGCGATTTTGTGCATTGCTACACCGTTACGGATTTTGTCAAAGCATGAGCATAAAAGGTAATCCCTACGACAATGCTGTTATGGAATCTTTTTACCGCACTTTGAAAAGAGAGCTTGTTCAGGATGCCAAATACGACAATCCCGAACAAGCTCATTTGGACATTTTCAAATATATTGAAACCTATTACAACTCTAAATGCATTCATTCGGCACTAGGATATCTATCCCCGGCTGATTTCGATCCCAAAAACTCTTAACTTTTTGTCCTGAAAACCTTGACTGCTCCAAAGGGGCGTTTTGTCTATTGTACGTTATTGCTGGAGCTGCGCATTTGAAAAACAAGGGGATTTTTGTTATACTAAAGTCAGCTTTTGCAAACTGACAATCTAACACATTGGAGGCAGCAGAAGTTGAGAAATCCAAACGGATACGGAAGTGTCGTAAAACTATCCGGCAACCGCCGGAGACCCTTTCTTGTTAGAAAAACCATCGGTTGGAACGAGAAAGGGCATTCCGTCTTAGACTACACCAAAACAAGAGAGGAGGGCATGATCCTACTTGCCGAGTTCAACAAAGATCCTTGGGACGTGGACAAGGCAAACATGACGCTAGACGCACTATTTGAGTTGTGGCTAGAGAAAAAAGCGCCGAAACTAAGTGATGCAAATCCAAGCTACTTGATGAAAACGGCATACGGTCATTGTAAGTCTCTTAAAGACCACAAATATGCTAGTATCAAGGCGTACCATATGCAGGAGACGATTGATAGCTGTGGGCGCGGCTACTCCACGCAATGGTCTATTAAGGCTCTATGGGGTCATTTAGACAAGTTTGCACTAGAGTTGGACATCACTCTCTAGCTTGCTCTAGGCGGCTCCTGTCCCCGAAACAAGCAAAACGCCGTTTGCGGAAGAAGAAATCCAAACCTTGTGGAAAATGGAAGATATGGAATGGATGGATTCGGTTCTGTATTTGCTGTATTCGGGGTTTCGCATCTCGGAACTGCTAGACTTGCGGACGGATGCGGTCAACCTTGAAGAAGGTACAGTCATGGATGGAACAAAGACGAAAGCGGGAAAAGATCGCATTGTTCCTATCCACTCAAAGGTGCGGCACATTGTAGAGCAAAGAATACAGGATGGCGGAGAACGCCTCTTTTCATATGACGGAAAGAGATGCGGTGAAGAAAGATATAGGAAATTCTGGTGGTCCATCATGAAGGCGGCAACTATGAAGCATACGCCGCACAATTGCCGCCATACGTTCCGCTCCCGCCTTGATTCTGCAGGGGCAAATAAGAAGTGCATTAACCTGATGATGGGCCATAAATCTAAGGAGGTTGGTGAGCGTGTGTACACGCACAAGGCCATTGATGAACTCAAGACCACCATTGAACTGGTAACTGATTAGTGACAGGGGTATTGGTATCACTGTATCTCAGGGGGCGTAGGGGATATTATAGCACAAGTTCCAGCTATCTAGCAACATGTATGGCATTTGAGTGATGAAAAACCATCATCACAGTATGGGTATATTTACCTATGCTGTGTTTTTTTCGTATCGGTTCGCGGTGGGGTCTATCCCTCTAACAATCTGATAAAAAGGATGGTAGTTGTATGCAAGAACCCTATAAGGACATGTTCATTTATCTGTACAAACACATGATCGTGTTAGAAAATGTACTCCAAAAACGCTCTACAAAGATTGGCAACTCCCTAGACGACAGCATTAACATACCTTGGGCAAATTTTAACAAACTTGTCAACGACAGAGAAGACATTCAAAAGCAATTTACAAAACTGTTTGAAGACTAACGCAAAAGATCGTCTCCTAGATGTACTGATCCCTATGGGATGGACACTGAATAAAAGGGTCTGTCGCAGAATAGCTTTAAATTACGCAAGCTGGCGTCGTTTTTCAAACGGCGTCAGCATTGTTTTAGTTTGGATGCGTTCATA
>Ga0131853_10000363_pt1 | contig 83195 bp, 104 predicted proteins | sample TergutLab28metaG_FD_92764 | JGI IMG/M metagenome (GOLD analysis project Ga0131853, IMG submission 92764) | Labiotermes labralis P1 segment gut microbial communities from Petit-Saut dam, French Guiana - Lab288 P1 (version 2) (version 2) | ecosystem: Host-associated > Arthropoda: Insects >...
CGAGATGTGGGAGCGGGGCATCGTGACCGGCACAACGCCGACCACATTCGCGCCGAACGACACCTTGACCCGTGCAGCGGCGGTGACGTTGCTCTATCGGTTAGACGGTATGATTGATACCGGGTTGGATGCGAATTTCAGCGACGTGTGTTGTTGCGCTTGGTACCATGATGCGGTTGCTTGGGCGGCAAGCCTCGGCATCGTGCAGGGAGTTGGCGATAACCAATTTGCACCGGGTGGCGATATGACCCGCGAGGCGATGGCGGTTATGCTCTGGCGGTATGCCGCAACCACAGGGCAGGACGTTACCGTGCCGGAGGACTTCACGCTTGACTTCGCGGATGTTGCCGAGGTGAGTGTTTGGGCGACCGAGGCGATGTACTGGGCGGTATATCGTGGGATTATGCGCGGTACGGACGGTTGGCGGCTGAATCCGCTTGGGACGGCTACGAGAGCCGAGGCGGCGGTATTGTTGCAGCGGTTTGTGAATCTGACGCAGTAGAAATTGAATAGATATACAGAAAACGCACCCCGTGCCGGTCTTGATTGACTGGTGTGGGGTGCGTTTTTTTGTTTTGAGGGACGGTTTCACTTTGCGTTTTCAATCTCAAGGATTCTTGCACGGATTTCGTTAGATTGGGCGTCATATTTTTTAAATCGTTGTCTGGCGATAGGAGCCTCTTTGCCCTCTTGTGCAAATGCTTCTATTCTGTCATACTCCCTGAGCTTCTTTTCCGTGAGTGTGTCCCAAACCATGGTGAGGATTTCTTTTTCGGTAATCGTAGTGAAGTTGGTCATTGTCGTGTCCTCCTAGCAGATGATGAGTTCGTATGTCGGCGCATCGTGTTCGCCGTTCTCGTTCAGGGTAACGGTGCAGTAGTAGAACCCTTTGTCGTGGTAGACCGTCGGGACAAGGTCGGTGTTTTCGTTGACTTTTCCGCTGCTGAGGCTTTGGATTTCGCCGCCGATTTGAAAAGAACTCTTTATGCGGCTGGCAACCTCGGATGATTTTGTGAGATAGACTTTGTAGCTTTTCATCTTGCGTTCCTCTTTTGTTTTATTATGTTGAAATTTTATTTTGCTTTATCTTATGTTTTTGATATTACAGTATTCTTTCTGAAATGTCAATAGAAAATTTTTATTTTTTTAAAGAAATATTTTGACAAAGCAAAGCAAGCGTGATATTATTGCAACGAGGAGGTGATAATATGACACAAATTTCGTATGCACCACTTTGGAAAAAACTCGTCGATAAGGATATGTCAAAATTAAAGCTTGCGAGCGAGGTGGGCATCTCTACTGCGACACTAGCGAAACTGGGAAAGGATGAATATGTTGCTCTTTCCATCATCGAAAAGATATGTCTTACGCTAGACTGCCCAATAGAAGACGTTGTTCAGGTAAAGAGAAATGAGTCGGATGCCGTTAATCTATTTGGCAGCAGTCTGCTTGAAGCAGTTGTTGCTTGGGAGAAATTCCTCAGTATAACCTACAAGGGGGATCCGCCTGACCTTGATACGCGAGCTGCAATGTGCAGAGAGCGTCTCTCATCCACCGATGTTGCAAAAATAAAAAAAGACCCGAACGATTAAGTCCGGGTCGGGTGGAGATAGCTTATTTCGGGGTCGGCTCTCGCACGATGAGTTCTGACAGGTCGCACTCCAACGCCTCGCAGATTAAATCAAGGTGTTCAAGGTTCACTCGCTCCACCATCTCGTGATAGAGTTCGTGTATGGTGGCTGGGCGAATGCCCGTCTTTCGAGCGAGGTCTGCCTGTGTCCGCCTCCGCTCGCCAAGCCGAGTGGACAGTAAAATTCTAATCATAGCTAGTCTCCTTTAGTAATATTTTAACTATGATTGTACGTTTTCGCTTGAAATTGTAAGAAAATTACAAATGCAGTAATTATATTTTTAGAAAGAGGCCGTCGAGAGGGGAAGTAAAACACCCTAGCCGACGGCCTTGTTTTATTTTGTGGCAAGTGTTGTGTGAGCAAGATGCTGATGGCTATGTCTCTACTGTCTCTTTTGTGTCTCTAAATCTTTGTTTATCTACGTCGAAGCATTAACATATATTAACATTGCGGTGGGCTTTCTGAGAAAACAAAAAACCTGCAATCCATTGAAATGTAAGGAATTGCAGGTTTTTCTAATTGGTCGGAGTGCAGGGACTTGAACCCTGGGCCTCTTGCTCCCGAAGCAAGCGCGATACCAAACTTCGCCACACCCCGTTAGGCGCATCATTTTCTGCGGAAAATGTATAAGTTCGCTGACGCTCACGATGCGTCTTCGAAAGGGGACTAGTCCCCTTTCGACCTTTCCCCTAGCCTCCGGCGGAGTTAAGGTCAAGGGCGAAGAGATTTTTTCTAACTCCCTAATTATAGGGTCAAAGTCGCATCTTGTCAAGGTGAAATTGTGGTATAACAGCCCGACCCACTAAGCCGCCGAAGGCGGCAAGCGGGTACCCCGGAACGTTTTATCATAAAAAGCGGCACTATCGTGCCATGCTCAGCATAAGCCGAGCACTTTTGCTTCGCAAAAGTATTTATGGTATAATGATTCATTGTTATTTTTTGAGGGGCGAGGGATTCGATGGATAAGCTTGCAATTTTAGAAAAAGTCTTTGGCTACAAAGTATTTCGGGGTGGGCAGGAGGATTTGATGGATGCTGTCCTCTCCGGGCGGGATGCGATTGGGATTATGCCTACGGGGGCGGGGAAGAGTATTTGTTATCAGGTACCCGCTTTGCTCATGGACGGGGTGACGATTGTCGTCTCGCCGCTTATCTCGCTGATGAAAGACCAAGTGGGCAGTCTCACACAAGCCGGGGCGCGGGCGGCGTATATCAACAGCTCGCTGACGGATTCGCAAGTGCGTTTGGTGTTGGAGAATGTGGGATGCGGGAAGTATAAGCTGATTTACATCGCGCCGGAGCGGCTGTTGAGTGGACGGTTTTTAGAGGCATTGGGGCGGGTGCGTGTGGACTTTGTGGCGGTGGATGAGGCACATTGCGTGTCGCAGTGGGGGCAGGATTTTCGGCCGAGTTACTTGGATATTCGACGGTTTATTGATACCCTGCCCAAGCGGCCTGTCGTGGCGGCGTTTACGGCAACGGCTACACGGCAGGTGCGGCAGGATATTGAGGAGCTATTAAGTTTACATAACCCATTTTTGATCACGACGGGATTTGACCGGGCGAATCTCTACTTTGAGGTACGGCAGCCGACGGGGCGGGCGGACGCGGTGCTGCGGTTTGTGACGGAACGGCCGGGAAAGAGCGGGGTCGTCTACTGTCTGACCCGCAAGGATGTGGAATCGGTCTGTGAGCGGCTCTGTGCCGCGGGCGTTGGGGCTACTCGCTACCATGCGGGGCTGGGGGACGAGGAGCGGCGGCGGAATCAGGAGGCGTTCCAAGCGGATGAACGGCCTGTCATGGTGGCGACGAATGCGTTTGGGATGGGGATAGATAAGTCCAATGTGTCCTATGTGCTCCATTGCGGGATGCCGAAGAATTTGGAGAGCTATTATCAGGAGGCGGGACGTGCGGGGCGGGACGGGTCGCCCGCGGAGTGCGTGCTGTTCTTTGCGGAGAAGGATATTGCGACCAACAACTATTTCATCATGCAGAACGAGATGCAGGAGGAGATGGAGCCGGAACTGCGAGAAGCTCTGCTCGCCGGGGACAGGGCGCGGCTCAGCAGTATGGTGGGCTATGCGAAGACGACAGCCTGTTTGCGGGCGAATATTCTCGCCTATTTCGGCGAAGTGAGCGGGGAGAACTGCGGGAACTGTTATAACTGCAAGCACACTTTTGTGGAACAGGACATTACGGTCGAGGCGCAGAAAGTGCTGTCCTGCGTGAAGCGGATGGACGAGCGGTTCGGGAAGATTAAGGTAGCGGATGTGCTCAAGGGGAAGCCCGCGGAGCCGTGGCTGATGAATCTCACTACATACGGGGCTTTGCGGGAGTTGACGCATAAGCGGATTTTGGATTTGATTGGGTCGCTGGTAGATATGGGGTATTTACAGGTGACGGAGGCAGATATTCGGCGCGGGCTTTACCCGATGGTCAAGCTGGGGGACAAGGCGAGGGGGGTGCTGTTCGGCGGTGAGCAAGTGTCCATGCGGGTGGCGGAGGTGCCGGAGAAGCCGCAGCGGAAACGCAGGACACGGAAGCGGGCAGAATCGGATGGCGAGATGTTGGCGGATGAGAGCTTGTTTGAGAAGCTGCGAGCCTTGCGTGCGGAACTCGCACGGGAGCAGAGTGTGCCGCCCTATGTAATTTTCCATGATACGACCTTGGCGGAGATGAGTGAGGTTGTGCCGGTGACGGAAGAGGAATTTTTGGAGATTAGCGGTGTGGGGCAGGTGAAGTTCGGACGGTATGGGGCGGCGTTTTTGGCGGTGCTGCGTGCGCATGAGGGGGAGGAGCAGCCGACTGAGGGTTGCCCTTAAGCCTCCCTCGCTTGCGAGGGAGGTGGCCACCGCGAAGCGGTGGACGGAGGGAGGCTCCCCCAGTCAGCTTCGCTGACAGCCCCCTCGCAAGCGAAGGGGCCTAAGGTCAAGCGACGGACGGCCAATGGCCGCCCCTACAAGATGGGCAAGAGGACAGTCGTAGCCCTTATTGCGCTTTTAGGGTGGGTGTGGTACAATATGTGGTGGCGTAAGCAATAAGAATTATCGGAGGTTGTCATGACAATGGAAGTAGTGGAATTAAAATCAGAATTAACCCTTGTCTATAAAGCGCATACAACAAATGCCAAATCGGATCAAGTAATCGAAGCGGGCATACGCATGGTTCAGGCTTACTTGGATGAACTTGGAATACAGCCAAGCGGTACGCCTTATGTTGCTTATTTTAATTGTGCTGAAGATTTTTCTGAATTTGATGTCGAGGCAGGTTTTCCCGTTGCCGAAGCTGTATCGGAAAAAGACGGTATGTTTATGAGTAAAACACATGCGGGCAAAGCCGTGGTAGCAACGCACAAAGGCTCCCACCGTTCGATTGACAAAACATATGGCAAGATGTTTGAATTTATGGGGAAACAGTCTCTTGATTTCAAGGGGGTATTTTATGATTGTTACTTAAACGACCCGGAGACGACCCCGAGCAGGGAATTGTTGACGAAGGTTGTTGTGCCTGTGTGAACGGCATTCAGCATCATTTAAGGCAACGGGCCCGGGCCGCAGCAGAGGAACCTCAATGAACACAACCATCCAAACGACAATAGACAGTTTAAGAAAAAACAACATGGCAGGATACTTTGTCCATGATAAGCATGCGTTTGCCGAACTGCTCCGTGATTTGGTTCCGAAAGGAGCCGTAGTTGGTTGCGGTGACTCCGTTACGCTAGAGCAACTGGGTGCATTTGAATTTTTGCGTGACGGTGACTATATATTCCATGATAAGTTTGTGTCCGGCCTGTCCTTTGCGCAGAAGCGCACTTTGTATCTCAAAAATTTTTCTGCCCACACATTTATTACAGGGACTAGTGCGGTTACAACGGATGGGAAGTTGTTTAATATCGACGGGAACGGGAGTCGTGTTGCCCCTATTATTTATGGCCCGGAGCAGGTGATTGTGGTTGTCGGAACCAACAAAATTGTGCCGAGCGTTGAGTCAGCCATTGAGCGGACAAGGCAAATTGCGGCCCCGCTGGACGCGATACGGCTCAAGAAAGATACGCCCTGTGCGAAGCTGAAACGATGTGTTGACTGCAATCACGAGCAACGCATTTGCAATGATTTTGTGCTGATAACGGGTCAATTTATGAGAGATAGAATAAAAGTGATTATCGTAGATGAAGTGTTGGGATATTAGCGCAGAAAATGTTATCCCCCTACAACGGAGGCCCATCATGACCATACTAGGCATAGACCCCGGCTACGCCACAGTCGGATTCGGCATTATACAAGGCGACAGATCCAAGCAAAAGCTCATCCAATACGGCGCAATCCGCACCCCGGCGGGGGAGGCGTTTGCGGCTCGGCTGCGGCAGGTTTTTGACGACACCTGCCTTTTGGTACGGCAGTTTTGTCCGGATGCCATCGCCATTGAGGAGCTGTTTTTCAATAAGAACGAGAAGACGGCCATCCAAGTCGCCCATGCCAGAGGAGTTCTGCTTCTGGCGGGGGAGAGTTTGGGCGTGCCGCTTTATGAATACACGCCGCTGCAGGTGAAGCAGGCCGTCACGGGCTACGGACGGGCAGATAAAGGACAGATGATGGAAATGGTACGGCGGCATTTGGGGTTGAATCAGATTCCAAAGCCGGACGATGCCGCCGATGCCTTGGCGGTTGCACTCTGTCATCTGCGTAGTGCAACGAATCTACTCAGCAAGCGACAAGGGGGAAATCAGGCATGTTCCACTACATAAGCGGCACGGTCGCCGTACTCGACACGAATCTCGCCGTCATTGACGCGGGCGGTGTGGGCTATGCGATCTACACGACATCTACGAGCCAAGCGGAGCTGAAAATCGGCGAGGCGGGGAAGCTCTTCACCTACAATGTGATTCGGGAGGATTGCTTTGACCTCTACGGCTTCGCCACCTTGGGGGAGAAACGGTGTTTCGAGCTCTTAATCAGCGTCTCCGGCGTGGGGCCGAAAGCGGCCTTGTCGATTTTGTCCTCGACGACACCCGAGGGCTTGGCTATGGCGATTTTGGCCGAGGATGAGAAGACCATCACGGTGGCGCAGGGGATAGGGAAGAAAATCGCCCAGCGGGTGATTTTGGAGCTGAAAGACAAGATGGGCAAGGACGCGCCCGTCCTCACCGGCGGGGCGAAGATTGCGCTGACACCGCAGGCGGCGGGCGTGGAGCGTCTGGGCGATGTTGTGGCGGCTCTTACGGTGTTGGGCTATAGTCAGGGTGAGATTTCGTATGCCCTGCGGGACGTGGATGTCGAGGGGCAGCCGACGGAGCAGGTGATTCGCTTGGCACTCAAGAACATGGCGAAGTAGGAGGATGCACCGTGACGTGGAATGAACTGTTTCCGAAAATCCATCAACCGACGATGGACGATATTGCGGAATATGCAGGCAGCTTTGCATCGGTTTGGCAGAATTTGCTGGCCTATTTTGAAACAGCATACAAATGCAAGCCCAAGATGACCCACAGTTGTTGTAGTGCTATGCCCGGTTGGAACTTAAAATTTCAAAAGGGCAACGCGACCTTCGGCACATGGTATCCGTTGGAAGATGCGTTTGGCGTGATGTTCATATGGAGCTACGCGCTCGACGCGGAGATGCTACTACTCTTGCCTACGCTGACGCCGCAGATGGCGGCGCATGTTGAAAAGGCGAGCGACTTTATGAAGAACGGGCGGTGGATGATGTTCCGCGCGGATAGTGCGGATGTCGTGGAAGACTATAAGCGCATGTGTGCGGTGAAAAAAGCACCGATTGCAGTTTGAGACCCCGAAGCCTCCCTCGCTTGCGAGGGAGGTGCCCCGCAGGGGCGGAGGGAGTTCACGCAAACTCCCCCAGTCACTTCGTGACAGTCCCCGCGCAAGCGAAGGGGCCTAAGGGCAAGGTCAAGGGCGGCCACGCGGGGCCGCCCCTATGAAATGTGAGGAATGAGCACCTATGAGCATAGAATTTGCACCACAGGAAGACAACCCCATCGTATCCACGAGCATACGGCCGGAGGATGAGGCCGAGGGGTCCTTGCGTCCCCGCAGTCTCGGGGAGTACATCGGACAGCACAAGGCCAAAGAGAATCTCACGATTTTCATCGAGGCGGCACGGGGGCGGGGGGAGCCGCTGGACCATGTGCTGCTCCACGGGCCGCCGGGACTGGGGAAGACGACACTTGCGTCCATCATTGCGCATGAGATGGGGGTGAATCTGCGTGTCACCTCCGGGCCGACGATTGAAAAGGCGGGAGACTTGGCGGCATTGCTCACCAATTTGGGGGAGAATGATATCCTCTTTGTGGACGAAATCCATCGGCTCAATCGGGCGGTGGAGGAGATTTTGTACCCGGCGATGGAAGATTACGCCTTGGACATCATCATCGGCAAGGGGCCGTCGGCAAACTCGATTCGCTTGGATTTGCCCCGCTTTACGTTGGTGGGAGCGACGACGCGCTCCGGGCAGTTGTCCTCACCGCTGAGAGACCGTTTCGGGGTTATGCTTCGGCTGGAGCTTTATTCGGTGGAGGAGCTTTGCAAAATCGTCACACGTAGTGCGGGGATTTTGGACGTGCCTATCGAGCCGGAGGGGGCGATGGAAATTGCGTCACGCTCGCGGGGTACGCCCCGTATCGCCAATCGGATGCTCAGGCGGGTGCGGGACTTTGCCGAGGTGAAAGCGGACGGGGTTATCACCCGCGCCGTGGCGGATAGTGCGCTGACGAGCCTTGAGGTAGACCATCTGGGGCTTGACGCGCTCGACAGGCGGATGCTGCGCAGTATCATCGAACACTACGGTGGCGGCCCCGTGGGTTTGGAGACGCTGGCGGCTACGGTGGGGGAGGAGTCCATCACCTTGGAAGATGTATATGAGCCGTATTTGTTGCAACAGGGGTTCTTGTCCCGTACGCCGAGAGGGCGGTGTGTGACACAGAAGGCGTATCGGCATTTGGGGATTGCGGTTGTGGGACAGCAGGCCTTGGAGATGGAATAGGAGCACCCAATGAAAAATAAACCACGCAAACACATCATCATCCGCACGGCTCTTTTGCTCATCGGCCTACTGTCGTTGGCAAATGTAACATTCCTATACCTCGTGGCAAATCCGACGATGGGGTTTCATTTGCAGTTGGCGATTTCCATCGGGCTGATTGTATATGCCATTTGCTTTAATTGGATTTCCAAGAAAATCCACATCGCCATCGGGCTTCTCGCCCTTATCCCCATCGCTTTTGTGCTGTTCCTGTTCATCTACGGCAATGTGAGTAATGTGGATTACAATGAAGACGTGGTCATTGTCCTCGGAGCCGGGATTCACGGGGAGACGGTCAGCCGACCATTGGCGCGGCGGTTGGACGCGGCGATAGACTATTGGAACCGCAATCCGGATGCGTATATCGTTGTCACCGGCGGGTTGGGAAATCGGGCGACGATTACCGAGGCGGAGGCGATGGCGCGGTACCTCATCCGAAGAGGTGTGCCGGCGGAGCGGATTTTGCTGGAGGAGCTATCGACTTCGACCTATGAAAATCTCGTGTTTGCGAAAGAGATTTTAGACGAACATTTCCCCGACGGTTGGCGGGCGGCTGTGATTACGAATGACTTTCATATCTACCGTTCCGTCCGCACGGCACGGGCTGTGGGGATTGATGCGGGACGAATCGGGGCGTATACGGAGTGGTATACTTGGCCGGTGAATTATCTGCGGGAGATGCTGGCCGTGGTGCAGTTGTGGGTTGGCGGATAATTGTTATACCGGAAGGAGAATTTAACAATGACCATAATCAATGTCAGAGATAACCCGGCGTATAAAGAACAGGCAATTGCCTACATCCAAAGCAAATGGGCGAATCGGAGAAACAAAGCGGTTTACGAGGACTGCATCTCGCACAGTATTGACGCGAAAAATCCCTTGCCGATTTGGTATTTGCTACTGGATGCAGACATCATCATCGGATGCGCGGGGCTGATTACGAACGATTTTATCAGCCGCATGGATTTGTGTCCGTGGTTGTGCGCGCTTTGGGTGGATAAGAAGTACAGAGGGCAGAACTTGGGTAATCTGCTGATTGCGCAAATCAAAGAAGATACGGCGAAGGCAGGGTTTGACACACTCTATCTCAGTACAGACCATAAGGGGTATTATGAGAAGTATGGGTTTTCGTATATCGGAGACGGGTATCATCCGTGGGGGGAGCGTTCTCGGATTTATGGGTGTGAGGTGGGGTAAACCTATGAAAAAGTATCATTCTCGTAAGTTCAACGCACGGCGCGATGAGGATAACTGACGTCCCAAGAACGCAAGGCGAAGCCGCCGCGTGATTGGATGACGGAAGGAATGCTTTAGGGCATCGCGCCCTACAATATCATTACCAAAAGGAGCAAAAACAATGGGTAAACTATTCGGTACTGACGGAATCCGCGGTGTGGCAAACGTGGATTTGGACATCGACCTCGCTATGAAAATCGGTCAGGCGGTGGGGATTGTGATGGGGGAGGAGAAGGGGAGTGCCCCTGTGTTTGTCATCGGCAAGGATACGCGTCTGAGTTCCGATATGCTGGAGTCGGCCCTCGTGGCGGGGCTTTGTGCATCCGGGGCGGACGTTGCGGTGCTCGGCGTTGTGCCAACGCCTGCGGTGGCGTATATTACGGCACGTTCCAAGGCGGATGCGGGGATAGTCATTTCTGCGTCCCACAATCCGTTCCAAGATAATGGCATCAAGATTTTCAACGGATTGGGCTTCAAGCTCTCCGATGAACTGGAGGGACGGGTGGAGGATTTGATTCTCTCCGACTCTCCTCTCCCCTTGCAGACTTGTGAAAAAATTGGCAAAGTCCTGCGCAAAAATCAGGACTGGGTGGAGCAATATATCGACCACTTGACCTCTGCCGCCGTGTGTGACCTCTCCGGCCTCAAGGTGTTCATCGACTGTTCCAACGGTGCCGCCGCGCGGACGGCTTCCCGCTTGTTTACCCGGTTCAAACTGGACCTGGAGATTATCAAAGACCATCCCAACGGTACGAACATCAACGACAATTGCGGCTCGACGGACACGTCTTTCCTCAGTCGGGCGGTGGTGTCGGGGGGCTATGATATCGGCATTGCCTTTGACGGAGATGCCGACAGGTGTATTATCGTGGATGAGAAAGGCAATACCGTAGACGGCGACAAGATTATGGGTGTCTGCGGCCTCGCTCTGAAGCGCGAAGGCAAGCTTGCAAAGGACACGATTGTCGCCACGGTGATGAGCAACCTCGGCTTCCACGATTTTGCGGCGCAGAACGGCATCTCCCTCGTGTGTACGGCGGTCGGTGACCGCAATGTGTTGGAGAAGATGCTGGAGGGCGGCTATGTACTCGGCGGCGAACAGTCGGGGCATATCATTTTCCTTGACTACGCCACCACGGGTGACGGGCAACTCGCGGCCTTGCAGTTTCTCAATGTGCTTGCGGTTTCGGGCAAACCTGTCTCGGAGTTGGTCGGTGCGATTCCCAATTATCCGCAGGTGCTGATTAATGTTCCCATCGAGGGCGGCAATGCGGCCAAGGAGGCTGTGATGGCATCGGATGCTTTACAAGCGGCCATTTCCGAGGCAGAGACGGCACTCGGCGGCAAGGGTCGGGTTTTGGTACGCCCCTCGGGGACAGAGCCGAAAATTCGTGTCATGGTAGAGGCCGAGACGCAGGGAATTGCGGACGAAACGGCGGGACGGCTCGCTGAACTCGTGAAAACATTGTAATTTTCAGGGGAAACTTGCAGAATTGCTTGACATTTTGCCTGAATAGGCATATACTACGATAAAGTTATGATGGATGAATTATACAATTTGACAGATGAAACCCTCCAAGCCCTTGCCGTGCAAGGGGATGACAGCGCAGAGGAGCTTTTGGTGCAACGGTTTGGCCGCTTGGTGAAGGCGAGCGCACGTCCCCTGTTTTTGGCCGGGGGCGACAGCGAGGATTTGACCCAAGAGGGAATGCTGGGTCTGCTCGCCGCGATTCGCACGTTCTCGCCGGGTGCGGGTGCCTCGTTTCAGACCTATGCAGAGGTCTGTGTGCGTCGTCGCTTGCTTAGTGCGGTGAAGACGGCGTCCCGCTATAAACACGGTCCGCTCAATCACGCGGTTTCTTTTGATTCCTCACAATTTGACGAAATTTCGGGACCGCACCTCCCTCGTGCTTTGGAGGAACAAATCCTCTCCCAAGAGCGGGCCGATGAGATGCACCGACGATTTCAAGATGTACTCTCCCCCTTTGAGCATGAGATTCTCAGGCTGTTTCTTGACGGCCTCAGCTATCAAGAGATGGCCGCGCGTGCCGGGAAACCGGTGAAGTCGGTCGATAACGCGGTACAGCGGATTCGGAAAAAGCTCTCCGAAACATTCCCCCTCGGCGAAATCAGCCCCGGCTGATGCGTAATATTAAAGTCTAGCAAAAGTGAGGATTCAAGCATGTACGAAGACAGAGGTATACAGTGCAAAGAGTGTAGTGAAGAGTTCATCTTCACGGCCGGTGAGCAGGAGTTTTATGCCGAGCGTGGTTTCCAGAATGAGCCGCAACGCTGCAAAAATTGCCGTGACGCCCGCAAAGCGGCCGCCCGCGGCCCTCGTGAGTACTTTACCGTTGCCTGCGCCGAATGCGGCGGTGAGGCGAAAGTACCTTTTGAGCCGAAGACGGATCGCCCGGTATATTGCAGCGATTGTTTTGCGAACTCGAGGAATTAGTCAGTCAATTAGTAATGCGGAAAAATAAGCGTTTGGCGAGGTTGCCGAACGCTTGTTTTTTGTTTTCGTTTGCAGAGGCGGGGTCCTGTCTTCTGCCTATGAGTTTCGTCTTGTTCATACGTTGGGCTTGCCTGCCGGCGGCGAGGCGAAAGCCAGCGTAAGGCTAAATAGAGCGGGTTGAGCAAGCGCGGCCCTACAACCGTTCCAGTAACTCCTGCAGATGATACTCCGCCAAATCATACACGCCGTCAAAGTCAATATGCGGATTCATGAGCTGTTCCGTCTCATCATACACATCTTTCGCCTCGCCCAGCATGCGGACAGCTTCGTTGATGAGGAGGGCAAAGACTTTTTTGGAGAAGCGGATGCGGGTCTTTTGGTGCCGCATCCGCTCGCTGTTTGCCATCGCATCTAAGCGTATGTGGCGGTAGGCGGGGCCTTCGTATTGGATTTGATAGTCAGAGGAGACGAAGGCCAAGTCCAGCGGCAAGATAAACAGATGTTCCAACCGTTCGGGGTTCATGGGGGAGGGGCAGACAGTACAGTCGTGGCCTGCGGCGGTGGCGGCTTCGAGCAGGTCGGTGAGCATAGTGTGGGCGAGGCCGAAGTGGTTATCGAGATGATACACCCGTCCCGCCAGCGCATCCACCGTGTCCCAATGGGCGACGTGGCCTTTGTGGGTGAGGGCGGAGAGGAAGCGGCGGGTGATTTTGGGCGTGCCGCCCGGCCGCTTTTTCCCGATTTCCCGTGCGATGATGCCCCGCGTCCGCTTCCGCACGGCGGCAATGACGGTTTCGTCTACAACGTGACTGCTAATTTCCCGCACCACGCTGTGGGCGGCGGCGATGCAGTCGTAGGCACGGGCGTAGAGGGCTTTGTATGTATGGGTCATGTCCATGACTTGGGACTTGAAGGGGCGCAGGGCGTCGCAGTCGTAGAGCTCGCCGAGGTTGAGGTATTGCTCCAGCACGGCCATGTAGTTCGGTTCGATGACATGCGGAGCCGTGCCGTCTACGTAGGCGGTACCGAGGGCGGGGATGTAGATGGCATCGAGCGAGTCGGGGTCTGCGGAGCAACTTATTTGCTCTACGGTCAGCCCGGCTTCTTTCAGGCCGCTTGCGACGGTCTTGAGAAAGCTCGACTTTCCGCAGCCGGGGCCGCCTTTGATGATGTGGAGGACTTCGTCTGTATATGGGTCAACCAGCCGGTCGTAGAGGGAATAAAACCCGGTCGGTGCATTCGAGCCGAGGAAGAAACGGATGTCTTGTGGTGTGTGCATGGTGAGTTACCCTTTCGCAATTTCTTAGTATAGCGTATGCGAATGGGGGTTGGATTGTTATTTTTGGGATGAAAATAGGGCGGCCGATGGCCGCCCGTGTGATTGTGTGTTTGTGTAGGGGGCGGCGTTCTTGACGCCCCACAGCGTTACGGTGTTGCAGGGCGCGATGAGGACGCCGCCCCCTGCGACAAACGGGTGCCTACAGCAACTGCTGTCCGTTAATCGTCAGCGTGAACCGCAAATCCAACATCGCGGCCGCTCTGCGGCAGAGGGTCATACGGGAGAGGAAAATCTCGAAATAGTCCATAACCGCACAATGGGCGGTGTCGATGGAGAGGTTGAGGCTAATCTCCGTCTTATCCGCGCTGATGGCCAAGTAGGACTGTTCCACGGCGTAGTTGACGCGGTCATGGATATCAAAGGTGGCGATGTCGCGGTTGCGGACACGGCTGCGGCGCACATCTGCCTTGTCGGCGAGGATGACGGCGGCACAGACGGCACTCACGGGGGCGGCGGTGCCCTCGTCGTGGTTGCCGATGGCGGTGATGACGGTGGCAATCTCCTCCGGGTCTCCGCCCATCTCATCCAGGAGACGGAACGCAATCAGCGCGCCGCTTTGGGCGTGGTCTTTGCGGTTGACCATGTTGCCGATGTCGTGCAAAAAGCCTGCGATTTGGGCGAGCTCCACCTCGCGCTCCGCGTAGCCCATGGTACGGAGGATATCGCCTGCTTCCATAGCGATTTTTGTCACATGGCCGAAGCTGTGATCCGTAAACCCTTGGACACTAAGGGTGTCGTCGGACTTTTGGATGTAGGTTCTGATTTTTTCATTCTGCTGAATGTCGTTGTAACGAATCATATACGGTGCCTCCTTGTGGAAATATACCTACTTACTATAGCCTGATTTGGCTTTTTTGTAAAGTGCTATCCATCTTTTCTGCTGCATATAGATTATCTATATGAACTATATGGGGAGTGGTAGCTTTTGAAATCGAACATCGAGGAGCGTGCCTGTGACTTGGCGGTGTACATCATAGAGAGCAATGCGACGGTGCGCGCGGCGGCCAAAGAGTTTGGTATTTCAAAATCGACCGTACATAAAGATTTATCCGAACGCCTGCAGCAGTTTAACAAGCCCCTGTACTTGCAGGTGAAAGAGGTGTTAGAGAAAAATAAGGCAGAACGGCACATCAGGGGCGGCATTGCGACGCGGATGAAATATAAAGGGAAGTAGGGAAAACCCCGCCGAAAGGCGGGGTTTTTGTTTGTGGAAGGAGGCTTGGTAACAAACGCCCACAATCAGCGCAAATGCACCCAAGCCGCGAAGCCTCCTTTTCCAAAGGAGGTGGCAGGCGCAGTTGCCCTTGACCTTAGCCCCGCCGGAGGCTAGGGGGAAGGTCGAAGGGGGACTAGTCCCCCTTCGAAGGCGCATCGTCCGCTGCAGGCGGACTGATACATTTTCCGCAGAAAATGTATGCGCCTGGAATCCTCAGTCGCCTGCGGCGACAGCTCCTTTGAAAAAGGAGCCTTTGCGGCTTATGTGTATTTGCAACAAGGAAGCTGCCGTATGATTTGAGATAGGCGGACGGCCAATGGCCGCCCCTACGAGGTGCAGTCATCCACCCACCGCAAATACCCCGACAAGCCATTCGTGATGGGAATCTGGATAATCTCCGGCAGTTCATATTCATGATGCGCCCTAATCCTCGCTGAAATCCGCTCGAAGAGGTCAGCTCTGGTTTTGATGAACAGCACGATTTCGCTGCCATTTACCGCCTCACCGTTCCAAATATACGTGCTTTCCACAGGCATCCGCTGTACACAGGCGGCGAGGTGTTCTGTTACCAGTAGTTTTGCGAGAGTTTCTGCGGATTCTTTGTTCGGACAGGCGGTTAAAACAATTGTATAGGCCATATTACCACTCCTTTTTGTCTATCGTAGCACGGCGGGCATTGACATTGCAAGAGTGGCGGTATAAAATATATAAATTACATGGTGTAGGGGTGCGCAGTATGCGCCTGCGGGCGGCTGTAAGCCGACCCCTACTGAGATTCGGAGGCACACGGCTATGGAAAAGCTTGGACTAAACGAACTGCGGGAGAGGTTCCTCTCCTTTTTCGAGGGAAAGGCGCATCTCAGGATGCAGAGCTTCCCGCTTTTGCCGCAGGGGGATGCGAGTTTGCTGCTCATCAACAGCGGCATGGCACCGCTCAAGCCCTATTTTACGGGGGAAGTCACGCCGCCGAGCAAGCGGGTGACGACTTGCCAGAAGTGCATCCGCACGCCGGACATTGAGCGGGTGGGGAAGACGAGCAGACATGCGACCTATTTCGAGATGCTCGGCAACTTTTCCTTTGGTGACTATTTCAAGCGGGAGGCCTGCGCTTGGGCTTGGGAGTTTGTGACGGAGGATTTGAAAATCCCCGTGGACAAGCTCTATGTCACCGTGTATTTGGATGATGACGAGGCGCACGACATTTGGACGAAAGAGGTCGGGGTATCGCCGGAGCGGGTGAGCCGCTTAGGCAAGGCGGACAACTTTTGGGAAATCGGGCAGGGCCCCTGCGGGCCGTGTTCGGAGATTTACTTTGACTTCGGCGAAGCGCGGGGCTGTGACGAGCCGAACTGTGCGCCCGGGTGTGACTGTGACCGCTTTGTGGAATTTTGGAATCTGGTATTCACCCAGTTCTACAATGACGGGCAGAACAACTACTCGGAACTTGCCAGCAAGAACATCGACACGGGCATGGGTTTGGAGCGGCTGGCCTGTATCATGCAGGACGTGGGCAGTCTCTTCGATGTAGACACCGTGCGGGCGATTACGGCGCATGTGTCGGAGCTGACGGGCGTCGCCTACGGGCGGGGCGAGAAGTCGGACGTGAGCCTGCGGGTGATTACCGACCACATTCGCTCTACGACGATGATGATTTGCGACGGTATCCTGCCCTCGAACGAGGGGCGGGGCTATGTCCTGCGCCGTCTCCTGCGCCGTGCGGCACGGCATGGGAAGCTTTTGGGCTTGGAGATGCCGTTCCTATATCAAGTCGCCGAGACGGTGATTCGGGAGAATCGGGCCGCTTACCCGGAGCTTCAAGAGAAGCGGGATTACATTCAGAAGATTATCCAAGTCGAGGAAGAAAACTTCGCCAAGACCTTGGGTGCGGGGATGCGCATCTTTGACGAGATGCTAACCGCACTCGGCACGGGCGGGACGCTCTCGGGGGACGATGCGTTTAAGCTTTATGACACTTACGGTTTCCCCATCGACCTCACGATTGAAATTCTGGACGAACAGGGCAAGTCCGTGGATAGAGCGCGGTTTGACGTGCTCATGCAGGAACAGCGGGAGCGTGCCAGAGCGGCTACGGCGGCACTCGGTGACTTCGGTTGGGAGGGTCTTGATCTGGGGCTTGACCGTGACGTGGCCACGGTGTTCCAAGGCTACGATTTCTGCCAAGCGAACGGCAAGGTGCTGGCCATCGCCGTAGAGGGTGAGTTACAGACTGCGGCCTCGGCGGGTGCGAAGGCGGTCATCGTCCTCGACCAAACGCCTTTCTACGCCGAGAGCGGCGGGCAGGTGGCGGACGTGGGCTATCTCTCAGCCGGGGACTTTGTATTCCGTGTGGAGGACGTGCAGAAGACGAAAGACGCGAAGTTCTTGCACTCGGGTCTCATCGAGGCGGGTCAGGTGTCCGTGGGCGACACGGTGACGGCGGCGGTAGACGCGCCGCGGCGGCGTGCCATCATGCGGGCACATACGGCGGCGCATTTACTGCATCGTGCGCTGAAGAACGTGCTGGGTTCCCATGTGGAGCAGGCAGGGAGCCATGTGTCGGCGGATGCGGTGCGCTTTGACTTCACGCATTTCCAGGCCATGACCCCGGAGGAGCTTGTGCGGGTGGGCGAGGAAGTCAATGCCATGATATTGGAGGACTTGCCCGTCACGGTGCAGGAGATGAACATGGACGACGCCAAAGCGGCGGGTGCCGTCGCGCTCTTCGGCGAGAAATACGGTGATTGGGTACGTGTCGTGCGGACGGGGAACTACTCCACGGAACTCTGCGGCGGGACGCATTTGACGAACACGGCGAAGATAGGGCCGTTTTGGCTGATGAGTGAGTTTTCCATCGCCTCCGGTGTGCGGCGGATTGAGGCGGTGACGGGTGAGGCGACCTTGGCGTATGTGCGGCAGGGCCAGCTCATGTTGCACGAGGTCGCGCGTGACCTCAAAACCACCCCGGGCGAGTTGCGGGATCGGATTCATCAGATGGTGCTGGATGCGAAAGACGCACAGAAGCGGATCGAGTTCTTTGCCCAACAGCAGATTAAAATCGAGGCAGACCAATTGCTCTTGGAGGCAAAGCCCGTGGGCGGTCTCCGGCTCGTCACCGTCAAGCTGACGGATGATGACAACGGCCACCTGCGGAAGCTCGGCGATATGCTTCGCAACAGGGACGAGAACATCGTAGTCGTGGAATGTGCGGTGTATGACGGTAAGATTACCTTCCTCGCCGCCTGCGGAAAAGCGGCCATTGCCAAGGGTGTAAAAGCCGGGGATATCATCAAACACGTCACCGCCATCACAGGCGGCTCCGGCGGCGGCAAGCCGGACAACGCCATGGGCGGCGGGAAAGATGCAGGCAAGGTAGACGAAGCTCTGGCGAGCGTCGAGGCATTTGTTGCGGAAAAAATAGGGGGATAAAGTTATGTCAACCAATTGCATTTTCTGCAAAATCGCAGCGGGAGAGATTCCGTCGGACAAGGTGTATGAGGATGAGTATGTCCTCGCATTCCGGGACATCTCACCCCAGGCTCCCGTGCATATTTTGGTGATACCGAAAACGCACATCGCATCCGCGGCGGAGGTTTCGGCGGAGAATGCAGAACTCGTGGCGGCGTGCTTTGCGGCGATTGCGAAGATTGCCGTGGCCGAGGGGCTTGGCAAGGGCTTCCGCGTGATTACCAACTGCGGCGAAGAGGGCGGGCAGACGGTGCACCACCTGCATTTCCATCTGCTCGGCGGCAGACATTTAGGGGCGAATTTGCTGTGACGGGGGCGCGATCGTCACGTGGGGATAAGGGGCGCGGCGGGCGACCGAGGTCGGCCGCCCCTGCATTGCGGCGTTTTTGTGAGGCCGTTTTAAAGCGGCGGCTCGCCTCGTTTGCGATTGCGTTTGCGGCGGCAACGGTCGGGTGGCAGTTGGTGCCTGCTTGGTATTGGCTGGTGATTCCCGCCGTTGTTTTAGCTGTGGGTGCGGGGTTTTTGCGTGAATCTTCACGGGTCGTGGTCATTGTGCTCACCACCGGGTTTTTGCTCGGGTCTGCGTGGTGCCTTGGCCACGACCTGCTCTTTTTGGAGCCCGCACGGGAGTTGGATCGGGAGCGGGGCGAGATTACCGTCCAAGTGACGAGCCTGCCGCGAGAGACGGCGTATTTCACCGATGTGAGCGGCCGCCTCGTGCGGGAGGATGGGGTGAATATCCCCATGACGCTCCGTTTGGATGAAATCGGCGAACCATTGGAGCCGGGAGATGTCATTACGGTGGACGCCGTATTGCATCGAGCTGACCGCATCGGGGACGAGCGGGTCTGGCGGCATAACGCGGACGGCGTATTTTTGCGCGCCTTTGCCACGGGGGAGTATGCGATAATAGATTCGGGGAGCCGCATGTGGTATTTCCCGCAATATTTGAACCGTGCCGTGGTGGAGCGGGTGGAGGAGATTTTTCCCGAGGACGCGGTCGGGTTTCTGACCGCCGTACTCACGGGCAACCGTTCGGCGATGGACGCCGAGGTCTTCGAGAACCTGCGGCGGAGCGGGATTGCGCATCTGGTGGCGGTATCGGGGATGCACGTTGTGCTGCTGACCGGTTTGTTGGCGTTGCTTTTGGGCAAAAGCCGCCGGGTGACGCTTGTCTTGATTCCGATGGTGTTTGTCTTTGCCGTCATGACAGGGGCATCGCCCTCGACGATGCGGGCGGCCTTGATGCAGTCGATGATACTCCTCGCGCCGCTGTTTAATCGGGAGAGTGACAAAATAACCTCTCTCAGTACGGCTCTGCTGTTGATTTTGATCGGCAATCCGTTAGCGATTACCAGTGTGAACCTGCAGCTATCTTTCCTCGCCATCGTGGGTATGTTCGGGGTTACGCCGCGGTTTTACCGCTATCTGTCCGGCTTGGTTCCGGCGGAGACAAAGGCGGGAAAGCGGGCGAAGAAGTTTATCGCCACGAGCCTGGCGACGACGCTGGGTGCAACGGCTTTCACCACGCCGATTTTAGTGTTCCACATGGGAGCGATTCCGCTGTATTCGCCCTTGACAGATTTACTTACGGTTTGGGCGGCCACGTTTATCTTCGGCGGGGGCGTGATTGTTGCGGCAGTCGGGTTTCTCTTCCTGCCTTTGGCGCAGATTCTGGCTTGGCCCGTGGTTTTGCTCGTGCGCTATGTGCAATGGGTAGCATCAGGGATTGCGCAGTTCCCTATGGCGATAATTTGGACGCAGAGCGGATATATTCGGGTGTGGTTGGCGGTGTCGGCGGTCATGGTGGGGGTATATGTCCTCTACCGGGGCGAGAAACCGCGGGCGGTGTTGCCCGTGGGACTATCGGCGGGACTTTTGATTTTCTGTTTCTTTTTGGGCAGCATGGAGGCCCGTTCGGGCGGGCTTACGGTCACGGTCTTAGACGTAGGACAGGGACAGAGTGTGGTGCTCACAACACCTGAGACCACGGCTCTTGTGGATGTCGGCAGCGGCAGAGGACAGGGGAGCCGTGCGGGGCATATTGCGGCGGAGTATCTGTTCAGCCGCAATATCTATGAGTTGGATTTTCTGATTCTCACGCATTTTCACGCCGATCACATCAACGGTGTCGGTCATCTGATGCAGCGTGTACCGATTGAGCGATTGCTCATCCCCGAACGGGCCGAGGGCAACGCGGCGAAAGAGCGTGTGCTTGATTTGGCAGAGACATGGGGCGTTGCTGTTTACATCATTCGCAATGACAGAGTGTATCCGTCGGGCGGCGGGAGCCTGACGGTGTTTGCGCCCTTTGTCACTTTGCCGAATGCGCCGGAGAATAATCGGGGCCTCAGCGTGCTCAAGTCGGCGGGTGAGTTTGATGTGCTCATCACCGGGGACATGTACGCCGACATGGAACAGCGCATGGTGCAGTTACAAGATTTGCCGCCGCTTGCGGTGTTGGTCGTAGGGCATCACGGGTCACGGACGTCTACCTCGGAGGAATTGCTGTTGGCGACGATGCCGCGGGTGGCGATTGTCTCTGCGGGCTTGGATAATCAGCACGGGCATCCCCATGCCGAAGTGCAGGTGCGGTTATGGGAGTTCGGGAGTTCGATGTATCGCACGGACAGGTCGGGGAGCGTTACCGTACGGTTTCGGTAATTTGATAGGGGCGGCCATTGGCCGTCCGCTGTGTAAATTTTGTACTCATCTTGTAGGGGGCGGCGTCCCCGACGCCCGCATCTCACAAAGCATGCTGCGGGGCGTCGAGGATGCCCCGCCCCCTACAAGGATCAAGGGTGACCATCCCACCGCCTGTGGCGGCCCCCTTTTCGGAGGGGAATATTGGATCGAGGAGAAACGAATGCCAAAGCAAAAACCACAAAATCAAGGTTACCAAACACTCCGAAGCGAAATCTCCGAGGGCGCGCTTCGGCCTTTGTATTTGTTCTGGGGTGAGGAAGATTATTTGCGGGAGGCCTGTTTGGGCCAGATGCGCAGCATACTCTTGCCCGAGGGCTTGGAGGAGATGAACTACTTTCGGCTTGACGACAAAAACATAGACATCAGCACGATTGCCGAGGCGGTGGAGGCTTTGCCTGTGTTTTCCCCGAAGAAGCTCGTTGAGGTACGGGATTTTGACTTTTACAAGGCCACCGCCGACAAGCGGGACGCATTGGATGCGTTTTTGGCCGACGTGCCGGATTATTGTTGTCTCGTTTTCGTCTTCACCGACCCCGGGTTTCGGCCCGATGGGCGGGTGAAGATTCATAAGCACTTCAAGGGGACGGGGCTGTCGGTGGAGTTCGGGAAACAGGACCAGTCCGACCTCGTGCCGTGGGTGCGGCGGCGGTTTGCGGCTTTGGATAAGGAAATCGAGCGGCGAGATGCGGAGTATCTGCTCTTCCTCTGCGGCTCGCTCATGCGGGGATTGACGGGGGAGATAGAGAAGATTGCGGCCTATGCCGAGGATACCCACATCACCCGTGCGGATATCGACGCGGTGGGGACGCCCGTGCTGGATGCCGTGGTGTGGCAGCTCACGGACGCGCTCGGCAAGCGGGATATGGGGCGTGCGGCGGAGGTGATGGGGGAGCTGCTGCTCATGCGGGAGAGTCCGATTATGCTGCTTGCAGTCGTGGCGAAGCAATTGCGGCAGCTTTTATCGGCCAAGCTTGCGGCGGAGAGCGGACGGGATGCGGGGTATTTGAAGACGCTTTGGGGTATGAGCCATGACTACCCGGCCCGGCTCTTAACAGAGGCCGCCCGGCGAGTAGAATTTGCGTGGTGCCGAAATGCGGTGCTGTTAGCGGCGGAGACGGATTTGCAAATGAAGAGTACGGGATGGGACGGGGAGGCCTTGCTCAAGGAGTTTTTTGTGCGGCTCGCATTGTAGGGGCGGCCATTGGCCGTCCGCCATTTCCGCAGGGAATAGCTTAGGGGACACGGACGGCCAATGGCCGCTCCTACGACCTCTTCGCAACGGTAACGACCAAATGTGCAAACGTCTCCTCCATGGTCGGCTGTTCGCCTTTGTGTGGGATAGAGGCGCGGAAAGCTCTTGTTTCCGGGGTGTCAATTAGGTTTTGCGGGTCTAGGGCTTCTGTGATTTCACGTTTGACTTCTTCTGCGGTGACACCGAATTTTTTTGCGATTTGTTCCATGATTTTGTCCAGTTGTTGTTCGGTCATGTTAAATTCACCTTTCCATTATAACGCTATAACAAGCTTGTTTCGAACTCGTCTTTGCATTATAACATAAAATAAGCCTAAAATAAAGTTATAATAACTTTGTTTTAGGAGGAAATATCGTGAAAAAAGAGAATGAGAAAAGTTTTGGGCTTCGGGTTGACGCTGAGATACTGGCAAAGTTTCGATATGTTTGTGGATATCATGGGCGTTCTGCGAACAGCCAGCTTATCCAACTCATGTTGAGATTTATAGCTGCATATGAGAGAGAACACGAGGCAATTGAGTTAGAAACAGATGAGAATGCCGGAAATTGAATAATTTGTAAAACCCCGTAAAAACGCTATGTTTTTACGGGGTTTATGGTAGAATGAAGTGGTACCGTAGGGGCGGATTCCATATCCGCCCTGTTATCGGATACATATAAAGACCGGGGCGGATATAGAATCCGCCCCTACGAGGGGAAAGGATATTCTCATGCAAACAATTCAAGAAGTCATCATTGTAGAGGGTCGCTACGATAAAAATACCCTTTCCCAAGTCGTCCGAGCCACGATTTTGGAGACGCAGGGGTATGGGATATTCAACGACAAGCAAAAGTTGCAGCTCATCCGCAGACTGGCGGCGGAGCGTGGGGTCATTATCCTCACGGACAGCGACAGCGCAGGGTTTTTGATACGCAACCACCTCAAGGGCAGCGTTTCCGAGGGGCGGGTGTTGCACGCCTATATCCCCGATCGGCACGGGAAAGAGCGGCGCAAGACGGAGGCGGGGCGTGAGGGCAAGCTCGGCGTCGAGGGGATGGACGGTGAGACTTTGCTTGAGGTCTTGCGGCGTGCCGGGGCTACGTTTCGGGATGTGGCGGGGGAGAGCGGCACTAAAGCCGACGGGCGAAAACTGACAAAGGCCGACCTATATCAAGCGGGGCTGACAGGGCGGCCGGACAGCAAAGCACGGCGGCAGGCTTTGTTGCAGACGTTGGATTTGCCGGAGAATTTGACAACCAACGGGCTGTTGGATGTGCTGCATGTCCTGTATGGGTATGAGGAGGGGCTGCGGGTAGTTGGGTTGTCTGTATAGGGCGCGATGTTCCGCACCATCGTTTTGCAAAATTTAAATTTGAAACTTGCATTTTCGTAAAAACCATGATACACTATTGCAATATCTTTCATTATAAAATTGACTTGGAGTGATGGACATGGTAAAGAAAAAAATCAAAAAAGTATTGGTGGCCAATCGAGGAGAGATTGCGATTCGAGTGTTTCGGGCGTGTACCGACTTGGGAATTACAACAGTCGCGATTTATTCCCAGGAGGACGCATTTAACCTCTTTCGCACCAAGGCGGACGAGGCGTATTTAATCGGCGAGAACCAGACCCCCTTGGGGGCATATTTGGATATTGATGCGATTATCCATCTGGCGAAGTCGAAGAATGTGGACGCGATTCATCCGGGTTACGGTTTTTTATCGGAGAATGCCGATTTTGCAAGAATGTGCGAAAAAAATGGCATAATCTTCATCGGTCCGCCCTCGCATATCTTGGATAAGATGGGCGATAAACTCAACGCCAAGGAGATTGCCAAAGCGTGCAAGGTGCCCACGATTCCCGGTAGTGAAGACCCGCTCTCGGGGGCGGAAGAGGCTTTGCGGCGGGCGGAGGAATACGGTTATCCCGTCATCTTGAAAGCCGCAGCGGGCGGCGGCGGGCGCGGGATGCGTCGGGTGAACAACCCGGAGGAGTTGAAAACGGCTTTCCCGCTGGTGCAGAGCGAGGCCCAAAAGTCCTTTGGGCGCGGGGATATCTTCATGGAAAAATACCTCGTCGAGCCGCGGCATATCGAGATTCAGATTTTGGCAGATGCCTACGGGAATGTATATCATCTTTTCGAGCGGGACTGCTCACTTCAGCGGCGGTATCAGAAAGTGGTCGAGATTGCGCCTGCGGTTTCCTTGCCGCAGCATGTGAAAGAGGCCTTGTACGCCGATGCCGTGACGCTGGCGAAACATGTAGATTATGTCAACGCAGGAACCTTTGAATTTCTGGTGGATAAGGACAATCGGCACTATTTCATTGAGGTCAACCCACGGGTACAGGTGGAGCATACGATTACCGAGGTTATCACGGGGATTGACATCGTGCAGACGCAGATTATGGTAGCGCAGGGCTATCGATTTGGTGACCCGGAGATTGATTTGCCGAGCCAAGACGCCATCCAAATGCGTGGTGTCGCCATCCAATGCCGTGTGACGACGGAAGATCCCAAGAACAACTTTGCGCCCGACACGGGGAAGATTACCGCATACCGTTCGGGCGGCGGAAACGGGATTCGGCTCGACGCGGGTAACGCCTACGCCGGGGCGGAGATTTCGCCCTACTATGACAGCCTCTTGGTCAAGGTCACGGCCTATGACCGGAACTACGAGCGGGCGACCCGCAAGTCTATCCGCGCAATTAACGAGCTGCGGATTAGAGGCGTGAAGAGCAATGTGCAGTTCTTGAATAACATCCTGTCCCATCCGAAGTTTGCATCGGGAGAGTTCCATGCGACTTTTATCGATGATACCCCCGAGCTGTACGAGTTCGCCGATTCCAAGGACAGGGCGACGAAGCTCCTCAGCTACATCGGAAATGTGGTTGTAAATCGGAGGCACGGGGAGAAAGACCCGTCCTCCACCCCGACTGCCCCGGCATCTCCGGCAGGGGAGAAGCCGATAGGCTTGAAGCAACTCTTAGACGAAAAAGGCCCCGAGGGCTTCCGGGACTACTGTTTGCAGAGCAAGAAGCTTCTGCTCGCCGACACCACACTCAGAGACGCCCACCAATCCCTGCTCGCCACACGGGTGCGCACCCGTGACATGGCGGCGATTGCCGATTATGTGTCCCACGCGATGAGCGACCTTTTCGCCATCGAAATGTGGGGCGGGGCGACCTTTGATGTGGCCTACCGTTTCCTCCATGAATCGCCTTGGGCGCGGTTGGAACTGCTGCGGGAGAAGATTCCGAATATTCCGTTCATGATGCTCTTCCGCGGCGCAAACGCCGTGGGGTATACGAACTACCCTGACAACGTGGTGCGGGAGTTTATCCGTCAGGCTGCCAAGTCGGGGATAGACGTGTTCCGTGTGTTCGATTCGCTCAACTGGATGCCGAATGTGGAGGTGTCGATTGAGGAAATGCTGAAACAGGGCAAGGTGGCCGAGGGTTATATTTGCTATACCGGGGACATCTCAGACCCGTCGAGGGATAAATACAACTTGAATTATTATGTAACCCTTGCGAAAGAGATGGAGCGGCGGGGTGTGCATGTGCTGGGCATCAAGGACATGGCGGGGCTGTGCAAGCCCTATGCGGCGGAGAAACTCGTGTCTACGCTCAAGCAGGAGGTCGGGCTGCCGATTCACTTCCACACGCACGACACCAGCGGTAACGGCGTGGCCGCCGCACTCAAAGCGGCGGAGGCGGGTGTGGATATCATAGACGGGGCGATTGCGTCTCTTTCGTCCATCACCAGCCAGCCGTCGATGAACGCGATTGTGACCTCGCTTGTGGGTACGGAACGTGATACGGGAATCTCCGACGAGCGACTTTTGCCGATTTCCGACTACTGGAACCAAGTCCGCAAGCTCTATGCGGCCTTCGAGGCGGATTTGACCTCTCCGGCGACGGATATTTATAAGTATGAGATTCCCGGCGGGCAGTATTCAAATCTGAAGCCGCAGGTGGAAAATCTGGGGCTGGGGCATCGTTTCCAAGATGTGAAAGAGAAGTACAAAGAGGCCAACGATATTCTGGGCGACATTGTGAAAGTGACGCCCTCGTCCAAGATGGTGGGCGACCTTGCGATTTTCATGGTGCAGAACGATTTGGACGCCGCTAACATCGTAGAAAAAGGCAAGAGCCTCGCTTTCCCGGACTCCGTGGTCAGTTATTTCGAGGGCATGATGGGTCAGCCGCAGGGCGGGTTCCCCGAGGACTTGCAGAAAGTTGTTTTGAAAGGCAAGACACCCATCACTTGCCGCCCCGGTGAGCTCTTGGATGCTGTTGATTTTGACAAGCTCAAGGAGACGGTTGCCCCGTTTTGCCCGGACGCTTCCTTGCAAGAGCTGGTATCGTATTGCATGTACCCTAAGGTGTTTGAGGACTATAAAAAATTTGCGGCTGAATTCTCTGACCTGACCGCCATGGATACGCCCGTGTTCTTCCACGGCCTTGCGCCCGGTGAGGTGACGCAGGTGGAGATTGCGGACGGGAAGACGCTGTTTATCAAGCTTGTTAGCGTCAGCGAGCCGGACGAAGATAATCTCTGCAACGTGGTGTTTGAACTCAACGGTATCCGTCGTGAGTTGTCTATACTTGACCGCTCCAAGGGCGGGGTGCAGAAAGCCGTGCCGATGGCCGATCCCGCCGACCCGCTGCAAATCGGGGCATCCATCAAAGGCATGGTGAGCCGCGTACACGTGAAACCGGGGGATGCGGTGACGATAAATCAGGTGATTGCGGTGATTGAGGCGATGAAGATGGAGACCACGGTGATGAGCCGGGTGGATGGTGTGATTGGCGATGTGCTCGTACAGGTTGGGCAGCCGGTGAAAGCGGGGGAGTTGGTTGTGCGGATGGAGTAGGATTATAGTGTATGAACCCGCCGTCCGTTTTTGTGGGCGGCGAGTCTGTTTTTATCGAGGCGGTTCTGTGTGGCCGCTCTTACGTTTTTGTTTGAGAATATGTTTGTTTACCTGCCGGCGGCGTTCTTTTGGTCTCGCCCAAAAGAACCAAAATGCGGCTAAAGAGAAACCAAGGTTTCTCTTTAGGAATCTCTTCCGGTTGAATTGCTACTCGTTTTTTGGGCGTGGTTTTGGAACCGTGCCCCTGTTACTATACCGCTTCGCCCACCTTATCCCGTAAAACGCAAGAAATATTGTGAGAGAAGCCGCACTTATTATGGAACCCATGATAAAGCTCGTGTTCACATACCGAAACTCTACAATATGCTCGCCCACTTCCAAGAACACCCCTGTCATAGCATTGCCTATCAATACAACGTCCCTTTGCTCGCCGTTTACGAACACGCTCCAGTTGCCGACGTGGGGGATGGAGCTGTACAGCAGTCCGTATTCCGAGGCATTGACCCGACCTGTGATTCGGGTATCCGAGAAATGCGTGAGTTCAATCGCCTGATCGGCCCAAACGGCGTGGGCTTCGGCGAACAGTTCACGGTTAATCAGCCCGAAGTCAATGTACCTGTCGCCCGGTGCGGGGAAGGTTATCTCTAAAATGATGGTTTCTCCTGCTGCAAAAGCCCCCGCATGTGCAATGTAGGGAATACTACTAGTTGGTGCCCAGCCCATGTGACCTAAGGTGCTGGTGATATAAGTCAAAGGCCTGTCATCTGCGGACATGAAGATGTTATATGCGCCCGGGGCGTGGAAGAACAAGTCTCCGTCCTCCGGCATGGTGTAATAGAATCGGAATATGCCGTCCGCGGAATGGGCGTGTGTAGTGTATATGTTGAATAAGTCTTCCTCCATGCCGGAGGCCTGACGGAAGAATCTGTTTTGGGAATCCAACTGCGTTTGTATATTCGGTTCCCAAGTTGCCAATTGTTCATTTACCATAAATGCAATCGGCAAGTCGTAGCGGTTCCGAAGCAGCACGGTAATCCCCTCTTGATATACTCTCTCCCAAAAATGTCCTTGGCCTGCGGGGTTGTCTGTTCTCTCTACCAAGTAGCGAACGCTTAAAAAGGTATTGGTGAGCGGGGAGGTTTCAAAATATTGATACTGGTTCAGCTCCCGTATTCCGGCTAAGCCGAGAGACAGCATGAAATTTGTTACATCTGCATGGGCTTGGGAAGAAAATATGGAGAGGCGATGTAAATGACCGGCACTAGCGTACAAGAGTGTCCCGTTGGCTCCCGCTCTGGTGAATTCTGTTCGGAAGAAGTCATTCTCTCCGATATCACGTTCGGCGAGGACGGCGATTACTTGGTCATAATGGAATGTTTCGGATCTGGGTTCTGTGCCTTGGTTTCTTACAGCTAGATAGGATGTGAAGGATAGTTCGATTACCACAATCAAAAGTAAGGTGCATTTCAGAATACGGATCAAGCGAGTTCCCGTGCGGACTATTTTTTTACTCTGCGCCCATATGGCAAACAGAACCAAATAGGCAGCGGCCAATAGGATATTCCATAGGAGATATGCCGTGTTTTGTTCCCCCAAGCGAGCGAGTGCGAAAAACACGAGCAAAAACGCTGCGGCGGCAATCAGATGCAGGCGTTTCAGATCTTCTTCGAGCGATACATAGGTTCTGTATGCAATCCAAACGAGTACAAAGGAGACAAGGAAAGAAAAACGGGGTGCGAATCCGACCGGATTGACGAATCCGTGCCAGATAAAGGTGAGCACATTTACGTTTGTGCTGATTACTAAGAAGAGTAAAAGGGATGTCAGGCCAATCTTTTCTCGGCGCGATATCTTCTTTGATACAAGAAACATCGGCAGGAGTACGATGCTAATCATGCCGCTGTATATATTTGGCGAACCGAATGTAATGGACGGAGGACGAAAGGCCAGAAAATCTGCAATCAGATTTAAAAAAGGGTCATAGAATGCGATGTTTCTCGGGAATGGTGCTCCTGTTCTGGGTGCGGCCATGACAGATGCGGCTGTAGGCAAGGTTACAAATGCAGTCAAGCCGATTGCGATAAGCGTACAAATGCCGATTGCGATAAATTTTTTCAAAGATTCTCTTATGGCGCACTTTTCAATAAAACATGCAACAAAAAAGTATGCCGCTACAAACAAAGAGGTGTGGAAGGCGGTTATGGAATTGAATATGACAGCCAAGGCAAGTGCGATGATGTAGGTTGCGTATTTGCTTTCTCGAATCAGCTTATGTGTGCCGAGCATCACAAGCGGTGTCATGGCGAAAGTATCGAAGAACATGATGTTGGAATAAAAGCCAAGTGTATAAGCGCAGAGTGCGAAACAGGTTGCAAATATCGGAATCAGTATATCTTGTCTGTTCGTGACATACTTTAAATACATCGCCATGAAAAGACCGGCTGTGCCTACTTTTAGCAGGAAGAAAAGGTGCAACAGCTCTAGCAGCATGGAACTTGGAAAAAGTGTGGCAATCGGATTGAGGGGACTTGCTAAATTCAGTCCTATTTTTGACATGTAATCGATACCGCCGCCCGCGGACCAAGACCAAAGGAGGGAAGATGCGTCTCTCAGTCTGTATACGTATTCGTTAATAAAAGGGTAGTATGTGTGGGTGAAATCTATATGTAGTGCTTGCCTGTCTCCGAAAGGGGAGGTTCCGTTTAACGCAAAGGCGAAGCCTAAAATGAGTGCCGGGAGCAGGAAAGACAATGTATATATGTATACTTTACTGTTCTTCATTTTACAACCTCCCTGCATTGATTCTGACTTGCCTATATGTTACTGCATCCTTAGGGGAATAGCAAGCATTTTTATTGACAAGTCACTCTGTTATATGTCATCATCATAAACATACACAAAACTTTCCGCACCCACGCAACCGATCCCCTCAATTTTCTGTCTATATTCACATAGAGGTGTTAACACATGGAAGACCACAGTATCCTGGATTTATTTTTCGCACGCCAAGAATCGGCCATCGCCGAGACGAAGCGTAAATACGGCGGGCGGCTCTACCGCACGGCAATGCACATTCTGTACTGTAACGAAGATGCGGAGGAGTGCGTCAGCGACGCTTTGCTCAAAGCCTGGGATGCGATTCCGCCCACTCGGCCCGAAAAATTCGGTGCGTTTCTGGCGAAGATTACACGAAACCTTTCCATCAACCGATGGGAGGCCAAAAGCGCGGAAAAGCGAGGTGGCGGTGAGATGGATTTGCTTTTGAGCGAATTAGAAGACTGTATCCCCGCATCCGACGGGCCGGAAGATGCGTTTGAGGCGACCGTTGTGACGGATGCGATTAACGTTTTTTTGGAGACCTTGGAGCAGTCGGCACGGGTCGCATTTGTCCTGCGCTATTTCCACGGCGAACCGATTCGAGACATCGCCGAGCGGTTTCAGATGAGCGAGAGCAAGGTCAAATCTATGTTATTTCGAATACGAAAGAAGTTGCTTGTACATTTAGAGAAGGAAGGTGTCATAGTATGAATATGAATCAAATTGACAAAGCAAAGAGGCTCTTTATCTGTTTCGGTGAGATTGCGGATGGCTTCTTGGAGGAAGCCGAGGCAACGGACATTGCGACTGCCCGTGCGGCACGGAAGCGAGTGGTGCGCAACAGCGCGATTGGAGCGGGCGCGGGAGCAGTCGGCGTTGCCGGGATTGTGGCTACGTGTTTGCTCTTGCGGTCGAGACGGGGCAGGCGTGTGACCATGTCCGTGGAAGTCGCCTAGTTTATTTGGAAAAAGGAGAATGTATCATGTGCGCCAACTACAAAATCGTTGTAGATTCTACGACAGACTTGCCGCCGTATCTGGCTGAGGAATGGGGGCTTACGGTCATCCCTTTCCTCTTCACCTTGGACGGCGCGGATTATTATAACCACTTAGACCATCATGAACTGTCGCTGAAGGATTTTTACAATGCGCTGCGGGACGGCAAAACGGGTTCGACCACACAGGTAAACACCTTTCGTTACATAGAGACGTGGGAGCCGGTTTTGCAGGCGGGGCAGGACATTTTGTACCTGTGTCTCTCCTCGGCATTGAGCAAAAGCTATGACCAGAGCCTCTTGGCCGTTGCAGAACTGAAAGAAAAATACCCGGAGCGTCAGATTATTTCCATTGACTCTCGTTCCGCTTCTTTGGGACAGGGTGCGTTGGCGTACTATGCCGTACAGGGCCGGGATGCGGGCAAGAATCTCGCAGAAAATGCCGCTTATTTGGAGGATATGATTCCCCGTTTCCAAGTTTGGATTATGGCGGACGACTTGCACCATCTGCGGCGCGGCGGACGTGTTTCGGGTGCGCAGGCGTTTTTGGGGACAATGTTGGGTGTGAAGCCGATTTTGACGATTTTTGAAGATGGACGGATTGGCCCCGTACACAAGGTCAGAGGCAGGCTTAACGCTCTGGACTACTTCTTGGAGCGCATGGAGGCGCAGGGCGTAGATCCCACAGGGCAACTCATCGGCATCGCCCACAGCGATGTGCCGGAGATGGCTGAGCAGCTCAGGGAGATGCTTACGGCGAAGTATGGGGCTGTGGAGTTCTTAGTAAACGATATCGGTCCGGTCATCGGAATGCACACAGGGCCGGGGACGGTCGGGATGATGTTTTTGGGGGATGTACGGGAATAGGGGTATTTGAATATGCGGGCAGCAGGGGCGAGTTTTCTTGTCTCTGCTGTTTATTTGTGATATGCTTGGGGAATCAGCGGGAACTTTTTCGGGAGAAATTCGTCTAATCAAACATATACATCTGAAAGCGAGGGTCATAGGGATGAAAAAGATTGTCATGCTAGTACTGGTCGTACTCCTGCTCGTGCCGGGATTTGCCGCTTGCACGGATCGGGGCGATGACGCGGCGGCCTACAGGGAACTGGAACAAGCTTTTCGGCACATGGATGCTGCCACCGTCAATCACGAGGTGGAGGTTGATTTTCTGACTGCGAGCAGCGACGTTATCCGTTTCAGCGAGAGAGGCACGATGGCGGTGGAGTTGGGTGAGATGCAAATCGTCACCACCTATTACGACGAAGACGGCAGTCCGATTTTTGACACCGAATTTATTTTGGCGGATGGCAGGAGCTACGTGGGTATTGTGAGAACACTTGACCGTCAGTTGGAAATGATGGCAGATGAGTTCGGCGTGACTGCTCCATCGGCCGCAGAGGTGCTGGGGGATTATACGCATGTACAGGTGCCGGATGGCGAGCTCGAAGACATGTTCGAAGACGCCGCAGGTTTTGCCGATACGTTTGCAGAGGCGGACTTGTCGGACTTCTTGACACGGGACGGGGACAGGTTTGTCATTGCTGTGAAAGGGGAATCGGTGGCGGCGCATATCGACGGTGTGGTGGGCGAGATTGGGTTGCAAACGCTCTTTGCCACGGCCGCCGTACTTGAACTTTCTCCGGCGGTATTGGATGCCATCTTCGATTTCCCCGGCTGGCTGCACGATTCTGATTTTTCAGAGGCCGCGCTGACGATTACGCGGTCTCAGACAGCGGACACGCCCCGCACGTTCTATCGGAGCATCGCGCTTTACATCCCGGGTCGAGTTAACATAACATCGGAGGCCGCGTTTGTTGTTGAGGATGTGCCGCTTGTTCTTTCGCCGGCGCATGTGTTGTCGAATGAGGATTTTGAAGAGCGCATGATGGGTGTGATGATGGAGCTTATGATGGGCGACACACGCGGGCGCGTGCCGGAAGACCTTGAAATTGTTCGCGACCTTGAGGGCGTGAGTTTGCTGGGGCATGACCTCGCCGGAAGCAGATTTTTTAACTGGCGTTTGATTATGAATCCCGCCGGGCATGTGATGGTTACCGTGATGGGGGGCGAAATTATTGAGACCGGGTTGAGCCAATCGGAGTCGGAGGCGATTGTTTTCTTCTACTCTATTATGATGCCGCCCGGCAATGCGGTTGACGGGCTTCTTCCCGTTGAGCCGTTTACGGGAACTTTGCCTGTATATGGCGAATTCACGGCAGGCAGTCCTCTGTGGACGGACGAGGATGACAGCGTGGCGGTTTGGGCGATGGGAACCGCGCATCGCGATGTGCGGGAGCTTACCATTTTTATGGTAGAAGAAGTGCCGGATGAAGACATTCGGGTGGCCTTGACGATTCATCTGTACTTGAGCCTATTTGAAGCCGATGATTACCTCATCCTCGCCGAACTCGGCGAGCATATCGGGATTGACTTTGCGGCGTATATTGATATGTTGTTTTAGAAATTTGTAAAATACTTCATCGGCGGGGACAAAATAGCTTGTCCCCGCTTTCTATATGTGTTATACTATTCACATTACGTCCACTACATATTGATTTAAGGTAGAAAGGGAGGCGGGAAACGATGAAGTGTTTGTTTTGTGCTTTCGCTGAGAGCAAGGTAATCGACTCCAGACCGGCGGAGGAGGGGGCCACAATTCGGCGGCGGCGGGAGTGTCTGAGTTGCCAGAAACGGTTCACCACCTATGAAACGATGGAGCGGCTGCCGCTGCTCGTTATCAAACGAAACGGTACCCGTCAGCCCTTTGACAAGGTGAAGTTGGTAGAGGGTCTCATCCGTGCCTGTGAGAAGCGTCCCGTGGCTTTGGGCGACTTGGAGGCGATTGCCTCGGACATCGAGCAGGAGCTGCAAAACCGCATGGAGCGGGAAATCTCTGCCGTTGAAATCGGGGAGATGATTATGGACAAGCTTCGGGAACTCGACGAAGTGGCCTACGTCCGCTTTGCGTCGGTGTATCGGCAGTTTAAAGATATCAGTACATTCCGGGATGAAGTGAACAAGTTGCTGACGGAGCAGTAGGATTTGATTGGGGCGGACGGCCAATGGCCGCCCCTACAAAAATCAATATGCCCCTGTAGGGGCGGCCATTGGCCGTCCGCAGGGCTTCTCTACGCCCTCGCTGCGAAATACACATTCCGATTCTCATCCACAGACAGCAAAAACACCTGATTGGGGTCTTTCAGGCCTCGGTGTTCGAGTTCTTTCATCAGCCAGCGGCGGTCTAAGCCGATGTGGGTCAGGTTTTTGTCCAGTACCCGGCCATCGTGGATGAGGAGTACGGGGAGACCGTTGTCGTTGCCTGTGAGTTGCAGGGCCTCATGTGTGGCCGGGGTGTGGGCGGTGTAGGGCAGGACGCTTAGGGAGCCGCCGACTTCCAGCACGGCGTATTTGATGGTGCTGATGTCCGTGTGGCCTTGGATGCGGAGGGCTTCCGTCAGCTCTGTGATGGTGAGGCGGTTTTTTCGCATTTCCCTCTGGTTGATTTGACCGTTTTGTACCATGATACTGGGTTTGCCGATGAGAATCGAGCGGAAGCGGATGCTTTTCATGGAAAAGTATGCGATGCTGAATTGCGCAACCAGTAGTGTCGCAACGGGGATAATGCCGTGCAACAACCTGCTATGCTCCGGGGTTACGATGGGGGAGACGGCGAGTTCTGCGAGCATGATAGCCACGACCAAATCGCCCAGCTCGAGCTGGCCCAGTTGCCGCTTGCCCAAGATGCGCATGGTGATGAGCATGATGGTGAACATGACCAGCGTGCGGTATGCGAGGGTTAGGAATAGCATGGAAAACCTCCGGGTTTTCTATATTTAATAATTAAGAATTAATATGCAGAATTATTTTGATTTTATTTTTCCCGTTTTAGGAGGAAATTAGTATGGCAGGGATGAGAGAAAAGCGTGATATGTCTGCGTTTGCGGCGGAGTCGATTGCGGAAATTCGGGCGAAGGTTGGGGGAAAGAAAGTTTTGTGTGCCCTGTCGGGCGGGGTGGACAGTAGTGTTTGCGCGCTTTTGGTGCACAAAGCGGTGGGACAGCAGCTCACGAGCATTTTTGTGGATACGGGGCTGATGCGCAAGGGTGAAGGGGACGAAGTTGAGCGGGTGTTCAAGGAGCAATACGGGATGAATTTCATCCGTGTGAATGCGGAGGAGCGATTCCTCGGTAAACTTGCGGGCGTGACCGATCCGGAGCAAAAGCGGAAGATTATTGGCGAGGAATTTATCCGTGTGTTCGAGGAAGAGGCCAAGAAAATCGGGGCGGTGGATTTTCTGGTGCAGGGGACGATTTATCCCGATATCATCGAGAGCGGCACGGACAAGAACAAGCTGATTAAGAGCCATCACAACGTGGGCGGCCTGCCGGATGTGATTGAGTTTGAGGAGATTTTGGAGCCTGTGCGGCTTTTGTACAAAGACGAAGTGCGTGAGGTGGGACGGTCTATGGGGATGCCCGGTTTCCTCGTGGACAGGCAGCCGTTTCCCGGTCCGGGGCTTGCGGTGCGGGTGATTGGAGAGATTACGAAAGGGAAGCTGGATATTTTGCGGGAGACGGATTATATCTTCCGTGACGAGGTCGCCAAAGCGGGTCTGGCGGGGGAAATTTGGCAGTATTTTACCGTGCTTACCGGTCTGCGTAGTGTCGGTGTGAAGAACGGCGCGCGGGCGTATGGGTATGTCATTGCCCTCCGTGCCGTGACGAGCGAGGATGCGATGACGGCGGATTGGTTTGAGATTCCGTATCCCGTGTTGCGGGGGATTTCTGAGCGGATTTCGGGTGAGGTCGCTGAGGTTACGCGGGTGGTGTATGATGTGAGCGGGAAGCCGCCGAGTACGATTGAGTGGGAGTGACGATGCAAATAGCGGGGAGCCTTGAAAATACAAGGTTCCCCGCTTTGTTTTTTGCCCCGTGGCATTATTGTGGCATTAAGGACGAAAATCCGTCCTTATGTTGGTTCAGTTCAGCGGCAAGGATTTGACTTGTGTCCGGGTAGAGGTGGGCGTATGTTTTGTCCACTTCTTCCGGCGTGTCGCCGATTCGGGCGGCGATGGCATGGGTACGATACCCAAGCTTGATAAGTAGCGCAACGTGTGAATGCCGTAGATCGTGGAGCCGGATTCTTTCAACGCCGACCTTTTCTGCGATGTGGTTCAACCTAGCCCCCAGCGCACCCTTTTTGAAGTAGACGATACGTTCATCGTCGGCGATTTCGTAAACCCGGCTCATATATTCCATGAATTCATCATACAAGAAATCCGGCATTGTCACTACTCGGTCGCTGTTTGGGCTTTTGGTGTCATCGAAGAAATCCTCGCCGTCTTCGGTTTTAAAGGTTTCGCTGACTTTAAGGGATTTAGTGTCGTGCAGTATTTTAGAGGGAGACAGGGCCAAGCATTCTCCCTCCCTCAACCCGGCCCAGTAAAGTGCCATAAATGCTAGGTGGTAGATTGGCTTGTCCTCCGCTGCGATGGCCGTATTAAATTGGTCGAGTGTCCAAAACTTCATCTCGTCCGCACGTTTTTTTCCGATGCTTTTTATCTTGTGGCATGGATTGTGAGGCAGGTTGTAAAACTCCACCGCAAAGTTGAAAACCGTTGACAGCGTAGTATTTATTGTCCGCAGGTATGTGGGAGCGTAAGCCTCGCCGTTCTGCGGATTTTTTTTTGGCCAACATCGTGTTTTGCCATGCCCGAATGTCCGCATGGTCTATCTCAGAAACGATGCGGTTCTTGAAGTATGGCAAGACATGGGTTTCGAGCATATGCTCTCTGGTCTTTAGGGTCGAGTTGCGGACACGGTTTTTCCTGTCCTCCAAGTAGAGGCGCACCATTTCTCCGAACCGTATGTCCGGGAGTTTGCTGTTTTTAGTTAAAAACTCTCGCTCGTAGTCCTTCGCCTTACGTTGGGTTATAAATCCACGCTTTTTGTGTTTCCGCTTGATACCCTGCCAGTCGGTGGCGTAGAACATGGCGTACCATGTGTTGCGTTTTTCGTCTTTGTATACTGGCATGAAAATTACCGCCTTACGAACAGCCTCGCCCCGTTGTGGGCGAGGCTGTTTATTTGGTTTCGTCTGGCATAGGTATGGTTCTCCCGTAGATTGACAGGCGTTAATCTAAGAAATGTATGGAGGTTGCGAAGTACAGTAGTGGGACATATAAATCTTCGTCATGCCCTAGTAGAAAAACGCAATTAACAATTGCAAATTGCTCCCCGTCAAAAACTAAAAATCCTATCCCGCTATGCGGCAACTCGTCAAGCATTACGGTATACTGTGCCATAAATCGCAAATTTCCTAGATTTCTTGGGCCGAGGTAGTCAAGTGTGAGGTTCGTTGCACCAAAATGCTCGTGTAGCATCGCTTGGAATATTATGCCAACATTCACAATAATATCGTCTTCGCCCCAGTCGGGGCTAATATTTGTTGGGGTGCCAAGATTTATCGCAACATGGCCGCCGAATGCAGTAATAAAAACAGCACCATCGCCTTGTTCCAGCACATCCCAATCATCGCCTATTGCAAAGCTCATATCTTGGAATGTATAGGAGGAGGCCAAAATGGAGGATGCGCTTGCTACATGGTCTACATTTTCTTCAGTATGTTCTTGCTCTGGTTCCGGTTCATGTGCTGTTGTGCTATATTCGTCTGGCTCTGGTGTCGGCTCGGCGGATGACTCATACTCGCCGCATGCTGTAAAGGACAGAACTATAAACACCACCAACAATAGAGCTAATAGCTTTTTCATATAACACTCTCCTAATCTTTAATAGTGAAGCCGTTTCATTCGGCCATCATCTCGAAATTAAACCCGACCCCGGCATAATAACTAACCGCCATGCGAACAAACTCTTTGGTAAGCCCCAAGTGTTCAGCCAGCTCATAATCGTTTCTAGGTCTGCACGCTCTAATCGCCCGCCTTAATTCGCTGATGGGGAGGCGGTTTCTAATCGCCCATCTGTTTGCCCTGCCCTCAAGCCGCCACCGATGGTCGTGCGCCGTGTGGCGGCAGTAGAAGCTACTCGTCTCGCAGTGACCCATCTCGTGCAATAAATGCACCTCTTCCTCGGCAGAGTTTGCAATTTGTGTTCGGTCGAGCGCAATGTAACAGTCGCCAGCACCGTCCATGTGAGAAATAGAAACGGAGAATGGGAGCGAGAAATCGTCCAATATTATGCCGCTGTCGCATATTTTTTGATGGAGAGTTTCAAGCCTAGTCATCTGCGTTCTTCGCTTTCTTTTTTCTCTCTGCGACGAAACTAGCATATGCCCGCACTTCGTCCATGACATCGTCATCTATTTCGGTGTCACCGAATAGGGCGAATTTGATGTAATCATCGGGAGTACCAGTAAACGTTTGGCCTTTTTGTGCTACGCTGAATGTGCGAGAGCCGTTGCTTGAGTGTAAGTCCTCTATAAAAAAGAATTCGTTTTCAACTAAATGCTCCCGAAGTTTTTGGATGTCTTCATCCGTGTTATTGGCGGTAAGAGTGAATTGAAGCTTATATATCCTGTCATCATCATCTTCTAAATTATCTATATCGTCTAGTGAAATTACAGGTAGTGTGCCTTTTCTTCCAACCGTGAATCCGAGAATATAATCGCTAGACACATCAAAAATTTCCGTTAATTGCCCTATTGTTTCTGCGGTTAGCGGAATCTTTCCATTTTCATATTTTGAAATGGCAGCCCTCTTTACGTTCAATCGTTCAGCAAGCTCGTCTTGCGTCCAGCCGCGAGATATTCTAAGCTCTTTAATTCGATTTATAATTTCTCTCATGGAAAATTCACCTCTTTTCTTTGAATTATCATACAATATCCTATTAGGAAACTCAACGATTGTTCCCAATTAGAAACTTTTTTCTAAAAACCTATTGACAAGTTCCTCGTGGGATATTATAATAAAAATATCCCGACAGGAACGAACGGGGTAAAAGGAGGTGATTAAGTGTTTTATAAACTAAGAGAGATAAGGAGAGAGCGGAACATTTCTGTAGAGAAGATGCGTGAGGTTCTCGGGCTTGAAACACTAGCTGCGTACTACAAAAAAGAGGCTGGGTCGGTAAAATTCACATTAGCAGACGTAGAAAAAATATCTAAGTTCCTTGGCTTGTCGGTTGAAGAAATTTTTTTTGATTAAAAAGTTCCCGCATGGAACGAATGTGGAGCAGTACCTAAGACCAATTATACCAAAGAAAGGGGTGTGGAACCATGAGCAAGCCAAGCAAGTTATATTACAAAACTTGTCGAGAAAAGGCAGGTTTGACACAAGAGGAAGCCGTTGAATTGCTAGGGATAGCAGATGCGACGACTCTTTCAAAGTACGAAAACGGTCATATCCCGGTTGGCCAAGATTTAGTAAAGAGGATGGTGGGTGCATACAACACACCGTCGCTTGCATGGTGGTTTGTCGTGTATTCAAACCCTGACTTAGCTACGTATCTACCTGACCCGCCCGTTATTAAAACGGATGGAGATATGATGTTGCGTCTCGAGCTTGCCAGTGACGATTTGGCGGTGATGCGGTGTGTGCTGAAAACAATCCTTCGAGATGGCGTAGTGAATTGTGAGAAAGTGGAGCGATTGAGGATTAAAGCGGGTACATTCAGGGCGACGGCAAGCAAACTTATGGAGATTGCAGGCTACTTGGATGAAAGGGGGCCATCGTAGGTGGGGCGAGTGCTTGATATGACGGGGCAGCGGTTCGGGAAGCTCATTGTTTTAGAAATGGCAGAACGACCTCAGGGGATAAAGAGCAGGAGTGCCTATTGGAAATGCGTGTGTGATTGCGGAAATACGCATATCGCCAGCAGGGACAGTTTAAAGCAAGGGCACGTCCGCAGTTGTGGTTGCTTAATTCCTGACAGGAACAGAAAAAACGCTACAATTCACGGCAAAGCACATACAAGGCTTCACGTGATTTGGTGTTGCATGAAGAAAAGATGCTACAACACTAGGTCTGGTACTTATAAAAACCACGGCGGGCGAGGAATAGCCGTGTGCGACGAGTGGCGGAATGATTTTGTAGCGTTTCACGATTGGGCGGTTGCAAATGGATATGTCGAGAATTTGACCATTGACCGCATCGACAACGACGAAAACTATGAACCTTCAAATTGCCGATGGGCCACTTACAAAGAGCAGGCCAGTAATCGAAGAAAACCTAAGTCGAGGAAGGGGGCCGTAACGTGATTGTGACGAACGAGATGTTGGTGAGAAAGATTAGGTCACTCATTCGGGATAGTGGCATCAAAAAACAAGCCCTCGCAGAGAAAATCGGCGTTTCACGTAGCACTCTCAGCCACAAAATCCATGGGAGAAGCCCAATCTCAGCCGTTGAGCTTTTCGCTATCTGTTCAGTTTTTGGCGTAAGCATAGATGTATTTTTTGAAGCAGCGGAAGGAGAGATTGGCGATGCCTAGAAAAGCACCGAAATCAAACTATTACCGTGTGGATGATGTTATGGCGATTATGGAGGTCAGTAAGACCAAAGCCTACGACGTTATCTTGGAGCTCAACAGGGAGTTGAGAGAGCGGGGTATATACACCATCCCGGGCCGGGTGACAAAGTCATATTTCCATCTTCGCACGGATGTGAACATTGCGGAGGTTGGAGCGAAAGGAGGGGCGGCGTAGGTGAGACAGATTATTGACATATCGGGGCAACGGTTTGGGAGCCTCACCGCCATGAGGAAGGTGGCACGACCCCGAAACGCAAAGACTAAGCGCAGTTATTGGGAGTGCGTGTGCGATTGTGGCAATACATACATTGCCTACGTGAGCGACCTAAGACGAGGAGAGACTCATCATTGTGGTTGTGCAAGAGGGAACGCTGCAGCGCAAACTTTTAAAGAAATGACGGCGGCCGAACGCCAAGTATATATAAGCGCAATTGGTGACGAAGTTACTCGCCGTATCTTCACCCTACGATACATAGACGGCCTGAACTGGCACCAAGTGGCTTGGCGGACGGGCGGCAACACGGCGGATAGTGTGCGGATGATTCATAACAGGTACCTACGACGAAATCCATCAACCGCCGTAGCGGAAGGGAGGTGAAGATGTGAGTTTAGAAAGAATTTGCCTCGGTTGCGAGAGGACGGTGCCGCCCGATGCGGCCCGATGCGGATGTGGGTATGGGTACCCTCACCATGAGCGCACGAGACGGGCAATGAAAAACCGCCCCCGGGGGCGCAATCCCCGAGAGCGGCAGGCCAGCCAACAGGGCTGACAACAAAATACATCCTTATTATACCACGGATGAGAGCTAGGAGCAAGTATGAGCAAGCAGAAATTTTTAGACATGGCCGGGAAGCGATTTGGGAGGTTGACCGTATTATCGCATCAAGGTAGTGACAAGAACTGGAATGCCATTTGGTTATGTTTGTGCGATTGCGGCGAGGAAATTGTAATGCTTGGTAGCAACCTAAGAAGTGGAAACACTCGCTCCTGCGGTTGTCTCCATCGTGAAGTTATGACTAAGCATGGAGGAAAGGGTACCCGGATCTTCCGCATATGGCATGGAATGAAACAGAGATGTGAGAACCCAAGGAACGCCGCCTATAGATACTACGGAGGAAAAGGGGTAGTCATTAGCAAGGAATGGATAGGCGACTTTCCGGCATTTAGAGACTGGGCGTTTTCTAACGGGTATGCGGATGATTTAACAATTGACCGGCTCGACAGTAACAAAGGCTACTGCCCTGAGAACTGCGAATGGGTGACCCAATCTGAAAACAACAGGAGAATGAACGAACAGAGAGGCAGGATAAAGAGAAAGGAAAAAGTCAACTATGTCTATGCCTTGTAGAAAGCTGTCACGGGAATGCAATGGTTGCATGGCATGTCACCCGGAGCCCGAAACCCCCGTTTGCCCTATATGCGATTGTGAAGCGGGGGGTTTTTACCTCAATGCAGAAAAAGAAGTAATCGGTTGCGACGAGTGCGTCTCTCGAACGGACGCTTGGGAGGTGACGTGATATGACGGCAACGAAGATACCTACTGTCGGCGCAGAATTTGCCGTTGTTGCAAATAACGGGGCGACATATATATACCCACAGTCTTGGGAGGTCGTAGCGGTGCATTATGACGACGGGGCCGGTGAGGAGACAATCCGAATCCGGGCCACCGGGCGGACAGCGATAGCCCTAACAGAGCACCTTGAGCATCGAAAGGCGACATCCTCGGCGTGTGAGATGTGGGCGGCGTTTACGCCGGAGGAGTTTTGCGAACATGATGTAGGCCCTGATTGGTTCGATGGGCTAGAGATTCAAATGATAGATGGTGCGGCGTAACGTGCCTGACAGACAAATTGATACAGGAGTAAAACTATGAAATTTAAACCATGCCCGGACGGTTGCGGGGCGAATCTCGATCATAACGAGACTTGTGATTGTCAAAAGGCAAGAGTGCTTGATGTAAGCGAAGACGTATCAGCCGCCGAAAGCCCGGTGACGGATATCATCGTCATAAAGCAACTCCCGGAGATTGAGGAGCGGCTAAAGGAAATCAGCGAGGCGGCCCAAGTCAAGATTGCAGAGGCTCTTGCGCTGGAATGCAACAACGAGAGTATCCAAGCCGTGAAGAAGCTTCGCACGGCGTTGCGCAACGACTTTGATGCTTTGGAAGAACAGCGCAAAGAGGTTAATCGTCAGATTAAAAAGCAGCTGGAACCATTTACGGACGCATACAAGAAGTTCGTTACGGATATCTACACTCCGGCAGATGCGACATTGAAAGCCAGAATTGACACGTTGGAGGACGAAAAAAAGGCGCGGATGCGGGAGGAGGTCAAGGCGTACTTTGACGAACTTGTCAAGCACCACGGCATTGATTTTGCCAGCTTTGATGTTGTCGGCATCAATGTAACGCTCTCGTCTACTGCGACGGGGCTGAAAAAGCAAGCAAAGGCATTTATCGATAAGGTGTGCGACGATCTTGCCCTGATTGCCACGCAGGAGCACAAAGCCGAGATTCTTGTGGCCTACAGGGAGAGCCTGAACGTCTCGCTGGCCATTACCAGCGTGAGACAGCGGATGGAGGCTGTGGAGGCGGAGAAACGACGGGAAGAGGAAGCCGGCCAACGGCGACAGGCGGCGAAAGAGGCGGCGCAGAGGGTTGACGAGGTGTTGCCCCCGCCGGTGGCGGATGTGTTAGAGCCGCCCACACAGTCCACGGTGCCGCCGGTAGCGGCCGAGAAGATACTTACGCTTTCATTTACTGTCAGAGGTAGCATAGACGATTTGCGAGCCTTGAAGCGGCACATTGAGGCCGGACCGCTGGAAATTATTAAATAACGGAGGGTATGACTATGAGTAAGATTATCGGTGTCAGATTTTGCGACCAAGAAACCGGGGAACCCCGCGGCCGTGTATACAACTACTACGATGGGGTAGGCAATCTCGCCGTGGGTGATTTGGTTGTCGCCACGGTGCGAGACGAAGAAAAGACGGTGCAGGTAACGGCGGTCGATGTGCCGGAGAGCAAAATAGGAGATAGGATTCTTGCGCTACTGAAAACAATCTCAAAAAGATATGTGCCGCAAGAATCACCGCCGGAGACCTCGGACGAAGAAATTATAACTATGGAGGATTTAGACAATGCCTAATAACACACCCGCGGCGAAAAAGCCGCAGTTCAGCGTTGCGTTGCAGACCGACGGCTACCAGAGGCTAATCCGCAACACCTTGTCAGACCCAAAGGTGGTACAACGCTTTACTGCGAGTATCAGTTCGGTGGTTGCAGTAAATCCCGAACTACAAGAATGTGATGTCGGGTCAATTCTCACCTGCGGGCTACTTGGCGAGGCATTGGGGCTTTCTCCAAGCCCACAACTCGGACATTTTTACTTTGTGCCGTTCAACGATAATAGGCGAGGCAGGAAGGTTGCAACCTTTATTTTGGGCTACAAAGGCTATATCCAGCTTGCAATCCGAAGCGGCCAGTACAAACGAATCAACGTTCTGGCCATCAAAAAGGGTGAGCTCATAAACTATGACCCGCTGGCAGAGGAGATAGAGGTAAAACTTATTCAAGATGAACTGGCACGGGAGACGGCTGAAACTACAGGCTATTATGCCATGTTCGAGTACGTCAACGGCTTCCGTAAGGCTCTGTATTGGAGCAAGGATAAAATGGAGCAACACGCCCTGCGGTACTCCAAAGGGTACAAGGCTAAAAAGGGATATACGTTCTGGGAGAAAGATTTTGATGGGATGGCCTATAAAACCATGCTCCGTCAGCTCATTAGCAAGTGGGGGATTATGTCCATTGAGATGGTGCAGGCTTTTGAGGCGGACAATGCGGCCGTCAATCAAGACCTGTCTGCGGACATCGTGACCGCTGGAGATATTGACGATACGGCGGTTGGTGTTGCGGCGGTGATTGATGGCGATGCTGATGTTGTAGACAACTCTGTGGCAAACGATGAGGACCAGTCGGACAATGTCACGATGGACGACCTGTAATGGTTGTGTTTGACATCATCTCGACCGGGTCAAAAGGCAACGCCGTGGTTGTAAATAGCCATATCCTCATCGACTGCGGCGTATCGTTCCGGGCGGTCAAAAACCATCCCGATTTTCGGGCGATAAACCTTGTCCTACTTACACACATCCACGGTGACCATTTCAACCGCACCACTATTCGCAAATTGGCGCAGGAGCGACCTACGTTGCGCTTCGGGTGCCCTCCATGGTTGGTTGCCGATATAGCGGGCTGCGGGGCGGATAAGCGCAATGTGGACGTGTACGGCATGGGAACGGGCTACAGGTACGGCGGATTTGTTGTAGAGCCGTTCCCGCTTCCGCATAATGTCCAAAATTGCGGCTATAAAATCTTTTTTGACGGCTGTGGAAAGATGATATACGCCACCGATACCAACAACATGACGGGAATTGAGGCGAAAGATTATGACCTCTATCTGATAGAGGCGAACTATACCGAAGAGGACATTGTTGAGCGCATCCGCAAGAAACAGGAGACTGGCGAGTTTTGCCATGAATATGCGGTTTTAGAGAATCATTTGAGTCGAGAGAAGGCCCTCAATTTCATTTATAAAAACATTGGCCCTAATGGACAATATGTCTTTTTGCACCAGCACGAGGGTGGAGAGTAGTATGGCGAAATACGGAAGATTAACTGTCCTTGAACGCTTCTACCCAAGCGGAAAAGGGAATGCGTATTGCCGATGCCTGTGTGATTGTGGCAATGAAAAGTGCGTTAGAGAGACACACCTGAAATCTGGGAAGATAAGGAGCTGTGGCTGTCTTAGCGCAGAGCTAGCGAGCAAACGCAACAAAACTCACGGGGAACGTCGCACCAGATTATATAGAATTTGGACGAACATGAAAGCAAGATGCAACAATTCCAAAGCTTCACGGTACGAGCACTACGGAGGCAGAGGGATCACAGTTTGCGAGGATTGGCAAAAATCGTTTGCAACCTTCCGTGATTGGGCACTTGAGAACGGTTACACAGACACTCTAACCATTGACCGAATTGACAATGATGGAAACTACGCACCGGATAATTGTAGATGGACTACAGCGCAAGAACAAGCGAGGAATACATCGAAGAATCATAAGGTCGAGTTCAATGGAGAGGTGCGCTGCATAACCGAATGGGCCGACATATTCGGCATCGATAGGGGTACCTTGCTTTACAGAATCAACATTGCAAAAATGTCCATTGAGCAAGCTGTTTTACAGCGGGAGGCCCCAACATGACCACGACAATCCAGTTCAAGGATGCCTCGGTAGGCACCTCTGACGGAGTGGAATATCTCATGATTCCGCTCGATGGATACGAGAGCAAGGTCAAAGCCCGGAAGTTTGTGGCGGAGGCCCAAGATAAGCCCTATGTTGTAGAACTGAAACGATACTACCGAAAGCGGAGCCGGGATGCAAATTCATATTTCTGGGTATTGGCCGGGAAGCTGGCGGCGGTACTCCGGATCCCGAAAGAGGAGATTTACCGCGGCTACATTGAGGATATCGGCGACAACTTTGAAATCGTCGAAATCCGGGACGAAGCGAAAGCGGCGTGGGTTAGAAATTGGAGCGGGCGGGGCCTTGGTTGGGTATGTGAAGACCTCGGCCCCAGCGTGACACCGGGGAAGAGCAGTATCATTTGCTATGACGGATCCAGCGTTTATAACACCCGGCAGATGTCCTGCTTGATTGACCTTATCGTACACGACTGTAAGGAGCAGGGAATTGAGACGCTATCGCTGGACGAAATATATAGGCTAAAGGAGTTATGGGGTGAACGAGCGGACGAAAGCCCTTCAGATACCAAAGCGGGTTAAGGAGGCCGTAGCGGCTCGTGACAGTTTTGGGTATCCCCCGCATCCGTGCTGCATCCTCTGTTGTAGCCCGGAAGGGTTGCCGGAGGCGCACTATATCCCGCGGAGCCGTGGCGGACTTGGGGTTGAGGAAAATGTTGTTACCCTGTGCCGCCCGTGTCACACGAAGCTTGACCAGACGGTGGAGCGGCAGGACTTGTTACGGCAGGTCAAAGAGTATCTACAATCAAAATATCCGGAGTGGGATGAAGCCGCGCTGGTTTACAGGAGAGAGTTATGAATCACGTTGTACTTATGGGCCGGATGACACGAGACCCGGAGCTGCGGCACACGCAGTCTGGTCACGCCGTTGTGAGTTTCCGCATCGCCGTTGACCGTCGGTTTTCCGGTAAGGACGGTGGCGAGCGGCAGGCTGACTTTATCGACATTGTCGCATGGCGGCAGACTGCAGAGTTTATCTCCAAGTATTTCTCCAAAGGCCGCATGATTGCGGTGTATGGTAACCTGCAAGTCCGGGAGTGGCAGGACAAAGACGGAAATAAACGCTGGAGTACGGAAGTGCAGGCCGAGCAGGTTTACTTTACGGGTGAGAAGCGTGAGGGCGGCGGCGGTGGTGGAAGAGTTTACGCCCCGCCTGACGTGAGCGCAGATTTTACAGAGCTAGACGATGACGACGGCGAGCTGCCGTTTTAAACCTACAGGAGGGAGGGGCTGCGGGTGGCTCGTAAAGCATTTTCAATTCATTCTGATTTTTACGAAGAAATACGAAACCTAACGCAAAAAAACCGTAGTGACGTAATTCTTGCCCTCATAGATTGGGCTACGGACACGCCCGCTACAATACAGCTAGACCCTGAAATATCTATGTTATTTCGCCTTATGTGTGCGCAAATTGAGCGCATATCAAAGGCGAACGCCGGGAACGGCGCACAAGGCGGCAGACCGAGCGGAAAAAGCGAAGAAAGCGAAGAAAAGCGAAGAAAGCGAAAAAAGCCTCCCGTTCCCGTTACCGATACCGTAACCATATCCAATACCGATACCAAGAGAAAGAGTGCGTCCGCGCTCGTGGCACAGTCTGATTTGCCCGTCCCCGTGAAAGATGCGCTTTGCGACTGGCTTGCTTATAAGCAGGAGAAACGGCAACCGTACAAGGAAAAGGGGCTGATGGCACTAATTACCACGGTTGGTGGCAACCTCGAGAAATACGGTGAGGCGGCGGTCATGGCCTGTATCAAGGAATCCATGGCCAACAACTGGCAGGGTATCATCTGGGACAGAATCGACAAGACGGGAGGTGGGCGTAGTGTTGGAGAGCATTCTGGCGGCCGTGCCGGAACATCTGCGGGCGGGCGTGAGCCGGGAACTGGAAAACGTGGACTTGACACAACAAGGCTCTGAGGCATGGGAACAGGAAAGGGTCGAGCGTTTAAACGCTGATATCGCCGGTGAGGCGGACGGCTACGATTGCGCCGAGTGCAAAAACAGAAGGTACTTCTGGGGCAGAAAAAACGGGTATACCGTGACAATGCCTTGCAAATGCGTTGATACACGAAGAGCTCGCCGCCGCATTGAAAAGAGTGGGCTGTCGCACTTGCTTTCAGAGTGTACGCTGGAAAACTTCCGAACGGACACGGTTTGGCAACACAGTATGAAAGAGAAAGCTCTGGCGTTCCTTGATGACCACCGCGGCAAATGGTTCTGCGCCTTAGGCGTAGTGGGCGGCGGGAAAACCCACATCTGTACTGCGATGTGCGGGAAATTCTTAGAGCGTGGCCAAGACGTCCGGTACATGATGTGGCTGGACGAGGTTGTCAAAATCAAGGCCGTTGCGATGGACGATGAAGCGAGGAGCCGCTTGGTGGAGCCGCTGAAACGAGCGTCTGTGCTGTACATCGATGACCTGTTCAAGTCTGAGCGAAACGGCACAATCTCGGCGGCTGATATCAAGCTTGCATTTGAGATTCTGAACCACCGCTATATCAACCGGGATTTGGTGACAATCATCAGTTCGGAGCGGTACATCGAAGATATTTGCGATATTGACGAGGCTGTAGGCAGCCGCATCTATCAGCGGACGAAGGAGCATGTTGTCGAGCTGGTGGGTGCGGATAAGAACTACAGGTATAAAAGCCCTTGAGTTGCCGGGGCGAGGAGGTGTTGGAATGAATCTAACCTATGGTGATTTTTTAGAGCAAAAACGTCTTGATTTGGCAGATGGCGGATTTGGTGTCGAAAAAGGAATCCTTAACAGACGGCTCTTTGAATGGCAAAGGGATATTGTGGAATGGTCACTACGCAAAGGAAAGGCGGCTCTGTTCGAGGATTGTGGGCTTGGAAAAACTTTTCAGCAGCTTGAGTTTGCGAACCAAGTGTGTTGGCATGAAAACACCAACGTTATAATCCTAGCTCCGTTGGCGGTGGCGCAACAGACGAAGGCAGAGGGAGAGCGATTCGGAATATCGGTCAATATCATCGAAAATCAAGCCGATATTAAAAAAGGAATCAACATCACCAACTATGAAAAATTAGATAAATTCAACTTTGGAATGTTCGGCGGCGTGGTTTTGGACGAAAGTTCAATCCTAAAGCATAGTGGAAGTAAAATTCGTAGGGAAATAACGAAGATATTTTCAGGCACCCCATTCCGTCTACCATGTACCGCAACGCCTGCCCCAAATGACTTCATGGAAATCGGGCATCATGCTGAGTTTTTGGGCGTAATGAGCCAAGCGGAAATGCTGGCTACGTTCTTCGTGCACGATAGCGGCGACACGTCGAAATGGAGGCTCAAAGGCCATGCGGAGGGGAAGTTTTGGGAGTGGATTGCAAGCTGGGCCTGTGTACTTCAAAAACCGTCTGACCTTGGGTATGACGATGTAGGTTATACGCTACCCCCTCTCATCATTCACGAACATATTGTGAAGTCAACCAACCTAGAGGACATTGACGGTCAAACCCTACTCATACCTCGTACGACAATGAGCCTAAATGAACGCAGAAAGGCGCGGAAACTAAGCCTTGAGGATAGGGTCGGCGTGGCGGCGGATATAGCAAATTCAATTGATGGGCAAGCATTGGTGTGGTGCGACCTAAACGCTGAGAGTGAGGCACTCAAGAAAGCTATCAATGGTGCAGTCGAGGTCAAGGGGAGCGACACTAATAAGCATAAAACTGAATCCATGACAGGCTTTACCGATGGAAGTGTCCGAGCATTGGTAAGCAAACCATCCATTGCCGGGTGGGGGATGAACTGGCAAAACTCCAATAACATGATATTCGTTGGCCTTTCGGACAGTTTTGAAGCGTACTATCAGGCTATCCGCCGCCAATGGCGATTTGGGCAGAAGAGTCCGGTCAACGTTCATCTTGTCATATCGGAAGCCGAAGGGGCTGTGAAAGCCAATATAGAGCGAAAGCAACGGGATACAGAGCGGATGACGCGGGAGCTTATCAAGCATACACAAAAAATACTACAAGCAGAAATCAGGCAGACCACCCGTATAACAGAGGGATATGCCGCGGCAGAGACCATGGTCGTGCCTGATTGGCTGGGGAGGGTAGCGGGATGAACGTAGGAGTTATTGAACAGCACATAACTGATCGATTTGCGCTTTATAACGGAGACTGTGCAGAGGTTCTCAAGGGCATCCCGGATAACACGATTCACTACGAAATCTATTCGCCGCCGTTTGCCAGCCTGTATACATACTCAAATAGTGACCGGGACTTGGGGAATGTCCGTAGCAATGATGAGTTTTTTACGCAATTCAAATTTATTGCGGAGGAGCTTTTCAGAGTTTTAATGCCCGGCCGCATTATGTCGGTACATTGCATGGATATTCCAGCCATGAAGGAGCGGGACGGCAGAATCGGTTTGATTGACTTTCCGGGTCAGCTGATAGCGATGTTCGAGAAAATAGGGTTTATATACCATTCCCGTGTCGCAATTTGGAAAGACCCGCTTGTGGAGGCAACTCGCACAAAGGCACTAGGGCTTATGCACAAGCAATTGTGCAAGGATAGCGCAATGTGCCGGAACGGGTTGCCGGATTATCTGTTGTCGTTCAGAAAACCCGGAACGAACCCGGAGCCGATAGCGCACCCTGGCGGGCTAACCTCGTTTGCCGGAGAAGACGAACCGTGCGCTCCGAGAGTTGAGCCAACGATGAAGGATAGTGATAGGCACAGAAAGGTCAGCATGGTAAAGGAAGACCCTGTCTACTCGCACCACGTATGGAGACGGTACGCATCGCCTGTTTGGATGGATATCAACCAGAGCAATACATTAAACCGTACGAGCGCAAGAGATGAGAAAGATGAGCGGCATATATGTCCGCTGCAACTCGATGTGATTGAGCGAGCACTCACCCTGTATTCCAATACAGGAGATACTGTATTGTCACCATTTTTGGGGATAGGATCTGAAATCTATCAAGCCCTTAAAATGGGGCGAAAAGGGGTGGGTATGGAGCTCAAAGAAAGCTATTATCGTCAGGCCGTTCTTAATTGTGCCAATGTAGCAGAAGAGGATCAGGTTTGTATGTGGACAGGCGAGGGAGCGGAGGGAGAGCCATGCGACACGTAGGAGATATCACCGCCCTTCTCGGTCACGAGTTGGAGCCGGTGGACGTTGTAACCGGCGGTAGCCCATGCCAAGACTTGAGTGTCGCCGGGAAGCGTGAGGGTCTATCCGGCGAACGCTCCGGGCTTTTCATGGAACAAATCCGTATCATAAAGGAGCTGAGGCAAGCAGATGAGCAACGTAGAACAGGTCAGCCTATTCGACCCAGGCACATGGTGTGGGAAAACGTCCCCGGAGCCTTCTCCAGCAACAAAGGCGAAGACATCCGGGTCGTCCTCGAAGAAACGGCAAGGATTGCCGAGCCGGATGCCATTATTTCTAGACCTCCGGGCGGGAAATGGTCAACTTCTGGGTGCATCATGGGAGACGGATGGAGCATCGCTTGGCGAGTTCTCGACGCACAGTTTTGGGGAGTACCCCAACGTCGCCGTAGAATCGCACTTGTCGCAGATTTTGGAGGCCAATCCGCACCCGAAATACTCTTTGAGCGAAACGGCGTGCCGGGGAATCCTGTGGCGAGCGGAGCGGAGAGGGAAGGAGTTGCCAGAGGAGTTGCGGACGGCATTGGAGGCACAGAGTACCTTTCGGGGTGGGATGTCCAAGACAAACGCATATTCAGCGGAAGGGGGGTCTCTCCAACCTTATCCGGATGCGACGGAGGCGGTGGAAGAAATCCGGCGGGAATAGTCTATGCAGGTTTCAACGGCCACAAAAGCATAACAGGATCTATTCAATACGCAGAGGGCGTGTCACCAACGCTTGAAGCTAATATGCCGAGCAACATTTGCGAGATTTGCCGGACAGACCAGACAGGGAGTAACGGTCTGGGAATTTGCGAAGATATAGCACACACGTTAGACGGTGCTACGGGCAAAGCGGTTTTCGAGAGCCACGGCCAAGATTCCCGGTATAGGGGGCCGTTAGACGTATCGCCAACGTGTGCAAGGAAATGGGGAACGGGTGGTGGGAATGTGCCGCTAGTCGCAGGCATAGATTGCCGCAACCATTACGAGAATGATGGTGTGTCGGCTACGCTACAAGCGAAAGAGAGCGGGGGGCAAAGCCTGAATTATATCAATCCCGTAAGGATTGAGCAATCAGTCCGCCGCCTCACACCACTCGAATGCGAACGGCTCCAAGGCTACCCGGACGGGTGGACGGATATCCCGGACTACATACACAACGGAAAGCGGCGCACGGCCAGCGACACGGCTCGGTATCAGGCACTAGGCAACAGCATCGCACTTCCGCCGTGGGTGTGGATCCTCGGGCGCATATCGGCGCAATATGGGCGCACCGCAACGCTGGGTAGCCTGTTTGATGGGATAGGCGGGTTCCCGCTGATTTGGGAGCGGATTAACGGCGGAGGGTCGGCGGCGTGGGCGAGTGAGATTGAGCCGTTTTGTATCGCGGTGACGGAGCATTGGTTTAATGGAGCAGGGGCGGTAATATGAACGGCATAATCCGAGTATTTCCGCAGCGTACATCATACACCCCAACGGACGGCTACAGTTTTATAGGCTCGCCGCCTCCGCTCTTCATACCAGAACATAAAGAAGTCCATATCTCCTGCATATTTACATGGGACAAAGCCGAATGCGAAGAGTTGACCTACCAGTGGGAGGGTCAAACAAATAAGCCGGTCAAACTCGGCGGCCCGGCATACAGCTCACCGGCAGACGAGCACATCCCCGGCATGTACATCAAGCAGAATATTATTTTCACGACCCGCGGCTGTAACAATCGGTGCCAATGGTGCGTGGTGCCACGCATAGAAGGACGGCTCCGGGAGCTACCAATTCATGTGGGGAACATCATCCAAGACAACAACTTCTTGCAAGCCAACCGGGCGCACAAAGATAAGGTCTTCACCATGCTACGCACACAACGAGGTATTTGTTTCAAAGGTGGGCTGGATGTTGGTTTGATAGACACTCACTTCATCGACAACATAACCGGCCTTCGCATTAAAGAGCTCTGGCTGGCTTGCGATACGGATGCGGCGATTCCGAGGTTCAAAGCCGCCGCCGAAAAGCTGGTAAAGGCGGGGTTCAATCGCGAGAAAATTAAGTGCTACGCGCTAATCGGCGACAATATGGCTGAAAACGAAGTTCGATTACGCGAGATATATCACGCGGGGGCTATGCCGTTTGCACAATTGTACCGGGACTTTGGGGGCATGAAAACGGAGTACAGCAAAGAATGGAATGCGTTTGCCCGTTCGTGGCAACGCCCAGCGGCAATCGTCGCACACATGGAAAAAGGTACAGATTTTAGAGATTTCGGAACATGACGGGAGGGAGCAGATTGTGGCAATTAAAATCAGAATCCAGAAGCACGGTGCAATGACCGAGGCGGATCGGTTGCAAGTTGCAACCCTGCTTATAAAAGCCGGGTACACGGCTCGCATCGGTCGAGAACGGCCGGCGGGCAAAGATAGCGGCACATATATCTACTACGTCGAATATTGGGACGGAACGCAATCATGAGCGCATTAGATATGAGCTATGACGGAAGCCTTTATATGGCAGTAACCCCGGACGAGTACGAGCTGCCTTTGGTCGTGGCCGCATCAGCGGCTGAATTGGCAAGGGTGTGCGGAACATCTGAAAGCAACATTCGAGTTCAGATATGTCGCGGATACAATGGGACGAATTCAGGCAGGAAATTTGTAAAAGTTGAGGTTAGAAGTTGTGATGAATAAAAGCGGAATAGGTTGCGAAAATCAGCCGACAACCTCAAATGGAAAAACGCAATATCAAGATAGGGATTGGCTGAGTGAGCAATATCAATCGCTCAAAAGCATTTACGCAATCGCAAAAATATGTGGTTGTCATCCAAGGACGATTCACAGTTGGTTAATTAGGCATGGCATCTCACGAAATAAAAACCGGAACCATTCGGAGGAGACAAGGCGAAAAATGTCGATTGCAAATAAAGGTCGCCCATCTGGTATGCTCGGGAAAAAGCATTCTGATGAAACAAAAAGAAAAATGTCCGAAGGAAGAAAAGGGCCTTTGAATGGGAATTGGAGAGACGGGGCGACTGAGAGGATTCGGAAGTTTCGCAGAACCAAAGAGTATATACGCTGGCGGAAGCAAGTAATAGAATCGGCAAATGGTAGATGCCAGAAATGCGGTCTAGAACTCCCATTAGAGGCTCATCACATTGTTAGTATTCACAAAGACTGGGAGCTGGCGTTAGAACTATCAAATGGAATGGCGTTATGCAAAGAGTGTCATTTGAAAGAAGGTAAAAGGAATGATGAATAAGAGCAAAATCGACTATGTTGATTTTTCATGGAACCCTGTAACCGGTTGTCGGCACGAGTGCCGGAACACATACTGCTACGCCTCAAAGCAAGGCAGACGGTTTTGTGGGGACATCCGGGCGAACAAAACCTCGCCACAGATTCAGATGCTAGACGGCGGCTTATACATACTGGACGAACCGTTCAGGAATAGTGCCGGAAAGGTTGTACCTCTCCCGGCCGGGTTCGAGCCGACGCTCCACAAATACCGACTGGAGATGCTGAGCCGGAAAAAGAAGCCCGCCAACATCTTTGTCGGGAGCATGGCGGACGTGTTTGGTGAGTGGGTGCCGGATGAGTGGATTACAGCTGTATTTGATGCTTGCGCCGCAGCTCCGTGGCATAAATACCTGTTCCTTACGAAGAACCCGGCGCGGTACGGGGAACTCGCCGAAAAAGGTCTGCTCCCGGATGCTCTGAATATGTGGTTTGGCTCCACGACAACGAGGCAGGAGGATATGTTCTGGTGGAGCAAATGCCATAACACGTTTGTGAGCATTGAACCGTTGATGGGGGTATTTGAGCCGCCGGATAATCCCATGAAGAAGGTGGATTGGGTCATCATTGGTGCTGAAACGGGTTGTCGCCGCGGCAAGGTCGTGCCGGAACAGGTATGGGTAGAGAATATCGTCGTTGCCTGCCGGGAACTTGGGACTCCTGTATTCATGAAAAAGAACCTCGCTGCCGTGTGGGGCGAGCCGTTGATTCAGGAATACCCTACTAGGTTGAATGCACAGGCGAGAGACAATCATGAGTTCGACGAGGCCCGATTTACGGAGGAGGTGCCGCGCAATGAGTAAAATTTCGCAAAACGACATGGAGTATCTGCAAGACATGGTGGACAGAGGGGAAATGACCGCTGCACAGGCGAATGTTGAAAAAATACGTATGGCGCGAGTCTTAGTAGTAAAGAAGCTACCGGCCGATGTGCTCTCTGCGCTCAATGCCGCAGTTAAAATCGGCGAGCTGTGCCATAAAAAGAAAGACGGGCAGAAGCCGGAAGTTTATTATCATCCGATTTGGCCAACGAAGAACGTAATCGCGCCGAACGGCAGGTGCTTGATGCGCTAGTGGGTGTTATGGCTAGGCCTAAAACATAAATGGAGGAACGACGATGGAACGGTTGACAGAAAGAATTCCATATGGCGCGTGTGAGGGCGTGGCGGTGCAAATTGACTGCCCCACGTATGACTGCATGAACGGGTGTTTGGACAATAGTGCTTGCGTAGAAAAACTCGCCGCCTACGAGGATACTGGCCTCACGCCTGAAGAAATAAAAGAGGTTGGCTGCCATATATACGGGCCGATTCATAAGGAGATTGCCGCATATAGAAGGTCTGGCCTCGCCCCGGAGCGTGTAGCAGAGCTGGCCGCGGCGGAGCGGGATGGGCGGCTGGTGGTGTTGCCGTGTAAAACAATTTTTGACCCGGGATGGGATGCCGGGCCACCGTGTGCCTTTCTTTGCCCTGAAAGAATAGAGGGAGAAACTGAAGAACCGTGCCATCGGTGTAGAGATGGAATGCCTTTTGTCCATGAAAGACCATGTACGCAAGATGATATTAAAAATATTGGCAAAACCGTATTTCTCACCCGCGCCGAAGCCGAGGCAGCACTAGCGAAGATGCAGGAGGGGTACTGATGAAAACAATTGAAAACGGCATAAGAGGGTATCACAGCGATTACGCAGACATCGCAGAAAGACTGAAAAACGGCTTAACAGAAGATGATGCTAAGCTCAAAGAAGGCGAAATAAACTATCCAACTATGGCGGTAATGGCATATCAAGCGGCAGCACTATATGACTGCCGCTGGCAAGCTGCCTGCGAGGTGATTGATATAATCGCCGCCAAAATAGGATTAAACGCCGAAGAATTAGGTTTAAATTTTTACGGCGTGAGCAGGGATAGTCGAACGAAGACTGCAAGCTCACCACTCGCAGACAGGATAGACGAATACTTTGACCGAAGCGGCGACAAGGTTAAGCTGAAAAAAGAGATTAGTGAGTTGAAAAAAGAAAATACTCTGTTGCGGGATATGTTGCGAAGACAGTACTAGGTGGAAAGCAAATGAACAAACGACCGAAATCATGGATAATCCCAATTGCCCTGATATTTCTTGCCCTCGTCGCCGTGATTATCGTGGGTTACATCGCCGCAGAGCCGCCCCCGGTCGAACATCCGGGTATTGAGTTTTTGGGCGAAGGGGTCGAAGCTGTTGTTCCGACCTCGCCCGTCCGCACCGAGATGCCGGAGATTATAATCAGGACGTTTGTGCCTGATTTGCCGTGTGAGGAGGAAGAGGAGTATGACGTTGTTCCGTGCTGTGAGGCATTGGAACTCGACACGCTGGCAGGGAAATAGGAGGGAAGATTGCAATGAGTGGAGACAAAAAGAAAGGTATGGCAGAGCAAATCTCTGAGGCCCTTATGTCTATGCTTTGTGAATATCGCCGTAATACCGGGAAACCAGCCAAGGCTATTTTCATGGGGATGGATTTAGTGCAATACCTTGAAGTACACGACAGAGAAAAGTTTATTTATAAGGCAGGGCTTATCGAACTTCAAGGAATTCCGGTATATTATGCCGCTGACGGAATCCTTGGAGTAGGGGAAGCCGTCCAAATGGAAAGGATGTTCACGGATGGAAGTCAATAAAAAATACAACGATTACGACCTCAAAAAAGCCCTAGCCCGGCGGCACAAAAAGGATATGTTTTTCACCGAGGTAAAAGATGGCCCAACACATTCCGTCCGCCACCACAGCAAAATAGATGCTCTTTCAATCAGTCTCTCGTGGCTGAACTTTTCGATAATCGGATACGAGATAAAGGTCAGCCGGTCGGATTTCCTCCGAGACGAGAAATGGCGAGCGTATCTCCCGATGTGTAACCAGCTCTATTTTGCTGTAGCCCCCGGTGTATGTGACCCGGCTGAGGTGCCGGATGTGTGCGGGTTGGTGACGATGACCGCAAAAGGAGGCCTGCGAATCGTGCGAAAAGCCCCGTGGCGGGAAATTGACGAGCCGGTCAATATGTACAAGTATCTGATGTTTACATACCTCGGTGCAAACCCCAGCGGTAGCCGCATGACACGGGCAGAGGACATTACACGAGCGGATCGCCTAGCGATGTGGCGGGACTACCTTGATGATAAGGAAACGATGCGTGAGATTGGCCGCCGTGTCGGCGGGAAATTTAGTCGAGAAATGCAAACGATGATGAAAAAAGCCGACATGTATGACCGGACGACAATTGATGCAGACGAAAGAGACAAGGCGCTTTATGAGATATGTAAGGCGTTGGGCATTGCTTCTCATGCTTGGCGACCAGCGGAGCAATGTCTGCGTGAAATCGAGCGCATGAAGGGTTCTGGTGGCATCACAACCAAGATGGAGGCCGATATCAAGAATATCCACCGGATGACGGGGGATTTGGTCAAAGCCATTACACCAGAGGGCGGAGGGGAGGGCGCAGTATGAGCAACATCCGCAGAATAAAACACCTGGCCTCGCATTCCAAGAAGGTGCGTGTCAGAAAGAAAAACAAGAAACGTCTTATAAGGCTTTGGGACACACTTGGCTGGCAACGTATCCCGGATGCTTTTGGTCGTTTGTCTGTAGCAGTACGTACGACGGGGTTTGCTGTTGAGGAATTTAGCCGCATTATGCAGACGTACGAGATGACGGACACCATAGACATCGAAAACCCGCACGAGAGCGAATTTTGGATAGACGAATCATCCGCGCCGCTCCCCGTACTGTTTGAACAAACATACGGGTTAGGTGATACCGTGTATGATTATCCGGTCTGCCCTCGGTGCATAGAGCCTACATACTCGCAACTGAACTGCCCGTTTTGCGGGCAGAGATTTTTGGAGGAGGGCGACCATGCAATATAAAATCAACAACCCGAGTGACCCGTACACCTTTTTGGCAGAGAGCCGGGAGGTAGCCGCACTCGTCATACTCTTACTCGGCCCGGCATACGGAGCCACGCCGGAGAGCGGAGAAAAAGGAGTGCCGATATTCATGCTCGGCGGTGCAACGGAATGGTACGAGGGGACCTTTGGCCGAACCCCGGACGAGGGTGTCAAGGCACTTGGAGCTGATGTGGCAGATGCTCTTGAAAGTGTGATGCTCGGAAGCTTTGAGGATAGGCGCAGATATACCGCCGCACTTGAGGCCATAGATGACCCGGAGAAACGCCGGAGGTTCATGGAGGAATGGCAGGACGGGCGTACGAGCATGAACAATATTGGGAAACGGTGCCACGACATTGCACGTGCTATCCGAAACGTGTACACGGCGAAAGGCGGGGGCGAATCATGAATATACACAAGCAAATTGAGTACCTAGTATGCCAACAAATTGAGTACCTAGTATGCCAAGAGCTGGCGGAGGCAAGAACCAAGCACGGCCGCCGCTTTAACTCCCCGCACGAGGGCTATGCCGTCCTGCTGGAAGAGTTTGAAGAAATGCTGGATGGTGCAAACAACATAGGAGAGGTGTTGCCTTATCTTTGGCAGGATACCAAGCAAGATGCACCGCAGGCGAGCCTTTGTGGTTGGATGCCTCGGATTAAGGCAGATGCGATAAACGTAGCCGCCGAGGCTATTCAAGTGGCGGCAATGGCGGTGAAGTTTTCGGAGAGCTTTTCGAGAGAGGAGGGAGCGTAAAATGCAAAACGGGAAAGCAAATGTTGCGGCCGTTGCCACGGGAGCGATGGCAGAAATGGTATCAATCTTTTTCAAGCAACTCGTGGAGCAAGGATTTACACGAGACGAGGCGATGCAGTTGACACAGGTACACCTTGAGACTGCAATGACGAGAGCCGTGTCGAGGCCGCAAAATCAAAAATAAAGCTCGGAGGACGTTTTAGTGTGATTAAACTACATAAACCAGCGGAAATAGTAGCTTGCGTTGAAAATATGGATAGAATCCGGCGCGAAATTATCGAGAGCCGTAATATGGCGCAGGCTCGGATTGCTGAACTTGAGCGCGACCAGTCTGACATTACCCATGAGATCGAGCGTAAGCGTTGCCGTTATGCGGATAGGGCGAGGCTTGCAACCAAGCTACAAGCAGTATTGGCGGAGCGTCGTGTCTTGAAAGACTGGTTGCACAAGACAAAACGGATTGCAAGTGTTATCGAGAGTAATAGCGGTGTGAACGCGCAGAAGTGGACAAACGAGCTTTTAGGCGTTGCACGGGAGGCGGCGAAACAGGCTGCACTACATGATTCGGCGTAAATAGAGAACAGCCCGGCAATAAGCCGAGCTGCTCCTCGCAGGGTGGATGACATAATGCTGTTGTGGTGACTTCATTATACCAATATTCTGCGGAGGTGTCAACACATGGAAAAAGGGCCAATGAGCAAGCGGCGGCTGGAGCAGTATAAAAGCCTCCAAAGTGAAATTGCTATGCTGGGGGAGCAGATTCTATCTGCAACAGCCAGCGACGGCGTTGTGACTGACATGGTGCGCGGCTCTGCTGCGGAGCACCCGTACACGTCCCAAAACATTGTCATACAGGGGCACGGGTCGCCGAGAGTGAGTAGGTTGGCGGCGCGGCGGCGGGAACACGAGGCGGAGTGCGCCGCCGTAGAGGAGTACGTCGAGGCGGTAGAGGATAGTGTTATACGCCAAATTCTCACATGGAGGTACCTTTTGGGCGAATCCGTAGAGGAAACTTCCCGGATGGTGGGGTATAGTAAAAGTCAGGTGGATAGGAAGTTGAAAAACTTTTTTGAAAAGATGCGCCATTATGCGCCATTATGAGGTTGAATGCGCCATTTTCCGTGTGTTATTATTATCATGTAAAAATCCGAATCACCATAGCCGCCCCTTTCGCCGGGGGCGGTTATTTTTTGTGGAAGGAGGCTCGACTGGCACCGCGCTTGCTCCTTGGCTCGGTGTAACCCTTACCGCCTGTCATATCGCCAATGGCGGCAACGGAAGGGAAACATACAAAGGGGTCTTATTTTTGAAGATTATCAGAAAGAAGATTGATGAACTAATCCCGGCTGGCTACAACCCAAGGAAAACGTTGACGCCGGGGGATGCAGAGTATGAGCAAATCAAACAGTCGATTCTAACCTTTGGTTTGGTGGAACCGGTTGTGTGGAACAGCAGAACCGGCAATGTTGTTGGTGGCCATCAACGGCTGGTTGTGCTACGTGACCTTGGGCACGAAGAGATTGACGTGAGCGTGGTCGATTTGAGCGAAACGCAGGAGAAGTCGCTCAATATCGCTTTGAACAAAATTATGGGCGAATGGGATGACGAAAAGCTGACTGCGCTACTAGAGGAACTGGCGGCAGACGCAGATGAAATGATGCTGGGGCTTACCGGATTCACAGATGAAGAGCTCAGCGAGATATTTGCTACTGAGTACGTGGATACCGCCATTGCTTTTGACGGCGATGACGAACTTCCGCCGAGTCGGGAGGCACGATTCACCTACCAAGAGCAGTTCGGTGTCATCGTTATATGCAAAGACGAAGGCGAGCAGCAGTCCGTTTATGAAACGCTTACCGCACAAGGATTCTCCTGTAAGGTGGTGGCGACGTGAACGAGCTGACGAAAATCGCCATCCATAACAGAACCTCCGATTTTAACAGCTATCGTGCGGCGCGGGTGAAGAGCCTGTTCAATGCAGAGAGCGGCTGTAACTTCGACTTGGAAGCGGAACTGGACCTTACAGGCAGCTGGCAGATTGGGGTAGTGGTCGGGCCGAGTGGGTCCGGCAAGTCCTCAATCGGCAAAGTCATCTTCGGGGAGAACCTGATGCACGATTATACGCAGGGCTGGGCAAAGGATAGGCCAATTGTGGACGAAATTGCGCCGGACGGCGACTTTAACGAGGTCACCGGGGCATTGGCCAATGTCGGCCTCGGTGATGTTCCTGCGTGGCTCCGGCCGTTCCATGTTCTATCGAACGGGGAGCAGTTCCGTGCGGGACTGGCTCGGCTTATTTGCATGAGGGCCGAGCGTGTCGTTGTTGACGAGTTTACCTCTGTCGTAGATCGGCAGATTGCACGGATTGGCTCACAGGCCTTTCAGAAGGCGTGGCGGCGCACCAATCCAAAAGGAAAGGTGGTGTTGCTTTCCCCACATTACGACATCTTAGACTGGGTACAGCCCGACTGGGTTTTTGATACCAAGACAAAAGAGTTTGAACGTGGGTGTCTTCGGCAAAGGCCAAAGATTGAACTCTCGATTCTCAAGACGGACGGCAGTTACTGGCCGCACTTTAAGCACCATTACTATTTAGACCTGCCTATGCCGCCGGCCGCAGAGTATTTTGTCGGTGCGGTGGACGGGGAGCTTGCTTGCCACCTCTCCGTTTCCCCGCTGTTTACAGCTCGTGCGTACCGTGCAACACGGCTTGTGACGATGCCGGAGTGGCAGGGGGCGGGCGTTGGGCTCCGCTTCCTCGAATGGGTATGTCAGCACCACCTTGAGGGGAACGGCCGGAAAGGTCGCAAATACGCAACGTTCTTCCACACGTCGCACCCGCAGTTATGTATGGCCCTGCGCCGGGGCAAACGATGGGTGCAAACTAGTGCCATGCTGTACGGCGATAACAAAGCCCGCAGCGCGCGAAGCATTGCCAAATCGCAGGCTCGGCAGGTCGGAAAAAAGAAGGACACGATTATCGGAGTCGGCTACGGCGGCCATTTTCGTGCGATTCAGGGGTTTAAGTATGTCGGGGCGGCGTAGCACCGATGGGCTGGCGGTATTCGTCTACGGCGCAAGCGACGGTGTCACACAGCCTATGATTCAAGCCTGTCTCGGGCTGGTAGAAAAAGAGCACCGGCACGAGCCGGATATACACAAGGCCGACCTTGCGATTGCACCGCTGTTGACGACGTTCCTCGCAACGGAGGAGATACTTATGCCCCGGATGGGGACGCTGGTGTTTCATCCGTCACTACTGCCCCGGCACCGGGGCGGGGACGCAATCAAGTGGGCGTTCAAGTTGGGGGAGGCGTACAGCGGTGTCACGTGGTTCTGGCCCGATGAGGGAATAGACAGCGGCGATATCTGTGAGCAAGAGGTCGTGGGGATTCTTCCGGGAGAAAGTCCACGGGAGTTTTATCAGCGAGCAGTCATCCCAGCGGCCGTCAGGTCACTTGGGCGGGCGTTGGAGGGAGTCGCCAGCGGAATGCCACGGAGGGTACCGCAACAGTTGGAACACGGTTCATACGAGCCACGGATAAGAAAGTGATGTGTACCAATGACACCGTTGCGGGCTGAAGCTCGCAGCGGTGTCAATTATTTATAAACAATGCGGAGTGGATGCAGCGGTAGCACGTCGGCCTCATAAGCCGAAGGTCATGGGTTCGAATCCCATCTCCGCAACCAAGGGGAAGCAAGCAGGCACACAGAAGTTGGCTACCTGTTTGTTTTTATCCACACCGCGCACGCCTAAAAGTCGGCTGTCGGCACGGCGGCTTGCGAAACAATACGACTTCAAGCGAGGTGGTGATGTGCCAAGTGCAAGAAGTCCCGAACGGGATAAGGCTTACGAAATATACCTCCAGCATGGTGGTAATATTACAAATCGGCAGATTGCCGAGCAGCTCAGCATCGATGAACGTGTTGTAGCGGTTTGGAAGAACCGAGACGGTTGGGTTAAAAAAACGAGCGTTGTACAACACGGAAACGAGCGTTGTACAACACAGGCGAAACCGCGGAACAAAAAGCGCAAGCCGGGCGGCCAACCGGGAAATAAGAATGCGGTTGATGGCAACGGTGGCCCCCCGCCACGCAATCAAAACGCTGCTAAACACGGCGTCTATGCCAACGTGTTTTTTGACACGCTTGACGTCGAGGAGTGGGATTTGATTGATAACCTACCAGCCGATGAACTCGCTCACCTTTTTGATGAGGTAAAGCTCCTTACTGTTCGAGAGCGGCGGCTCATGCGGAAAATACAGCAAATTCAAGTGCGGGGTGAAAAATCCCGCGGGCTGATTATCAATAGCGTCATTCGTTCGGAAAAGAAGCGGGAATTTGACAGCGAAGCCGACGAAAAACTTTACAACCGCATCCAACAAGAGAGAATTGCTGACGGCAAAAAACTGCCGGGGCGTACAATTGATGTGAGCACCGCGACCTATGACAATAGCGACCTTTTGCTACGTGCCCACGCAGAGCTTACCCGTGTACAATCGCAAAAGGCCAGAGTGCTGGCTCAAATACATCAAATGGACGTTACACGGGAACGCATTGACTTAGAGCGCAGGAAACTTGACCTAGAACTTGCAAAAGTCGAATTTGCGCAGCAAGTTCAGGTGGATGAAAACGAGGATTCAAGCTCTAACTTCCTAGAAGCTATGGGCGGTGCGGTTTCCGATATATGGGGGGGTGGTGACGGTGCAGAAAACGGCTGATTTCCCTATCCAATTTGACCGGCGGCTCACCGCCCTAACGTTACACCTTGCAAAGCAGCGTAGCCGCAGGCGAGAGACTAAACCGTTTGAGTATAAGCCTTTTAGCCTAAAGCAAAAAAAGATTTTGACATGGTGGCATCCTGATTCGCCGGTAAGCCACAAGGAGGGTATTATCGCCGACGGAGCCATACGCTCTGGCAAAACAACGGCGATGTCTATTTCCTACGGCCTTTGGGCTATGCACATGTTCGACCAGCAAAACTTTCTCATCTGTGGAAAGACTATCGGCTCTCTACGGCGAAACGTCATCCGGAACTGGACACGGCAGATGAGAGCACTCGGGTACCGCGTGAAAGACCGCCGGACGGACAATCTGCTGATTGTAACGAAGGGCGAGGTTATAAATTACTTTTACCTGTTTGGCGGGAACACAGAGGGTAGTCAAGACCTCGTACAAGGCATCACCGCGGCGGGTGTTTTCTTTGATGAAGTGGCTCTAATGCCACAATCTTTTGTTGACCAAGCAGTTGGTCGCTGTTCGGTGGAAGGTTCAAAAATGTGGTTTAACTGTAACCCCGGCCACCCAAAGCATTGGTTCAAAACAGAGTGGCTTGACAAGCTTTTGAGCAACAAGCCGGAAGGTACTGATGAGTTCAACGAGGACGGGGACGCTATTTACAAAGACCTCGTCCATCTACATTTCACCATGGACGACAATCCATCTCTGAGCGAGAAAGTAAAGGCTCGGTATCGCACGATGCACTCCGGCGTGTTCTATCGGCGTTTTGTGCTTGGTCTGTGGGTTGCTGCCGAGGGTGTGATTTATGAGCAGTTTGTCAATTACAACGATGTTTTTATCCTAAAGCCAGAAGAAGTGCCAAAGAAATTCTCCAAAATCGTGCTTGGAATTGACTGGGGCGACAACAAGAGCGGTCATTCGTTCACAGCTACTGGCTATATGGGGAATTATACCGGGATTGTCCCATTGCGCACAGAGAAACACGCCGCAAAAGAGTTGACACCAGCGATGCTTGAGCAAAAGGTAACCAGCTTTGTCAAGCGTGTAATTGCTGATTTTGGACCTATCAGCGAAATCTACTGCGACCACATCAATACCTACATCAACGGGTGCCGTGTTGCGCTGGAGAAAGAGGGAATCTATGTGCCGATTACGACGGCGTACAAGTGTCCGGTAATTGAGAGAATTCTGGTAGTACAGAAGATGTTGGCTCTTGGGTCGCTGAAACTAACCAGAGAATGCGAATCCCTAGTGGATGCGTTAAACATGGCCGTGTGGGATTCCAAGCGGCCGGACGAACGCCTCGACAACGGCACATCGGACATAGATAGCCTTGACAGCTTTGAGTATAGCTTCAGTACCTACATCGACCTATTTACTCGGAATTTGAGCAGAAAATAAGCGAGGCAAACGGAAATGTTTGATACAGTTGAAATAATTAAATCAAGCGAAATCCGCCAAAATCCAAATTTTCAACGTCCGTGTACTGTGATAGCTACGGCGCATGCCAAGATTTATATGCCGCTAGAGGAGCTGGTAGATTTGCAATCTGAACATGAGCGGCTCACTAAGGAACTTGTAAAGGCGCAGGAGGGTTTGGAGCGGTAGCGGAAGAAGTTCTCAAACGAGGCGTTCGTGCAGAAGGCGAAAGAGCATGTCGTGGCCGCCGAGCGGGAGAAGGCGGAGCAGTTGGAGGCTTTGATTCGGAATTTGCAGGAGAGTTTGCGACAACTACGGGGAGGAACAACATTGTGAGTAATTGTTCACAAAATCCGCCACGGGCACCTTGGGACGGGCTTGTCCGCTCAAAGAGTGTTACCGCCCTTCGTGAAAAAGGCGGTGCTTTTTGGTATTACAACGGGGAAGAATGGAAGATTGTGGCCAGCGAAAACGGGCAAGGCCCGCCGGGACCGATGGGGCCTCCCGGTTCGACTGCACCTGCGGAAGCGGCGCAGGAAGCGGCAAACCAAGCTCTGGCTGCCATCGAAGAACAAGAACAACGAATCGCCGAATTGGAAGAGTACAGGCCAAAGGTTCTGATAGAAATTTTTCTTTCCTCCGGCACGTTTCAGCCCGCGCGGTACGGTATCTTCGACCAAATGGCGGATATATATATCGTCGGCGCCGGTGCAGGTGGCACAGTTAACGGTGGCGCAGGCGGCGGGGGGCGCACGATCCTTGCACGAAATGTCCGCTTGAACCGAACAAGCTATAACATCACCATCGGTGCAGGCGGCGCGGGTGGTGTAAACGCCGCTGCGCCGTTGGGGAGTAACGGCGGCACGACTACCGCGTTCGGGCACTCTGTCCGTGGGGGCCTCGCCAGCCCCGCCGAAAGAATGCTTGACGGCGGTCCCGGCGGTTCCGGCGGCGGAGCCAACGGCGGAGATGAAGTAGGTGGGACCGGTGGCTTCGGTGGTGGTGCGGGCGGCACGGGTGCCGGAGAACACGGACGCGGCGGCGACGGTGCCGGGTCAATAGGGACATATCCAACCAATCCCTACGACGGCGTGATGTATGGCTGCGGCGGCGGTGGCCCACGTGCAAATGGCGGCGGAGCGGGCGGCAGCGGTAGCGGTGGAGACGGTCCCGGGAGAAACGGTTCGTTTGGTGGCGGTGGCGGCGGCAGCAGGAATGGAAATGCCGGAAACGGTGGGGTCGGCGGCGGTGGCGGCGGAGCGGCACAAGGCACAGGCCGTGCAGGCAACGGTGGTGCAGGGTTGGTATATATATACGCCTATCGACCGCATGAGCCGTGCTGCTGTGAAGATGAAGAGTGGGAAGAATTTTCGGCAACGACGGCGGAGGTCTCCAAGTTGTCAAAAGGCAAGTTAGTTACTGCTTCTGGTGAGCTGACATTTGCAGATGTTGCGGATTATGAAGCCGAGGCCCAAGAAAAGGGAACCTATGTCGCCGTGCTTGCGAACGGGAAATGTATTGATGTCTCCGCATTTTGTGACATTGGTACGGCAGAGAAATTTTTGATGGATGGCGTATGGCCGGGTGCCGATGGTGTTGTAGTTTTGCCAGAAGGATATGGCATCGGTGATGCTTTCGACGGTGTGGCGTGGAGCAAACAGAGGTTGCAGGAAGAGGGGGGAGCGCATGGGCTGGCTTGACATTTTTAAACGGAAAACTGCCCCGCAGACATCAACGTCTGCGGGGCAAACTGCGGCTCATAATACGGTCGTAGCCGACCGCACGGTCAGAAACCTTGCTCTTGCGCAGATGATTTATGCCGATAGCCCGCCTTGGCTGGACGAGGAAAGCCCGGCGTTAACAAGTAGCGGCCTTGGGCCGTTGATTGCGGCTGAGGTCGCCCGTCTAATCACGATTGAAGCGAAGATATCTGTGGACGATGACGAGGCTCTCAACGGCACGCTGCAACGCTATCTATTGAACAATCTGCGCCACGAGGTCGAGAAAGGCTGGGCGTTAGGTGGCTTGATTATGAAGCCATACTACCGCAATGCGACGTTGCGCCTCAACGAAGACGGCACCGTCGTAGACGGCGGAGTTAGCGGGAATATGAAGCTTGCATTTTTGTACCCGTCGAAATTTCTGATCCATGACTACGATACTGCAGGCGCAATCATTGATGTATCAATGTTCTCTACTATTACGCAGGATTCACAGTTCTACACCTTGGAAGAGCGGCAGATGTTCGACGAATCCGCAAGGATGTTGACAATTACCAACAAGGTATATCGCACAACGATGAAGCCAACGGTTTACAAGTGGGATAATCTCGGCGCGGATTTGGTGCCGCTCGGTTCAATAGAGCGGTGGCAGCACATTCAATCAAAGTACGTATTCCAAAAGATGCGCGGTGTTTTGCTTGGGTTCTATAAACCCGCGATGTGCAACAACACAGACCTTGACAGTCCGTACGGGATGAGCGGACTTGTGCGGGCGGCAAACGCACTCAGGCGGGCAGATTTGACAACGAACGCACTCGATTGGGAAATGGACACCAGCCTTGCTAGATTATTCATTGATGCGGTTTCCCTTAACCCGACAGAGGAAAACCGGCTGCCGAGGAAACTCAGCAAAATGGTAGTCAAGCTCCTTGGTAGTGGAGAAAAACGCTACTTCGAGCGGTTTGCGCCGGACATTCGCCATACGAGCTACTTAGAGACACTCAATCAGCACCTTATGAGCGTGGAGGAAAACGTTGGGCTGGCACACGGGACGATTTCACAGGCTCCGGCAACTGCAAGGACGGCCACAGAAATCGTAATGATGAAGCAACGCACGATGGCTACGGTCATGGATAACCAGAAAGCTCTTGAGTGTGCCATTCGGCAGCTCGTTGATGCGATGCGCGTCTGGGCGAATCCGACGAAGCTGCAGGACGAGGAAGTCAAGATGACTTTCGATTGGGACGACAGCATTGTCAGCAACCCGGAAGACCAACTCAAATCCCACCTCGCGCTTCAAGCGAGCGGTAATATTGCCCCGTGGCGCACCAATATGGCGTTCTTCAACATGAATGAGAAGGACGCAAAACGGATGTGGATGGAGGCGCAAGGACACATATTCGATGATGCAGGCCAAAGCGAGAGCCCTGATGACGCTTTGGACGGGTTAAAGACATCTGGCAGCCCCTTGACAGCGCAGGGAAGGGTGATAAACCGTGCTATCTCCGCAGGAACTGAGTAGGTTTGCAGACCAAATCGTCCCAATATATCAGGAGTTGGAGGAATATGTACTCCAAGACCTAGCAAGGCTCACCCGCGGTGTAGTAGACGGTGTGAATGCCGGGTCAATCCAATATCATGCGGAATTTCTTGGTGATGTCAATGTGTCGATGCAAGAGATTGAACGGCGGGTGCGAGAAATCAATGGCCAAGCGATTCCGCACTTCAATGAGCAGTTTGAAGTAGTAAACCGCCGCAGTTTCAATCGGGAGAAGGCTATGCTTGCCCCCGGCGACCCGTCTTTCACGATGACCGCCGCAAAAACAAGCTTCGTTCAGCAAGCGGCGGCAACGGTAGGTGCGCAGTTCGTCAGCTTGACCGGGTCGCTCGGGATGGGTGGTATGCAGCTCCAGCAGTTTTATACACAGACGCTTAATTTTGCGTTTGCGCAGGCCTCTAGTGGTGTGTTCAGCTACGACCAAGCAATACGGTTAGCAGCTCAACGGCTACGAGGGAAAGGACTTCAAACAATACATTGGGCATCTGGCCGCAAAGAGTCTGTCGAATCGGCGGTGCGTCGGTCGGTGCTTACGGGATTGAAACAAGCGACCAACGCGGTGAGCGATCTGAATGCTAACGAGCTAGGGTGTGACGGCTGGGAAATCACGGCGCACATGGGCGCGCGGCCAACCCACAAAGAGTGGCAGGGCAAGCAGTTTGCCCGTTATAAAGGGCGGACACAGGGGTTTTCGCTGTTTGACGAGGTTGTTGGTGACCAAATGCAGGAACCGAACTGCCGTCATACCAAATTTGGTATTTTTCTTGGGCAGTCGCCGGTATGGTCGCCGGAAGACCTTGCGGGCATTGACCCGCCGGACTTCGAGTTCATGGGTAAGGAGTACACGGCCTATACTGCGAGCCAGAGGCAGCGTGAGCTGGAACGGAGAATTAGGCAATCGAAGCGGGATGTTGTGATTGCCGAGGGCATGGGCGACGAGGAAATGACCCTCACCCAACGCTCTAGGCTTGTGCAGCAACAAAGACAATACAGGGAATTTAGTCAGGCTGCAGGGTTGCCTCGGCAGCCTGAACGCTTATGGGCGGCCTAAAGATTGAGTATGCCTCCACAAGGGGTTTACGATAAAAAAACATAGCCGACGGGCTGAAAACGGAGGAGACGTAATGTCTGATACCACAACAACCACGGGGACAACCCAAACAACCACAACGGGTACGGTGACCGCAACGCCGGACAATCAGCAGGGGGTAGCGGATGGTGCCACACAGGCCCAAACAACGTCGCAGGCATCGACAACTCAGCCCGCTGGTGAATCGGTGAGAATGTACGATGAAAAATCGTATAACGATTTCGGACTGAAGCAATTCAACGCTGGTTTGATGAAGGCGATGAAAGATGCTGGATTCACTCCGGGGTCGGAAAAGGACTTCAAGGCTGCTTTGGTGGCGTTCAAAGCCCATCAAGAAAGCCAAAAGACCGAGGCGGAGAAGCAGGCTACCGCTTTGCAAACCGCTCGGCAGGAGAGGGATGCGGCTGTAGCAGCGGCGCAGGAGTACGAACGTGCCGAGGCCGTTCGTGCCGCAGGCGTCGATGCACAGTTTGCAGGGTACGTGGCGTTCGAGGTTGGAAAACTCGTAACGGATACGGCAGACTTCAGGACTGCTCTGGCGACGTACCTAAAAGCCAATGCAGAAAGGTTCAACAAAGCACCTGATACGAGAAGTGTACAGGTGACTACAGACCCGCCGAAGGCCGATGCCACGACGGACGATTTCGATTTCGGATTCACCGGGGTTCGGCCAATGGACAAAAAACAATAGGAGGCAGAAGAAACTATGGCAGCTCTAAACTATGCAGAACGGTATCAACGGGCACTCGACCAAGCGTTTCCGTACGTTCTAAATTTCGGTGCGCTACGCACGACTTCGAACAATCGGATTTTCCGCTGGGTTGATGCGCAGACGATTAAAGTGCCGACCATTAGCGTGACTGGCCGCGTGAACGCCAACCGTGACACGATTGAGACTGCGCAGCGGCGTTACAACAATGATTGGACACCGTTGACGCTTAAAAATCATCGGAAATGGAGCACGCTTGTACATCCGTTGGATATCAGCGAAACCAACATGACAACCACAATTCAGAACATTACCAGAGTGTTCAACGAAGAAGAGAAGTTCCCGGAGATGGACGCCTATCTGATTTCCAAACTACATGCCGAGTACATTGATGCAGGTGGCACAGTTGACCAAGGTGCGCTCACGACGGCTAATGTTCTCGAGAAATTCGACGCAATGAATCTTAAAGCGACGCAAGCACGCACCCCGGCAAACGGCAGGTTGCTATATTGCACGCCGGAGGCTGCTAAGACCATTCGGAACGCGCAGGGGCTTCAGCGCACGCTCGACTTGAAGGACAACACTCGTCGCTGGACAACTGCGGTTGAGGGTATTGACCTTGTGGACATCATTGAGGTTCCGGCAGAGCTGATGATGACGTTGTACAACTTCACCGAGGGCTGGACTCCCGGTGCGGGTGCTCGCCAGATTAACATGATGCTCGTGCATCCCTCGTGCGTAATTACACCCACGCAGTACCAGTTCTCGCAACTTGACCCGCCGAGTGCAGGTTCCGAAGGCAAGTGGGTGTATTTTGAGGAATCTTACGAGGATGTGTTTATCCTGAAGCACAAAATCGGTGGCATCCAATTCCAAGTCGCTCCGGCCTAAATTCAGCCTATTAAGGCAACACCATAGGAGGTGAATATCATGCCGACTGTACAGCGCAAAAATGTTCAACTGACGGTGAACGAAGCGGATGTTCCGGGTTTTGAAGCCCAAGGGTACAAAGTCATTGACCTTGCGAAATCGACGGCGCAGCCGAAGGCTCCAAAGCAGCCCAAAGACCCGAGGCCGACGGCGCAGCCGAAGGCTCCGGCAGTTTCGCCCGAATCGCCCGAAGGAACGAAGGGCGGTGATGGGTAATGGCGACGGTGACAATGAAGAAAGCCGGGGCGCAGATTACCGTATCAGCAACTAGGCGCAACTACTACGAGACCCTCGGTTACGTAGTGGTCAAGTCTGAACCCGTTGCGGCGAACCCGCAGGCCGAGAGGAAACCGCCAACGAACAAGCCCACGGCCGGGAAGCCGACGGCGACAGATGAAAGCGAGGGATAGCTGATGTATGCAGACTACGGTTTCTATAAAGAACACGGATCCGGGAATATCCCGGAAGAGAAGTTCCCGCGTATTGCAAGACGGGCACAACAACAGATTGATTACGTGACCTTCGACCGCGTCTCGGCTCATTCGCTGGGGGAATTGTCGTGGGAGCGTATCAAGATGTGCCTGTGCGAGCTTGTTGACCATCTATGGGATGTCAGCTTGACGATTGAGCAGGACGAAGATGGCATCTCAGGGGTAATCAGCAACGAGCGTGTAGGACCGTGGTCTGCCAGCTACCAACTGCCGCAACATTTGCTTTCGGAGAATCTCGACGAATCAATGCACAAAATCTGCCAGCGATGGCTGACAAGACCAATAAATCTTATGTATGTAGGGGTGTCATGATATGTCTATGGTAATCAGAGGAACAGAGGTAAGCTTTGACTTTGACGTAAGGGCGGATAGGGTGAAATTCTTTGAGATTCACGCGCTGCTCACCAAAGTCGGAGATGGCCTTACTGAAGCGGTCATGGAGCGAGTGTTGAAGATTGGGCTTGGGGATGATGTTGCCGACCTGATTCTATCTGACGGCCGTTACAGCACTCTCAACATGGCGTTTCTTGAGTTTACCGACCAAGCAATCGACCAGTACGAAGCTGCGAAGCAGGTCGAGCGCGAAATCGAGGAGAAAGCAGACGCTGTACTCGGGAAAGTGAATCGGGTTACCGGGCGTTTGACGGCCGAGGAAGGAGAGATCGATGCCGCTACCACGGAAAGTCCAATCGGCGGTGACTCTGTACAACATCGACCGGGAGTCGAAGTCGAGCCTGCCGGTGGTCCTTTCGGGAGCATTTTGGAACGCGGCGTACAGAATGTCAATGCAGGACAGGTCGGAGCAGACGAACGACCGCGTGTCGGTCACGATTCCACAAAGCATCAAAGTTGTGGGCAAAACATTCCTGCCGACGGACGAGTATGCCCGGTTGCCGAAAGAGCAACGGGAACGCCATTGGACGTTGTCTAAAAACGATAAGCTCGTCCGCGGCGCAGTCATGGACGTGTTTGACCGTGCGACGGCAATCGAACAGGCCTTTGGTACTGATCGAGTAATCACGGTTACCGAGGTGTCGTGGAATGACTTTGGCTCAAAGAAAATGCGCCATTGGTTTGTAGTTGGGAGGTAGTTGCGATGGGCGGTACTGTAAAAGTTAAGCTTGACATGAAGCCCACGTCGGAGATTCTTTCTCGGCGTGGGCTTGAACGCGGCGGCCGTGTTCAGCAGCACGTGGCGACGCAGGTCGCAGCCGGGGCGCACAGTTATGTCCCGTTTAGAACAGGGAGGCTTGCGGACACCGCCATAGCCAATCTGTCCCCGCCGTATGAGGATGTCGTCTACGACGGCCCCTATGCGCGGCGGCACTACTACAATACCGGTGGCGTTGACCGCAGGGGTCGCAACTTCAGTTCTGCCACGTTCGTGGGCGCGCCGAGAAGGGGTGCACAATGGGTAATGAGATGGTGGGCGGACAACAGGGGGGCGTTTTTAAGCAATCTTCAGGCGTTCGTCAACCGCGGGGGTAGGTAAAGATGACAATGGTTGAAAAACTGAGGGATTTCTTGTTGACCTGCCCGTTTCTCAATACCCCGGATGGCGGTAGTTCACCGGCACTATCCGTAGACTACCTTTCGGAGGAACCGTTAAGATACGCCATCGACGTTACACCGTCGGCTCCATGGGTCACAAGGTATGTTGATGGCGGTGGTGTGAAGCAACTGCTGTTTGTGTTCCGCAGCCTCGAATTTTACGGGAAAGCGGATATTGAGCAGAACACAAGCAATTTGGCTTTCTATGAGCGGTTCTCTGAGTGGTTGGCGGCAACAAGGCCGACCATCCCCGGCTGGGTTGCGGTAGAGGCATTGACCGAGGGATATTTTCAAGACGTATCCACCGGGCAAGACAAAGCAATGTATCAAATCCAATGCCGAGTTAAATATTCGGCCTAGAATCATGAAAGGAGCAACACTATGGCACAGGCACAAATGGTTGGAACTCTGAAGCTGCGTAGTGACAAAATACCGTTTCTCGCTATTCCTACAGGGGCTTCGGGGCAGTATACCTACAAGCGGATGCAAGGATTCACGGGGTTTTCGACATCCAAGAACCCGAGTGAATATTCCAGACAGTACGTCGATGAGGCGTTTGAGCAGACCGATGTCGTCGGATACAGCCCGTCGATTTCCTTCGGTTTTGACCGCTATGTCGGTAACGAAGTCCATGACTTCCTTGCTGAGATTATCGACAACGAGGTCATCGGTACGGCGGCTGTCGTCCAAGTTGTCGTGATTGATTTGTCAGTCACAGAGCCGTCGGCAAACAACGCTTTCGTTCGGCCGTGGGCGGTTATCGCCGACACCGAAGGCGATAGCATGGACGCATACACCTATTCCGGGACGTTCGCCGTCAAAGGGAATCCCGTATGGGGTAGAGCCGAAATTGCGGCGGATGGCCTGACCCTCACTTTCACGCCGACGGTGTAAGGCTATGTTTAACATCCTGATTGATGACCTCCCAAGAACTGTAGAGGTCGATGGGGTAGAGGTGCCAATCAGGTGCCAAACAAACGTATCGATTGCGATATCCCTGCTAGACGAAGAGAAGGTTTTTCGCCCGGGTGATGCAGATTTTGCATTAGAGACGGCGGTAAAGCAATTATCATTGTTTTACCCCGTTATCCCGGGTGACGAAATGCTTGCACTTCAACGATTGATAGAGTTTTACTCATACACCCCTCTAGCGGGGGCGCAGTCGAGAGAGGGACGCCCTCAAACATCCCTCGAACAGCACAAGAGGAATTTCTCATTCAAATACGACGGAGGACTGATTTATAGTGCTTTTCTCCAACAGTACGGAATCCGTGGTTTTGATGAGCTTCATTGGTTCGAGTTCCAAGCGTTACTTGAGGGTCTTACCGATGAAACGCAGTTTATTAAGGCCATTCAGTTTAGAACGATGCAGATTACAAAGGAAATGTCCAAGGCTGAGAAGGCGTACTACCGCAAAATGAAGCGGCGATATGCCTTGCCGGATGAACGGCCGCAGGAGGTCAGGGACGCTGCCTTTGGCAGCCTGTTTGAATAGAACATAGCCGTCGGCAATGCGCCGGCGGTTTTCTTTATCGCAAAAGGGGAGGTGATGGCGTGTCTGACGGAAGCATTCGCATAAACGTAGAGCTGGATAGCGGCCCATTTAAGCAAGAAATTAAGCAGATGGAATCCGCTGGAAAATCAGGCATGCAACGCCTCCGTGATGGAATCGACAAGAATATTTCTGCCGTTGAGCAATTAGAGGGCCGCAAAAAAGAGCTAACAGACGAAATTGAGCAACAACGGGAGGCTCAAGAGCGGCTCGCAAGAGCAATCAGCGAAACGGGAGATGAGACTGGCGCATTTGCCCGTGAGCAAAAAGAGGTTGCTAACCGAATTAGCGAACTTGAAGGTGAACTCCACGATGTAAACCAGCAACTTGCGGGCCATCAAAAGAACCTTGCGGAAGTAACGGGTAAGTGGACTGCATTCAGGACAAAGCTTGATGACGTTGGCCAGTCGATGGAGGCGACAGGAAAGAAGTTGCAAGAGGTCGGCCAAGGGATGGCCGATATCGGGAAAAACCTATCTAAGAAAGTGACCGCCCCGCTTGTTGCCCTCGGCACCGCGGCCGTCGTTGCCTTTACAAGCTTCGACGATTCCATGCGTCAGGTCAAGGCAAACACGGGGGCCACCGCAGAGGAGATGGATAATCTCAGAGCGAAAGCCCTTGAGATGGGCCGCACTACTCAGTTCTCCGCCGGCCAAACAGCGAACGCTTTTAGCCTAATGGCTCAAGCCGGTTGGAATACCGGGCAAATGCTCGATAGTGTCGAGGATATTATGGCAGCGGCGGCAGCAACGGGCGAACAGCTCAGTACTGTCGTCGGTATCACCAAAGACGGGTTGACCATGTTCGGCATGGAATCCTATCAGGCGGGCCAATTTGTAGATACTCTGGTGGCTACTGCCGCAAATGCGAACACTAATATCCGTTATCTGGGCGAATCGCTAAAGTACGCCGGCCCTATTGCCGGAACTACAGGTTCAAGCATTGAAGATGTTTCGCTGGCATTAGCCATGATGGCAGAGAACGGCTTGAGAGGGTCGATGGCCGGAACATCTTTAGCCAACGCCATGCAGGGGTTGATAAATCCCGGCACCGAAGCCGCCGCGGCTCTCGACCGCCTCGACATATCCGGGACTAACGCTGACGGCAGCATACGCCCTCTCAACGACATCATGATTGACCTGAGAGCCGCTACGGCAGATTTAACCGAGGAGCAAAGACTCAACTACCTTACCATGATTGGCGGGCAGCAAGGCTTTAGAGCCTTGAGTGCTATTGTAAATACAAGCGAGTATGATTTTGGCCGCTTGTCATACGCAATAAACAACTCCACAGGATTAGCGCAAGAAATGGCCGAGACAATGGAGGGCGGCCTCGGCGGTGCATTTAGAAACCTAAAGGCCTCTGCCGCAACTGCGCTCGTTATTCTCGGGGATGCGCTGGCACCGGCAATCCAACGCGTAGCTGAGGTCGCCGCCGACTTAGTGGAACGCTTTATGGCCTTTGCTGAGGCCAACCCGGAACTGATGCAAACAGCCGTGGCGATTGCTGCGGTAGCCGCCGCGGTTGGCCCGCTGCTCTTTGTTATGGGCAAGCTCACCAAAGGTCTCGGGTCGGTGATGGTGGCGGGCGGAAGAGCGGCGCAGGCTATTGCAGGTACGGGAACCGCCGCAGGTGCCGCGGCTCCAAAGGTTGGTTTGTTAGCCGGAGCGTTTACGGCATTGAAAAAACCAAAGGCACATTTAGTTATTGGTGTCGGCGTACTTGTAGCGGCGTTTAGATTGCTTGAAAACACAAGTAATCCGTTGTACATTGCGCTGATATCCCTTGCGGCCGGGTTCACCGCCCTCAAGGCGGTGAAAGTACTCACACCAATGATACTGAAACTCAAAGGAGCTTTTGCCGGGCTGAAGGTTGCCACTACTGGAATGACCGGTCTTATGGCTATTTTCAAAGATGGGTTAGTGGCTCTTAAAGCGAAGGTTATTGCCGCTAAGGTTGCGATTATTGCAAAAACAGTTGCTATGCTTGCTAACCCAATCGGGCTTGCTGTTGCCGGCGTGGCCGCCCTAGCCGCCGGGCTTGTTGGCCTAGCGATGTGGTTCAACAGGACGAGCGACGAGACTGCGAGATTAAGAGAAGAGACAGACGCATTGATAGGCAGAGCGAATGAGTTGATAGAATCAACTCAAGCCGGTGCTGATGCTTTCAAAGACAATAATCGAGAACTGCAGGTCAACAGGAAGGCAACCCAGCAGCTTGCTAGTGAGATTCTCAGCCTATCTAATGTTCAGAGCAGGTCTGCGGAGCAAAATGCTCACCTGCGAACCCAAATAGATCGGCTGAACTCCTCTGTGCCGGGCCTTGCTCTCGCAATGGGGGACTACGCCAATGGCCTGAATATGTCCACGGCGGCTCTTCAAAACTATCTTAACGCTGCGGCTAATAGGGCCGAGCTGGACATGAAAATGGACGAGTCGAACCGCCTTCGCCGGGAAGCCATAGGACTCGAGCTTGAACAGGCGGATATTGCACGTCAACGAGACGAACTTTTGCGCAGAATAGCCGCCGGTGAGTACGATCGCAACGCAGACCGCAACGCCATGCTTGCTCAAGCGTGGTTGCTAAACGACGCATACGAAGACCTTAATGACGCCCTCGCCAGCAATGCCTATCAAATGGAAACTCTTGAGCCGTTAATGGCCTCTGCTAACGAGGAGCTTGCAAAAGCAGAGTCCGCCTACTATGCAGCCGCTGAGGCGGCCAGAGAGTATGAGGCCGCGCTGTGGGGGGTGTTGCCGGTTCCCAAAGTGACGCAATAGACAAGATGACGGGCTCATTTGAACGTTACTACAAGAGCGGGACAGATGCGTTCAATGGCGTCACACAAAACGCTGTCACAAGTATTGACGACATGATTGCGAACATGAAAGCCCGCGATGCGGCGTATGAACAAGTTTGGCGCAACATTGAAATACTCACGGCTGCCGGCGTAGACCAAGGGCTTATTCAACCTCTCGTCGATGGCAGCTACCGTATGGCCGACCAATCGCAACACATGGTTGACAACCTTGACCGCATTCTTGGCGAAGATGGGTTGCAATCTGTTTATGAGGCGAATGTTCGCAGAGCTATGGAGCGCGCTGCCCTTGAAGCTCTTGACCCACAACAAAGGCTTGCGGTTTCGTCCTTGTTGGCCTTTGATGACGTAGCGGCCGCAATTATGGCTTCGGAGAACGTCCCTGTGGCGTTTGAAGATAAGTTCCGGGAGGCGCAGGCGGCGGTTGAAGCCGCGATGTACGACCCGGCAATGATTGACGCTGCGAATGAAGCCCTTGACCGTGTGCGTGAGGCCATTGAGATTTACGAGCTGGACCCCGCGCTCGTAGCACTATGGGAAGATGCGGAGGAATCTTTTGCACGTGCTGCGGAATCTCCGATACCTCCTGCCGCAATGCAGGACGCGCTGAACACGATTGATGAAGTGGTCAACTCTCACGATTCGCTACGCACAAGCGTCGAAGGTCTCGTGAGAGATACTTATGACGCAGCGGCCCAGCAGGTTGAATCGTCTGACTTCTCGCAGATTGGTTCCAACATTCCACAAGCCATGTCTTCGGGGATGGAAGCAGGTACCCCATGGGTTAGAGGATCTGCTCTACGAACAGCGGCAGAGCTTCTCGAAGGGTATAACAATGCGGGCGTTCCTCAAACAATGCAGGAAAGCGGCCAAGAAGCCGGTCGTGAGCTTGCCGGCGGAGTTGAATCCGAGTACGGAAACGTAGCGGATGCAGGGCGGCGTTTGGCCGAAGAATGCTTAAACGCCTGTGCTGACGCTATCTTACAAGACCAGTCCATAGATAACGAGACCCGTCAGAGAGTGACTGCGGCGCGGGATACTGCGCTCGCCGCAGTCGCCGCAGCGGGGTTTTCTGTTGCCGGGTTCAACATGGCACAGGGCATTGCCACCGGTATACTCAGCGGCACGTCTGTTGTAAATGCCGCCGCAAGGAAAATCATCAACAGCGCACTCGCATCAATGCGAAAGGCGGCCGCGACGAACTCGCCGTCTCGCAGAACGATGGAGATTGCGGACGATTTGGCAGACGGCCTACTGGTACAAACACTCGTTCGCCTAAAAGACGTTGAAGAATCTGGTACACAGGTGATGGATGCGTACCTCGGCGGGGCAAAAGGCGCATACCGCACCAAAGGCGGCGTGCATTCTTTGATAGACCAATCCCAAGTTGCAATGGTCACAAACAAACTTTTGCAAACAGACACAGGGCCTTTTGCGGCAATGGCAAAGGCTTTGGAGGGGGCAATCCTTAACTTGCCGTCGAAGCTGCTTGGCGGGGTTCCAAGAGCCGGAAACAGCGTATCGACGGTAACGAACGCTCCGCACCTTGAACTCGTATTAAACTACTACGGGGATGGATCCGAAGACGATGCCTACACCGTGGGCGAGATGTTCGCTGATGCGATTCGCAGAGAGACCCGCAGCCTTGGAATAGAACCCATATAGGAGTGAGTTGATGCTACCAATAATACCGCCAAACAGTTTCACTTTCGGTGGAGTGAATAGCCTAGACTCTTACGGGATTAAGTGCATAGCCTATGACCCATTCAGCGCATCCAAGAGGGATAGGAGCCAGACAATCCCTTTTAGGCACGGGCAGCATGACCGCGGGGAGAAATTCTACAACGACAAGCAAATCCGCTTGAGGTGCATCCTTGAGAGACAGCTTACCAAGGCAGGAATGCGAGAGATTATTTTCTGGCTGTCTCAGCGTACCGCGCTTAGGTTGTGGGATGAGCCGGACAAATTCTACATGGGGGAGCTTTTAAACAGCGTAGATATTACTATCTTCCCCCAGCGAATTATGCAAGAGTTTACGTTGCCGATTCGGTGCGGCCCTTTTGCATATTCCGACCAACACTCGAAACCGCTATCAATTGGAAATAATTATATCGACTACGAAGGAACGGCAAAAACTCCTACGACTATCGTTATAAGGAATCCGTCAACCGGAGCAACTTCAATCAGCAACATCGTTATTAGTGTAGTATCACATCGAAGAGCTTAACAGGAGGCTATTATGTACGCAACACATTTTTTCGAATCAAGGGTTCTTAATACGCTCAGAGGTACGTCTGCGCCCGGTTTCGGGAACTTGTTTGTTGGTCTGTTTCTCAGCAATCCAACGAACACGGGCGCGGCGGGTACCGAGTTATCGTATTCTGGCTACGCCCGACAACCTATTACGTTCTCGGAGCCGTCTGCGACTACGCTACCGTCTATTCAGGTTCAAGGCGGTCTGAGTATCCATAACACCGAAACAATCACTTGGGAAAGCGCACCATCGGCAGCCGGAACAGTTCGTTTTATCGGCATCTTTGATAGCGCGGTGGGCGGTAATATGCTTTTATACGGCGAATTGGCTGTGCCACTTGCCATAGGATCAGACCAGCAACCATCGATTTTAGGGCAAGACATCATCTATTTTGCCATCGGTGATTCGAGCCTCTTGTTCAAAACACAGATACTCAATCTTTTGCGCGGGGAGACAATGCCGGGGTCTACGCCGCACCTTGCGTTGTTCAGCGGTGACCCTGAAAACGCCGGTGTCGAGCTTTCTGGCCCTAGCTACGCCAGAGCCACCGCTACATTCGGCGCACCGGCGGTGCAAGTCGGCGGGCAATCCCAAATCGCAAACACAAACTTTATCCAGTTTCCAATCCCTCTTGCGGCATGGGGCAATTGGGCTTGGGATGGTGTGATGAGCGCGGCCACGGGTGGTGTGCTGCTCTTCAAGTTCCAAAATCCGAACCCGGAAATCGTCCACAGAAACTATGTGCCGCAGGTGCATATAGGGGAGTACAGACTTGAGGTGAATTAGCCGTGGCATTTAATTCTGGTCAGTTCAATTCACAACAATTTAATACTGGGGCTGACCAAGTTAGGGCAATTAACTTTTCCCGCCACGGCATCGTCATCATCGGTGCCGATATTGGTATCACCACACAGGCGTTCTTTGTGCGCACCGGATCGGTACAAATATGGGGCAATACCTCCGCGCACATCGTTAGGCGTTTCAAGCGAACCGGCAGGGCAACAATCCGAGCCGCTGTTTCTGCCGGCAAGTTGATGAACGCCGAACGCACCGGGCGAGTTACTGTCGGCAATAAGTTGACGCACGTCGGCAAATTAATGAATGCCGCGAGAGACGGGCGAACATTGCTTGGCAACGAAACGTATGTTGGCAAACTGATGAACGCTACACGTATCGTCCAGGCGTCGTTCGGCAACGAAACGCACGTTGGCAAGGTAATAAGTGTAGCCAGAGAGCAAATGACTGTGATAGGTGCCTTTGTTTTGATGGGTACCCGCGTTGAGTCAATAACTACGATAAACGTTAGAATACCGCCCAATTCTGAACTTCGCATTAATAGTGACAACTTTACCGCAACGGTACATACCAGAGTGCCTTGGGGCGGAGTCGGCGGTTGGATTGCGAGCGCGTTGCCGTATTATGAAGGTGATTGGATTTTCTTCGATAGAGATACTGTTGAGCTAAACATCCAAGCTTCCGCCGGATGGCCGTTTGAAGCTTCTGTTGAAGGTTCCGAAGTTATCTATAATCAGAGGTACATCTAATGCTTGAACTTTTAGACCGCCAAATGCGGAAGATTGAGATTCTCGAAAACGCATACAACATCCGAGAGACTGAATCGCTTAATGCGGTTAATCATCTCGAATTTATACTACCAGACACAGATATAAAAGCCGCCGCCTGTCTACCTTTTCTCTTTGTTCGTTTCGGGGAAAGTGGGGATGCGTACAGACTGATTGGCAACGGCTTCGTTTTGACCGAAAAAGGCCACTACCTCTTTAAAGCCGAGCACGTATTTGCCCTTTTGATTGATGACATTCTTGAGGGAGACCACCGTGTTGGAAACATAGGCACATGGACTCGAGAGTCAATCCAGTATGTACTTGACAGGCAATTGACCGAGAACTGGGTTCTTGGCGACTGCGAGTTTGACCGCCAATTTGAATACGAGTGGACGGACGAGACCCTCTTGTCCGCAATTCTCTCAATTCCTCAACCCATTGGCGAACCATTTATGTGGACATTCGACACTTCTACTTACCCGTTCCGGCTCAATCTAGTTCGGCTCAACATGGATAGAAATCCTGATATTTACGTTCGAGCCGGAAAAAACGCACTTCGGATTGGCCGAGAAGAAGATGCCACGACAGTCGTTACGAGGCTATACCCGAAAGGCGATGGGGAGGGGGTCAACTCCTTGACAATAGCCAATGTCAATAATGGCGTTCCGTACCTGCAAAGCCCACCTGAAATAGTCGAAAAGTACGGCATTGTTCAGCGTGTCTGGCGTGATAAGCGGTTTACCGTGGCGCAGAACCTCCTAGACGCAGCAAAGGCTATGCTTCTCGATTTACAGGAACCTTTTGAGCAGTACGAAGTTGAATTTGAGCTCCTAGATGACCGCCCCCAAATAGGGAGCATTGTGGAAATAGTTGGGTTTAAACGAACCGTTATTACTCAAATCCAATGGCGGCACGATGAGATGAGCCAGACCAAAATATCTGTTGCCAATAAGCCGAGAACGGCGGCGGGCACAATATCCGCCATGTCAAACCGGCAAAGAATCCAAGCTAACTATGCGTTGGGTTCTACTTTTTTTTATTCGGAAAATACCATGGATAACTCTGATGGCGTGGCTCCTGTTGAGCTGCGCTTCCGTATACCATTTCAAATGGCTGTTATCAACGAAATCCGGTGCTTTGTGCGTCTGTCACAGTTCCGCACAACCGCGCCGCCTATTCAGAGGTTTGGAAATGCAACGCAGTTTGAGGTGCGCCTCAATGGCCAATACCTTATGACTATTCATGCAACTGAAAACCAGTTTAGCTTAGTTCCGCATCTATTGCAAAATAGCACAATCCAAAGGGGCATTTTCCACACCGTAGAAATCGTCCCCAACGATGCCGCACGGGTTGATATTTCCTGCTACATACAGGGGTTTGTCCGTTCTACCGGCACATACGCAATAACTTAGGAGGTAGCAAAATGAATCTTAAACCAATGCGCCCGGGGATGCCGTACTCGCCGGAAACGGAGTTGAGAGAGGCCATTGGGCCACTCGCTACCGAGATTCCAATAGTAGACCCGGAGGCATTACCGCCCGCACCCAACGACGCCGTGATTGGTACCCGTGCGGTGGGGGAGACCATCTCTTACACAGGCAAGGTGCAGCACGGGGACGGCTGGCGTCTGACCGGCGTACAACGAGCGGTGGAAACGGGGGATGTTGCCCGTACGTGGAACGCAGGTGCGCCCATTTCCCGTGTTATTACAGAGCGGGATTTTGCCGCTATTAGAGAGAACATCCTGTCGCTGTGTGACGAAATAGAGGGAGGGGCCTCCCCAACAGGCCCGCCCCGCGTTATCCACGTTGCCCTGTGGCATCGAAGCCAACACGCACCGATACAAGACCACCAACTTATCCTCACCTTTGAACGCCCTACGCCCGCCGGGCATTGGGTAGGTTTC
>Ga0131853_10000364_pt1 | contig 83157 bp, 80 predicted proteins | sample TergutLab28metaG_FD_92764 | JGI IMG/M metagenome (GOLD analysis project Ga0131853, IMG submission 92764) | Labiotermes labralis P1 segment gut microbial communities from Petit-Saut dam, French Guiana - Lab288 P1 (version 2) (version 2) | ecosystem: Host-associated > Arthropoda: Insects >...
ATGACTGCATCCTCATGTGAATTTTGTTCTCATCAAACTCTATTCTACATGATTTTGGTGTTATGGGCTATGTTATTTCAGTTTTTTGTTATTAGGTGTCGCAGTTGATTATACAATGTGGCATTAAACTTGAAAACCGCCCCAAGAAAACGCAGGATTTTTGTGCAAATGCAAGGAAGTGACGACGCCGCGTGCCCAGAGGCACGCTAGGAGAAGCTGACGCGGCATTGGTGCAAAAAGACAAGTTTTATGGGATGGTTTTTGAGTTTAATGACTATAAATGACATTTCATCGTGGCATCCAATTTTGGCACACATTGTACCCCTTTTGCATCCAACGCGTCAAAATTCGTCCAAAGTTGTCGCAGTATTCGCGCCCCAGGTGGCGGCAATTGCCGCAAGATGCACCATTGTGGTGTAGCTCTTCCACCTTGGCATCCGTTAGGGCTGCAACGGCATCGTATTCCCAGTTGTCTTCCATGCTGCCAACTACGGGCTGGTCATATTGCGCAGGTTCGTTATAATGTATAGCCTCGTAAATTCTTTCTTGCGGCACCTGCAACGATTCAGGAGCTTTTGGTGCAGGGGCTTCAAAAATCTCTAGTGCGACCTGTGGCGGCAGGCTGTTTTGCATGCGCGCTCTTTCGATTAGGATATGGTTGCGCCGCCTGGCTTCTGTATTGTATTCATGTATAAATTCGTTTGTTAGACGCCTGTATTTGGGATGATTGCGTACTTCAGGCGGATTTGATTGCAGCTTGCGTATAAATTCCAGTTTGGTCGGAAAATTAAGTCCGCGAAAATATGCGCGCAGCTCTTGCATGCGCACAGCAGAATTATGTCGCCGAACCTCAGCATTATAGCTACGTATGCACTCGTTTACAAATTTTCTATAGCGTGCGTGGTCTCGCACTTCCTTTGGCGGCCTGGTTTGTAGCTTGTCAATAAAATGTAGCTTACCTACCAAATCTTTGCCATAAAAATGCCAGCGCAGCTCCTCTATTTTTGTTGTCATATCCCTTGGTGTGTAATAATAGGACATATATCCCATCCCCCGATTCGTTGTATAGCAATTCCGTTTCAAATCAATCCCGCCTGTTGCCAATTCCACGTTGAAGCGTTCGTGCGAATCGGCTCTGTTGGGATTATTTTCAACTGGAATTGCTATATATCTACTTCTTTTCTTCGATTCCATACACGAGATTACCCAAGTCCCGTAGCAGCCCCATATCTTCAGCCTCGTACATGCGTTTGGCAGCAGATGCGGAAAGATACAGTACATTTATGCCACCATCGGGTAGAAAACGTGGTATGGCGGCAACGGTAAGGCCGGCCTCATCTTTTGGTTGTATTTCGGGCCTTTTTTCAGCCACGGCCAGTCCGATGATGCGGGCATGGTCCTCGTTGATATCGTTAGGCGGTGTGCCATCCGACACTGCAAGAAACAGCGCTTTGTCTGCCTCTGCAATCTTCTTCACTCTGTCCAAAATTTCGCCAGACTTCTCTTTGTATGACATATATTTCTTCGTGATATCTATTATCTCCAGTGTCATACGCATACGCATGGCATCTTTTAGCACATCGCCGGACATTATGTCTTTTGCAGCACTCATAGCATTTGCAGATAGCTCCAGCGAACTCTCATATAGAGTGGTCATATTTCGGCCACCGGCTTTGCTGGCATACAGAGCCTTGTCCGCCTTTTCTATCAAGTCTGTCTTGCTATTATCATGTATTGGATATGTGGCAATACCCAGACTGGCCGTTACTGGACGCCTGGAACCTAATAGTCTGGCTCCATCTATAGCATTGCGCAGCTTTTCCGCCACTTTTTGAGCATTGTCTATGTCGCAATTTTCCAGAACTATCATAAACTCTTCACCACCATACCGTCCAACTGGCGTGTCTTTGCGCACATTGCTAAGCAAAATGCCGCCTACCGCCTTTATCACGGCATCGCCTGTCTGATGCCCGTATGTGTCGTTGATGCCCTTAAAATTATCAAGGTCAAGCATAACGATGGACAGTGGCGTATTAGTATTTTGCGCCTGTTTCAAAAGCGAATCTAGCGCGATGTCCAGATATTTGCGATTTAGTGTACCGGTTAGCTTGTCTAGCATAGAACCTGTTTTTACAATATGCATGGAGATGTTCATATTCAATGGGCCCAGCAGTGCCGCACATTCTGCAACACTATCCTCGTTGATATTATGGAACACGCTGTCAGAAAAGGCATATACATAGCCGCTGGTATGGTCCCTGGTGCGTATTGGCAAGCAAAAAGCAGCTTTTACGTCGTGGTCATTTGATGCAAATATGGTTTGTGCATGCATTTTTGCTCGGCGCATCATATATTCGCCGTTTTCAATGTCTAACATACCGTCGTTTGCACCGATAGCCACAAAGCCATCCTCGGCATCTTCCACCACCACAACACATCGTGTAGCACAGGTTACGGCGGCAAAATACTGGGCGAAAAGCTGCAGGTTGTCCTCGGCATTTTCGCCAAGGCAGCCCAGCACATCATGCGGCCCGGAAATATCATATGGCAGCTTCTCAAAGAAGTCCTCACGCACAATGGCTTTCAGCTTCTGGTCAGACAATATGCTGTCAAACAAATCAGGTGCCATCATTTTCTCCAGCAATTCTTCCATTGGCATATTATCCACAGATCCTATTATGCTTGCAAAAGGCTTGTGTAGATTATAAAACGGTACGATGGTATGCCAAAATTCTCTTGGCGTATTTTCTTCCAGCAGATTGCGCACCGCCTCACAAGCGCGGGCCGCATAGTCTCTAGAGATATGCTCATTGATATTGGCAAAATGTTCGCTGATATCAATGCAGACAAGAGCCAACGCAAGTGGTAGCTTTAGTTTTCGAGCCAAGCGATATGCTTGGTTTAGCGTAGCTATTTTCTCATCGCTTTGCTGTGTCACGCTTTTTGCATGTAGAACTCTCAACCGAATGTTCGGCGAAATACAGTCCAAGCTTTCGGCATGTCCAATTATCACATTGGAATATGCATCAAAAATTTCTGGGTAGTTATGATTTTTGGTGTACATCAGGTAATAAAGCAAGCCGGCAATAGTCGCAGCATCGATACCTTCTGCACCTACCGTTTTATCAAAAAATGCGGTTGCTTTTGTGATAATTTCGTTTCTATTGGCATCTTCTCCAAGGTACATGCCGCGCAAAATTTCTACATACTCTACAAGGTCTGTGTATTGGGTCATAAAATGTTCGCTGTCGTCTTTTAATTCTGCTGCCTTTTCTAGATTTATGGCGGTATTTTCAAAGTCGCCCATGGTCGCATAGAAGAAAATAAAGTTATAGTATCCGCCCATCACGGTAAAATCTCTGGCAGGACTGGCCGCCAGCAGTGCGGCATATCGTTGTACGATTTCATAGCCTTCGTTAAAGCTGTTGTTATCTGCCATGGCAAGGGCGAATATATGTCCGCCAGGAATGTTGGTGAGGTCACGCTCTGTCAAAATACTCATTTCCAGCACTTCTTTGTAACTTTCTACAACTTTCGGAATGTTAAAGAAGGTTGTATAGTCGTTTATAGTTCTGGCATACATAGACATGGGCAATATGCCGGGGTCTACATATCCGGCAAAAAATTCTTTAAACAGTTCATCGGCCTTTTTACCCTGGCGGCGGTTAAGGTGGCTTATTGCCATATTGCCAAGGCATGCCCTGCTTTGCTTGGCATTGCCTGCGGCCCTGTATAACTCAAGGCACCCTTGGGTAAGTTCATAACCTTCTTCAAATTGGCCTAAAGCACTGTGATATGTGGACAGCCTGCGCATGGCATCCGCTTTTTTCTCTGGCATGTCTTCAGGTACAATGCTGAGAATAAATTCACATTTTTCCTTCAGCTCCTCGGAAGCATTGTTGATAATAGACACCAATCCAGATTCTACATATAAATAGTCTATATACAGGCCATAATTAGCTTGCACAAAACTTTCATTATTGAAAAATGGCGCAAGATTATCAATATGAGCCTGCACAACATCAACTTCTCTGGTTATCACGCCGCTTTCCGCCGCCAAAAGCAATATGTTTACATATTGCAAATCATCTCCCAATTCTTTGGCTAGGGCAGCGGCTTCTGTCAGAACATCCTTTGCTTGTGCTATCTTGCTGCTTATTCTAAGTTGCGGACCAAGTTTTCTTAGTATATCTGCCTGCCTTGCTTTGTCGCCCAGCAACTTACAGATATCAACAGCTTTTGTATAGTTTTCTATGGCTTTGGGCAGGTTATCCAGCTTTGCATTGTCGTCGCCTATTTTTTCGCACAACTCTAGAGCTTTGGCGTGTCTACCTATATTTTCCAGATGATATACAGCCTCGTCAAGTATGTCAGCAGAAGGTGCTTCGTCTGCAAGCAACATATCCGCTATAGCGGCATGAAGTTTATCGGTCCTTGCCTCGCTCATTTGTTCCACGGCGAAGCTCCGCAGTAGTTTGTTGGCAACGGTACATATGGCAGTAGGCCCCGTGCCAGAAGTAGCCAATACCCCCTGTGCAACCAATGTGGAAATGTGCTGCTGCGTGGCATTGCCATCAAGGGTTTCTAGCATAGCCTGTGTGGGCCAAATATGGCTAAATATCGAAATAGCTTCTACTATGGCATAGTCCTTGGTATCCAGTGTCTCTGCCAGCTGTCGCACGGCCTGCTCTAAATTTGCAGGTATCGGAATATTGCCATATTCTGATGGGTCGTAGTTGATATGCCAATGTCCATCGCTTTCGCGCGGGTATATGATTCGGTTCATTTGCAGATTTTTTAGAATCTCTTCCAAAAATAGCGGGCTGCCGCCAGAATTTCTATAGATCAGGTCCACAAATTCGCTTGAAACCTCGGAAAGGGCAAATACATTCTTGATGAATGTGGTGGTCTCTTCTTTTGTTAACATAGCAAGCTCAAAGCTAATAAGCTCACTGCCGGCCTTTAGTTTGCCTATAAATGCTGCAATCTTTTCGCTATCATACGCGGGCCTGGTAGAAAAAATCAAATTAAGCTTCTTACACACAGAGGCCAACTTCTCAAAAAGGTCTATGGAAAAATCATCGGCAAACTCAAAATCATCCAGGATAATAACCGCGGTTTTGTCCTTGATGCGGTCGTAGATAAATTTTATCAACGAACTTCGGCCATAGCCACTATTATCTCCGCTTTCAAAAGTCTTGCCACCGGCCACAGACCTTACATATTCCACGAAATTAGGGTCGTCTTTTTCGCTGTCGTGGCCGTCTTCATCCAGCAGCTGGCGTAATATGGTGCGTACGGAATTATCGCCATGGCAGTCAAATGTCCAATACACGCGGTGGTTTTGTAGATACAGCTTATCCTTTAACCTTGTGAGCATAGCGGTTTTGCCAATACCCTGTACGCCGCTAACATACACATAACGCTTTTCAGATGCATACGCCGCAATATCTGTAAAATTATCTGCAATGCGAGAGAGTTCGGCCTCGCGACCGACAAGTTTTGTGCCCAGTGTCAGATGTTCTAGCTCTGCAACATCAAACGCCCTGTAATCAGTGCCAAAAGCAGCATTTATATCGCTAATTAGTTCTAGTACGGTGCTGTAGCGGTCTACTGGTTTTGCTGTGGCTTTTTCGATGATGGGCAGCATTTTTGCTACAAATTCATCATTGCTATTTTTTATCTTAAAATCCACAAGGTCAGCAGCGAAATTCCTGCCCTTCATACCGCTGGAAACAAGATAATATAACACAACGCCTAGCGAATATATATCTGTTTGTGCGCTTCTAATATTGGTATATAAATTTTCGGGCGCATGGAAATATGCATCTTCGCCATCGGTTTTGCGCAGCAGCCATACGGTGGCAAAATCGCGCAAACGAGACGAAAAGCCTTGCTCGTCCCTCACAATAATCACATTATCGGCGCAGATGTCACGGAATATAATGTTTTTTGTGTGCAGATAATACGCCGCGTTGCAGGCTTGCACAAATATGTCAAGCATGGCATAGCGCGGGACATCACCTGCCATATTACGCAAGCTGCTCGCCCCATGGATATATTCTGAAATTACGGCATATTGCAGTTGGTTACAACGTTTGCCGCCGATGGTTCTTACCGGCTCAAGCTCATAATTTTTCATAATAAAGGGGGATGCCAGCTTTTTGTATAGTGAAAACTCTTTGCTGTAAAAGTCTGGAAGTTCTTTTTCTGCGTCTATCAGGTCACCACTAACAAGGCGCACCGTCTTTTCCACACCTTTATCCAGCATATCCCGCACGAGATATGTAGATATTAGGTCGGATTGCCCTAGCTCCTCAATGACCCTGTATTGATTGTTGATTATAGCCATAATAGACCTCCCTATCTTATCATAGCTGAAATTATCGTTGCCGCATTGTGAATATAACTGGCCTCATCGCTGGAAAATTCCTTTGTGGCCACAGAAACGCTGGCATAAAGCACACCTTTAATCTCACCATTATGCATACATGGCGAAACTACAATGGACTGCCAGTCCGTTTGCGCTATGCTGCCAATGTCGATTTTATCATTGTCCCAATCCACCAGACATACGGGCTCACACGCTTTTAACACACTTTCGATAATCCTGTCGTTATACAAAACAGCCGTGCGCAAGTTTTGGTTAAGCCTGAAAGAGTCTGCGATGCTACCATATTTTGCCAAAAATAGTGTCACATCGCCGGCACCGGTGATATTCATCACTTCGTCCAAAATCTGCTCCATTTTATCGGACAATGCCGCATCCTGCGCCGTTATGTCCATGATTTTGTACAGCGAGCGCATGCGCTCTACATCCTTACCTATATTGCCTGAGAAAAATTCTTGTTCAGGACCTTGTCCGGCAGAAATATTCTCGTATTCATCATTCCAAGCGATGCATCTGTTGCGGCCGGATTGCTTTGCAATATACAGGGCCTTGTCTGCCCGGTCTATCAGAATTTTTACAGAGCTGGCGTGCTCCGGGTATGATGCCACGCCAAAGCTGGCGGTTATGTCTCTTTTGTTGCCAAGCACACGGGCATCATGTATTGCTTTGCGCAGAGATTCTGCATATTCGGCTGATGCCAATGCATTCATGCCATCCAAAATAATGGCAAATTCTTCGCCGCCGTATCGCCCTAAGATATCGTCTTTGCGAAGATTTGCCCGCACAACTTTCGTTACATTGCGCAGCACATCGTCACCCACCTGATGGCCGTATGTGTCGTTAACATGTTTGAAATAGTCTAAATCTATCATTATCACGGAAAGTGGCGTCTTATTACGTTTTGCAGCAGACAGCCCCTCTTCTAATCTTACATCCATATACTTGCGTGTTAATGCGCCCGTCAGCCTGTCTGTACTAGCGGTTTGAAATTGCTGGTAGTATTCCAGGCAATTTGCCAGCAGATTTGTAACACCGGAAAGCTCCTTAGAAAATTCGGCAAATCTATTTGAACCATTAGCTGCTTGAAAATAGATGCAGCCTAACACAGGCTTATAAACCATGCCTTTGTCCTGGCGCATATTTGCAGATTCGCTACGGCGGTGTGGTCTTTGCTCTGTCAATATTGGTGCACACATGGCTATGGTTACATCGTCAATGATGGTTCGCCGCTCCACAGCGGCACATTCAAAAATAGAGGAACATTCGGGTCTTGTAGCGCCGGAGCCTGCAATAATATCAAAATTAATGCCGCCATCTTCGCAAATTGCGATGAAGCAATCGGCTTGAGCCGCTTTGGCCAACACCTTGGCCGCAAATTCAAGATTATCCAGCGGGCCAGAAGACAGGCCGCAGGCCAGTTCGTTTAACAACGAAGACACTTGTGTCACCTCCGCATTTCAATTTGTGTTTATTATACTTCAAAACCTTGACAAATGTCAAGTTTCATTTTCGTGGCAATCTTAGAACCTGCTATTTAACACAGGTTCTTACGATGCGTACAAAATAAACATCGCAAAAGGCAACCCTATCATAGATGCTTTTTGCGAATGCTTTACGAAATATGAAAAATATGTACTGCCGGCAAAAAATGCCGGCTACTTTTCTAATCTGCCGTGGTCAGCAGGGTGTTTGGGTCTATTGGAGCATCATCGCTTGTAACTGTGAAGTTAACATGATATCCAAGCAAGCTGCCAAAGATGGATGGACTGCCCACATTGCCTATGATTTGACCACGCGTTACTACATCGCCTACACTAACCGCCGGAAGGGGGTCAAGCTGGCTGTATGTAGTAACCCAGCCATTGCCATGGTCGATTACTACAGTGGGGCCAAACTGTCGGCTTTCCAAAATGTTAGTGACTACGCCGGAAGCCGCCGCACGAACGGGGTCGCCGCGCTCGGCAGAGATTGCCACATTGTCATTGGTACGCCATTGGTCCAATGTGATGTCGTAGACCAGCCTATCCATGGCAAAATCCATCACCACATCACCCAGTACTGGCCAGTGCATGTCGTCATCTTCAGTAAAATGTGCGAATGTTTGCGGGGAGCCACTCTGGGGAGCCTCGGCGGCATCAAATACCTCGAAGATATCATCGTGATAGCCGTCACTCTCATCGCCCAGCCAGATTTCTTCCTGACCTTCGCCTATCTCCCAGTTCCATTCGATGTCCCAAAAGTCACTGTCATCTGCGCCCTGTGGCGGCGGAGTTGGTGTCATATTTGGGGCAGGTGTTGCTGTGTTGTCCTGCGATGTTGGACTTGGCACTGGGCCTGGGCTGTGCTCTGGTTCGCCACCTCTTGCATCCTCGCCTGCATCAGGCGTTTGTCTTGGTGGGGTGGGCGGCGGAGTTGGTGCAGGTGTAGGTGGGCCACCCTGCAAATCTGCCAGTGGTACGTCCCAATTATTGCCAACCGGGTATACATCAGCTTCCATCTGCCACAAATCTTCCTGTGACATATCGGCTACATGTGTATCTCCTGTCGCGCCACTGCCAATACCAATAAAGTTGTAATAGCCAATGGCTATGGCTAGCACCAGCAGGCCACCCAGGCTGCTATACATGGCTACATAAAAGCCCCTGCCCCTGATGCCTCTTGTGTTTTTGGTACCTCTTGGTTTTTCTTCCATATGCTGTAAACACCTCCACAGCTATTATTAACCCTCCCCATATTTATTATTCGCTAATTTCAAAATTTTTGAAAAAATAGATAGCACTTCCAATTTATCTTGGTAATTGAATCTATGCCTTATGTCTGTTATAACAATTTTGCTTGGAAAATTACGTTGAAACCTGCTCTATGCCACTAAAGCAAAAGCTGGCGATACAAATAATTCGCCAGCTTTATGATGATTATTTCGTTTGTTGTTGTAGATAACCTAGATATTTAGGATGATGGTTACTCTGCTTCTTGCGCACCAGCTTTAGGTCTAATGGTCGTCATATTTATCCTATGTCAAAACTAATATATCGCACACCCCGTGTTGTCAATGTGCCGGTATAACCCACGGCAACATCTACAACATCTACCGCATCAATGAAAAACACACGCTTTTTGCCCTCAAATTCACCGGAAAGTACCTCGAAGGTTACATAATATCCGGGGATGTTTTTAAAACCGGAAGAACGACCCAGCTTTATTGGCCCTATTTTGCCCATCATCTTCGTAATGCGGGCCTGGGCCTGGACAATGGGCTTTGCAGCGCTGCCTGTAATACGCGATTGCCGCCAAACAAGCCAACCAAGGGGTGCTAGAACCAATATCCAGATAATAATATCTTGCATTTGCTATCCCCCTAATCCCCTCATCACTTGAAGCTAATAAATCGTATGCCTTGGCTTGTTAGTATACCCTGCATCCCTTTTTTGGGCTTTTTGATTTTATCCATCCCTGCAAAAAACCTCTTTGTTTTACCTCTTTCGTCACCGGCAAGCAGCTCAAAGGAAATATGATATCCGCGTCTGGTGTTAAGGCGAGTATAGTAAAATATACCTGTTCGGTCGTATACATCTGTTATCTTGGCCTTAACAGAAATCTCAGGCATAGAGAAGCTGCGCAGCCACTGTATGCCGTACCATATACCAATGGGTGCGGTAAGAGCCAGAAAGCCCCATAAAATCCAATAGAAAAAGCTTAGACCTGCAAAATAGGTAATAATATCATCCCACATATACTAATACGCCAGCTTTTCCGCCAAAAACTGCTTCAAATCAGCAATTTTAATGCGCTCTTGCTCCATGCTATCGCGGTAGCGGATAGTAACTGCACCATCTTCCTCGGAATCAAAATCATATGTGATGCAGAAGGGCGTGCCAATTTCATCATAGCGGCGATAACGTTTGCCTATGGAGCCTGCGTCGTCATAATCTACCATATAGGTGTTCGCCAGGTCTTGGAATATTTTGGTTGCGGGTTCTGCCAGTTTCTTGGAAAGTGGCAATATGGCGGCCTTTATGGGTGCCAGGGCATGGTGCAGCTTTAATACGACACGTGTATCATTTTCTGCTACGGCCTCTTCGTGGTATGCATCGCAAAGGAAGGCCAGGCACAGGCGGTCGCAGCCCAGCGAAGGCTCTATCACATATGGCACATATTTCTCGTTTTTCTCTTGGTCAAAGTACACCATTTCTTCGTTGCTGTGTTCTTGGTGGGCTTTTAGGTCAAAATCTGTGCGGTTTGCGATGCCCCAAAGCTCGCCCCAGCCAAATGGAAACATAACTTCGATGTCCACCGTGCCCTTGGAATAATGGGAAAGCTCATCTTCGCCGTGGTCTCTAAAGCGCGTGTTTTCAGGTGTCATGCCCAGTCCATGCAGCCAATCTATGCAGTATTTCTTCCAATAATCAAACCATTCGCCATCCGTACCCGGTGCGCAGAAAAATTCCAGCTCCATTTGCTCAAATTCACGCGTGCGGAAAATAAAATTGCCCGGTGTTATCTCATTGCGGAAAGATTTGCCAATTTGTGCTATGCCAAAAGGAACCTTTTTGCGTGTGGTACGCTGCACATTTTTGAAATTCACAAATATACCCTGGGCAGTTTCCGGGCGCATATATACCACATTCTTGCTGTCATCCGTGACGCCTGCGTGGGTTTTAAACATCAGGTTAAATTCGCGTATATCTGTAAAATTATGTTTGCCGCATTTGCAAGGGATGCGCTTTTCATCCACATATGCCTTCATCTGCTCGCGGCTCCAGCCATCGCAGGTTTCGTCTATTCCGTTTGCTGCCATATAATCCTCAATGAGCTTGTCGGCACGAAAACGCTCTTTACATTCGCGGCAGTCCATCAGCGGGTCAGAAAAACCGCCCACATGGCCGGATGCAACCCATACCGTGGGGTTCATTAATATAGAGCTATCCAGGCCTACATTAAGCGGATGCTCTTGTACGAACTTTTTCCACCATGCGGCTTTTACGTTGTTTTTAAGCTCAACGCCCAGCGGTCCGTAATCCCAGGTATTAGCCAGACCACCGTAAATTTCGCTGCCGGGAAATACAAAGCCGCGGTTTTTTGCCAGGGCCACAATTTTTTCCATTGTTTTTTCCATAATGCATCGTCTCCTTTGAAGCGTGGCGGCAAAGTGCCGCCCCTACTAAAATTTAGCTAATTTTGCTGCGTGAAGAGCCATTACAACAAGGGTGGCCAGAACCGCATTAACAGCAATTTCCATAAGTGCGTTTGTTGTGACTATGCTAAGGAAAAATGCCCATACGGACACAAAGCCCGTACTTTCCACAACAACGGCGTGAAGGCGCGAAGCGTATACCAGCCACATCATGCCTAAAAATCCAACAGTATTTGTAATGGAGCCAACTGCGGCGGCAATACCTACTGTAACAGCCTTTGGCATTTTTGTATTAATTAAGGCCTTAAACACTAAAAATACAGTAACTGCTATGAGCATACGCGGCAAAACAGATACCAGCGGATTTTGTATGAAAGGAAAGAGAATTCCTGTTGGCATAATGTATGCTCTGGTCATGGAACAAAGGCCGGCAACGGTAGCTACGGTAAGTCCGGGCAAAAATCCCATTGCCATTGCGGTGATAATGGCCGGTAGAAAGGCGATGGTCACACTTACTATTGGCAAAGGTATTGTGCCTAACGGTGTGAAAGCCATGATGATAGTGATGGCTATCATTAGGCCGGTTACTGCTAGTGTTCTGGTTTTCTCTCTGTTAATTGCTCTGCTATTTGACATTGTTTCCTCCTTCATGCTGCATTTGTTCATTACACTATATTTTACCACTAATGGCTGTAAAAATCAATAGCCTTGTGAAAGAGTGCATTACTGTGATATAATTGAAGAAAAACGAGAGGTGTATCTCCTATGAATATACAAATATTTGGTAAGGCTAAGTGCTTTGATACAAAGAAAGCCGAGCGATATTTTAAGGAAAGAAAAATCAAGTATCAGTTGGTTGACATCAACAAATATGGGCTGAGCAAGGGCGAATATGCCAGTGTGAAAGCGGCTGTTGGCGGCGCCTTGGAAACTTTGATTGATGAGAAATCAAAGGAATATGAAAGCCAATACATACAGCATCTGGCACGGCAGGATGATGTGGAAGAGCGGCTGCTTGCAAACCCGGGCATGTTCAAAACGCCTATAGTGCGCAATGGCAAAAAGGCGACTATTGGGTATCAGCCGGATGTGTGGGCGAGCTGGCAATAAAATTGCGACTTTCGTGTTGATTTTGTGTTATAATAATGTAACATAAGATTGCGGAACAAATCCAATCTGCAAAACGTATGAATAATGCAAGCGAAAAAATTAAGCAAAATTTTAGGAGGTCTTTATTATGAAAAACAGATTTAAAATGGCAATTGCGATGGCACTTGTGGCGGTTCTTGGATTTAGCACTGCTGCGGTATTAGCCATTGACTACGAGGTGCCCGAAGGCGCCAGCACAAAAACGGCACGCTTTAATGTAATGGAAGACATGCCCGCAAGTGGAGATGTAGAATTCTCTATGATAAGCGAAGATGGCGAGCTAGTAATACACATTAGTCCCGATACCCCGGTATATTTTGACGATTATGTACCGATGGGCGATGAGGCTGATGCAGGTATGACGCGCGATGCGCGCGAAGTACTGTTTGGTCGCACGCTGGCAGAGGTGCTGGATAATCGCAATCTTGTGGTAACATATGCCATCACCACACGCAGCATACCGCCACAAACATCGCCAATCAGCGTGCGCATACTGTTTGAAACGGCTGTACATCTGCCTATTGATGTAGATGGTGGATATCAAGGTATTACAACACTACCTGGTACAATCGACCCAATTCTGTCATTTATAGATGTTAACGCAGACGAATGGTTCTACACACCTATTACCTGGGCCTACGAAAATGGCATTATGAATGGTATGAGTCCAACACATTTTGCGCCAAACGGCACAATGACACGCGCCATGCTGGTTACGGTGCTATGGAGATATGCAGGCCAGCCAAGTGCGGGCGCGCCAGCCTTTGCAGATGTGCAAGACGGCCATTGGTATAGCACAGCTATAGCATGGGCAGCAGAAAGCGGTGTGGTTACTGGCTTTAGCCCAACGGTATTTGCCCCGCAGGATTATATAAATCGCGAGCAAATGTACACCATATTATATCGCTATATGAACCATATGGGCTTTAATATCGCCCTTGAAGAGGAAATGCGTTTACAGCAATTTGCTGATGACAACCTGGTTAGCGACTGGGCGCGCGAAGCTTTGATGTTCATGTTTGATGCAGGTGTGATGTTTAGATACAACGATTTTGACAACTACGCCAGACCACAGCAAGACGCCACACGCGGTGAAATAGCAGGTGCCATGTTCTTCTTTGATATGCGTACAAACTAGGGTGTTTACACTAAGCTGCCGCACGCCTTTGCGACTGGTATTTCCATCATCCTGCGTCAGCTCATCCTTGTGTGCCTTTAGACACACGGCGGATTTCGCTTCCTTGGCTGATGAAAAACCATCTCGCAAATCCGCACGACACATTAGTGTAAACACACCCTGAATTTTCCAATAATTTCAAAAACTAAAGACCCTGGCCTTGACCCAGGGTCTTTTTTGTGGTACAATAGCCGTAGAAAGGATGATGCAATTATGAGAAAGAATATAAAAACCCGTGTGGTATGCCTTATTATAGCTGCCACAATGCTAACCGGCTCCCTGTTGGTAGCTGCTGTTAACGGCTCGCCGTATGAAACCCTAAAAAACGCCATATTTGATGCGATGGCATACGACAATGTAACCATCGAAGGCCAGGTTCAAATGACATTTAATGGTGAGATTATGGAATCCGAAAGAATCCATATGATTATTAGTGAAACCGGCAGTCTGGAGTTTCTGTATAACCTTAACGGCGATGACCACAATGGCAGATTTAGCTACATTACCGATGGCCTGAGAATAAACAGCCAAGTTTACACAGATGGGAGCGGAAATGAGTGGTATAGCGCGTGGGTAAGCCCTTGGGCATCCCCGAATGGCTTCATGATAGGTGCAATGCCTGAAAATCGAGATTCTGCACAATTTCGTTTTATGGAGCTGCTTTTGGATATCATGGTTGGCGACCTGCAAAACCATATTACAATGTCCACATCCGGCGGGGTGCGCAACATCACAGGCACCATCACACATAACCAACTGCCGGAAATTGTTAGGCTGGGCCTGGATGTGCTGATTGAAGAAAACCAAAGATGGAGCCACAATACGGCTACCCGCGACAGCTTCCGCAATCCATGGGAAATTCCAATGCGAGCTATCCACTTCAATCGCATACATGGCGATGCTCAGGTTGATGCAGCAGGTAATTTGCTGTATCTGCATGGATATATAAGCATGTCTGTAACCAATATATTTGGTGATGTTAACACTATGGAATTTGTCCTTGACTTCAATTTTTTGGACATTGGTACCAGTACGCCGCAAAGCCCCGTTCCGGGCGCGGCAGAACTGTTTACGCATGAATTTATGTTGGAAAACTTTGGTGTTAACACCAGAAACAACCCAACACTACACTTTTTGCGCAATGCTGATGGCACAATTAACGAAGACAGCATAACTACCACATGGCCGGGGCAGAGGCATTAATATGGTACTGGAGTTGCAAAACGTAACCAAACTATATAAAAACGGACGCGGCGTGGAGGATATTTCCTTCACGCTTGCTTCTGGTGAAGTATTGGGGCTGCTAGGGCCAAACGGCAGCGGCAAAACCACCACAATGAAGGCCATAATGGGCCTGGTGCAGCCGCAGTCAGGCGATATCCGCGTATGTGGTGTAGATGTAAATGACAACCGCGAGGAAGCCATTGGGCACATTGGCTGTCTAATAGAGGCTCCCGCGCTGTACGACTATATGACGGCGGAACAAAATTTGCAGCTTGCCGCCAGATTTTACCATGATGTGGACGACAGGCGCATCAAAGAGGTACTGCATATGGTTGGCATGAATATGTATTCAAACGACAAGGTGCGTACATTTAGTCTGGGTATGCGCCAGCGTGTGGGTTTTGCGGCTGCATTGATATCGCGCCCACACCTGCTTATATTGGACGAGCCTGCCAACGCGCTGGATATCGAAGGCATGATGTATGTGCGCGAGGTGATAAAAACCGCAGCGGAAAATGGCGCGGCGGTGCTGGTTTCGTCGCATTTGGCAAGTGAAATACAACAATGTGCAACCAAGGCAGCTGTAATACATAGCGGCCGCCTGCTGGGCATGGACAGTATGGACGCTATATTGGCCGACCATACAGACCTCGAAGGGTTCTTTTTGCACCATGTAGGCAAATTTCGCGAAGAGTTTGGAGGGCAGATGATATGACAATGTTATATGCATCATACCGCAACGAACTAACCAAACTTTTGCGCCGTAAAAAATACATTGTATTTTTGATTATTGGTGCGATAATATGTGTACTGTGGGCCGTGCTGGGTGGTCTTGCATCCGGTGCGCTGGGTAGAATGGGCGGTATTGCCATCAATCTCACGCCCACGCCAATGGGGGCCTTAGGATTTTTCCTACAAGTGCTCATCCCGTTTTTGATATTTATGGGAGCAACAGACCTAATCACAATGGAAGCTGCGGAAGGCACCATGAAGGGCATGATATGCCGACCGGTGGAACGTTGGAAGCTATATGCAGGCAAATTACTGGCCATAATGACCTATGCCGCAATGTATCTTGCGATGGTGTTTGCTGTTAGCGCAATACTAAACCAAATGATGGGCCGACCCTTGGGCTTGACCGAATTCATCGTCTCATTTTCATCATATATGCTGGCTATGCCGCCGCTGGCCGTGCTAGCCACCTTTGCGGCAGTGGTGGCGCTCGCGGGTCGTAGCGGCTCATTGACGATGTTGCTACTGATAGCTTCGTATTTAGTGATGAACATACTGCCTGTGCTGTTTCCGATTTTTGGCGAGATATTGTTTACATCATATCTGGGTTGGCATCGGTTGTGGATTGGCGTGTTGCCGCAAGGATTTAGACTGGTGCATATAATATCCATATTGTTGGGCTATGGCGCGGTGTTTTTCATAGCAGGAACGCTGATTTTTGACCGGAAGGAATATTGATTATGATACCTTCTTTTAGGCGAGGTTTTCTATGATTTTATGGATAAATGGTGCGTTTGGTTCCGGTAAATCAAGCGTTGCAGATGAAATCAATAAAAGACTAAGCAAGTCTTTTATATATGACCCTGAGCAAATTGGTTATTTTTTATGGAACAACTTTCCTGACGAGTTGAAAAGAAAAGGCAATTTTCAACATATGCCGATATGGCGTGAGTTTAACTATAAAATCCTTAAACATATTACCGCAAATTATACAGGCGTTGTAATAACTCCCATGACTATCTACGTAAAACAATACTACGATGAAATAATTGAAAATCTTAGAAGCGATGGAATTATAGTTAAGCATTTTATACTTTCAGCATCTAAGCAAACGATAATCAATAGACTTATAGAACGCGAAGCTGCTGTTGATGGCTGGGAATATCAACATATTGATGTGTGTTTAAATGCATTTGAAGCCGAAATATCTGAGCATAAAATTGATACAGAATCAAAGTGCATTGTTGAAATTTCGTCAGAAATCATTTCCCTGCTCAATACGTGTCAATAAACATTATTCGATCTGTTCGGAAAACTTCCATCGCGAGCTTTTTCGGAGTTTCAGGATAGGTCTACTATACGTGGAGGAACCACCCATGCTATACGAATATACCCTAAAAACCGACAAACAACATTTCTACAACATAACTTCTCAAGTGCGTGAGGCCGTGGCCAAAAGTGGCGTTACCAGCGGCATTTGCGTTATATTTTGCCCGCATACCACGGCGGGCATCACCATCAACGAAAATGCCGACCCAGATGTAGTAACGGATATGATTTTCGCGCTGGACAAGACTTTTCCTGACCGCGCGGAATTTCGGCATTTTGAGGGCAACACCACTGCGCATCTAAAAGCCAGTTGTGTAGGCTCAAGTGCGACCGTGATAATCGAAAGTGGTAAGTTGGTGCTGGGAACATGGCAGGGCATATATTTTTGTGAATTTGATCCCGGTTGCATGGGCGAGCAGTTCGGCGATAGCCGAACGACCAGCCCGCCGAGAAGTCGAAAATTCTTTGTAAAAGTGATTTAAAAGATAAAAACACGAAAACAGCGCACAATATACCAATTTATATTTTGAACAGGTGGCGAGTATTATGTTAAATTTGCAACCCATAACATGGAGTAACTATGAAGAAATTATTGCATTGGAAATCCATGACCACCAGAAAGGCTTCGTGGACAGCAACGAAAGGTGTTTGGTAAAGGCATATATTGATTGGAGACAACACGGGATTAAATCATTTGAATATGGGATATATGATGATAAAACCCCCATTGGCTTTGTAATGGTGGAATATAGGTCTGTGGAACGCTCCAGTCTAAATGACAACGAACCCAATTATATCGTTTGGGAATTTATGATTGATAAAAATCACCAAGGTAAAGGGCTGGGACGCTCCGCTATGGCTGTCATTGTAGAGCATCTAAAAACCAATCCCGAAGGAGAGGCAAAATCCGTTGTTGTACCGTGCGGGCCCTCTAACGCGGTAGCAGCAAAACTTTATGCTTCACTTGGATTTGAAGATACAGGCATAAGAAGTGGTGACGGTGATAACAGTGATATTTTCGTGCAATTGAAATTCTAAGAGCCTGCTTAGTATCTCGCTTTCGTCGTATTTTCGAGCGTTTTTTCTCTAGGCAAGGAGAAGCCGACGACGCAAAGCCAAAGCTTTTGCTAGGAGGCTTCGACGAAGTCCTAGCGGAAAATAAGCCGAAAAGACGGCGGAATGGAGATAGTAAACAGGCTCTAAGGAGTACGCGGTTTCGTGGCTAGAAATAATGCGAATACTAAAAATGAATATATAGGAAAGTAGGCAGAAAATGACAACAACAGGAAATATCAGAAATGTGGCGATAATAGCCCATGTAGACCATGGCAAGACTACGCTGGTTGACCAGCTTTTGTGGCAAAGTGGTGCGTTTCGCGAAAACCAGGCCGTGGCCGAGCGCGTTATGGATTCTGGTGACCTTGAGCGCGAACGAGGTATAACAATATTGGCAAAAAATACCTCTGTGGTATATGAGGGCACAAAAATTAATATCGTGGACACGCCCGGTCATGCAGACTTTGGCGGCGAGGTAGAGCGCGTGTTAAATATGGTAGATGGTGTGGTGCTGCTGGTGGATGCCTTTGAAGGACCAATGCCCCAGACCAAGTTTGTGCTTCGCAACGCACTGGAGCTGGATTTGCCTGTGGTATGCTGCATCAACAAGGTAGATAGGCCCGAAGCGCGGCCCGATGAGGTTGTGGATGAGGTGCTGGAACTGCTGTTGGAGCTGGATGCAACCGAAGCACAGCTAAATTCGCCATTCATATTTGCTTCGGCCAAAAAGGGCTGGGCGGGCAAGGAAGCTGTGGACGAAGGGCAGGGCATGAAGCCGCTGTTTGATGCGCTATTGGAGCATATTCCCGCGCCTGCGGGCAATCCTGAAGAAAATACGCAGATACTGATATATAATATTGACTACAGCAGCTATCTGGGCCGTATCGGTGTGGGGCGCATTATCAATGGCACGGCACGCATCAATGATATGATGACCATTGTGAACATACATGAACCTGAAAATGCTAAAAATGTTAAAATATCCAAGCTATACGAATTTTCCGGGCTTGACCGCGAAGAGGTGCAGGAAGCCACAGTCGGCTCTATCATTGCCATTGCGGGTATACCGGAAATCAAAATAGGCGACACATTGTGCCACCCGGATGACGGCACACCGCTACCTTTTAGTAAAATATCCGAGCCGACATTGACAATGAACTTTATCGTTAACAACAGTCCATTTGCGGGGCAAGAAGGCAAATATGTCACATCACGCCAGATACGCGACAGGCTTTACAAGGAGCTAAATACAGATGTGAGCCTACGCGTGGAAGATACGGAAAACACTGATGTTTTCAAAGTAACCGGGCGCGGCGAGCTGCACCTTTCCATATTAATTGAGACCATGCGCCGCGAAGGCTACGAGTTTCAGGTATCAAAGCCTATGGTGCTGTACAAGCAAATAGACGGCAAAAAGCACGAACCGATGGAAGCCGTGAAAATAGATGTGCCTGAAGAGTTCTCCGGCGTGGTAATACAAAAGCTGGGCAGCCGCCGCGGTGAGCTTATGCAGATGTCAAATTCCAAGGGCGGCTATACACGACTGGATTTCACCATACCCGCTCGTGGCCTGATTGGCTATCGCACAGAATTTTTAACGGATACAAAGGGTAATGGCATAATGAATACGCTGTTTGACGGCTACGCGCCGTACAAAGGCGATATTCGAGAGCGGCCACAAGGCTCGCTGATATCTTTTGAGACAGGTGTGGCCATCCCATACGGCATGTTTAATGCTCAGGAGCGCGGCGCACTATTTGTAACGCCCGGAACCAAGGTATATGCGGGCATGGTGGTGGGTCGTCATGCTCGATGGGATGATATGGAAGTGAATATATGCAAGCAAAAAAAGGCGACAAACATACGCGCTTCCGGCAGCGATGATGCCCTGCGTCTGGTGCCTGCCGAGATAATGAGCCTGGAGAGGTCGCTTGAATTTATAGCAGATGACGAACTGGTAGAAGTAACACCGGAAAATCTGCGCATACGCAAGAAAATCCTGGATTCTAATCAGCGAAGCAGGGCCAATAAAAAATAGCTTGATAACAAACTTTGGCGATATGATTTTCGTATATATTGCAGGATGGCGTTGGGCTGGCACCCAATTTAAAAAACGGCGCATCACTGGGCAGGCACCCAGATAAAACAGCGGATAGCCATTCCAAACAAATAACGGAAGGGGCCGTGATTTTATAGACAAAGTAATCCTTTATGACCAACATAACAAAGAGATAGGAAATATATACCCACGCCGTGCAAAGCAGTTGGTGCTAAATGGGCGAGCTATTTGGTTGGATGAAGGACGCATATTGAAGATGAAGCCAAATATCATAGACTCCTCTTTCGTAAACATTGAGGAGGGAATATCTATGATTAAAGATGAAGCATATCAAACAAACGGAGAGCCTATAATGGCGGCTATTCCAGTTCATGAAAAGGCCGATGCTCTGTTGCTGTACCAGGCCAAACAAAATGTTAACTACAAGAGAAATTTGGTTAAACACGCGGTATCCTATGTCATTGTGTGGATGTTTCTAGGCGTTTTCTTTGCAGCTACAATAGACAACATGCGTCATCCGCGCTTCTGGAATATGCAATCCGGCCTTGGCGCCCTTGACCAAGTGATGCAATACATACCCGAAGAGCAGCTTTGGGCTGTAGATGAGCTGCGATGGACTATAGAGTGGTATTTCGGCATTAGATATATACCGGACATCTGGTATGCGGCCGTTGGCATAATGCTGGCTTGGGGCGGGTGGATTGTAGTCCGTGCAACAAGGATGAGCGCAAAATCCATAAAAAAGAAATTGCGTTTATTCTCAACAAAAACTCCCAAGCCCGACCCAGTAATGCAAGAGTACAACCGGCTTAAAGATATGACTACAGATGATATGATGTAACAAAGGAGTGTATGCTATAGTCAATAAACTTGAAAAACGTCCCAAGAAAACGCAGGATTTTTGCACGAATGCAAAGAAGCGACGACGACGCGTGCCTGAGGGCACGCCAGAAGGAGCTGATGAAGCAGTCGTGCAAAAAGACAAGTTTTATGGGACGGTTTTCAAGTTTATTGACTATATAACGGCATACACTTCTTATTCGTGTTTTTCGTGGTTAAAAAAGGTTTTTCTGTTGACTTTTACAATAAATGCTTGTAGAATGTAAAGAGAGTAATTACACAAAATCCGAACGGAGTTGATTATATGTTAAGCAGCCAAATCTTGCAAAACACCATTGATGGTCTTAAAGGTATTACGCGCCGCGAATTTAGCGTGCTGGAGCGCGAAGGCAAAGTAACGGCCAGTACAGAAAACGAAATGATAAATACCAATGTAGATGCCGCTGCGGATTTTGTAAACTCTGCTGCGGAAAGCCAGCTGATAAAAGGTTATCAATATTTCAAGGTGTTTGATAACGGCATTGCGGAATATGTGGTGTTAACCAAGGGCGAGGATGAAGAAACATACCGCATTGGCAAAATTGCGGCGTTTCAGATACAAAGCCTGATAATTGCATACAAAGAACGCTTTGACCGCGATAATTTTATCAAAAACCTGCTGCTGGATAATCTGCTGCTGGTAGATATTTATAGTCGTGCCAAAAAACTGCGCATAGAAAATACCGTGCGCCGCGTGGTATATGTTATTGAAGCCAAAAATAACGAAGACAGCGGAATGATGGAGATTGTGCGCAATATCTTCCCGGCTAAGCATAAAGACTTCGTCACTGTGGTGGACCAAGACCACATAATTTTGGCAAAAGAGCTAAAAACCACCGACCAGGTAGAGGATATAGAAACCCACGCAAAAGTTATATGTGATACCCTGTCCATCGAAGCCATGAGTAGCGTGCGCGTGGGCATTGGCACCACCGTGGACGACCTAAAGCATGTTTCGCGCTCATACAAAGAGGCGAAAATGGCCTTGGAAGTGGGTAGAATCTTTGATGCATCCAATCTTGTAATGAACTACGAATCCCTCGGCATTGGCCGCTTAATATATCAACTGCCGCTATCGCTATGCAAGATGTTTATTAACGAGGTGCTGCATGGCATAAGTGCGGATAGCTTTGACGAAGAAACGCTTACCACCGTGGACAAATTCTTTGACAATAACCTAAATGTATCCGAAACATCACGCCAGTTGTATATCCACAGAAATACGCTGGTGTATCGTCTGGATAAGCTGCAAAAGATGACAGGGCTGGATTTGCGCAACTTTGATGATGCGATTATTTTCAAGATTACGCTGATGGTTAGCAAATATATGAAGTACAAGGAAAATAACCCGTATTAAGAGGAATTGATATAATGTATGGTCTCATATTTATAGGTGGAAACAGAATACGATAAGCTGCGCTGCATTTAGAGACCTGTTTTGACAGGTCTCCTTGTTGTATAAAAAATTCCATTTATAATAGAGGAGACATAATAATGAAGATAAATAATAGCTTGCTAAAACACTACCTTAGAAATGTGATGTTTATCAACGGAACATCTTATGCCGGAAAGTCTACGATGGTAAAAATGCTGGCGGATAAATACGGGCTGGTTCATTGTGGCGAAAACTACGACTGCGTGCCCAAGGGCCTTGTAAGCCCGGAAACCCACCCAAATTATTGCTATTTTCAAACCATGAAAGACTGGCAGGAATTCATTCACAGAACACCGCAGCAGTACCACGATTGGATAATTGGAACTACCCAGGAGCTTATCGAATTTGAGATAATGCACCTAATAAGCGTATCGCAAACTCAAAAAACGATTGTAGATACCAATATTCCTGTTGATGTGCTGCATCAGATAGCAGATTATAATCAGGTGGCCATAATGCTTTCGCCACAGTCCTTGTCCGTTGACCGCTTCTTTGACCGCGATGACGCCGACAAAGCGTTTCTCAAGAAACAAATAATGGATGCACCCGACCCGGAATGGGCAATGCAAAACTTTCTGGACTGCTTGGTTAAAGGCAATGGTAGGGATGTTTATGATGGTTTTGCAAATAGCGGCTTTTTTACCATTGTGCGTGAAGATGCCGCCAAGGACACGAAGGAAGAAACTATGGAGATTTTGGCGAAGCATTTTGGGTTATCATAGACCATAATATCGCATAATTTCCTTAGACCCAATCTCTGGATGCGTGTAGCGCCTGCGAGATTGGGTTTTTTCTGTATTAATGGCGCATTTGGGACAATGATGCAAACAGCCCAGACAACATTCACAGCGATTTTGAAAAACAGGCCGACCATTTGCCATATTGATATTTTTAGCTGGGCAAATATCGCGGCAGATATTGCATGACACACAATCAATACTCACGTTGAACTTGCGGTCAAAGTAGTGTACTTTGGCAATTTCTTTCATATATGTATTTCTGATTAGTTTAATGCCGGAACCGGTGTGGTTTTGCTTTTTGGCCGCAATATCAGGCATGATGGCCGCAATTCTTTCGTTAGACTTGCGCGTTTTTTCTTCAACTTTTGTGCTCATATTGTATTTAAACACCGCGTTGGCGAACATCTTGACAGCTGCACCATAATTAAGCTTTACGCCACGCTCGGCCAAAATATCCCGCATATACGGCAGTGCAGCCCCTAAAGCTCCGCCATATGTGGCCACTGCGAAGAAGTACGTGTCGTTTTGTGCGCCAAAATCCGCACTTCTGATAAAATCTACCACCATGGCAGGCGGCCCCAAGTAATACACCGGAAAAACGAAGCCAATGCGGTCATATCCGACCGGAATTGCGCTTTTCATACCTTTGTGTATTGCCACCAGCTCGCAATCCGGCAATTCGGCGGCAATTTCCTTTGCTGCCTTCAAGCTATTGCCCGTGCCCGTGAAAAAATAAATACGGTTTTTCATTTTTGCTCCTCCTTTAGTTCGCATAGCTCGCGAAACATCTTTGCGACCAGTGTGTTAATCTTTGCTATGTCTTCCGCGCCGGTTTTGTTGCTCATGGCTTCCTCGGCTTCATCAATATAGTTAATCATGGATTGGAATACCTTCACATGCCTCGCCAAATCCGCTCTTTTGTTTGTTAGCACCTCAAGTATCGAAGAAAAATTGCCAATATCACATGTGCGCATAAGCTCAAACAGCCGCCCAATTTCTGAAAGCGAAAATCCTGTGAAACTAAGCACCTGCACATATTGCAAATCAAAAATATCCTGCACGGTGTAATACCTATAATTGTTGTCGCCGCGCGTGGGGGATACCAGCCGCATCTTGTCATAATACCGCAAGGTGTCACGCGAAATTTTTAGTTGTTCGGACGCCTGTCTTATAGAAAATCTATCCATATATCATCACCTCTCAACATCATTTTAACATTGGAGTATACTTCATAGTCAAGAAAAAAATAATTTTATTCAAAAAAAGGTTGATTTTTCGTCGCAGCTATTGTATAATATTAAATATCTATTTTATTTCTATTAATTTTCTGTAACAATTGCTGCTTAATGTTACAGATTGAAAACATTTGGGAAGACTTGGGTATATGATTAAAATAAATAATGCAACCAAGATTTATGACAACGGCGCTCGCGGCGTGCAAGATGTAACGCTTAATATCGAAAAAGGCGAATTCACCTTCATTGTTGGCAGCTCCGGCAGCGGCAAGTCCACGCTTATCAAGCTTCTGCTTAAAGAGGTGGATTTATCCGAAGGCGAAATCTTCATTAATAACGAGAATGTCACATATTTTACAAAGAGGGATATACCCTTTTTGCGGCGCAAAATGGGCGTTGTTTTCCAAGATTTTCGCTTACTGCCCAACAAGACGGTATATGAAAATGTGGCCTTTGCCATGCAAATAACGGATGCCACAAACCGCGAAATACGCCGCAATGTGCCTATGTGTCTTTCTATGGTTGGTTTGCAAAAAAAATCCAAGGCATATCCAAACCAGCTATCCGGCGGCGAGCAGCAGCGCTGTGCCTTGGCTCGCGCCATTGTAAACAACCCACCTCTGCTGATTTGCGACGAGCCCACAGGAAATCTGGACCCAACAACTGCATGGGATATCATGAACCTGCTTAACGAAATCAACGACAGAGGCACGACCATTGTGATGGCCACGCACGCTTGGGATATTGTGGATGCAATGAAAAAGCGTGTAATAGCCCTTAAAAATGGCTTTGTGGTCAGGGATGAGGAAAGAGGCGGCTATAACGATGAATTCTACAACGACTGATAGAACAGAAAATAATCCCAAAGAAATAAAACCAAAGGAAAAAAGACCTAAAGAAAGAAAATTTAAAAGTGGCGATTTTAAAATTCGCAATATCAAATATTATTTAGCGGAAACCTTCCGCAATCTGGTGCGCAACAAGCTAATGTCCATTACGTCTATCATTACTGTTGCTGCCTGCCTGCTAATCGTAGTATTTTCCTACGCAATAGCATCAAATGTCAACTATATTTTGGCATATCTGGAGACATCAATAGGCATCACTGTAATTGTGGACGACGAACTGGATACACCGCAGGTGGATGCACTGTACAACGAAATATTGCAGATTGAAAATGTGGCTACTGCCACCTTCATATCACCGCAAGAGGCCCTGGAGAACATAGCCCAGGTGCTGGGTGATACCGAAGGCATATTGATGTCGCTGGAAGAATCAAACCCGCTGCGCCGCTCCTTTACTGTGGAGCTGGTAGAAGTTAGGATTCAGCGTGAGACTGTGGAAGAAATTGCGCGGTTATCCGGCGTACTGAGTGTGAATGAAGCATCCAGCGTGACAGACGGCTTGATAACGCTTAACAACTTTGTCGGCATCTTTAGTTTTGTGGTAATGATGATTTTGGGCGTATTATCCGTGGTTATTATAACAAACACCATCAAACTAACGGTAAACAACCGCCGCAACGAAATTATAATTATGAAATACGTGGGCGCAACCGATTGGTTTATAAAATGGCCCTTTGTAATAGAAGGTGTTGTCATAGGTATATTTGGAGCCATGTTGCCCATAGCCATTGTGTGGGCAAGCTATGACGGCCTGATAGACACCATAAGAAACACCGATTTACTGATGATATTACAAATGCCTTTCAGGACAGCCAATGACCTTTTTCCGATATTTGCCCCTGTCGTCATTATTCTTGGCGTGGGCATAGGCATCCTGGGCTCTATATCAGCAATGCGTAAATATCTTAGCGTATAGACAGCTTTAGAACTTGCATCTCAACATTAAAAAAGGAGTGATTGCAAAGGTGAGTATGAAATATCGTAAAAAATATGGTTATGGTAGAAAATCCACAAGAAGATTTAGCATAAAGCAAAGTGTTGCTATATTTGGCATGGCCGCATTTTTCCTTCTATTGGGAAGCGTGGCAATGGCCAATAATAGCGACATAAGAGAACTGCAAGAGCAAAGACAATCCATTGATAACAATATCAATGAGATGCGCACACTCTTAAATCAAGCTCAAGCAGAGCGCAACGAAACCATGGCTGAAATCATTCAACTTAATATCGAACTTGCTGAAGTAACCAATGCATACTACGAGGCAATGGAAAATCTAGCAGCTGCCACAGAGCGTTTGAATGTTGCCCAGGTTGATCTTAGAATAGCAGAAATTCAAAGAGAACAGCAATTTGAGACTTTGCGTGGCAGACTGCGCTCTATACACGAAAATAGTCCCATGGGATACATAGAATTGCTAATGGCTAGCGGAAGTGTTGCCGATTTTTTGAATAATATGGAGCATTTTAGCAGAATTATCGAGCATGACCACAATATGCTGGATGAGCTGAGAGAAATCGAAAACACAATTATACGAAACATGCAATATATTGTAGAGCATTACGAAGAAGCACGCTTGCTAACCATAGAACTGGAAAGCCGCATAGCTACCCTAGAAACTACTATGGATACACATTCTGCCCGCATAGCGGCACTGGAAACGGATGAAGCTGCGCATCAAGCCATGATAGACCAAATGGATAGCGATAGACAAGAAGTTAGTTTGTTGATTGCGGCTGCCCAGGCCCAGGCCAATGCCGCTGCACAGCAACAGCGTGCTGGCACGCAGGCTCAAAGAACTGTTAATGTTTCTTCGGATGCACCGTTCCAATGGCCTGTTGATGGGCCAAGAGGTGTGAATTCTGGCTTTGGCTGGCGTACGCATCCAATATCTGGCCGCGGTGAGCACCACACTGGCTTAGATTTGCGCGGCGCACACGGTACACCTATACGTGCGGCGGATGATGGCACCGTAACTTTTGCGGGCTGGATGCGCGGATATGGAAATACCATCGTCATTGACCATGGCGTAAATTCTGCTGGACAACGTATCACTACGCTGTATGCCCATAACTCTATAAACCATGTGACCCAAGGTCAGCGTGTGACGCGCGGCCACCACATTGCTAATGTTGGTAGTACAGGCATATCTACCGGTCCACATCTACACTTCGAGGTGTTGATAAATGGCACACCACAGAACCCAGGGCCATTCCTTGGAATTCATTAAGAGGTAAATTATGGAAATTAGATACACAAACAATATAACCGCCATCACAGCAGATATGCTGGATGGCGGCTTCTTCGCTGGATGGCCGAGTCATCCTGATGTTAACACGCATTTGCGGCTGTTACAAAACAGCTACTTGGCATATGTAGCCATCGACGCTGTCGCCGGCAAGGTTGTGGGCTTTATCAATGCCATATCTGATGGGGTGTTGTCGGCCTATATTCCACTGCTGGAAGTTTTGCCGGCATTTCAGGGCCGCGGCATTGGTGCTGAGCTGGTAAAGCACACGTTAGCTGACTTATCCCATCTATATATGGTGGATATTGCCTGTGACGAGGATAAAGCGCTGTTCTATGAAAAATGCGGTGCTATAATACACGGTCGTGCCTGTATCTACCGCAACTACGATGCGCAGATGGGGGATTCTGGGTCAAGCCCGGAATGACATTATAGAATATACCCCGCTGATATCAGCGGGGTATATTTTCGTTCATCTTCTTGATATGTGTGCGCCAAAAGAAATAATTTGTGGCACAGATTTTTGCATAGATAACAATGAATATAGCAACATAAATCAAAAACCCTGTAACTGACCGCGGCATCCAATGCGCCAAAAACGAAATTGGCAATGTAATAGCCGATAGAGCCAAAAAGAAGGCCCCTGTTTGCCTAGCTAAGCTCCACCGCTCTATTTCCCATATCATAGAAGCGGCCCCTGCACCCGCGCCATGCAACGCTGCCAAAGCGGTCTGAAACAGCACTGCATTAAGCTCGCCGCCAAACTGCTCGGCCAGCGACGGCACAACGGGATGAAGGTAACCATCCCCCATTGATACAGATATAATAACAGTGATAACATAAGCCAGCGCAACGCCAATAGGCGCACCCAAAGCAGCACGTAATATTACTTGCTTTAACATAACAAACACCTCACAATCCTAGTTTTTTCTTAATTTTTGCCACATAACGGCGCGACACATATGTGGTCGTGCCATCCAAGAAGCGTACGCCAATGCGGCCGGAAAAGCTAAGGTCAAAATCTCGCACCTTTTGCAAATTTATAATTTCGGAATTGCTGGTGCGCACAAATGTATTGCTTGGCAGCCGCTCTTCTAGCTCGTACAGCCTCAGCCTCGATACATATTCACCATCACCTGCGACAATAAAGACCTTTTGCACCGCAGCATATATGCGCACAATATCTTCTGCCGCCAGCATGGTTGCGCTATCATTACTAAAGCCGACAATCATTTGTGAATCCTGCCGCGATAGGCTTTTGAGCAGCTCACCTACCTCGCCATTCATTTCTTTGGCACGAATCAACACCACAGTTTCGTTAATGTCAGGTTCAATTCGTATTTCAACCTTCATGGCATCACCTCAATTTAAGTATACATGCTAAAGAGGCCACCTACAACAGTTTGCTGATAGGTGGCCTTGATTTGACTATATGTGGTTGTATCCTATTCTCGCGTCTTTGTAACTACAAATTCGCCTGATACAGCACCGCCATCGGTGTTAACAATCATTACCCAAACCATATTGTTGCCGCCATCCAGCTGGTCTGCGGTGATTTGCATCGTGGCATCGCTGCCCGGCGAAACTTCTAGCACATACTCTTCGGGGCCGCCGCCAAACTCAATCACAAATGTGGCGCCGCTATCCGAGTGGTTTGCGTAGAACAAAGTTAGGCTTCCGGCATCAATATCCCAGAAATCTATAGCTATTTCGGTGCCGGCGGTGATATCCAAGGCAATGCGCTGATCCAAATTGTCCTCGCCTATAATCAGATACTCCCAGTCTTCCAAAAATCTCCAAAAATCGCTGTTGGGCTGCGTGTGCCATTCCGAAACATCCGGTCCCTGCGTGAAGTAGAGAAACAAATCGTCCAGATTGTCCAAAATTAGACCATCCAGAAGTATGTCCAATACACGCAAGCCATCTGTAACCTCGTCTTCATCAAAAAGTGCCGCAAGAGCATCGCTTAGCCTAAAATTCAGAATATCTAGCAAATCTGTATCATAATGCTGCATTATGCTTATAAAATCCGTACCGCCCCAAAAGGCTTCATCGAAGGTATCAAGACCTAGGGCGTCAATTACATCCTCAAAGATGAGCAGGGTGAAAAACTCGTAGAGATCATCGCCAAATATCATAAACATGGCCATATATGCCTCAAATATATATAAAAACTCCACAACCCCGGCCTCGCCAACCCTGTAAAGTTCCCACACAATGTCGTCAACAAAATCATACAACCATCGCTCGCCTTGTTCCATTGCCATCCATAGCGTGGCATCTTCATCAATGGTCAGCACAAATAGGATGATATCAACAAGGTCATCAAATGACATATCGGCCAATGCAAGCAATGCTGCCAGGTCAAAGTCGTCATACAACAAAAATTCTGCAGCAATAACATCCAAAACCGCAGCAACATCTTCTTGCGAGACAAAAGCAAAATCCGCCCAAATAGAGGCAATCATTGGCCCAAATACATAGTCCGTCAGAAACCAATATCTGCCAGAATAGTCCATGGCAAGAAATTCTTGCATTTCATCTGCTGAAAGTTGTTCGGACAGTGTCGCCATGATGTCCATGGTCAAAAATTGTTCTAATGAGTCCTCATCGATTATGCCAAGCTCAAACCACCAGTCCAAATCATCGATAATCCACCAGGCATGGCTGGCACCCACAAGCTCTATCAGTGCAGCATGCACCTGCTCGTAATCATCCCAGTCATCCCATTCGCCTATATCTATGTCGTATACATCGGCTAGTAGGCCCCATAAATCCAAGTATATATAAAACTCATCATCCTGCGCCAGCATTTCTTCTATTTCATCATATGTCATATGTAGAGCCAGGAAATCCATTAAATCAAGAGCCAATATTTCATGATAGGCTGTTTCACCTATGGTTTCGCGCTCCCAGTCCAGGTCTTCGGTAATCCACATCGCGTATTCTATGCCAATCAGGTCAACCAGCTGCAATCGCAGTGCCGAGCCTATGTCAAACCATATGTTAGAGAATTGCGGCACCCAGGTCCATTCATCCCACGCCACGCCTTCCATTACATTCCAGTTACTCAATCCGGTGGGGCGTAAAATATCCCAGCTATCCCATTCCATCCAAAGTCCAGAATCAAGCAATTGGTCATATAGCAGCCAAAATCTGTCAGTGACGGCCAGTCCCCAAAATTCGGTTAGTAGCTCCGGTGAAAGATAATGCACCAATGCAGCGGCAACTCCCATTTCAAGCAGTGCGGCAAATTCTGCATCATTTAACACACCTAATTCTCTTAGTAGCTCCAGGTCTTCTACAACCCAGGTTGCGTGAGTTTCGCCACCCAGCAGCTCTTCCAGCTGCACAACAAATTCTCGACCCTGTGCGTCGTCCCATGTGGCTGCAAAAAGCGACAGCGGCGAGGCCATCAGAGTAATAGTCAGCATTAGCGATAACAAAATCTTACTTTTTTCGAATCTCATATGTCCCCTCCGTCATAAACACAAAATTGTCAATTTTCGACTAAATCGAGCTAATTCCAGTATAAATCAATTATATGCGCTTGTCCATGACTAATTTATTAAATTTTGTTGACAGCCTTGCGCAATTGTGAAATAATTAGTTAACATATTACGGTTGGAGTGAGAAGTTTGAGCGCAACGAAAAACAAGTATGACCTTACGCAAGGGCCTATTTTGCAAAGGCTAATAGCTTTGTCAATGCCCATAATGGCCACATCTTTCATGCAGATGGCCTTTAACCTATCCGATATGTACTGGGTTTCGCGCATATCGGATGGGTCTGTTGCAGCCGTAGGAATGGCCGGAATGTTCCTATGGCTATCCATGGCCTTTATTTTGATTGGCCGCATGGGTGCGGAGATTGGTGTTTCTCAAAAGATGGGCGAGGGCGACGAAGAAGCTGCGAAAAAATATGCACAAAATGCCTTTATTATTGCTATTGTGCTGGGTGTGGCCTATGGTGTGGTTATGCTGCTATTTCATCGTCCATTAATTGCCACATTTGGTATAGAAGATGCGCAAGTGGTGTGGGAAGCCGAGCAATACCTGCTTTTTACTGCCGTAGCCTTTCCGTTTTTCTTTACACACCATGTTTTGACAGGTGTTTTCAATGGCTTTGGCAACACACGTCTGCCGTTTTACATAAATTCATTGGGGCTGGCTATCAATATTGCCTTAACCCCGGTATTCATATTTACCTTAGGGTGGGGCATTGCTGGCGCGGCTATTGCTACAGTTGTGGCGCAGGCCATTAACATTGTGCTAAAAATTTGGGCCATGAAACGCTACAAAAACAGACCCTTTGAGACTTTCAAATTTTTTGTTAAGCCGCAAATGGCATATGTTAAGCAAATTGTGCGATGGAGCTTGCCGGTTGCAGCAGAGTCTGGATTTTTTACCTTTTGCTTTATGGTGGTTTCGTGGCGTATCGCAGACTTTGGCGATGGCGCCCTGGCCGCCCAGCGCGTGGGCAGCCAGGTAGAATCTCTTTCGTGGATGATGGCGGGCGGTTTTGCATCTGCCGTTACGGCCTTTATGGGCCAAAATTTTGGTGCAAAAAAATATGGCCGCTTGCGTGATGGCTACAGAGTAAGCATCATCGCAATGACCATTTATGGCATATTTGTGACCATTGTGCTGTTTGCCTTTGCCGACCCCTTGATAGGAATATTCCTTACAGACTCCGAATCTATTACCATTGGAGCCACATATCTGCGCATATTTGCCCTAACGCAGGCCTTGGCCTGCATGGAAGGTGTGGCAGCAGGAACTTTCCGTGGCAAGGGCCTTACCATCAAACCTACCATCGTTTCCGTTGCATCTAACGTCATACGTGTTATATTCGCATATGCTCTGTCATATACTATGCTCGGACTGGATGGCATATGGATAGGTATTGCCATTTCTGTTGTTATACGTGGCGCGTGGCTGCTGCTGTGGTATCAACATCATTCACGCAAGCAGCCTAAAGAAGATTTAATTTTAGCGGAGCAAAGCTAAGTATATTTAAGGATGGTGATGTTATGGCAAAATATGAAAGCAAGCTAAAAGGCGATTTTGACGAGTTGTTACAGAAATTGGATAATGGCATATTATCTGGCAGCGTGTCCGCGCATCTTGAGGATAGCAGCGATTATTCAAATGGCGACATACGCTGTACTGTGCGTGTGTACGAAAGATATAGCATGATGGGCGGCAGCCGTGTTAGTATGTCAATTACGTTAATAGGTTGCCCGCAAGAGCTTTTTGTGTCCGCCATCACATCGGGCGGCAGTCAAGCGGTATTTTTCAAGATAAATACTCTAGGCGAAGAAAGTTTTTTACGCCATGCCGTTGATATTGTAGAAGCCTATAAGCCTATAGCGAGATAACCATATCAACTCCAATCAAGAGTCGAAATTCAGCATGATTAACCTGGATTGCTTCGGCCCTAATGGTTCTCATATTTACAAGCATTGCTGGCCTCGCAATGACGACAATGCTTGTATCGTCATTGCGAGGGCGAATATGATTCTGACCGCTATATGGTCCGTGCCCGAAGCAATCCAGTTGCTTAGCCCTTTATTGGCATTATCAATTTGCCAGCGGATTGTGTTCATGCCTGATTTTGTGCTTACGCTTCATTCCGATACCAAGCAAAATAGCAGAAACCACTATGCCTATTACCGCCGTAGAAATGATATTAATGTAAGTATAAATAATATGCACAGCAGCAAATTGGCTTGTGAAATTAAACACCAGCAAATCAATTGCCGGGCTGATAATTACGCAGGAAATAAAAACGATGAATGCCGCTGCAAACCATTTGTTATTTGCACGCTTTGCTGTAAAATAGAATATCCACATGGCAACTATGCTAATTGCATAAATTGGCAATGACAGGCCAATAAACCAGCTAATGCCCGGGGTAACGGCATCCATAAAAAATAAAAACGGCAATGTAAATACAGAAATTGAAGCCAGCCAAATTGCAGCACTATTTTTATTGGCTAACAATGGTGTTAAAAGCGCAATTGCAAAAGCATTGCCCAAGATAGGATACAAAGACCAAGTTATTGCGCCGCTAACAGCCAAGTTTACGATTACATTTACACCTATCCCGATAAGACACAAGGTTGCTAAAATCATAAAGACAATTTTACGCCATTTTGCTCCTCTTGCTCCTCTGAGTTCTGTTATTGTTTTTACAGGCCGTGCTCCATTACCCATAGTTTGCTCCATGATAATTTCCCCTTCAATTAAATATATTTACGCTATATACGAAGGGAGATTGAATAAAGTCTGCTAGGCCCTATTTTGGAAGTTTCACATAAAAAGTCGTGCTGCCCAGCTGCGATGCAAAACCAATTTCGCCGCCAGAAAGTTCCACAATGCGCTTGGCTATGGGTAAGCCTAGGCCGTTGCCGTCTTCTCCCGGCTTGCCGGCCTTGTAAAACCGCCTAAATATCTTATCGTGATGCTGTGGGGCAATACCGGGGCCGCTGTCTGTTATTTCCACAGTTACAAAGCGACCGTTTTTGATGGTCTTAACGCCAATGGTGCCGCCGTGTGGCGAAAATTTTATAGCGTTTTGTAAAATGTTAATCCATACTTGCGAAAGCAGCTCCTCGTTGCCGTTGTAGCGCATTTCTTCCATGTCAATGTCAAATGTGATGTCTTTTTCTTCCCATGTTCGTTCTAGCAGCAGTATCGTGCCACGAATTTGCTCATCCAGGTAAAAGGGTGCTACATCGGGCATCAAATCACTGTTATCCAGCACAGAAAGGCGCAGCAGATTGGTCGAAAGGCCGCCAAGCCGCGCTGTTTCTTTGATTATGATTTCTGTATATTCGTTATATTGCTCCGGCGTTAGATTTTCATTGCGCAAAAGCCGTGCGAAGCCCTCTATAGCAGTAATTGGTGTTTTAAATTCATGGGATACGGTAGATACAAAGTCTTTTTTCAGATATTCGCTTTGGCGAAGCTCCCGCGTCATGGTATTGAAATTGCGCATTAACTCACCGATTTCATCATCATTGCGGGTAAATATCTCCACATTGAAGTTGCCGCGGGCAACCTCGCGCGTGGCGGCCGTGACCTTGCGAATTTTTTGGATAATGACCACCAGTGCTGCAATTACAAATATGGATGACAGCACCACGTTTAACACCATTGCACGTGCAATACCATTAACAAATATGGTCAGCTCATTTTGTGGCAGTATGGGCGATATTAGTACCAGCCTCTCATCTAGCGAGAAAAAACCATATGGCACACGATGAAACATCTCATGGCGGTATGCAATCACAATTTCGCCGCGATGGGCCCGATGCATCATGTCAAATGAGACCATATCGGCATAGCCAGTACTTTCTGTCAAAAATGTTAGCTGCATATCAATATCACCTAGTTGCGCCAGTGTATCTTCGGTAATCTCATGGCCGCCCTCGTGCATTTCAATTATAAATGTGGCCTTGTGTGTTAGTTTGTCTGACAAAATATCTGATGTTTCCAGAATTATCGTGCGAAAAGAAAAAGCCGCCGTCATAGCCTGCGCAATAAATAGCAAGGCAACAAAAGCCAGCGTCCATTTTACATACATTGAATTAAAAAATCTGGAAAGCTTCATTCTGAAATCCTCTCCAAGCCAGAAACAGCATAAACGCCACCAAAATCTGCGGAAATATTGCTTCCTACAATTATGCCCCTGTGGCCGCCAAACAATATCTCAATTTCTTCTACGCCGGGCAGGCTGGCCAAGCTGTGCAACAACCTGTTTTCACTGTAATACGACCCAAAATGAGTATAGCCGACATGATATGCAGCATCCGGCATTAAATCTACAAAAAGTCTGCTGCCTTCAAACCACAAATCTCTGATTTGCAGTGGCATCGCCTCAATAACTTGCTCTGCCCAGCTTATGCCACAAATCTGTATCTCGTCGTAGAACCATTCGCGATAAGTATTCACGCTGTAAAGGCGCATATAAAAATGCTCGCCATTATTGATTTGCTGATATATGCCGCGTGGTGTGAAAGAATCTGTGGCGACAAAGAGCCTGTAGCTATCAATTGCTGTTAATATCCACCTGTGCGCATCACCGGTGCCCCATCTGTTAAAATTAAGATATGCAAAAGCCCAGCCCGGCGGATTATGTTCAAAATGTACTTCTATTACCGCGCCAAGGGGCAAAAATGTCATTTCAAAATCACTTGGCAAATCTGCCATTCTTGTGCCAAAGGCCGCATTTATGGCCGCAATCAAGTACTCTTCGTCATCAACTATGCTTTGACGAAATTCTGCTTGGTCAATCCCTAGCCACCATGATGGGATTGGCTGATGGCTTTGTCCGAATTCTGCGATGATGTCCGTTAGAGTGTCTATCTGTGCTTCGGTTTCCATAATTTGCTCTTGAAGAGTCGTATTAAAAGTTCTTAGCATAGCTATTTCGTTTTGCAACTCTTCATCGTCGAAAGTCGAAGTACCGCATGCGGCAAATATCAGTATAATTGATACCAAGAAAAATATTTTCCGCATGAAATCCTACTTTCTTTCGGCTTTATAGCCCAGTCCGCGTACAGTTACTATTTCAAACTCTTCACAGTCTTCAAATTTTTCGCGCAGGCGTTTTATGTGAACATCTACGGTGCGTTCATCTGCCGCGCTTTCCATGCCCCATATCTCGTCCATTAGCTGCCGCCGTGTAAAGATTTTTTTTGGGTAGGACAGCAGCTTGAATAGCAGGTCGAACTCCTTTTTAGGCAAATCCAGCACATCGCCCGCCCTCATAACTGTTCGCAGTTCAGCATTGATGCAAAACTCCCCCAGGTCTATTTTTTGCTCCGAAGATATCTTGGCGCGGCGCAACAGTGCCTGTATGCGCAGCAACATCTCGTCCAGGTCAATGGGTTTTGTGATATAATCATCTGCACCAATGCCAAAGGCACGCTTCTTGTCCTCGAAGGCATCTTTGGCGGTTATCATCAAAATTGGTATTTTGTCATCTAGGTGGCGTATGTCGGAAACCAGCTCGTAGCCGTCAATATAGGGCATCATGATGTCCGCCACTACCATATCCAAATGTGTATGGTCCATAATGTCCAGGGCCTCTTGACCGTTTTTGGCCAAAAGTACATCAAATCCCGCTTGTGCGAGATAGGCCTCTATCAAGCGTCGTATATTTTTATCATCATCAACAACAAGAATCTTTAGCATAGGCTTTGCGCTCCCTGATGATTATTTTGTTGCGATAGTTTATGTCTGTTCTCAAATCAAATCCTTGTTTCTGCCAAAACTTGTCACCCTTTACATTGTCACCCATTACTACAAGCCATACTTTGCGTATGCCTTCGGCTCGCAGTGCGTCCAGCGTTGCATCCACAAGGGTGGCGCCAATGCCTTGCTGTCTCTCATTTTCCGCAACGACCAAATGGCATATGCTGCCGCGGCGGCCATCATGCCCGCTAAGTACCGCACCTACGACCTCGCCATCCTTTTCGGCTACAAAGCAGGTGTTCGGATTGCGCGCTAGGTATTTTGCGATACCATTTTTGGAATCGTCAATATCGTTCAGTCCAACACCTGGTGCGGCCTGCCATAGAGCGTAAACCTGGTCATAGTCGGCCAATGTCATAATTCTAATTTGCATTATTCATACCTCAAAGCCTCTATTGGGTCCAACTTCGCCGCTTTATTCGCAGGATAATATCCAAAGAACAGCCCAATCATCATAGAAAACAGCACTGCTATGATGATGATATCGATGGTCGGAAAGCCCGGAAAGCCCAGCAACAGGCTGCCCACATATCCCATGGTAACGCCAAGGATAATGCCCAATATGCCCCCAATGGCACAGATTATGATGGCCTCTACCACAAATTGTATGCGAATAGATATATTGCGCGCCCCCAGGGCCTTGCGCGTACCAATTTCGCGGGTGCGCTCTGTTACAGATACCAGCATGATATTCATCACGCCCACGCCGCCCACAATCAGCGATATACCGGCTATTACAGCCACAGCCACAGCTAGTGTTCCCATAATTTCCTCGGTGGCACTAAGCATCATATCCATGCTAAAGGTGGTGATAGTGAAGCGCGGATTATTTTGATAAAATGTGCCGAAAAAACGGCGTATTTGCCCCTCAAACACATCAAAATCTACCGTAGGCTCAGCCATTACAGTAAACATTAGAAATTGGCCGGGTGTGGCACCTGTAATCATATTCATGGTGGTGATGGGAATAAACATATCTGTGCGGATGTTGATATTATCGGCAGCAGGTCCAAAGCCCATGCCTGCACCCATCGGTATATGTTCATATACGCCCACGATAACAAAAGTTTGTAAATTGCCGCCCACAGATACACGAACTTCCTGTCCTAATGGGTCGATGCCATGTGGAAACATATTGTTAACGAAGCGGTCAGAAACCACAGCGGTATAACGGCGCGAAAGCACATCACCATCGTTGATAAAGCGGCCTTGCAACATCTCTACATTGTTTGACAGCCCATAGCCTGGATTAACGCCGATGGCCGAAACATTGGCAAAACGCCGCCCTTCCTCTGCGCGGCCATTGCCACCGCTGGCGGAAAGGCTGATGGCTGTGATGTATTGAGCATGCAGATAGGCAAATTGCTCAATCATTTCCTCTGTGATAAGGTCAGATTCTGTAGGTGTTGCCGGCGGCCCCATCTGAACCATGCCGGTTCCACGCTCTTGTACGCCAACCATAATATTGGTTGCTCCAAGGGACTGCATTTGGTCGGTTACAGCATGGGTCATAGAATTGCCTACGGTCACAATGCCAATAACGGCCGAAATGCCAATGATGATACCCAACATGGTAAGCAGACTGCGCATCTTGTTGGCCCTCAGACCTTCCAGAGCCAGTTGTATGTTTTCAAGCAAGTACATGGAGCACCTCCGAGTGTAGATGTTTAATTGAGATTAGTATTAGTCATTAGAAGTTAAATATTTCCGGTGAAACAGAAACCATCACAATCTGCGCCAGCGTGGCCAGATTTATGACAAAATGCCCAATCATAAACGGCATAGGATTCTTTGTCTTGCTGTACCATACACACATTATCACGGTCAATGGCAAAAATGACAAGAAACGATATGCAATAAAGCTGGCATCCGGCAGCAGCGGTATAAAGCTATGTTGAAGCGCATAGAAAAACGCTGATGATATCAATATAAATTTGGAGCCGTTTTGGTTTATCACGCCCAAGTATAGACCGTCCTCAGCCAGCGTTGTGGTAAGTGGCAAAAGTATGATGTTTGCGATTGCAATCCACAACGGGATTGGTTGAATCATTACAACTGGAAAATGCGGTATTTCGCTGTAAATAAGCAGTCCGGCCAGCTGCATGCCGGCCATTCCTACAACAAGTATGACAATAATCGCAAGAATAGTGTCCTTTGATTTAGTTTTGCCTTTTTCATAATTTACGAATTTTGCATATGTTGTGCCTTTGCGGCGACACACCAGCAGCAAAAGCAAAATTGTGGCCACATTGCAAAACAGCACTATAAGCGTCCACCATCTGCCAGTGTCATCAAGTGGGCTGCTCAAGGCGGTGGCCAAAGCAAACCCTGATAATACAAACAATATACTACGAAATGCCAGCAGCAACAATGCAGATTTATTTGACATTTTTCTCCGCCTTTGTAATTCTCAAACTTTCGGGCCAACCATTGCGCTTGATGCGGTGATAGCCCCAAATGACGATAAGAATAGCTCCAGATGAATTGAGAATCATATCCAGCATCGTGTCCATCAAGGCCTCTTGACCCACAAAAGGTACGCCGTAGTTATCCGCCCATCGCTGGGTATTGGTGCCCAGAAGCGAATCTAGGATAAATTCGTAAATCTCCCAGACCTTACCTGCCGCCATGGCAAAACACAGGGCAAAAAGAGTAGCCAGCGGTACAGACATTTCGCGTTTGAAATGCCTGTGGGAAAGGTCTATGATGGCAAAGCCCAATATGCCAAGAACTATGCCGCTGAAAAAGTGCAGTATCTTGTCCCAAATAGGAATGAGTGCGTAGAAGTCAAGGGCAGTACCCAAAAATAGCCCAGCAAATACAAAACCGGAATACATGGCCAGCATGGCATCGGAAACTATGCAGCCTGTGATTTTTTTGAAAATTTCCGGGAAAAACAGGACGAAAATGGCGGAAAGATTATAATATAACAATATAGCAGGGTGGTCGAAGGTTAATATACCAATATCTAGCTGTGGCGAGAATAAAATGGCCACAAGGTATATTGATGATATCGCAAAGCTGGCTAGCACCAATAGCCTAAAATTACGCGCAGTGATGACTTTATTCATCATTCCTCGACAACCCCTTTCAAAACAATATCTATGAAATCCCCAAGACTCTCGTTTGTGGGGCGATGCTTTTCAAAGTGCTTTGCAATGGTGGGCAAGCCTGTAAAACCACAATCTACATGAATTTGCAATCTCCCTTCGTTGCCATAGGCCAAAATAGAGGAAAGTGCGCGAACAAAGCATTCTTCTATAACATGGGCAATGCTTGCAGCTTCATCATCAATCATGTATCCCAGCTCCTGCATTTTTTCAGCATCCGCGAAGCTTGCTACGCCATGCTCCTCGCCAAAGGTGGTGATGCTTCCGCGACACTTGGCAACCTCGGCATGCAGGGCTTCATGCAATATACTTTCAACATCAGGCTTGCAAGCAATAACAATTATGGTGTCGTCCAAACGAACAAAATCTGCCGAAAAGGGGCTGGCGAATAAATTTGGAGCCAACACCATATTGGGTATACTATCGCGGCCAAAAAAGTCTCGCAGCGGTCTGCGCGATGCTTCAATTGCGGGTGCCCAGCCAGCGGTGCGGTCAAATATAATTTTGCAGTATTCTTTCCAGAATACACGGAAGATATCTTCGATATATTCCAAAACCTCTGGCAAACGGCTAATCCAGTTGCGGAAATTTTCTTTGCCAATGGGGTCAATCATATTAATGTTGTTAGTAAATTCCATAAACTGGTCAATGTTAAAATCTGCGTCATCATTGATGAATAGCGTGGCCGCTAACATGGCATGACCCCGTGGCCAATATGGATTAACTTCTACCTGCTCAGTTTTTGACGCACCAAACCACGCCAAAATATTCTCATCTAAGGCGGCATCCTGCGAGGCTTCACAAATTTTGCCTGCCAGAGCTGCAACTTCGGCATCGGCGTGATCGTATCGCGTATCGCCAACCGCCAGCAGGCCGCAGGCTAAATAGAAAATCTTGGGATTATTTTTGATTCTCATTGCTATTTCCCCATAAAGGTTTCGTCCACGATTCGTCCATCGTGGATTGTGAGCATCCTTTCGGTTTCTTCTGCAAGCTCGGCATTATGCGTAATCAATATTATGGTTTTGCCTTGCTCTGTATGCAGCTTGTGGAAAATATCCATTACCATACGGCCCGTGGATGAATCCAGCGAACCTGTTGGCTCATCCGCTAGTATGATGGCGGGGTCGTTGGCCATAGCGCGGGCAATGGCTACGCGCTGTTTTTGGCCGCCTGAAAGCTCATTGGGTAGGTGGTCCATGCGGTCTCCCATATCAATCATTTCCAGAAGCTCTTTAGCCTTTTTTGCGCGCTCCTTTGCACCGATGCCGCTGTACAACATAGGCAGCTCCACATTGCGAAGTGCCGTTGAGCGAGGGATAAGGTTAAAGGTTTGAAAAACAAAGCCTATTTTTTGATTGCGAATGTCAGATAGCCCATTATCATCCATTTCTGCTATATTGTGGCCGGCAAGGGCATAATGCCCTGATGTGGGGCGGTCTAAGGCACCAATAAGGTTCATAAGCGTAGATTTGCCGCTGCCGGATTGCCCAACAATGGACAAAAATTCGCCCTCTTCCACAGTTATGTCGATATTTTTCAATATATGCAGCTCGTTTGGCTGACCAATGAAGAAATTTTTAACAATGTCATGCATTTCGATTACGCGTTTTTTCCATACTTGGTTTTCTGTCATCAGTTCACCGTCACTTCCATACCGTCTGTAACGGCGGCGGCATTGTTAAGCACCCTCATGCCGGCGGTCAAGGAATCGCTTATAATTTCAACGAAGAAGTCTGTTTCTAAGCCGATTTCTACAGGCATCCTGCGGGCTGTGCCGCGATTGCCTGTTCCATCCACCGCAAACACATAGGCATTTTCAAACATATCAAAGCCCACGGCATCAAATGGCACAAAGAAGATATCGTGACGCTCATCCATAATAACGGTTAGGCGTGTATTCATGCCAATTAACAGCGGTGTTTCCGTGGATAGCACGGCAATTTCTGCGCCAAATTCCACATCGCCTACATTGGCAATATCTCCCATGGCATTGCGCAGGGCGGTTGGGTCTATGGATGAAATCTCGCCGTCAAACACAGCCTGACCTGTGGAATCTGTACGTATTTCAACCGCCATGCCAACTCTTACCTGTGTTGCATCATATTCGCGTATACGCGTAGTTATTTTGAGATTGTCCGTATCTTCCACTACAAACATCAGGCCGGTGCTTACGCTACCCACGGTAGCAAAATTGGCTGTGACCGTGCCGGAAATTGGTGCAACAATTGTAGCATCTTCCAGTTGACGCTCAAGTCGCTCCAGCGAAATCAGCCGTGCCTCGTTATTTATGGCAATTTGAGAAGATTCTACGCTGGAATACAGCCTATCAAGCTCCTGATTTGCACCGGAACGGGCAGAACCAAGGGCTGCGGCAGCATTGTCATACGTCACCTGAGCTGATGTAAGTTGGTCGCGGGCATTATCCAGCGCACGGCGTGTGGCTGTTTCTGAGTTTTCCAACGCAGATTCGGCATCCACGAAACGACTTAATGCTGATGCCAGAGCGGTTTCGCTATTTTCGTATGCATTGCGCGATATGCCGCCAGCCGCCAGCAATATAGCATTATTTTCATGGGTGCGTTGCAAATTTTCCAGCTCTATTGATGCCAATGTTAATGTAGACTGCGCTTGTAAAACCTGTGCATTGATGGGATTATTATAGTCATCCCGCGCGTTTTGGTAGTTGCGGCGGGCAATATCCAAATTTGAAGCCGCGGTGCGGTATGAAGTTTCTGCATTAAGTACCTGCGCGTTTTGACCTGCACCAAGATTTGTACGGGCATCTTCATATGCACGCTGACTGTTTTGTAATGTTATCAGGTTATTTTCGTCCATGGCTTCCATTTCGGCACGTTGCTGGCGTATGTTAAGCTCCAAATCCGCAGTATCCAGCACGGCCAAAACCTGTCCGGCCTCAACAAAATCACCCACCTCAACAAAAATTTCTTCTACCAGAAAATTGAGGGTAGAATAGACATTGCGGCGGTTTGTGCTTTCTACGGCACCACGGATATTGATGCTTTCTGTTAAATCTCCTAATTGCAAAACGGTGTGCGACATGGTTGGTGCACCATCCGCTCCCAACGCAGAAATAACGGCAAAACCGCCCACAAAAAGCACAAGCGCTGCCGTCACTACAGCCAACCGTATTTTAGTTTTCTTTTTCATGTATTTCGCTCCTTTGATTCCGTCATCCTTAATTAGTGATAGTGTACCAATTATTTGTGAATTGCATATGAATATCGTTACGAAAAAATCCTTAACCACAAATGGCACGAATACTAGCGAATGTGAGACTCCTGCTCTTGTTCGCTGGTATTCGTGCCATTTGTGGTTAAAAAGCCTTTTATAGTGTAAACAAATCTGTACTCATGTATTTCAATCCGCAATCGTTTATTACTATGCCAAAATGATTGCCGCGTTCTTCGCCCTGCAATGCCTTTACGGCCGCAACGACATTTGCACCGGATGAAAGCCCGGAAAATATGCCCTCTAGCCGTGCCAACAGCTGACACATTTCGACAGATTCGTCGCAATTTACAGTCAAAAAGCCATCCATGTAGTCTTTGTTAACAATTTCCATGTCCTTTGCATAGCCGCCACCTTGTATTGTGTGGGTTGCGCCAGGTATTATCTCACCTTTGTAATGGGCGCAGCCATATGGCTCTACTGCATAGCAGCGCACAGCAGGATTAAGTTGCTTTAATGCTCGCGAATATCCCATAAATGTGCCGCCGGTGCCTATAAAATCCGCAAAAGCCTGTATTTGTCCGCGGCTTTGCACCCACATTTCAAGCGCGGCAGGTTCATGTGATACAGAATTATCATGATTATGAAATTGATTGAAATAAAACGCACCAGTCTCTGCCACCATGCGCTCTGCCACCTCTTCGACCAGCTTCATATCATCGCCGGATACCTTGCCCTTTTGAGAGTTTGGTGCCTGGTCTACTAGCACCACCTGGCCGCCGAAGGCTTTTATCATTCGCACGCGCTCCACAGAATTTCCCTTGGAAATAACGCAAATAAAGGGATATCCTTTTGCAGAACACACCATGGCCACAGCTGTGCCAGTGTTGCCACTGGTCATTTCCAACACGGGCTGGCCGGGCTTTAGCAAGCCCTTTTGCTCTGCAATTTCAATCATACCCAGCGCAATTCTATCTTTTTTGGACGATGTGGGGTTTAGATATTCCAGTTTGGCATAAATATGCCCCTCATAGCCCAGATGCTTCTTTAGCCTATCCAGGCGCAAAAGCGGCGTATTGCCAATGGCCTCTGTCATGCAAGTGATAAATTTTTCCATTTTTGCCCTCCATCAAGTATATATGCGTCATGTCAGTCGTTTTACTTAAAAACAACGAGGTCGAGTGTGAAACAGCCAACGCTTCAAGGATGTTTTGCACGAAGGACGAGGTGATTTTAAGGTTAAGCGACGATTTTATGCAAAAATAATATGCATAGCTAGATTTTATACTCAAATAACTGCAAAGTAGTAACATAAAAACGCAGGATTTTTGTCACTGGTTTGTGGTTATTTGAGTATATCACGGTTTTGCATAAAAGTCAACAATTCGACTACTTGCGAAACAAAAGTTTTGTCTTGTAAAAATAATGCAAATACGCTATACTAGATAGCACTGGTTTTTATATAAAAGGAAATGGGGCAATACAAATGAAAAAGGTATTTTTATGCAAAGAGATGACAAAGGGCGAGACCCGCGTTGCGCTGGTGCCCGCTGACGTGAAGATGCTAGCACTGATGGGCTACGAGATTTCTGTGCAAAGCAAAGCTGGGACTTCAATTGGCTATACAGATGAAGATTATATAGCTGCTGGTGCCAAAATCGTGCAAAACCTTGACGATGGATACAACTTTGCGGATATTATAGTGCGCATCAATAAGCCTGATAGTGCTACCGGTATTGGCGAAGGTACGCTACATATCAGCTCCTTTGACGTGTTTAACGAAGCCGCAGCCATTCAGGAATTTGCCAAGGCCGGCATAAATATGGTTAGCCTGGAGATGATGCCGCGCACCACGCTGGCGCAAAAAATGGATATACAAAGCTCGCAGGCATCGTTGGCGGGCTATTATGCTGTGATGCTTGCGGCATCGCGCCTGCCGAAAATACTGCCAATGATGACCACGCCATCCGGCACCATATCTCCCGCCAGAGTTTTTATAATTGGAGTGGGCGTAGCTGGATTGCAAGCTATAGCCACTGCAAAGCGGCTGGGTGCAAGGGTAGAGGCGTTTGACACACGGCCTGAAGTCGAAGAGCAGGTAAAATCACTGGGGGCAAAATTTGTGAAAATAGACCTGGGTGAGACAGGCTCAACCGAACAGGGCTACGCCAAGGAGCTTACGCCTGAGCAAATTCAAATACAACGCGATGCACAGGCCAAGGTATGTGCACAGTCTGATATTGTGATAACCACCGCTAAGGTATTTGGCCGCAAAGCCCCCATGCTATTGACAAAAGACATGACGGCACAAATGAAGCCGGGTTCCATAATTATAGACATGGCGGTTAGCACAGGTGGCAATGTGGAAGGCTCTAATCCGGAAGGTGATGTAATGCTGTCAAATGGTGTAACCATCATCGGCGGCGATGGCTTGGAGCGTTTTGTACCAAAGGATGCATCGGCTATGTTTTCCGGTAATATACGGGCATATTTGGAGCATTTTTGGGATGCGGAAAACAAATTGTTGAAGATAGATATGGATGACGACATTATGCGCGGCTGTTTGATTACAGCAGGCGGTCAGGTTGTTCACGATAGATTTAAATAAAGGAGAAGCATATGGAAATTATACTTTTACTATTTATCTTTGTTCTGGCGGCATTTTTGGGTCGCGAGCTTATATCTAAGGTGCCATCCCAGCTGCATACGCCGCTTATGTCGGCCACAAACGCCATCGGCGGCATTACTGTTGTTGGTGCTATTGTTGCTGTGGCTATGTTTACCACTGGCACGCTGGGCATGGTATTATCCTTTATTGCCATTGTGCTGGCTACTATCAATGTGGTCGGCGGATATCTGGTAACACAGCGGATGCTGGGCATGTTTCGCAAGAAGGGGGATAAGGGCAAATGATTAACAATATGGCATATATTTTGGCCTGTGTACTCTTTATCATGGGCATAAAGCGGCTTAATAAGCCCGATACAGCGCGGCAGGGCAATTTTTTGTCGGCACTGGGTATGTTGATTGCCGTTGTAGCGGCATTTTTTGAAAACGAAGTGATGCAATCCTGGAACACAGCGGACTGGATGCAGAACAGCTATCTTTGGATACTGCTAGCCGTTGCCATCGGTTCTGCCATCGGTATATTGTGGTCTAAAAAAGTCAAAATGACAGGTATGCCGGAGCTTGTAGCTATATATAACGGCTTTGGCGGCTTGGCATCTTTCCTTGTAGCCTTTACACAGTTTTTGCACGAGCCATCGGCAATAGAAATTGTGGTAGCGGTCACAATTGGCCTAACCATCTTCACCGGTGCAATCACCTTCACCGGCTCCATGCTGGCATGGGGCAAACTTTCCGAGAAAATCCCGGGCCGCGCTATCGTATTTGGCGGTCAAAAATTCATAAACCTGTTGATGGCCCTGGCTGCCATTGCCGCCATAGTGATATTTGCCATGCCTGGCATTGATGATAGCATACGCTATATTGCCATACTGGTTTTGGCGGGTATTTCGCTTATATTTGGCCTAACGCTGGTACTGCCTATTGGCGGCGGCGATATGCCGGTTGTAATATCTCTGCTTAACAGCCTTTCTGGTATTGCTGTAGCTATGGCAGGCTTTATCATCTCTAATACGGTGCTTATCGTGGTTGGCGCGCTGGTTGGCGCATCGGGCATGATATTAACGCTAATTATGTGCAAAGCTATGAACCGCTCCATTAAAAATCTGCTGTTTTCTGGCTTTGGCGCAGCAGAAACCGCATCTGCCAAGGGTGGTAGCGGTGCCGAGCCCAAGTCTGTTTCCCCAGAAGATGCATATTTGATATTGGAAGCCGCGCAGTCCGTGGTATTTGTGCCGGGCTACGGTATGGCTGTGGCACAAGCGCAGCATGTGGTAAAAGAGCTGGCAGAAAAGCTGGAAGCTGCAGGTTCAGAGGTTAGCTTTGTGATACATCCTGTGGCGGGGCGTATGCCTGGCCACATGAATGTGCTGCTGGCCGAAGCCGATGTGCCTTACGAGCAGCTAAAAACCATGGATGAGATGAACCCCGCTATGCCGCTGCAAGATGTGGCAATTGTAATTGGTGCTAACGATGTGGTAAATCCTGCGGCAGAAACGGATGAAAGCTCGCCGATATACGGCATGCCCATCATCAAAGCATATGAGGCCAAGACCGTATTTGTGCTAAAGCGTGGCAAGGGCAAGGGCTTTAGTGGCATTGAAAACGAGCTTTTTGGTATGCAAAATACACTGATGATTTATGGGGATGCAAAGGCGACTATATCCTCGCTTACGGGAGAATTTGGAAATGATTAGGCTAATTCTCAGCATAACTGCGATTATATTGACTGTGCTTTTGATCGGATGTACGAGCTATAGTCGTATGGAAATTGTTAGTGGCCCCATAGGCATTATAGCTGAAGAAGAAAGGAATATCATAGACGAAGAACCCTTTGATATTGGCGAGATAGCGGCGGATGAAAGATTCTTTTGGGATATTATATCTTCGCTAAACATTAACCAAACCATCGGCTATGAAGGGTTCGGGCAAAGAGACCATGATTTAGTTATCCCGCCCCTTGTTGCAACTTTATCCAATCTTTCAGATAGGGAGATTTTTACTTTTCATGAAACCCTATCCATGCTGCTGTTCAATATAGATTGCCGCGAGTTAGCATATCGGTCTGCCAGATATGCCGGCCGTAATTGGGTATCGGGCTCTTCATTTTTGTTCGCTCGCGCCGCCGCGGTAGCTAATGGAGAAGAGCACTATAATCAGGTTCTAAACAGAGAAGTTCTTTTGAATGATGATTTATGGTTCGAGCCTATACTTTACGCCGCAAGGGAAGCATGGGGATTAAAACATGGCAGAAGCATGTGGGAGTTTCCGTTCTTTGCTTCGGTGAGTTATGAGACGGGTAGTAATGTTGAACTATGGGATTAAGAGCCAATTGTAGGGGCGGCACCCTGCCGCCCGCGGTTGTTGCAATATGAATAATGAGAGGAGAATTTGCTATGAATTCAAAAGTTGTTGTTGTGGGTGTTGGTGCCGTTGGGTCAGCCACGGCCTATGCCATCGCCATCCAGGGGCTGTGCAACGAGCTGGTGCTGGTAGATGTTAATACCGAAAAGGCCGAGGGCGAAGCATTTGATATTTGCCACGCTATGCCGGTTCTGGGCGGCATGAAGGTGTCTTCTGCGGGCTACGAGGCTTGTGCAGATGCGGATGTTATTATCATGACGGCCGGTGTGGGGCGTAAGCCGGGCGAAACCAGGCTTGACCTTGCGGCAAAAAACGCGTCTATATGCAAAGAAATTACGGATAGTATCATGAAGCATTACAATGGCGGCGTTATTCTGATTGCGACAAATCCTGTGGATGTTATAACATCGCTGGTTACAAAATGGACGGGCCTGCCGAAGGGCCGCGTTGTGGGCAGCGGCACTACATTGGATAATACGCGCCTGCAATATCAGATAAGCAAATATCTGGATGTGGATGTGCGCAGCGTGCATGGATATATCCTAGGCGAGCACGGAGATTCGCAGTTTGTATCCTGGGATTTGACAAATATATCCGGCATAGATATGGCCGCATATTGCAAGACTGTGGGCAAGGAATTTAACGATGATGTAAAGGCCAAAATAGCCGAGGACACAAAAACCGGCGGTGCGCAGGTAATCAAGCGCAAGGGTGTAACCAATATGGGCATAGCCGCCTGCCTGGCGGATGTAACGGCATCTATACTGGGCAACAGCAGGCGCATACATACCGTAAGCACCATGCTGGATGGCATATATGGCATAGAGGGCGTGGCTTTGAGCATTCCAAGCATAGTTGGCAAGGATGGTGTAATGCAGCAGCTGGATTGCCCGCTTTCTGATGAAGAACTGGGCAAGCTAAAACATTCCGCCGAGCAAATCAAAGTGGTGCTGGATGCAGCATCGAAATAATTGCATATATCACAAACGGATGCTTCCATCGAAGCATCCGTTTGTGATATATATTGGATTAATAAACCGTCATCGGCAGCAAAGCGACAAGAGAAATGACAAGTACCGCACCGAACACACCGCCAATCTGATGGGCTACAAGGGCAAATGTTGTGGGTTCTCCGCCGCGTATATCCCATCTAAATTGATGGAAAAACTGCCAATATTCATAGGGGTAGAAGAATTCTCCGACGAACAAAAGCAACAAAGGGAAGCTTAGGATAATGCAAAGCACAGCAAATCCAATGGAAAATGGGCCGCTATATAGCAGAGCTATAAGCACAACCATGATAATAGCCGCCGCCCACAAAGATAGCGTCACAATCCAAAATATGCGCCCTCTAGTACCCTGCTTTTGCAACTTTTCTGTAAAATTTTCCTTTCTTGGAAGGTTGCGGGGGTCAAAGTTAAATTCCCGTTCCCATCTGCTTTTATGGCCCATAGTGTCTACAACCCTTACCCTTCATCAGAATTTATCATTGCCCCACCATTTGTCAAATGTATTTGGGCAAACAGCTCTAATGGATGCTTCGTCAGCCTCTTCCCACTCGAAAACCATCTTGGGACGGGGCGGAATTATAAATTCAATGCTTCCTTCTGCATCGTTTTCGGCATCATAAATATCTTTGCCCCATTTTTCTTCGAAAACATCATTTGGAATATAGCTTACTTCTTCCCATTCGGGATATTCGCAATCATCAAACTCATCACAAAGGCTGTCTGCATCTTGAAGGGCTCTCGCATACACTTCTTGCCCTCTTGTGACTAACCAGAAGCGGAAATAATCAAAGCCATCATCGCTGCAGCCACCCATAACGGTATATGCTACCGCCCATAATGCTTGGTTGTAGGATTCTGCATGAAAATAATCCCACCAATATCTGTATCCGAAAATCTCTTCCTGTGATAATCTTGAAAGCTCATTTTTTAAGTCGTTGCCCTTATTGGATTTTTCGATAATATCCCAAAACTGCTCTCGGGTTAATAATGATGATACCGGCTTTTTCATGACTTCACATCCTTTGCACAAATTATATGCAGTTGCACTTTGTCATTACGCTTCTAATCGCGCTTCCAAATTCGCCAGGGCATCCCAAAGGGTCTTTGGCAGACGGTCTCCAAAGGTTTGGTAATATTCCTTGATACCGGCAACTTCGGCTTTCCATAGGTCTTTGTCCACACTCAGCAACTCTTCCAGTTGGGCGGCAGAAATATCCAGACCTTCAATATTCAAGTCGCTTGACTTTGGCATATAGCCAATTGCCGCATCCACTGCATTTGCATCACCTACGCTACGGCCCAATATCCATTCCAACACACGCAAATTATCGCCAAAGCCCGGCCAGATAAATTTGCCGTCATCATCCACGCGGAACCAGTTAACATTAAAGATTTTCGGGGCTTTGTCGCCTAGTTTTTTACCCATTTCCAGCCAATGGGTAAAGTAGTCACCCATATTGTAGCCGCAGAAAGGCTTCATGGCCATAGAATCCGGACGTGTAACGCCCACCGCGCCCATTTGCGCCGCTGTGGTCTCGCTGGCCATTATAGAGCCAACAAATACACCATGAGCGAAATCTCTGCCTTGATATACCAGCGGAGCCGTTTTTGCGCGTCTGCCGCCGAAAATTATCGCATCAATAGGCACACCTTGCGGATTATCTGCTTCCGGGCTTAACACAGGGTTATTGGCCGCAGGTACCGTAAAGCGGCTGTTTGGATGCGCGCCTTTTTCATCGGAAGTCTTGCCATTCCAAGAATTACCTTTCCAATCGATTGCGTTTGTGGGCGGATTGTTATCCAGACCTTCCCACCAAACGGTGTTGTCATCCATATTTTGCACCACATTGGTGTATATAGTGTTTGTGCCGATAGATTTAAGCGCATTTGGGTTGGTTTGCGCATTTGTACCCGGCACCACGCCAAAATATCCATTTTCTGGGTTGATAGCCCACAGGCGGCCATCCGCACCGATGCGCAGCCAAGCAATATCATCGCCCACACACCATACTTTGTAGCCTTTTTTGGCATAAATCTCAGGCGGGATGAGCATTGCAAGGTTCGTTTTGCCGCAAGCAGAAGGGAAGGCTGCGCAAACATAGCGAACCTCGCCGGCAGGATTCTGTATACCGATAATAAGCATATGTTCTGCCATCCAGCCCTCTTTTTTGGCTTGATACGAAGCTATGCGCAGCGCAAAGCACTTTTTGCCCAGCAAGGCATTGCCGCCGTAACCTGAGTTGATAGACCATATCGCGTTATCTTCAGGAAAATGCACGATAAAGCGCTGGTCGATATCCAAATCTGCTGTGCAATGCAGGCATTTTACGTAATCATCTGTGGCATCCAACATTTTTACCACATCAGGCGATACACGCGTCATTATGCACATATTAAGCACAACATATATAGAATCTGTTATTTCTACACCCAGCTTCGCAAAAGGTGAGCCAACGGGGCCCATGCAAAACGGGATTACATACATGGTGCGGCCTTTGAAAGAACCATCAAACAGCGGTGTTAGCTTGTCGTACATCTCTTTGGGGGCTTTCCAGTTGTTGGTAGGTCCTGCATCAATTTCATCCGGCGTGCAGATGAAGGTTTTGTCCTCTGCCCGCGCCACATCATTAAGGGCTGAGCGGTGCAAATAGCAGCCGGGCAGCACTTCTTGGTTTAGCTTGATAAGCTCGCCGCTGGCTAGAGCCTGGTTGCGCAGCTCGTCCAGCTGCGCAGCTTCGCCGTTAATCCAAACCACCTTATCGGGCTTGCACAAATCTTGCGCCCAGTTTACCCATTCGTTTACTTTTGTGTTCTTTGTCATATGCGCTATGTACCTCCTCTTTGCCTGCTTGCAAGCAGGCGTGGATTGTTTAAGATATAACAATTATACCAAATGCATAGAAAATTGCAAGAGGCTACTAAAAAACAGCAACCTCTTTTCATAATTTATCTTTTTGTAGCCACCAGACGAATAAAGCCGATATATTCGCCTTTATCTTTTTTGAAAATATCGGTTTCATCTGGCCATCGCGACATGCCGGAAGCCTGCAAAGCGGTATCATAGCGTAACCACAGTTTGCAGCCATCCGGAAGTGTATCAGCTACATCTATGGATACGAGCCCATCTTTCTCCCACAAACTTTTCCACCATGGTAATGTTTGCCATGTCCACAATTCGTCTCCTAAAAACTCTGTGATATAATCGGGAATACCATTGGATATCTCCTTCATATATCCGATAACAATAATACCAAGCTGGCCACCCGAACGTAGAAATTTAAGGATGTTTTCCAAATATGCCTCATCCATTCCGAAGTAAAAATAAGAATTTATGCAAACAATTGCATCGAAAAAGCCTGATGCAAACGGCAAATTGCCCGCGTCGGCTTTTATAGGGACTATCAAGTTCTCAACACCGTATTGCTTGGCGTTATTCCATCGGATTTCAGGGGAAGTTGAATCTCCCCATCCATCAAAATCCACGGCGTATACTTGCACACCAAACTCGCGGGCAAGAAAAACGCTGGTTATTCCTTTTCCGCAAGCAAGGTCAAGAACACGCATACCGGGCTGTAGATTAAGTGGTTGCACCAAAAATTCTGTAAGCCATAGCGGATGCGTTCCCATTTCATTTTTGAAAATCCACCGTGGGTCGTACTTGTTTGAGCGCAGGAATTTTTCGCTATAGAGAGTATTGGAGTCCATTTGGTTGTTCAATACCACCCTTCATGTTTTGATGATAGGCTTAACATATCACAATCAAACTGAAAAGTAAAGATAATATCTTGGCATAAAATTACGAAAATGGCAAATGATATTTTTGGTGATATTGTGAATGTTTATAGCGAATTAGACAAAAATATCCAATATTTTGAAGTCCTATTTAAAGACTGTGGCGATATGGTGGCGCGCAAATTTCCTATTGGCACCAGCTTGGAGCGGCACGGCTATGTGATGTATTTTGATGGCATGGCGGATAGGCAAATTGTGGAGGCATCTATATTGCCGCGCCTGATGGCATCTGCGCAAAAGCCGCCGGAGAGCTTTTTCCATACACCGCTGGATTTACTGGCGACTATAAAAGAAGGCGGCATGACCACGGCAGATTTGCGAGAAGAAACCGATGTGGAAATTATCACTAAAGCCGTGATGGCAGGAGATACGGCCATATTTGTGGATGGTGCGGCCAAGGCTGTGCTGGTGGCTACAAAGGGCTTTCCTAATCGTGGTGTACCGGAGACAAATACGGAAGTTGTGGTGCAAGGCTCTAATGAGGCTTTTGCGGAAGTCATGCGTATAAATACCGCCTTACTGCGCCGTCGTGTGAAAGATGCTCAGCTAAAAATTAAGCAAATGCAGGTGGGGCGCAGAACGGTAACAGATATCGCGCTATGCTATCTGGATGATGTTGTGCGGCATGAGGTGCTGGAAAGGGCAATCAAACGCATTGAGAATATTGATATTGACGGGATTTTAAGTAGCGGCGCGCTGGAAGAGTTTATAGAAGAGGATTATCAGTCGCCTTTTCCGCAGACGCAAATTACAGAGCGGCCGGACAAGGCGGCTTCGGCCATATTGGAAGGGCGCATAGCTATTATTGTGGATGGCTCGCCTATGGTAATACTAATACCGGTAGTAATTGATTCGTTTTTTCAGTCTGCTGATGATTATAGTCAACGCTGGGAGATAATGTCTTTGGCACGTGTATTGCGCTTTGTGGCGGCATTTTTTGCGCTGGCTTTGCCGGGGCTGTATATTGCCATTTCTACATTTCATCCAAATATGCTGCCGATGATGCTGGTGTTTAAAATGGCGGCAGCGCGGGAATCTATCCCGTTTCCGGCAGTACTTGAAGTGTTGATTATGGAATTTGCCTTCGAACTGCTGCGTGAGGCAGGAATACGGCTGCCGCGGCCGGTGGGCAGCTCCATAGGCATCATTGGCGGCCTGATAGTGGGCGAAGCAGCGGTTTCAGCGGGTATCGTAAGTCCTATTGTGGTCATCATTGTGGCCTTAACGGGCATTGCCAGCTTTGCCATCCCCAGCTACAGCCTGGTTGCGGCATTCAGGTTGTCGAAGTTTTTAATAATTGCACTTTCGGCGGCTATGGGCATGCTGGGCTTTTGGATTGCACTGATACTGCTGCTGATACATCTGGCATCGCTAAAATCCTTTGGCCTGCCGTATCTTTTCCCATTTGCAGCAGGAGATATTAATGGTTTCACAGACTTCAAAGACAGCCTCTTTAGATTGCCGATAATTTTCATGAAAAAAAGGCCGATTTATGCAAATCCGGCGCAGAAAATTCGGTTGAATACGGATAGATTGGGGAATCCAAGGGATAAGGAGTAGATGACCGGCATGACTAACACAGCAGAAGGCAAAAGAGACGGCTTCGCCCTTAACAACAAAATATCCCTGCGCCAGCTGCAAGCCCTGCTGTTTCTGGAAATCTTCGGCTTTGGTGTCACGGCCTTGCCGCGCCGTGTAGCTGAAAGTGCCGGGCAGGATGGCTGGGCTTCTGTGCTGGTAGCTATCGCGCTAATAATACCTATGGTTATGATAATTAGCCATATCACGAAGCTGGCGCGTGGTATGTCGTTTCATGACTTTGCTTGTTCTGTTATCACCAAACCGCTGGGCATTGTCATATCCTTGGTATTTTGCGCGCGTCTAGTGCTAATGGCGGCCTTCAATCTACGTATTTTTGCTGAGATAACTCGTCAAACCATGTTGCCTGCTACGCCATTTGCGGTGATATTTGTTTCTGTGCTTATGCTGGCGGCATATGGTGCGGCAAAAGGCATAGAAACCCGCGCACGCATGGCGGAGATACTAATATTGGTAGGGCTTTTGCCGCTAATTTTCGTATTTGGCATATCCGGACGCGATATTGATATCACAAATCTCGCACCGGTGATGGTAGCACCTTTTGAAAATATAATCTCCGGCAGTTTTTCTGCATTCTTCGCCTTTTCGGGCGTAGAGGTGCTGCTGCTGGTGTCACCATATCTTTCGCGCCCAAAGCATCTTGCAAAATCTGCCACACAAGTGACAATTGCCATTGGTGCATTTATGGTCATCGTAACCGCAGTAACCATTGCACGCTTTGGCCCCGAAGGCATAATCCACCAAATGTGGCCGGTATTGAAGATGATGGATACCGTTAGCCTGCCCGGCTCCATAATAGACCGACAGGGTGCATTGATAATGACTTTTTGGATAATTTCAGCCTATGCAACCATCAATGCCGCACTGTTTTTCTCATCCTTGCTGTTGAAAGATGTGGTGGGGCGCGGCCAACATTCGGGCTATATTCTGGCCCTGGTACCTATAATCGCAATTTTAGCTCATCTGCCGGAAAATTTGGTTACCGTGTACGATTGGCATATGCTAGCAAATTCTACATTTGGACTAGCGACGATGGTGGGCATACCTATATTGCTGTTTATAATTGCAAAGATAAGGGGGATTGGAAATGCGCGGCTTTAGCTTCTCTGCCAAATTCATAATAATTGGCGTATTGCTTTTTGCACTGTTGTCGTTTAACTGGGACAGAACAGAGCTAGAAGCACGCGCATTTGTTGTGGCCGTAGGTATTGACATTTCGGATGAAGATGAAAATCGTTTTGAAGTCTCCATGTCCATAGCGGATGTAGCTGCAATGGAAGGCGGCGGCGGTGATGCTGATGTGGCGGTTTTGCGCGTAGCTGATGGTGAGAGCTTAGCTTGTGCCATGGGCCAGATTAATGCGAAAATATGCGATACGGTGTATTATGGTCACACGAAGGCTGTGGTGCTGGGTGAAAGCATATTGGCGGATGAGGCTCTGCTGCGCGAAGTGGTAGATACGCTGTCACGCAAAAACGAGATAAATATCAAATGCATTGTGATGGCTGCTGGTGAAGATGCCGTAGCAAAAGATATTTTGGCGGCTAAACCTCAAGAAGAGAGTCTGCTTGGCGTGTACCTTTCCGGATTCTACAATAGCAATAATGTTAATGCCGCTGCTAATGTGGTGAAGTTAGATTTGGAAGGGCTGATTGAAGGGTTAAGGAGTACGGAAAGTGCGGTGATTCCGCGGGTTAAGTTGGAAGAGGAAGAAGAAAGCAAGGAAGTTGAGATTTCGGGCGTTGCGGTCTTGCGGGATTTCGCATTAGCTGGGCATATTGATGATGATGATATGTCAGGTTTTTTGTGGTTGATGGAAGATGCTTCGGGTGCGCAAGTGGCGGTGGAATCAGGTGATGGCCATATCACGCTGCTAGTGCAACGAAGTAAGGCAAAGCTTGACTTTGGTGAAAGTGAAAGCGATAGACGTCACCTGTATTGCACAATAGAGTTACGTGTAGAAGGTAGCATAGAAGGTGCGCGCTTTATGGATGATAATCTATATGACACAGAGGTTATGCAGCAATTGCAAAACGATTTCGCAATCAAAATATGCGAAGAGATAGAAGATATCCTGCATATTTTCCAGCAAGATTTGGGTGTGGACGGTTTTGGCTTGAAAGAAATGCTGCGCAAAAAGAACTGGCAGCTATATCAAGCACATATGCTACAGGCTGAGGGCGACTGGCAGACGGTCTTTGAAGGTACAACCTTTGTAGTGGATGTGGATGTGATAATTCGCAATGCCGGCGCGGTGAAATAAGTATAAAATAATTAGCACGTATAGTCATGGCAATTAATGGCAACAATCCCTATATGAAAGGGGATATTGATATGGAAATAATCAAAAGTTGGCTATACGAACACAGAATTATGCTGCTGATGTCCCTTATAATTGGCTTGGCATGGCTGTTTTTGCATGCTACAGCCATTGCGGGTGGTCAAGGCGGCGAGGAACGGCATATCAATCAGGTGCTGCGGCTGCACATATTAGCCCATGATGACACGCCACAAGAGCAGGCCCTAAAACTGGCTGTGCGCGATGGCATATGGGCATATATGGGTGATGTAGGCAGTCGCGCTGCTAGCCTGGATGAAGCCCGGGACATTGTAGCTGAAAATCTTTCATATATTGAGGCCGCCGCCCACAGGATTGTGCAGGCCAATGGTGGTATAGACCACAAAGTTACAGCACAGCTAGTACAAAATCAAACCTTCCCGGCTATGTCCTATGCCGGCATAATCTTTCCGCAGGGCCGCTATGAAGCCCTGCAAATTACCATTGGCGCAGGCGAGGGCAGCAACTGGTGGTGCGTGATGTTTCCTGCTATGTGTTTGATGGAAGTAACGCAGGCCCAGGTGATTGAAACCCCGGAGATAGCACTGGAAGAGGTGATAGTACGTCCGAGGTTTAGATTGGTGGAGACTTGGCAAGGGATGTTTAATTAAGATTTCGCTTGAAAATATACTGTTTTTAGGATATAGTAAAAAGGAGCTTTTGACAGGGAATTTCACCTTCTCAAAAGCTCCTTTTTGCAGGCATTTGAGTATAAGTCCAAAAAATAAGTTTTAAATTTTTGTTAATGAATATCTTTTTGATGCGTATACCATGTTGTAAGGCTTGCAAGATTTACAAAGAAGATACCGAAAGGAGGCATTATGGTTGACGTTCTGGAAAGAAAAAAGACAGCTATCACGGCCGAGATAGATTGCTCCATAGAATCAATTTATCACCAGCACCATAAAAACGTATATAATTATATCGCTTTTCGCATCAACAATCACTATGATGCAGAAGAGCTGGCCAGCGATGTTTTTGTCAAGGCAATTCAAGGATGGAAAAGCTATAATAGCACATTTCCAATGGAAGGCTGGTTGATTGGCATAGCTAAAAATGTAGTTACGGATTATCTGCGAAAAACTATGCGTAGAAAAAATCTTCCATTTGACAGCATTTTGGAATTGGTTTCTGATGATAAACAGCCGGAAGAAGTTGTGGTTATTAACGAAGAAAGTAAGCGGTTGATGTTGGCTATGGCGAAATTAAGAGATAAAGAGCGTCAAATTTTATCCATGAAATTTGCCACCGAACTAAAGCACAGCGATATTGCTGCTATATTGAAGATTAGTGAATCCCACGTGGGCGTAACTGCTCATAGAGCGATGAACAAACTTAAAAAATTTATGGAGGAGGATGCCATATGAGTAATGAAGATTTTTTGGCAAAATGCAAAAGCATAGACCCCTCAAAAGAAATTGATCGCATAAAAAATCTTGAAGAAATAAAAAAGAGACTAAAAAATGAAGAGGAGCAAATTTATATGATAAGAAATAGAAGATTCAAAAAGTCGGCTGTTGCCGCCGCGGTTATTGCAGGGCTACTATCTGTATCCGTTGTGGCATATGCCGCCGTAACTTCGGCATGGCGATACTTTGATACCCGCGTGGTTCAGGGCGAGGAATTTGTAACAGACTTTTTTGTAGGTGAAATTGACATGCCTGATGGAACAACATCTGTCGGCAGTGGCATAAACATTGACCATGAAGCACTGGCAGCCGCTGGCGGTGGAGCTATTATTGTTGAAGTGGATGGCGAAGAGCAAGTGGTTCTTGACGAACTGCATTTAGACAATCTGCAAGATGGATTGGCCTTGCTGCAACTAGATAATGTACTGATTCCTAGCTATCTTCCTGAGGGATTTAGCTTTAACCGATTTACATTTCCTGTGAATCCTAACAATCATCAATATATGCTGGGCATTCTTCCTGCTGCTGAAAATGCTCGCATTTACTTTGGTAATGAAGTAGGAGATATCATCATCATTCAAATAGGGCCTATGCCGAATGTTACATTAGGCATTAGTGACGACCAACAAGGATTTATAATAAACGAAAACACGGCAGTGCTGGGAGGCGTTCCTCTAAGCAATGACCAGATTGCCACAATAGAAAACGTGGCTTTGTTTGAAGGTTATTCTTTTGACGAAACCTTAAATTCATTTGGTACAGTAAGAAACGATGGATTATCACATTTAAATATATTGCATAACAGCGTATTATACGTAATTTCTACAGAAAATCAAAATGTAACGTCATATGATTTAGTTAGAATAGCTGCGTCCATGAAGTAAAAATATCCGAAAGACCACGGCATACAAAAACCGACCATTAATGGTCGGTTTTTGTATGCCTAAAACGATGATATATGCGGCCCTAACACTACTTCTACTTCCAGAGCTTCCACACCTTCACGTATTATACTCATTGTTACCGTATCGCCCACGGATAGGGCAGAAAATATGTCAATTATCTGGTTTTCGGCCGTCATTGGTATGCCGTTGACGGTGGTGATGATGTCATGATGCTCTAGGCCCGCGCGATATGCCGGGCTATTAGCGAACACTCGCGTTATCAGCAGGCCGTGTTCGGGCATTATCAGGTCTTCTTCATTGGTACCCATGATGATATAGGTTTCTGTTAGTTGCTCAATAATTCTTTCGTTTAGCTCGCCAAAGGCAATGCCTATCATCGGGCGCTCGTCGCTGGCGGCCTCGTGGTTGTGCATTATGCGCTCCAATATAGGCATGGCTACATTGGATGGGATGGCATATCCCATGCCTTCTGCCAGCCGCTCGGAAAATTTGGCGGTATTTATGCCTATCACCTGGCCATATAAATTTACAAGCGGCCCGCCGGAATTACCCTGGTTTATGGCTGCATTGGTCTGTATCACCTCGGGTAAATGTCTATCGGCTACAAATATCTCGCGGTCGATGGCGCTTACAATACCGTTTGTAACCGTATTTCCCTCTCCCATTGAGTTTCCGATGGCAACCACGGCCTCGCCCACCTGCATCAGCGAAGAATCGCCAAATTGTGCCAACCGTACGCTGTTTACGCCCTGCTGCATTGCATCGGCACGGTTTACGGCTATCACGGCCAGGTCGGCATCATCATTGCGACCAACAGGCATTGCGGGAATCTTTGGACTGCCCGCTATAGATACATTGACCTGCTCTGCACCTGCAATAACATGGGCATTGGTTGCAATATAATATCTCGTGGAAGTCTCGTACATAATAATGCCGCTACCGGCCAGAGTAGGGCCACCAAAATTGAAAAACTGATTACGCGAACCCGAAGGCATGTTGGCAGAAATTAACACCACGCTAGGTTCTACCAGCTGCACCAGTTCTACATAATTAGGGCGTCCAATATTGCTGCCGGGCGTTTGCGATGTCACGATTGGTGCCGACACATTATCGAAGCTGAAATTTGCGCGCTCCGCGCTATCATCCATTAATATGGGTAGAAAATAGCTGTCAAAAAAACGCACGCCCAGGCCAAAGCCCAACCCAAGAAACGGCGCGCCAACCATAGCAATTATCAGCACCGTGGCAATAAAACGATAGAAACGGCTGTTTTCTTTGCGACGCTTTTCGACCTCTTCCTTGCTCTCTTCGTACAAATTTGCATCACGGTAATATTGCGCCTGTGGCGGTTGGTATGGAATCGTACTCTGACCCACCATCGGTGGTGTGGGGCCGGATTTGCGATAGCTTACCGGCTGCACCGGCACCGGTGGGGTCACGGGCTCGGATTCCTCATAGTGTATCTCAATTAGCTCCGGGGTGGACTGCTCTTTAAAAATATCATCAGCAGCTTCGTCCACAATACTATCTATATTTTCATCCGTTGCATTTTCATCCGGCTTATTTCCAAATTCATCCATATGTGTAACCTCCCTTTAAAAACTGGTATTGCTTGCATGATACGATGTCATCACGCCGCGAAGCTCTGCCTCGCCACCGCCATCGCGCACTACGGTCATCTCTATTTGGCCGCCAATGGGCGTTTGCGTAATTAGCTCGCGCAATTGGTCGCTATTTGCTACACGCACACCGTTATATTGTGTTACAATATCACCGGGCAGCAGTCCAAGATGCTCTGCAGCATACCCTCGTACAGTCTGATTGATAAATACGCCCGTCGCCGCCAAATTATGCAAGTCCCGCAATTCCTGCGTTACGGTAGTAAAGGTTACGCCCAAAATGGGGCGTACCACATTACCATTTTCTAAAATTTGATTCAAAATTACCGCAGCCTCGTTAGATGGAATGGCATATCCCATGCCCTCAGAATGTGCCGAGAAAAACCTAGCGGTGTTGATACCAATAACCTCGCCGCGCGTGTTAACCAGCGGCCCGCCGCTGTTTCCGGGGTTAATGGCGGCGTCTGTTTGCATTACATTAAGCACAATGCCCACATCCAGTGTAATTGTGTTGTCCAACGCGGAAACAATACCCAGTGTGGCAGATTTGCCCTCGCCGTATGCATTGCCCACGGCTAACACAAAATTGCCTATTTGCATAGCATCAGAATCGCCAAAGGTTGCCACGGTGTAGTTATTGATGCCTGCATTGCGTAGATTTTCGCGAAGTACAGATATCACAGCCAAATCAGAGCGTTCATCGCCACCTACAAAATTGGCAGGCACCATGCGAACATCATCCAAAGATATTGTCACCGAATGTGCGCCTTGCACAACATGGTAATTTGTGGAAATATATACACGCTCCGCGGTTTCATGAAAAATTACGCCGCTGCCCGCGCTGTGCCTGTCCTGCGTTCTGCCAAGCGACATTTGCTGCTGTATCACATTGATGCTAACCACGGCATCGTCAATGGCGGCAAACATATCGGCTGCATTGTTGTATCCGGATGAGCTCATGGATATAGTCTCAATTGCTTGCGAGTTCTGCCTTTCCATTTCAGCTGCCAGCAGGCTCATCATCTGTTCCATTTCCTGCCGCGATACAAAATCTTCATTGGGCGTTGACATTTGCCAACCCAGCGTAAAACTTGATACCATTATAGCACAGAGTGCGGCAAAAACGCAAACCTTTCTGCGTTTGGCCGTCTTGGCCCTTCGCTCCTTGGCTAATCTGGCCATCTCCACACTGTCAATCAAAGCGTATTTGTTGTCATATTCGTTCATAATCTCTCAGCTCCTCTCATTATTGCCATTCTAAATGAGAAAAGTTAACAAATTATGGCCGTTTTGTAACTTAATTATGAATCATTGTAAAAATTATTATCTGGGGGCGTGCAAATACACGTGGCAGGCCATCAAAGTCCACGGTGGTACCATTGCTGATAAATACAGGCACGTCATCACGTGACTGGCTTGGCCCAGATACAAAACGCTGGCCATATGCCGTGATGTTATCACGCATGGTGAAATACGGTGCCCATATGCCAAAAAATGTAATCTGGCCGCCGTGGGTGTGGCCGCTCACAATTAAATCAACGCCGATGGTGTCCTGTTGCATTGAAACATCCGGATTATGCGAAACCAGCAATACAAAGTCACCTATATTTGCGTCGGCGATGGCTGTATTAATGCATGGGTTTCGGCTCCAATGGTCTTGTACGCCCGCAAGATAAAAGCCGGGGCGAATGTGCAAGCCAGCATTGTCCAGCGGTGTCATGCCATAATATTCCATAGCTGCGAACAGGCGCGATGCGTTATCATGGTTGCCGTCTACGCCAAATATGCCGTCCATGGTATACACCTGCGCCAAAAATCCCAGGGTCTCGCGGTAATATTCTTGAAAATTGGATGCAAATGTAGAAAAATCGCCGCCAAGCAGCAGCAAGTTCAGCTGTCGTGCATTTAGCTCGTCAACGATGCTTTGTAATGTCTCTTCGGGCAAGGAATGGGTGTCGGTTACAAATCCAATGCGGTAGCCATCCAGCGCGGCAGGCCATCGCTCCGACCGGAATGTTACTTCGCGATATTCAATTATCCTGTCCAGCGTTAACATATGTGCAATATGTATCAGCCCAATAACCAGGCCCAGCACAAAGCCGATTTTTGTAATTCGTTTGAATACCCTCATGACCAATCCTCAATTTCAACCAGCTCTGCATCCACATTCTCTTCCATATGGCGTATAATTTCATCCAGCGACTGCTGGGCGTGGGTATATTCGCCGGAAACCACGGAAATTCCGATGGTCAGCACCTGATGCGCATCCTGCGTGCCAACTTCCGAAATGGACGCATTAAAACGATGCCGCGCCCGGTCTATTAGGCTGCGGCAAACTTGCCGCTTGTCCTTTAGGCTGGCGGCGTGGGGTATGTGGAAGGTTAGTTTTGCTGAGGTTACGTGCATGGTTGTCCTTTCTTGGGTGGGGGGTGGTTCCTCTTGAGGCTTCACCGCGATAGGGGATTCCGGTGTTCGCCAGAATGATACTTTCTGGGTATGTATTCTGGGCGAAGAACCGAAATCCCCTGTGAGTAGCCAATACCCACCTGCATAGTCATTGCGAGGGCATGTGCAATTGCATAGACGGGGAGTTCGGGCCCGATGGCTACAGCGTGATGTAGCAACGTTGCCCTCGCAATAGACATGTTCCGAAACTCTCACGTAAACCTCATTGAACCGCTGATGCTTACTCTCACATTATGAAGTTTCGGAACACGTTTAATGACCTTGCATGAGACCCTGTATCCTTTGCAAATGCTTCAGCGCGGCTTCCAATGCATCCGCGGAGCTTGTTACAATATTCGGCCGTAACATATTTGGGTCAGCATCCCCATCCGGCCGCAAAAACCGCACAGAGGAAAGCATAAAGCCAATTTTGGAGCGAGGAAGAGTGATAAAAGCACCCATATCACCAAAACTGCTTACGGCATTGCGACTGGGGCTGCCCACGATATTGCCCAGCTTGCCATCCTGCACCCACACGCCCATCATGGTGGCGGAGCTATAGGTGAGCGCATCTGTAAGCACAGAAATATATACATTATTGGGATTTTTGGTGTCGATGCTCGGTGCTGTTAGTTGCCCCATGGGATATTTTAACATCATGAATCGTCTAGTAACAAAATATATCAACCCAAATTTAATATAACCCATCTTCCAAAATCCCTTGCCCAGAAGCTTACTATACCGCTGAAGCCTGCCGTATCTCGAACCGCCCGTAATACCCATTGCCGCAAGCAGTTCGCTGCCTGCATCCGAATTTCCGCCGCTATTTCCACGCAAGTCCACAATAAACTTGCGCGTGCCGCCTGATACGGCCTTTTTGATTTCATTCGCAACCCGCGTAATATGCGGCCCTACGGTGAACGACCGCAAATCAATATAAAACATATCGCCCATCATTTCATGGCGTATGATGTAGTCGTGTTTCTTGTAAGTGTTGACTTTCTGTAGGTCATCTATGCTTAATTCGGCCATCAACATGCCTGTATCCAGTGTAAGCTCAACTCTTTTGTTTACTACTTCACCACCTGCCATTTCGATAAGCGTACCATAGCGGGCATACATCTCATAATTCCGCTGCCTGTCCACATCGTTTTCGGGATAAAAATATTTATCAATCAATGCGAACACATCAGCGACAGCTGCGCCGCCAATATATTTGACCTCGGGGCCGTCATCCAAAATCAGTTGTCCGGCCAGGCTAACCTTCCATCCCACATCCAAAAAGTCGCTAAAACGCACGCCCCAAAGCTTGCCATCATAGTGCCTCTCTGTAAACCATGTGCTCATATGCCCATCTTTTAGCACCGCAACATATTTATGAGCCGCAAAAACAAAGTCCTGCCGGGATATTTCGCCTTGGGCATACTCTAAAAACTCATCCCGTACAGCCGAATAGTTCTCAGGCAGCATCCCGTCTACAATGAAAATAGGATGCGCCACTTCAATGCACTTTATCATATACGCAGCATCCCGCGCAAAATCACCCTTCATCATTGCTATCCATCACTTTCTTCACAATATTATAAGAAAACCCACGGCGCATCAAATAAGCCATCAGTTTCTGGCGGTCATCCCCATCTTTTTTTGCCACACGCTTGGACATGGCCCGCCTAGCGGCCTCGACCTCATCGGTGTTTTCGCCGTCATTCTGCTCTAAAAGAGCATTGTATGCCACCAAAATATCCTCTTTGCTCACGCCCTTCTGCATTAGCCCCACCACGATGCGCCGCCTGCCGTAGTTTTTATACCGCGTTTTGCTGGTTATGTAGTTTTGTGCAAAGGTCACATCATCCAGATACCTTTTTTCGGTCAGCAATTGCACCACGGCCACAATGGATTCAGGCGAAAATTCTTTCTCCTTCATCTTGTCACGCAGTCGTTTTTGTGTGCATGGCGTGTAACCTATGTAGCGCACGGCATAATTCAAGGCACGCTCGTAGTCAACAGGTGCAGACACTATTCATCGCCCTCGTCTGTGGTATCATCATTACCAATACCCATCTCTTGCAGTATATTTTCAATTTCGGCATCATCTAGGTCAATTTTGGCTACAATTTCATCGTCCTTTGACTTCTTTGCGGTCTTTTTCGCCGGTTTTTTCGTTTCTTCTTTTACCTCTTCGGTTGCAGGCGCAGCACCTTCCAGTCCTTTTAGTCCAAAATGCTCGCGCACGACGGTTTCAATCTCTACCATCAGCTCCGGACGTGATGACAGCGTATCTTTGGCCTTTTCGCGGCCTTGACCCAGTCGCTCTTCGCCATATGAGAACCAGGAGCCGGATTTGTTAACAATATCAATTGATGTAGCTAAATCCAATATGTCACCGACTTTAGAAATGCCCTCGCCAAATACAATATCAAATTCGCAAGTTTTGAACGGCGGCGCAACCTTGTTTTTAACCACCTTCACCTTTGTGCGGTTGCCAAGCTGTTTGTCACCCACCTTTATAGCCTCGCCTTTACGAATATCCAAACGCACAGAGCTGTAGAATTTCAGCGCGCGGCCGCCCGTGGTGGTTTCGGGATTGCCAAACATCACGCCAATTTTTTCGCGCAGCTGGTTTGTAAATACGATAAGGCAGTTATTTTTGTTGGCGATGGCCGTAAGCTTGCGCAGGGCTTGAGACATCAATCTGGCGTGAAGACCCATATGGCTATCGCCCATATCGCCCTCAATTTCTGCGCGCGGCACCAGGGCCGCCACAGAATCCACCACAATCACGTCGATGGCGCCAGAGCGAACCATTTCTTCGGCAATATCCAGGGCCTGCTCGCCATCATCCGGCTGGGCCACATATAGTTCATCAATATTTACACCCAGGTTGCGGGCATACACCGGGTCAAGCGCGTGCTCGGCATCAATAAAGGCTACAATGCCGCCTTTCCTCTGTGCTTCGGCTATTAAATGCAATGTAATTGTGGTTTTGCCGGAAGATTCCGGCCCATAAATCTCAATAATACGCCCACGAGGAAAACCGCCCAGCCCCAACGCAATATCAAGAGACAAACTGCCGGATGGGATTGTATCAATTCCCATATTTTTCACGGCATCACCCATTTTCATTACGCTGCCCTTGCCAAAATCCTTCTCTATCTTTGCCAAGGCTGTATCCAAGGCCTTTTGTCTGTCTTCGTTCATTTTTATCCCTCCAGAAATTTGTTTGCGACTTTTATATATTTGCAGAAATCGACCGCGCCAAGGTCTGTAGCGTCGATTCTCACAATTTCTCCACCGATGTTAAAATCTACTAAATGCAAGTTGGCATCCAAGTAGTTCTGATATGTAAATTCGCCCCACATTTGGTTGGCCACACCACGCGAAGGCAAAACATCCCGTGCGGCAAATCTCTTGTACAACGCAGGCAAGTCGCCTGTGAAAATGTATGTGAGCGATTGATATCCGTAGCGGTCAATAAGCTCGCGCAGGGTCTCGCCCTCTTTCAGGCCGCCATGGTTTTCACGCATTACAAAATTTGCTTCTATAATTATCGGCTGACCTGCTTCCATAAACCGTTCCACGGCAAATGCCATGGAATCAAAGGCGATGGCACTAAGTCGCTTACTATCAGCACGATTTTGTACACCAAAACTGCGGTCAAGAGCAATTTTTACCATATCTTTTGCAAAATATGGCACGCTAAATTCCTTTGACAGCCGCGCCGCAAATGTGGTTTTGCCCGTGGCGCAGTAGCCACCTATTACGATGATTTTTTTGTTCATAAATATCACATCCTCGTATGCTCAGGGGATTCAGGGTTAAGTCCGGAATGACATAGATAAGAACTGTCATTGTATCCCTGTCACTCCTTAAAGCGCCATTCCTCAGTATCAAGAACTTCTACAGTATATCTATCCGAATTGTAGTCATCTACATAAACCTTTGCATTAAGGCCATCTGCAAACCCGCTTTTATGCCGAAACATCGGGCTTTTGATGGTTAAGTCCTTGCCGAACTTATCCCTATATGTACAAATAACGCAAACCCAATCGTCAACGCTTAAAGGCCCACCAAAAAGCGAGGACAGCATATCTAGCATCCAAAAAACAGTATCGCTATAGGTCTCTAGCCGCAAAATGCAGGCTTCATAAGATGTGCCATCACGCAAAAGGCGTCTATGGTGGCGGCGTTGTACTGCACTTTTTATGTAGAAGGGCAGTGCAACGGCTGCAGGAATAACCAGAAGTATCCACATCATTATGGGACCAAAATAGGCGAGGATTGCACCGCCAATGCATCCAATCCAAAATATAAGACCACCGACTTTGTGGCCCGGAAATTTAATTAGAGATTTCATGCCTGCATCAACTTCCGCAGCATATCTAACCCATGCGCCACAGCCCTATCACGTATACGCTTGCGGTCTCCAAACAGCCGCAATTCTTTCACATTACAGCAGCCATCATAATATATCCCTACATAGCACAACCCCACAGGCTTAACATCTGTGCCGCCATCCGGCCCAGCAATACCTGTAAAACTAATTGCAACATCTGTGCCCGCAGATTTTGCGGAACCTTCTGCCATTTCTTTTGCAACCTGTTCGCTAACTGCCCCATACTTCTCCAGAGACTGTGCGCCTACACCCAGCCGTGCCATCTTGGATTCGTTAGAATAGCACACCACCGATTCTTGAATAACCTTGCTGGCTCCCGGCACATCAATTACAGCTGCCGCAAACGCCCCGCCCGTAATGGATTCGGCGCAGGCTAGCGTAAGCCCACGTTCGGCCATTTGACGCACCACCAAATCTGCAAGCGAATCGTCATCTTCGCCATATATATACTCACCAAGCCGCTCATACAGCATATTTGCCACAGGCATCATCAATTCCCGCGCAGCGGCCTCATCAGCGGCTTTGGCAGATATACGCAAAATTACTTCGCCTGCACGGCTGGTTGCATACGGCGCGATTGTGGGATTTGTTTGGTTGGCCAAAATATCTACGACCTTCTCTTCCATGGCAGATTCGCCAATACCCACCAGCCGCAATGTGCGCGAAACCAGCACGCCATCAGAAAAAGCCGCTAAATATGGGCGCACATGGTTATTAAACATGGCATGCATCTCACGCGGCGGGCCGGGCAGCAATATACATATTTTTCCATCAACATCAATTATGCAACCAGGCGCGGTGCCATGGGGATTGTTTAAAATCTTTGCACCAATGGGAAACATGGCCTGTCTTTTATTATTTTCGGTCATAACATGCCCGATGCGGGTAAAAAATCCGGATATTGTAGCCAAGGATTCTTCATGCAATTCCATTTCCAACCCAAAATACGCCGCCGCCGCTTCTTTTGTGATATCATCTGCCGTAGGTCCCAATCCGCCGGTTACAATAACGGCGTCGCTTCGTGAAAAGGCTTCAGCATAGGCGTTTTGCAGTCGCTGCATATTATCGCCCACCACCTCGTGGCGGTATACATTAATGCCTGTGATGGCCAGCTCTTTGGCCAGCCAGGCCGCATTGGTATTCACAATATCGCCAAGCAAGAGCTCGGTGCCAACGGCAAGAATTTCCATTTTCATGCTTGAAGCACTCCTCTGTTGTTCCAAATATAATCAATAGCTGAAACCACCGCCAGCACAACCGCCGCATATATTAATACACGCCCTGTGTAATAGATGAATGGATGCGGCAAGTTTGACATGACAGTGGGTATCATAACCATTTGTACTACGGTTTTAACCTTGCCCAAAACCCCGGCAGATATTACGATATTTCTGTTGGCAGCAATCATGCGTACACCCGATATTACAAACTCGCGTGATTCTGTAAGTATAAGTATCAGCGGACTAATTTCGCCTAGCACCACCAAGTATACCATAGCCGACATTACCAGTATTTTGTCTGCAAGCGGGTCCATAAACCTGCCAAAATCGGTGAAAAGGTTGCGCTTGCGGGCGATGTATCCATCAAAAAAATCAGTTATCGCCGCTAGGATAAAAATGCCCATGGCAATAAGCCGCGCCGTTGGCAGCGATAGGGCAATGCTATCTATCAACCCTGCTTGCAATACCGCCAGCATAAAGGGTATCATGCATACCCGCGCTATTGTTAGTTTGTTCGGTAGATTCATTGTAACACTCCAATCAGGTCATATTCCGTGGATTCGTCTATACATACATCTACAATTTCGCCTTTTTCCAGCGGTATCATGCTTTCTACATATACTAGCCCGTCAATTTCCGGTGCATCGGCGGCGCTGCGGCCGAAATATATGCCGTCCTGTTCGCCCTCTATTATTACTTCCAGCCATTTGCCGTGCTTGTACTTCAGCTTTTCTTTCGATATTTCCATCTGCATTTTCATCAGGCGGTCGGCCCTTGCTTGTTTGGTTTTTTCTTCCAAATGTCCATCTAACTTGTCCGCAGGCGTGCCTTCTTCGCGGGAATACGCAAACACGCCCAGTCGGTCAAACCGCATCTCTTTCACGAAATTGCACAGGTCTATGAAATCTGTTTTGTCTTCACCAGGAAAGCCTGCAATTAGTGTGGTGCGCAGCGTAATATCCGGTATAGTTTTGCGCAATTTGGCGATGGTCGCCCGCAAATCCGCCTGTGTGCTGTTTCGTCCCATTAGCTTCAATATCTTGTCAGAAGCGTGCTGCATTGGCATATCGATATATGGCAGCACCTTGGGGTTTTGTTCCATTTCTGCCACGAATTCATCGTAAATATGTTCGGGGTAGCAATACAACAGTCGTAGCCAGCGTATACCGTCAATTGCGGACAACTCGCGCAGTAACTCATGCAACACCTGGCGGCCATAAATATCTGCACCGTACAGCGTGGTATCCTGCGCCACAAGCACAAGCTCTTTTACGCCCCTTTGGGCCAATATTTTGGCCTCATCTACAAGAGATTGCATGGTGCGGCTACGATACGGCCCGCGTATGGCGGGAATGGTGCAGTATGTACAATGCTTGTCGCAGCCCTCGGCAATTTTCAGGTAGGCATAATGCCCCGGCGTGGACAATATGCGGGACATATGCAGATTTTCATCGGGGCGGTGCGCGTCTGTAATATCATAATCCACAAAGCGTGAAAAATCATTGCCAAATGCTGCCAGCATCACCTCTGCAATGCGGTGATATTCCTGCACGCCCAATATGGCATCAACCTCGGGCAAGCCATCAAACAGCTCCTGTTTATATCTGTGTGCGGCACAGCCTGTCACAATAACGGCGCGGCAACGACCAATACGCTTTTGCTCCAATGCCCGCGCTATCTCTTCTCGCGCTTCTGTCACGGCATCTTGCAAAAAGCCACAGGTATTTACGATAATGGCTGCCGCATCACTCAAATCTGGCGTAAATACGCAAGCTTTACCTGCCAACAGACCCAGCATAACCTCGGCATCTACACGGTTTTTATCGCAGCCCAGTGATATTAGCGCGACTTTAACGCCGCTAAGTTTTGACATGTCATTTCTCCTATCATTCTAATTTAATACCAAATTTCCCAAGGAACAGAAATATTCCAAGCACTGCCGTGAATCCATTTGCGGCTATCATATTACTAAACCGTTGGAAAATGCCAAAATATTCGGGCGGCGCAAGTGCAAGTCCTATTGGGCCTACAAACATCAAGGCTAATGCTATTGTTGCATAAGCAGCAAGGGAAACGAATTTCTTTTTGCGGTATCCGCCAATCATTATTGTGATTAACGATGCAATAGAAAGCAGAACAACAATTGCTGTTACAATGAGATGCATGGTATCTTGAAAGCCGCCGCCATCCATACCGCTTTCTGAAAGAGGAAACCACCCAAAGCCTGCAGTGGACACCCAGCACATAGCCGCCCACGTATAAATTCCAAGGCGTAAGGCTCTGTTTAACTTGCCTTGAATTGCGATGCAAACTACCATAATGCAAATTAATCCTGCGGGGGCGTATAAGGTTGCCAATTGATGCCATAGCGCAAGAGAGGGTGCGCTTGCTGTGCTTAAATCACTAACGGCTTGGCTCATCCAGTCATAGCCGGGATAAGCAAGCGGGGCAAATATAACGGCTGCCGCGTAGGATAGGAAGCTCACTATTCCCAGCAAACCCAGCCAATTAACCAGAGTTTTGCTCTTAGATTCCATAATTCACCTCTCAAAAATAATCTACAATGTTTTTGCACCATCTTCAGGACAGTGCAAGCCGCGCAAATACGTCTCCGTCCGATATAAGCTCAGTCTCTATAAAGCCAAGTGAAGCGTACAGTTTTCGGGCAGTTTCGTTTGATTGCTCATACGATATAACGCTATTCCGTCTAAAAGTCGCCCTCAGACTGCGCCAAAACACCCTTGAAGCGTTGGTTGTTTCGGCTTGCTTCAGCCGATTTTAAATCGGAACAGCTATAGCAATTGAGTCAGCTTTTCCTTGCGGGAAAGAACGCAGAAATTCAATAATCTTTAATGCAGATTGCTTTCCAAGCCCCTTGCCTTGATATTTTTCATCAATCATGAATCGGAAAAAGTAGTAGCTGGCTTTATCGCCAAACTTTTTGTGAAAAAAGTTATTTTTCTCTAATTCTTCAAAATACTCTATCATTGCAAATCCCACAGCTTCATCGCTTCTGTACACAGCCAGGGTTATATATGGGTGCTTTTTATTGCTGACTATGTTCGCATAAGCTTCTGCCAAGCTGTATATATTGGGTGATAAATAGTTTTCTTGATGGCTTGCTAGCTTCAAATCTATTACATCTTCAAAATTATCTTCGGTTATCTTGCGCAATTCAATCATTATGCATTTTCCTTTCGCCTTTCAAGATACTCCCGATGCTCCAGAGCAGACATAAGTACCTTGCGCGGCTTCGCGCCATCTTCAGGACCCACCAAGCCGCGTGCCACCAGTTCTTCCATCATCCTGGCTGCGCGGTTATAACCTATGCGGAAGCGACGTTGCAGCATAGATGTACTGGCCTTTTCGCGCTCTACGATGAAGGCTATGGCCTCTTCTATCAGCGGGTCGGCATCACTTGAAGCTTCGGCTCCTTCGGGTACTGCCGTAATTTTTTCTATCATTGCCTCGTCATATGCGGCAGGGCCGTCCTGCTTTATGAAATTTACGATATTTTCGACCTCTTTGTCAGATATAAAACTGCCCTGTATGCGCTGCGGTTTTGATAGACCCACAGGCGAAAACAGCATATCACCTTTACCCAGCAGCTTTTCCGCACCGGTCATATCTAAGATTGTACGGCTATCTGTGCCGCTGGAAACCGCAAAAGCCAGGCGGCTAGGTACATTGGCCTTGATAAGGCCGGTGATAACATCCACCGATGGCCGCTGTGTAGCAATTATCAGGTGGATGCCTGCCGCACGAGCCTTTTGCGCCAGGCGGCATATAGATTCTTCTACCTCTTTGCCGCAAGTCATCATTAAATCTGCCAGTTCGTCAATAATAATCACAATCTGGGGCATTGGTGGCTCGCCTTCCGCCGTCAAATATGCATTAAAGCCGGCCAAATCGCGCACCTTGGCCGTTGCGAACTTCTCGTAACGTTCGTCCATTTCGCGCACGCCCCATGCCAGTGCGCCGCTGGCCTTTTTCGGGTCTGTGACCACCGGTATCAACAAATGCGGTATGCCGTTGTATATAGAAAGCTCTACCACTTTGGGGTCTATCATCACCAACTTTACCTCGGCGGGGCTGGCTTTGTATATGATGCTGGTTATAAGCGTGTTTATGCAAACGGATTTGCCTGAACCGGTGCTGCCCGCAATTAACAAATGCGGCATCTTGGCAATATCGGATATAACGATATTGCCCGCAATATCCTTGCCCATGGCAAAAGATAGCTTGCTATCGGACTTCCAGAAGGCATCATCGTCAATGACTTCGCGCAAATATACGGCTTGGGTATCTTTGTTTGGAATTTCTATGCCCACAACGGCCTTACCGGGTATTGGTGCCTCTATGCGTATGCCTGAAGCAGCCAAGTTCAAAGCTAAATCGTCCGCCAAGCCGGATATTTTGCTAACCTTTACACCTGCGCCTGGAGAGAGTTCATATCGCGTTACTGTTGGACCTTTGGATACTTCAACCACGCGGGCTGATACGCCAAAAGATTGCAAGGTCTCTTCCAGCTTCTTAGAATTTTCCATAATTTGGGCGCGAGAGCCTAGTGACGGTTGATATGTATTTTCTTTGAGCAGCTCCACTGGCGGGAATATGTATTCGTAGGGCTGTGGGGTGCTGTCTATGTTGATTGATAGGTCGTTGTCGTTGGTGGGTTGAGGGGCTTCATGATGCGGGCGGCTGGGAGCCGCCCCTACGGCGGTTTCCGGAGCTGTATTGGCAGGGATGTGATCTTTATCATCATCTAGTACCACCGCTTTGTGCTCGTATCCTTCCACAAAGCCGCGTACATTTATTGTGTAGTCAGGCTGCTCGTTTGGTAGGTTTGAGTATACAGGCTCTTCGTATTTGGCCTCTTCGTATCTAATCTCTTCTTCCTGTGTAAGCGGTGTTAGCAATATATTGGTGCTGGATTTTGGCCTGCTTACCACATCCTGCTCCGGCATTCGGCTTCTAATAGCATCTTTCGCAATTACAATTGTGTCATGCTTATTATCGCGGCCCTCGGCATAGCCATCCTCATTGAGCATCACATTGAGCCCTCTTTTTGTCGCTCGCGGCACCGTTGGATATTCATATTCGGGTTCTTCGTATCTTTCGTATGCTTCAAATTCTTCAAAATCTTCTTCTAAGTCTTCCTCACTTGTTTTATCATCACTTTGCTGTCGCAAGGACGCCCTTTTTTCTTTAACACTCTCCGCGGCATCTTGCGCCGAAAAAATTCCGTTTCGTATAATAGCAAAAAGAGAGCGCCCTGTTATCTGCATAACAAGTATTGCTGTGGCGGTTATAAATAGGATGTATGTACCAACCTCTGAAATGGCAGTGATAAAAATACGGCTTAACAATGCGCCAAAAAGACCACCATTGGATGCACCACCATTTAAAAACACATAGCCAATGTATGCCCACATGCCCATGTCTTCGGGCCTAGATGGGCCTATCATATGTGCAATGGCTATTACCAGCAGATATACCAGGCTGCCTAAGATTAGCTTACTTTTTGGAAGCTTGTCCGCCTTGCCGATAAGCAATATGCCGCCATATAGCAGGGTAGCAACAGGCAGTACAAATGCGCCGATGCCAAATAGTCCAAGCAGCAGAGAATTGACGGCGCGGCCAATAAGTCCGGCGTCTTCCACAAACAGGCTTATTAGCACCAAAATTGCCGCAGCAATGATGATAATGGCTACAATTTCGTGTCTTATAACATTTTGCGGTCGCTTTGTTTCTATTTTTCTGGAATTGGCCCTATCCTTATTCGCCATAATCTATATCACTCCTAGAAAATATTTTCCCATCTTGATTATCATAATATAAAATGATATAATATTCAAGATGTATTTGCTGTGAGGTGCAAAATGCATAAGTTTTATAGTAATTACAAGACCTTTATAGATAAATTGCTGCTGCTAGTTTTCATTGCGGCCTTTTTGGCGTTAGCCATTTTTGTGGCAGGGTATATTGTGCCATTTGTGGTGGCATATATCATTAGCTTGATACTGGCGCCGCTTGTGGGCATAATCCATGCCAAATGGGGCATAAACCGTGGGCTTACCACTGCCGTTTTGATACTGGCATTGCTAACGGCCCTGTTCTTTTTGGGCAGATTTCTTATAGGGCTACTTGTCTATGAAATGGCGGCTTTTGCCGAGGACATTGATGTGTATATTTATAACGCCCAGGTACTTTTTGAGAATATATTATCGAATATAGAGGGTTTTTTAGGCGCGGGACTGCAAATAGATTTTGATGTGATACTCGGCCAATTACCCGCGCTTATAACAGGCATCATTCAAAACATGCTGGAAGGCGGCGGCGGTTTTCTCACTGCTATACCTGCCACCATTTTGCGTGTTATAATAGCCATCGTAGCCGCATTTTTCTTTATTAAGGACAAACAGATGATATCCGAAAACATAGCATCGCTATTTCCGGAGCGCCTGGTGGCGCGCTATCTCATTGTGCGCCAGGGCATATTAAAATCATTGGTGGGCTATGCCAAGGGTCAACTAATGGTTATGGGTCTTGTGTCCAGTGTGTGCATTGTGGGCCTTTTAATTATTGGCTCGCCCTATGCCTTTCTCATAGGCATAGGCATAGGTATCTTTGACCTTATTCCTATATTTGGTGCGGGCGGCATACTTATCACCTGGGCGGTCTATCACTTTATTGCGGGCAATTTTTCCTTTGGCATCGGCCTTATGGTGATTTATGGCGTGGTTTTTCTCACACGGCAAATGCTCGAATCTCGCATAGTAGGCGAGCAAATAGGTATACACCCCATCCTGCTTCTAATGAGCATATATGTAGGTATTTTTACCATCGGCCCGATTGGCATACTGGCGGGACCCTTGATTGCACTGACAATTAAAACCACGATGGAAGCAGATTTTACAGAATCTGCGGTTGTGGCTGCAGAAAAGAGCATGCCAATGTATGCCAAGACGTATAAACGAACGAAGAAGAGGTGAGTTAATACAATCTGGAAAAACCAGAAAGAGCATTCACCTTTGATGAAATAGATTGGAACTAACATTGACATAATAAATGAGGTTGACTATAAATGCGATTTGTGAGAATGAAAGACTGCAAACCCGGCATGACCGTGGCACGGCCCATATACGGCGAATACGGCGTGCTGCTGCTTAGCGAAGGACATATGCTTAGCGGCCGCCACATATATGCGCTGGAGCAGCATGGCTACCCTGGCCTGTATATTATTGACGAACACTCCGAAGGCCTGGAGCTGGAAGAGGTTGTGGTTAGCGACCTTATGCGTCAAAATGCTATCAATGTGGTAAAAGAGATGTTTGACAAGGGCGCAAATGTGCTGTATGTAAAAAACCAAGAAATGTACAAAAATGTTAGCGATGTGGTCTATGATATTGTGGACCATATTTTTGAAACTAACCCTGCTGTGCTTAATGTGCCTTTGATGAAGTCCTTCGATGAATATACATATCAGCACAGCGTAGATGTTGGCATATTGGCTATAATGCTGGGCAAAAAAATGAAAATGACGCGCACAGATGTACTTAATCTTGGCAAGGCCGCCTTTTTTCACGATATAGGCAAAATGTTTATACCCAAGGCCATCCTCAACAAAAAAGGTAAACTAACGCAAGAGGAGTTTAATGTGATGAAAAAGCATCCCGAACTGGGTTTTGACTTCACAAAAGAAATTTTGCACCAACCATCCGTAATAAATCGTGCTGTACTGCACCATCACGAGCGCTTTGACGGCGCAGGCTATCCAAACAAAATTAAAGGCAAGGCCATACCGCTGTTTTCACAAATAATCTCAGTATCTGATGTTTTTGATGCCATGGGCTCTTCGCGCGTGTACAAAAAAGCCCAGCTAACCACCGAAGGCTACGAATATATCATGGCGAGCGCCGGCCGCCAGTTTGACCCCGATGTGGTAGAGCTCTTCACCAAAACCATTGCCCCATTCCCGGCAGGCCTCACTGTTAAGCTTTCCAATGGCCTGCACGCCGTAGTAGTGCGTAACAACCCTAGTTTTATGATGCGTCCGCTGGTGCGGGCCTATGACCCAGACGACCCGGGATATTACGAATATATAAATCTTGCTGATGATATGAATGCGTTGGATGTTACAATTGTTGCTGTGGCGTGATATAGCAACTCCGTTTCAAATCAAATAGGAGCGCTCTGATGCTTCGAGATAAGCTCACAAAAAACATATTTTGCCAATTTCTTGTTGGAGTGTTCGTGAGAATCGACTCCAGCAGAATTGTTTTTCAGCCGGTGTTGCTACATATGTGACTGACAGGACAGAAAATGTCTAAGATTTCGTAATTTTTAGACATTTTCTGTCCTATACATTTGTTGTAAATTAGTGTATGATCAGTAGGGAGTACCTCTGAATTATTATAAGAGGTGCGTTTTATGAAAAAACGTATTGTAGCAGCAGTGCTTACCTTGACCTTTACAGTTCTTGCAGCCGTTCCGGCTGTGGCATTTCCGGGAGCGGGGCCGCCAAATACATGCATATTCCCTGGTGGGGGCGGTTGTTGGCAATGTTCCGTGGAAGCCTTACCATTTAGCTACCCTGGATTAGGCATAAGCGTTGATGCCTGCAATGGAGCGATGTTAACCAAATAAAGTGAAGTTTAAACAGCATGCAAGGGAGATTCAATTGAATCTCCCTTAATTTAAGTTAATTTGGAGGTGCATCATGAAATCAAGAATGATGTGGATATCCCACAGCAAAAAAACTAAATTGATACTAATTTTGATAGCCATAGCCATTACTGTAGTTGCGGCAATCATGCTGTTTTTGCCTGCGAGAGAAGCATCGGTCCTAGCCGATGATATGTCTTGTTGTCCTACAGAGCTTGAAGAGTCCACGGAACCTATAGAGCCTATAGAGACCATAAACTTATTGACAAAGGACGACCTTATTGAAGATATAGAATATCTGCTGACAACTCTGGAGCAGAACTTTCCTTATTTCAATTCTATCTATCGAAGATGGGGAACAGATTTGCTAGCCCTGGGCCATGAGCTTAAAAATCAAATTACCTATGATGCTGAAGATATTGATTTTGAAAGTTTTGACACAATGCTGCACAACTTCCTCGCTCAGGCCGGAAATATAGGTCATCTGGCAAGGGTTGATAGCTCCTTTGCCTACCTTCTTCGCGATATAATTTTTGAAGATTTGTATGGACATAGTTCTGAACTTTGGAATGACCCATTTGTAGCATACATAATAAATGCAATTGATACACCTGTATATGAAATTCCACCAGGTATACCTGTAAGGAATCGTCTTCGCACCTGGGCAAATCCAAGCAATCCTATTTCAGCAAGGATAGTGGAAGATGGTATCGCGCATATAAGGATATTCAATAATCTGCCACATCTTGTTAGAGATGAACATAGAGAGCAAATAAACAATTTTTTTGATGAAATTCGAGAATTTGAACATTTGATTCTTGATTTACGAGGAAATCGCGGCGGATATGCATCCTACTTCTTTGAGCTTTTTGGAGAACATGTTTTGAACGAGACTACCATTGTCCCGTGGCTAGCCTTCGTTATGGGTGGCGAACGCAACAGGGCACATGCAGCATCGACTGTGTTTTCGCAGGTGGCCCATCCTCTGATTCTCAACGATGCTATAGATATTCCTGCATCCACTCTTAACGAAATGCTTTATACTGGATTTAGCTCTACAAGCGGTCAGGTGTTTCGTATTTCCGAAATCATTTTGGGGCCAAATCCTACTTTTGTAGAAGTGGATTTAGCAACTATGGATTATTTTTATCTGGAGCAATTTGTGTTTGAACCTGCTAGCAATAATGGTTTTGGTGGAAAAGCGTGGTTATTGGTTGATGAAGATGTTTTTTCGGCTGCACACATTGTGGCAGCAATTGCTAAAGAATCCAATTTTGCAACTGTTGTTGGTGAGGCCACTGAGGGGGTTGTCGGCAGCGTCTACTATAGCTACAACATGTTCACACTGCCCAATAGCGGCATAGCAATCACATTTGACCATATATATTTGGTTAACAGATATGGAAGACCACTTGCTTACGGTGTAGAGCCACACCATTTCAACCATCCTAACATAGATGCGCTTGGAACTGTACTTGCGCTGATTGCTGCTGGTGAATATTAATTGCATAATACGTAAGCTTATGGTATAATGACGAAAAATGCAACTGATTAGAACTTTCAAGGAGGTATCCCAATGACAAAAACAATAAAGAGGTGTATTGCGAGCACTTTAGCTATACTACTGCTTTCTGGCACCATCTTAATGGCTGCCGCCGAAACACGCCAGGTAACATTTGGTGTGGGTGTATCCGTGGATGGCGCAGATGTTAGTTTTGACGAGGACATGCGCCCGTTTATAATGGATGGCCGCACATTTCTACCAGTGCGTGCCATCGCCGATATCGCGGGCATGGATGTAGACTTTGATGGGGACGCAAATACAGTGATATTAACCACTGGCGCCAACCCGCAGGCGGTATCATCATCTGCTCAAATAGCTCCGGCTACAGTCATAGAAACACGCCAGGTGACATTTGGCGTAGCTGTATCTGTAGATGGCGAAATAATTGACTTTGACGATGATATGCGACCTTTCATAATGGATGGCCGCACATTCCTACCAGTGCGTGCCATCGCGGATATCGCGTACATGGATGTTGATTTTGATGGTGATACAAATACCGTGGTATTGACCACGCAGACTGCGGTTGCAGCCGCTCCAAGCCCAACACCAAGCCCAACTCCAACCCCGGCACCAACACCAAGCCCAACACCGGCACCGCCAGCAACTTTGCACGGAAGATGGTATTATGCTGGCGAACCGACCTTTGTGTTTAATGCTAATGGTTCTGGTAGAGTTATCGAACCTCTTTTTGGCGATATGAATATACGCTGGTCGCACGCCGGTAGCAGACTATTCATCTGCGTAACGCCCGAAATATGTGGTCGCAGCTGCCCTTCGCCGGTAATTTTCAACTACACACTGAGCGGAAGCGGCCTAACTTTAACAGAGTCAGGAGAGCCGCCTATTGTATTGCAAAGGAGTAACTTAACCAGCCAGACCACAACTGCAGCTGCTCCAACCCCAACGCCAAGGCCAACCCCTACGCCAGCAGCTTCCAGAACCCCTACCAATGTTCGCGAATATTTCGAGGCATTTCCGAATGAACTCAGAGATTTGACTAATGAAATGAATTCTACGTTTAGACATATAGCGGGTGACCTTGGTGCTGATATTAGAGTTAATACTGAAATTCAAGGCAACCACACTCTGGTCATGAACTTTGTCTTTAATCGCGGCACTCATTTTGTCGCTAACGTGGAAGTTCTGCTCCAAGCTGAACTGGATGCCATGGCTGCAACCTTCATCGAATTAGCGCAAGCGGTCCGCAGAGATATGCGCGTGAACACCCTTTACATACAAATTCGCTATATAGATGGGTATGACCGCGTCCTGGCTGAAAGCACCTTCGCCGGGCACTAAAATCAATCAATTAATGTATTTAGGAGGTAATGCAAATGAGAAAAGTAATCAAAAGGTGTTTTGCGGTCATATTGACCATGCTACTGCTTTTTAGCACTGCGCTTATGGCTGCCGCCGAAACACGTCAGGTTACATTTGGCGTGGGTGTATCCGTGGATGGCACTGATATCGGCTTTGATGAGGACATGCGCCCGTTTATAATGGATGGCCGCACATTCCTACCTGTACGTGCCATTGCTGACATAGCGGGCATGGAAGTGGACTTTGATGGCGAGACGAACACCGTACTATTGACCACCGGTGCCAATCCACAGGCGGCATCGCCACTTACCCAAGCGGTCTCGGCTGAAGTCGTAGAAGCGCGCCAAGTAACCTTCGGCGTAGCTGTATCTGTAGATGGAGAAGTGGTTGATTTTGACGAGGACATGCGCCCGTTCATCATGGATGGCCGCACATTCCTACCTGTTCGCGCAATTGCAGACATCGCGGGTATGGAAGTGGACTTTGACGGCGACACAAATACCGTGGTATTGACCACGCTAGCTGCTGTTGCTGAACCAACCCCCACACCCGCCCCAACCCCGGAACCAACTCCTACACCAACTCCAACTCCAACTCCTACACCAACCCCCGCCCCAACGCCTACACCAGAGCCAACGCCAACACCGGTTCGCACTCTGCTTGGAGATTGGTATCGGAATGGCCAGCATTTTGCTACTTTTAATGCGAATGGCTCCGGTTCATTTAACTTCTTTAGCGAAATCGGCTGGGTGCAATCCGGTCGCAGAATAGAAATCTGCATTACGCCAGGCGTATGCCGCGGCAACTGCTTTGCTCCAATAATTTATACTCACACGCTGCGCACCGATGGTCTGACGATAACAGATACAAGAACTGATACAACCTTTGAATTACGCAGATATTAAATGAATAATTATGAAGAGGCGTGGCCACATGGGAATTGGTTTTAGAATCAAATTTTTTCTCGGAATTCACAAGAAAAAGATACTGGCCCTGCTAATAATTGTTCCAATTATAGCCGGCACAGCTTTCTTTGTCGTTCCGCCTGCTGTGGCAACAGTACAAAGCAATGTGACCACAAACCGTTTCCTTAATATGCCTGATGAAAGCTTTTTGTATGATTTTGACTATCTGGTTACTGCCATGGAAGAAAACTGGCCATTCTTTAACCTATCTATCAGTGCAAATGGCGTGGATGTGCATGAGTTGGCCGACAACATGCGTGCTATACTGCAAGACCCGGATATTGACATTGGCGGCCCGCACGGCTTTGCAGATTTGTTGCGCGAACATTTCATATGGCCAATAGATGGCCTGGGGCATTTTCGCGCCATATGGCAATACCAAGAATATTTTGATAGCCTACAATTTACCATTAATGAGCTGCAATGGGGCGTACACAATTTTGATAATGTGTTTGACGGCGTAGGTCTATGGCTGGAACAGATGGTACGGGATGAAACCGTCATGTTTTATACCACACTTCGTGATGCAGGTGGCAGCTCGCTGGCTACTGAGCTGCCACCATCTGGCTATATATCCGTTTTAGAAGCAGAAATTTTAGAAGAAGGTCGCATTGCCCTTTTGGAAGTTAACCGCATGATTCATTTTTGGTGGGACCCTTGGGGTGGTGCTGAGATGGCTCGCTATCAAGCCAGGATGCATAATTTCTATCACAATATCGCGGATTACGAGCATCTCATTATAGATATGCGTGGCAACCCCGGTGGTATGCATCTTCATTTTGATATTTATGTGGTCAGCCCGTTGATAGATAATATAATCACAATGCCGGGATATGTATTTTATCTGGATGGATACCATAGTAATTTGGGACGCGAAACATTCGATATGCAACGACTTGGAATGAATGATAATAATAGACTATATGTCCGACCGGATATCGAACTGCCTTTTTTGGATAGCGATATAAACTTTGGACATGCAGTTGCCAACAACTACAGCATATGGCCTGCGAGGCTTTGGGGTCAATATGTGGAATCAATACGTGAGCCAATAGAGTTTGATGGAAAGGTTTGGATACTGGTGGACGGCAGGACGGCATCGGCGGCGGAAGCGGCCGCAGCCATCCTGAAATATAACGATGTGGCTACGCTGGTGGGCGAAAACACTCGTGGTCTCTTTGGCACCACGTATCATCCCAATGGTGCGATAATATCCCTGCCAAACACAGGTATAATGCTGCGCATTGATACGGCATATTACACAGATGCCTTTGGGAGGCCTTTTCAGGGTTATGGTATAACACCCAATATCTTCAATCACCCTGGTATGGATGCGATGGAAACTGTGCTGGCATTAATTGCTGCTGAAAATTATTGATTACGAAATTATGTAAATATGCCATGATGCATCGCAGGCTGTGTAGTTGTTGATTTTTACGAAGATACCGGAATGAATTAGCGAATAAAATTCTTTGCTAAAGGGGTGGATACCATATCAACATACCCAACAAAATCGACATGCATGTTTAAAACTTTCTATTGACAAAGCACATTTTTTGTTTTATAATATCCCAAGTAAGTTCCTAAGGAGAAGTACTCAAGTGGCCGAAGAGGCGTCCCTGCTAAGGATGTAGGTCGGGCAACCGGCGCGAGGGTTCAAATC
>Ga0131853_10000365_pt1 | contig 82984 bp, 73 predicted proteins | sample TergutLab28metaG_FD_92764 | JGI IMG/M metagenome (GOLD analysis project Ga0131853, IMG submission 92764) | Labiotermes labralis P1 segment gut microbial communities from Petit-Saut dam, French Guiana - Lab288 P1 (version 2) (version 2) | ecosystem: Host-associated > Arthropoda: Insects >...
GCTTTCGTCCCGTGCGGAAAGCAATTTATACGAGGTTGGCACAGGCACTACACCGCTGTGTTTTCCGATAAGTGTAATCGTCAATGTTTCTCCCGCAGGTATTACCCGGTTCCAATCCATATAGGCAATAGCCGTCTCAACATCTTGATAAATGAGCCTTGCTCCGAATACTCCGCCTTCACTCACGTTGAGATGGCAGTCTGAAATTAATGTCCAATTTTCAATAGGGCGTGAACTATTGTTTGTTATTTGAATCGTCGAATTGTAACCATTGCTCCACATACTATGTAATATGTAGCTTATTGTAAATCCATCACCTGTGAACTTGTGATTCTCTGTAGCCGCTAACAAATACGCGGGAAACACAACAGATGTTACAGCCATGATAATTGCTAAAAACATAGAAAACAACTGTTTCTTAAGCATAACTTTCCTCTTGTTTTTGCATCTTCGTACCTTCGCGTTATTGTCGAAGTTAACAAAAATGCATTTTAATGAGTGTTTAGACAAACTTTGACAATATTTTAACAGATTTTTTTGTAAATCAAACAGAATATTTATAAAGATTTATAAATAATTGTTCATTCCGACATCCGACGCATTGCCATAACAAAAAGCGACGGCTTACAGTTTTTGCCTGTAAGCCGCTTTATAAGGGGTTTAAAGTTAAATTTTGCAAAATAGCATATGTAACCCCGTTAAACCTATCAAAATGACGGGGCAACGGGTATAATTACCATCCGTGAAGCGTTGCTAACAAAACGCTTCACGGGCTTTTGATTTTACTAAGGTACATCTCGGGTATGCCGCGTTACCGTTTTTACTTCTTCATTCACAAAACACGCTTGTACAAGTTCGGAACCTCATGTTATGTGAATACTTACGGTAAAGCAGTTTCCCCGTTCGGAAAGAAAGCGGTTATGGCATTGAGAGAAACAAGCGGACTTTTGCGCCGCCGCGCGCGATACTTCTTGCGGCACAAGCCCTGCTATAACAATAGCAAAGCATTTCTTTCCTATTAAAGAGGGACAAGTCGGGGAGGTGTGAAAAACCGTTGCAAGGTTGAGCCTCGTGACTTGAATACATGTTACACGATAAGAGTATTTATGTCAAGCAAATTTTCACATTTTTTGAAAAAATTATCTAAAATTCTTTATGGGTGCAGATTATGCACAATATGCCTTTTCTGTTGTGCCATTAGAACCGTTTGAGCCGTTCCGCCTTTTTTTCCGTTCAAATAACAGATTATATAGGTAGAATTATCAATCAAAAAGTTGACATCGGGTTAATACTTTTAATTAAATGTTTATATTCCTCACTGTCAATACAGCGCACCCCCGTTGAAGAAAATGGGAAGATGGTGTAAAATCGAGAAAGCTGTGGTGGCAGGCTAGCCTGTGTGTATTTGGTGATGGATTGGTGCCATCATCCTAGCACGCCACTCGGACTGGAATCCTTGTGGCAGCCACAGCTTGTTTTTCGCTGTAAAACGAAGAATATCATACTTGTCATATTAATGCAATTTTTTTTACTACGAAAAAACACGAAAGTATATAAAAAAACAATGAAACATTGGGTAAGCTTTATTGCATTTGTATACGTAAAGTGATATTTTAGTTATCATTTTAATGAAGGAAGCGATAACATTGTCGTTTGAAAAAAACATTGAACGCATTGAAAAAATATTAGGAAAAATAGAAGATAGCGAAACCGGGCTTGAAGACGCGATTTCTTTGTACAAGGACGGCATAGCGCTTGTGAAAGAATGTGGTGAAGTTTTGTGTAAGCACGAGGAAGAAGTTTTGGTTTTGCAAAAAAAAGCCGATAAATTTATTCTTGAACCGTTTTCGGAAGAGAGACTGTAATGACAGACACGCCGTTTTTAGATATTGTCACCAACCGTCATTTGGTAACGGGCGTTATTGGGTTAGCGCTTGCGCAAATCTTAAAAGTTTTTTTCGATTACTGGCGCACAAAATCATGGTCGCGGGCAATGTTAACAAGTACGGGCGGAATGCCGTCGTCGCACAGTTCGCTGGTTGTAGCACTGATGCTTAGCATCGGATTGTTCGAGGGTTTTAACACGCCGATTTTTGCGATTGCGGCAACTTTCGCGCTTGTTGTTATGCATGACGCATTCGGTGTTCGCCGTGCTGCGGGAAAACAAGCGGAAGCAATAAATTTTTTATTCTCAAAATTAGAAAAGCAGGGTATAAAACTTGATACCAAATTAAAAGAACTACTCGGACACAGTCCTCTTGAAGTTGTGGCAGGCGCGATTTTGGGAATAGGCGTGGCATTGGCTGCGTATTGGATATTTCCGTAGGGAGTTATGCTAATGAAAAAAAATAACTTAAAACGCTTGAATCTTTCGACATTGGAAGCTCTTGCGGAAGAAATCCGCGAGTTTTTAATAAAAAGTATTTCCGACACGGGTGGGCATTTGGCCTCTAACTTGGGTGTTGTAGAACTAACCTTGGCTTTGCATACAGTTTTTTCAACGCCGCACGACAAAATTATTTGGGACGTGGGTCATCAAGCGTATGTACATAAAATTTTAACAGGACGGCGCGGTCGTTTTTGCGAATTGCGAAAAATGAACGGACTAAGCGGTTTTCCAAAGCCGCACGAAAGCGAGCACGATGCTTTCGGAACAGGGCATTCATCAACGGCGATATCCGCCGCGCTGGGGTTAGCGATTGCCCGTGACACGGAAGAGAAATCGGAAAGAAAAAAAAATATAATTGCGGTCGTGGGTGACGGCTCTTTAACGGGCGGGCTTGCTTACGAAGGCCTAAACAACGCAGGACGCGCAGATACGGATTTGTTGGTTGTTCTTAACGATAATCAAATGTCTATCAGTAAAAATGTCGGGGCGGTGGCGCGGCATTTAAACGCGTTACGCACGGCTTCGGCGTATCTTGGCGCGAAAGAAGATGTTCGTTCTATTTTAGATAAATTGCCTGTTTTGGGTGCGCCAATTACACGCGGCATTGAATCGACAAAAGATATTTTAAAATACGCAATGTTACCCGGCATTCTCTTTGAAGAAATGGGATTCAAGTATATAGGGCCGGTAGACGGGCATGATATTCCCGCGTTGATAACAGCGTTAATACGCGTGCGGAAATTTCGCGGGCCTGTGCTTTTGCATGTGGTTACGGTTAAGGGCAAGGGATATGATATTGCGGAGGAATCGCCGCGGAATTATCATGGCGTAGGAAAATTTTGCATCGAGACGGGCTTGCCCGAGTCGCAGCCGGGGAAACCTACGTTCACAGATGTTTTTGCGAAACATATATGTAAAAAAGCAATACGTGATTCACGAATTGTCGCAATAACGGCGGCAATGCGCGACGGCGTCGGGCTTTCGCGGTTTAGGGAGCGTTTCCCGAATAGATTTTTCGATGTGGGAATAGCAGAGGGACACGCGGTTACGTTCGCGGCCGGCTTGGCAATGGGCGGATTAAAACCTGTTGTCGCGGTGTATTCGTCGTTTTTACAAAGGGCGTATGACCAAATCATTCACGACGTCGCAATTCAAAATTTGCCCGTAATTTTCGCAATCGATCACGCGGGCGTGGTCGCCGGCGATGGCGAAACTCATCAGGGCATTTATGACATTCCGTTTCTTTCGCACATTCCTAACCTGACAGTTCTCGCGCCTTCGGATGGAAACGAATTAAAAGAAATGTTTGACTTTGCGCTGGAACACAACGGTCCCGTTGCAATTCGTTACCCCAAAGATACTGCGGGCGCGGAAAAAAATTGTGAACATTCTGAAAAAATTTCCTTCATACAGTTGCAAGATGGTAAAAAAATCGCTATTGTATCCGTGGGCGTTATGTTGGAAACTGCGCAAGCGGTTGCGGACAAGCTTTTACAAAATGGATTTTCGCCTGCATTGTATAGCGCAAGAGTAATAAAGCCCGTTTGCAACGAGCTTTTACAGCAGCTTTCAAATTACGAGTATATATTTACATTAGAAGACGGTGCGCGAATCGGTGGATACGGCGAAAGAATTCACGCGACTCACGCGTTTGCGTTCCCCGATACATTTCCCGAAACAGGGACAAGAAAAGAGTTATTTGCGCGTTATGAATTAGACGCGGAAAATATATACAAAAAAATATTAGAGGTGTTGAAAAATGGAAAGCAGAAAAAAACGCAACCAGCAAATTGAACGCAAAAAAAGAGCGGAAAGGCGTATAGGAACCGCAATTGTTGTTGTAATAATAGCGATGATAACTGTGGGAATCGCGTATGCGGTTTGGGACACGATGAACCGCAGCACGGTTATGACATTCAACGGCGAACGCGTTCCCACCAGTGATTTCAGATACTTTCACGCGATGTCGGGCGCGGAACCGCAGAACGAAGAAATGCGTCAAACGGCAGTGGACGGAATGCTTAGAACGCTTGTTGTTTTGGACCGCGCAGAGCGTCACGGCTTAAGCATTTCCGCGGAAGAAAAGGCAGAATTTGAAGAGAGAGCCGCCGGAATGCGCGATACGTTTACAATGATGGGAATAAATATACGCTCTACAAGCGACAAACGCATGGTGGATTTTATGTCTGTAGGGGATTTGTTCGAAAAGGAACAGATGTGGCCGGGACCATTGTTCAGCTTAGTGATGGAGCATTATGTTTCCGACCGCGAACCCGACCAAGCCGATTTAGACGAACATCTTGAAGGTTTAAGAGACGATATAATTGAAGCCGCGAGGGAAAAGAACTTCAGATATATCGCCAACGAAAGTTGGGATTCCTTATGGGATGCATGGAACGAATTCAACGATGAAGAAGCCGGTTTCAGTGAGTTAATGCGTCGCTATCATGAACCCCAATTCGACGAATTTGAAGAGCCAATTGATAATCCGCTTGGTTTATGGGATTTTGTAATGCAATTTGAAGCATGGGACCATTGGCAAACAATCAATGAAATGCAGGAAGGCGAAATTTCGATGCCAATGCAATTTGGCGAACTGTCCTTCATTGTGGAAATGTATGAGAGCGTGGTTGATGAAGAAAGAGTTGAAGAAATCACATTAAGCGTAGCCGAGGGCTTTATAAACGAATTCCGCGAAGACGCATTCTTCGATTTAATTGAACAATGGGTATCGGAAGCAAACTATCAACTGAACGAACGCGCTTTAAGCCGTATTTAATATGCAATCGCGTGTAGTAAAAATTGTAGCCAACGAAGCAAAAGACCCGCGCCTTGAATACGCAAACAAAATCAAAACATTTTTACACGAACGCGGATATGAAATAGAGATTAAAAAGCTTGAAGAAGAAATAGATGAAGCATTGTTTTGTGTCGTACTTGGCGGCGACGGAACAATGCTTCACGTTTCGCATTTCGCCGCTGTTTGCGATGTTCCCATGCTTGGAATAAACTTGGGCAATCTCGGGTTTCTTACCGATGTAGAAAAAAATCACGGGCTAGGCGCGCTGGAAAAAATTTTAGCGGGCAATTATTCCAGTGAAAAACGAATAATGCTGGAAGCCGAATTCGGCGCAAGCGAAATTATTTCGTTGCAAAAACGCCTTGCACTCAACGAAGTCTGCATAGGTATAACGGGAAAACTAATCGACTATTCTATATATATAAACGAGCAGCTCATGGCAACCATGCGCGCCGATGGTATTATCGTTTCAACGCCCACAGGCTCTACCGCGTATAACTTATCTGCGGGAGGCCCCATTCTTATGCCGGGCGGTCAAATGATTGTCATTACGCCCGTTTGTCCGCACAGTCTGTCTGCTCGCCCGTGGGTAATCGGTGCGTCCGATACCGTTCGTGTCGTTGCCAAGCAAGACTCGCAAGTCTCCATAGACGGCGACCTTCGCGGAAAAATCCCCCCCGGTGAATCCGTCCTAATAAAAAATTCACCGTATAACGCAACAATTTTAAGAACAACGCAAGTAAATTTTTACTCGACATTGCGCAAAAAAAAATTATTGTAAGGGAAAGATTTCAAATGAAAAATGCGATTATATGTATGATGTTACTGTTAATGCTGGCAGCATGTGGCGGAAGGGTACCGGAAGAAACGGAAACTGAATTCACTCAGTCTCAAGAAACGTCGCCTCAAGAAACACAAATTCAAGAAACACAAGATGAAGATACGATTATGACATTTAATGGCAATAGTATTCCGGTGAGTGACTTCATTTACTTTCACGCCATGCTGGGTGCGCCATTTCAGGACGAAGAAGTAAACGAAATGGCAATAACTGGAATGCTTAGAGCGCTGGTTGTTTTAGAGCGCGCCGAGCGCCACGGCTTAAGAGTCTCCGCAGAAGGAATGGCGCGGTATGAAGAAGAAGCCGCGCAAGTGCGCGAATGGTTCACAGCGCGTGATATAGATATAAACGATTTAAGCAACAGGCGCATAGCTGAATTTATATCAGTTGGGACTTTGTTCGATAAGGTATGGATACAACCGGGTCCGTTGTATGACGCTTTAATGGAAGTTTATTTTTCCGATTACGAGCCCGCCCAAAACGAAATAGACAAACACCTTGAAGAATGGATGGACGAAATAGTTGAAGCCGCAACGGATGAAGGCGAGGTTAATATTGATTTGATTGATGAGTATAAACAAATCGTAATCGAAAATTTTATATATGGGCGCCGAGAAGACGCATTATTTGACTTAGTCGAAGAATGGGTGGCAGAATCGGACTATCAACTTAACGAACATGTTTTGAGCCGTTTCTAAAAAAGGGGAGGATGCCATGAAACACAGAATCATAGGCGAAAGTTTTCCTGTGCTGATTTGCGAGATGGACCGCGGAGAAAAAATGATTACACAGCGTGGTGGAATGAGCTGGCGCACGGCGAACATTGAAATGAGTACGAATTCAACCGGCGGTCTGGTTAAAGGGTTGAAACGTACATTGGCGGGTAATAATTTTTTTCTGAATCACTACACCGCGCTAAGTGACGGACAGGAAATTGCTTTCGGGTTATCTTTTCCGGGAGAGATAAAAACTTTCGATGTATCCGGCGGGAAGGATATTATTGCGCAGAAAAATGCGTTCATTGCCTGCACAGAACATGTTGATATTGATATTTTTTTCAATAAAAAACTGGGTGCGGGTCTTTTTGCCGGCGAAGGTTTTATACTTGAGCGTTTCAGCGGCGACGGGTTGGTTTTTATCGAAATCGACGGACATACGCAGGAATACGACCTTAAGCCGGGCGAAAAACTTGTAGTAGACCAAGGTTGTCTTGCTGCGATGGAGCCCACGGTTACGTTTAATATTGAAATGGTAAAAGGGCTGAAAAATATTGCGTTCGGTGGCGAAGGGCTTTTCCTTGGAAATTTAACAGGCCCGGGGAAAATATGGTTGCAAACATTGCCGATAAACGGGTTATCAAGAGTGATTGGCACAGGAGGCAAGAGTTAGCAATTGAATGAATTAGAATTAATTTTTCTCGCGCTGGGGCTTTCTATGGACGCTTTTGCCGTGGCGGTTGGGCTTGGCCTGACTATGCCAAAGGCAAACTCTTGGAAAGCCTTTGTAGTTGGCGGATATTTTGGTGTTTTCCAAGGGGTTATGCCGGTTATCGGGTATTTTGCCGCTACGTTTTTTGCCCGTTATGTTACCGCTGTCAGTCATTGGATTTCTTTTGCGTTGCTTGTTTTACTCGGCGCGAAGATGATTTTTGACAGCTTCAAAAAATCGGACGATACAAAGGCAACGTCTCTTGCGCCGCGAATTATGATTCCGCTAGCTCTTGCAACAAGCGTTGACGCGATGGCGGTTGGAGTTTCGTTCGCGTTTTTGTATGTGCAGATATTCTTGGCAGTGCCGGTTATTGCGGCGGTTACGTTTGTGATTTCGGTGTCAGGTGTGCAAATCGGCGGTATTTTTGGTGCGAAATTCAAAAATAAAGCAGCTTTTGCGGGTGGGGTAATTCTTATTTTAATCGGGATTAATATTTTGCGGGGGGGATTGTGATGGCGTTAAAAAACGAAACGGCATACCAAATGTATCTTGATGTGCTGGATATTTTGGGAAAAAACAAGTATAAAACGAAAACCGAAAAAGACGGAATGAGTACAAAAATTTCCGTCGTTCTCAAAGACGTCAAACCATGCGGAAAAGTTTTTGTTGTTTCCGCGCCGCCGGAAAATCGTGAATCTTCAATGTACGCGCTTTCGGCACACGCAAAGCTTATCGTGCAAAAAGAAACCATCAGAAGCGAAATGAAAGATAAAAATTTCGCAGAAGGTATCCGCTCTGACGACGACGGCTGTTTATGGTATTTCGGGCATACACACAATGAATGGGTCGCGCTTGTGGATAAAAATTTTGCAAAGTGGCGCGAAAAATCGCCGCTGTATCTGGAAACTATTGCCGAATCGGAAAAACTCAAAAAGAAAAAACCCGCGACTTTTGAAGAATTCGCAGAACTTGAATCAGAATTTAATAAACTAGCGGCGACGTTTACAAGTATTTCATTTTACAGAGATTCCCCCGAACTTGCGGGAGAATGTAAGAAATATGTAATCGACTTAAAAGAAAAATTATATCAGAAGACATCAAAAGCATTGGACAAATTAAAAAAAGCCGATATCCCGGTGACTTCCACTGAGCTTGCAAAAATCATTTCAAGTTACGAAAATTTACTTGAAAAATTCTCCGCAATAAAAGATTTCGACGATTCCGCAGAAAAAATTTCCTTTTGCAAAAGCGAAATTTCAAAGCTTGCGGGGGAACGCGAAGCCGCCTCATACAAAGAAGCAACTACGGAACTATCCGCGTTGGAAGAACGCCCCGAAACGGAAAAATTTTTCGACTATGTACACCGCGCCCGCAGGTATAAAAAAATTGCAAGAAAATTTAAATCAATACAGCCATACGGAAATTCAAAAGAACTTGCAAAAAAATGTAAAAAACTATACTATTCTTTCCGGTGGAAAATTTTCAAAAAAGTTTTCCCCGTTTTGTTAATAATTGCGGTGGCAATTGTAATCAGCTTTTTGGTTGTCTTGTTTATAGGGGGACATTTTAATGTTGAACATTTTTAAAAATAAAAAAGCACGTTTTAAGTTTATAAAATCTTTATGCATAACGCTAGTTTCGGTTTTGGCGGTATCGGTGGGAACACTTTTTTTACTTCGCAGTTTGGTAAGGCCTCCGGTTCTTCCTGTTCACGCCGACCAGCCGTTTTTTAATCCGGGTCATGCAATGCAAAATTTTTTAGAAGAGCGGGCTTTTGATGTTGTTGAACCGCACCCCGATGACGCTTTAATTAACACGTCGCCGTTTGATTTTATTGTGGAAGAAGGCTGGGTACGAAAGCCTGATTTTTATACGATTCTTATTTTTGGATACGACGGAGGGTTAAACACCGACACAATAATGGTGGCGGCATTTGACGCGGCGGAGCGGCAAGCATACATAGTAAGCGTTCCGCGAGACACGCAGGTTGATGTAAGTCGAAATGTGAAAAAAATTAATTCGGCGTATCCGGTTGGGTTGCGTTTCGGCGGCGGACACGACGGTGGCGTTGACCAGTTAAAACGGGAATTGCAAACCATAATCGGATTCAGACCGGATTTTTATGTAAGTGTGGAGGAAGACGCCTTCGTCCGCATTATAGACGCGGTTGACGGTGTATATGTAACCGTGCCGTTTCATATGCGCTACAACGACCCCACTCAAAATCTTCGCATAAATATTCCGGCAGGACATCAGCGTTTGGACGGAAAAAACGCATTGCACTTTGTACGGTACCGCATGGGAAGCGATGGAAGCCGCTCAATTACGGACTACCAACGAATGCAGCATCAGCAGCAGTTAATCGAATCTGTAATGAAAGAGATGATGACTCCGCGGATGATTCCGCGTATTCCAGAGCTTATCCGCACTTACCGTGACCATGTAAACACAGATTTATCCTTGACAGAACTGCTATGGTTCGGGGAGCAATTTATACTTGGCGAAGTCACCTTACACGCCTACAACTACCCAACCAGAACCGTATTAACAACGCTTTCGTATGAAATTCCCCAAGCGGAAGAAGCTTTGGAAATCATAAACCGCACAATAAACCCCTTTACGCGGGAACTTACAAGGGATAATTTACAGTTAGCTTCGTAAATTATTCTTCTTTCGTTCCGAACCAAACGGCCAGCCCTCCGGAAATTCCCCCGAATAAAACTCCGCCAATAACCCAAGACAGCCAGAAATAACTGTTTCCGATGAAGAGTTGCCATAAACCAATTGCAGAAACAATAGGCCAGTAAATAGCGGCAATAGTGCCGATTATTCGACCTACTTTTTTTTCCGCAATCTTGTTGGAATAATCGCCTTTGCCTAACAGTACATCGAAAGCAGAGCTGTAGGTGCCTGCAAAAATAAATAAAAACACCGAAAAGCCGATAATGTTTAAGAAAATTGAAACAGGAAGGTTAATAGACGCAATTCCCCCGGCACCAAGAATAATAAAAGCAACGCCGCCGGCAATCATGACGGTGCTGCGAGGCATGAACGCGGCGCGTTCTTTTGTAATTATCTCGTGGGTGATTGAATCCATGCGAAGGGGTGTTTCTTCGTAAGATTCGTATTCACTCATTCTGTTTCCGTTGACAATGAACAATGCCACAGCTATTGCAATCGCCGGAAAAAGAAGAATTACACTTCCGTTTAAAAAAATCACAGTAGAAACCCCTGCTAAAATAAGCCAAACACCAAACCCTACCAATACGCCGCTTTGCCTTGACATCGCAAGATAGGTTTGCGCGTCATTACAAGGCAGAAAAGTAGTTTCCTCAATTTTTTTATCTTTGGTTTCCAATCCCAATTCGGCGGTTAGTTCTTCCATGTTGCCGAAATCGGCAATAACCCCGTAGGCGGCTTCATGTTCGCTTTTTCCGCCTTGTCTTAGCATTACATATTTTTCCTCCATATTGGCAAGCATATCCCGTCTTAATTTCTGAAGCTCGCCTGTTTGCGGATACGCCGCGAATACGTTATCAAGATAAGTTTTAATTACGTCCATTGTCATTCTCCTTTACCTTTATAAATTTTGAGATTAATTCTTGCGTAGCCACCCATTCATCACATTTATGACTGTAGTATTGCAAACCTTCTTCCGTTAATGCATAGTATGTCCGCTCGCGGCCGCCCGAAAATGAACCGGGATACGAGTGCAAATATCCTAATTTCTCTAAGCGTGAAAACGCAGAGTATAACGTCGTTTCCTTCATTGTGTAGCTATTTTCCGAAATGTCTGTGACTTTCTTGGAAATCGCGTAGCCATAGGAATCTCCGTCGCAAAGTATCCGAAGAATTATCAAGTCGATATAGCCCCGCATGACATCACTGCTGATTGTGATGTTGCTCAAGGAACTACCTCCTTTACTACGTCTGACGTTGTAATTAAAATAGCATAAACTACTACGACACGTCAAGTAGTTATTTGACACCCGCAAAATTTGTGTTATCATGGAAAAAACTTAATATCACATTCGGGAGCTTGTGTACAGGCTGAGAGGAGGTAAGAATACCTCGACCGTACCTGATTTGGGTAATGCCAACGTAGGGATTTATAAAGATTTTATGTCCTCATGCGTTGGTGTGGGGATTTTTTATTAGGAGGAAAAAATGGAAAAAATCGAATGCAGTGTTGCAATTCAAGTTTTACCGCAAGGGGCGGACGCGAAAGTTATAGGCATTGTGGATGAAGTAATTGCCTATATAAAATCGCTGGGGCTTACAATGATGGTTGGGCCGTTTGAAACCACGGTGGAAGGTGATTTGGATACATTGATGGACATGGTGAAGCATTGCCAGCGAATTTGTATTTCCGCCGGTGCGCCGCATGTTCTTTCATATGTAAAAATTCATTATTCGCCTAAAAACGGAATTTGGAGTATTAATGAAAAAACTGGGAAACATAAGTAAGAACTGGCAGCCGATTTCGCTTTTGGCATTAGTATTTTTTACGTGGCTTATCGCAACCGAAGGCGGCTTGGTCGAAGCGTTTATTCTGCCGTCGCCATTCGCGGTTGTAAGGGCATTCAAGGGAGATTTCGTGCTTCTTATGAAACACGGCGCGTACACTATGGTCGAAGCTTTTTTCGGGCTTGCAATAAGTTTGCTTGCGGCGTTTATTGCGTCGGTTGCAATGGACAGGTACTTATATTGGCGAAAAGCACTTTATCCGGTGTTGGTAATCAGTCAGGCTGTGCCGTACATTGCCATCGCGCCGTTGTTGGTGCTTTGGCTTGGGCATGGAATGTCTCCGCGTGTTGTACTTGTCGCTTTGACCTGCTTTTTCCCGTTGGTGATTGGACTTTACGACGGAATTCGCCTAATTCGCAGAGAATTTCTGGAAGAACTGCAAATGCTTGGCGGCAGTTATTTTGACGGATTATTCTATGTGAAATTGCCACTTGCCATGCCTACGTTTTTTTCAGGGCTGAAAATTGCGGCAACATATTCATTTGTGGGTGCGGTAATTGCAGGGTGGGTTGGTGGAACTACCGGCTTAGGAGTGTACATGACCCGCGTAAGACGGACATTCGAGTTCGATAAAATGTTCGCGGTTATATTGTTGATTATAATTATCAGTTTATTACTTATGTACTCTGTAAAAATTTTAGAAAAGAGGATGACAAGAGATGTTATTTAGAAAAATTTTAATTTTTGCAATACTTTTGATGGCTTTAGCGGCTTGTGGAAGCAAAAGTGATTTGGACGAAGTTACTTTGGTACTTGACTGGACACCGAACACAAACCACACCGGCTTTTATGTTGCAATGCACAGGGGATACTTCGCGGAAGAAGGGATTTCGCTAAGAATTATTCAACCCCCGGAGGACGGCGCGGTTACGCTTGTTGCGGCGGGTCATGCCGAATTCGGAATTTCCTTTCAAGAAGAAACACTTCTTGCCGCAAACAGCCCGTACGCACCTTTGCCCGTGGTTGCAATCGCCGCGCTTGTAGAGCATAACACCAGCGGCGTGTTATCCCTTGCAGAGCATGGCATAACCCGTTTCCGCGACTTGGAAGGAAAAACTTTCGGCAGTTGGATGATTCCGTACTTCGATGAAATGATTCGTGAAAGCGTTCGTATGGACGGCGGCAACCCGGACTTGGTGGAATTTGTTCCGCATATGGCTCTTGATAACATAACGGGCATTCAACGCGAATTTGACGCAGTATGGGTATATGAAGGCTGGGACAGGGTAGTGGCGGAACAAATGGGGCTTGATGTAAATTATTTCGCCTTACGTGATGTTAACCCTGTGTTCGACTACTACACGCCCGTTTTGATTACCTCACTTGAAAACGTGCAAAACGAACGAGTCGAACTTACGGAACGGTTTTTGAGAGCCTCTGCGCGGGGTTTTGAATTTGCGAGAGACAAACCAACGGAAGCTGCGCGTATTTTACACCAATATGTCCCCGAAATGAGCCTTGATTTGTTAATCGCTTCGCAAGAATTTTTAAGCGAAAATTATTTTTCGGAAAAATGGGGTTACATTGACGCACGGCGTTGGGTAATGTTTACCGAATGGATGCATGAAAATGGATTTATTACAAGCGATTCAGGTAACACCGCGCTTGTTATAGTAGATTTTTAAATGCGAACGGCAATTATCGCCAACGGCGAAATTAACGATTACACAGCCACAAAAAATGCTTTACAAAACGCGGAATATATCATTGCGTGTGACGGTGGGCTTCGCCATGCCGAAAAAATGCATATTCTGCCCGATGTAATAATCGGTGATATGGATTCCGCTCCTTCGGAATATCTCTTTGTTTGTAAACAGAGAGATATCCCCGTTTGCACCTACCCCGCAGAAAAGGACGAAACCGACCTTGCTTTGGCGATGGAACATGCTTTAAGCAAGGCGGCTTCGTCCGTTATTATTTTCGGTGCGTTGGGCGGCAGAGTAGACCACACAATTGCAAATTTTCATGTGCTTGTAATGGCAAACGATATTCCCGCGGAAATTTGGGACGAAAAAACAAGCGTTCAATTAGTGCGAAAAAAAATATGTATAGCGAAAGAAAATTATCAAACCGTAACACTGCTTCCATTATCAACGGAAGTTACAGGCATAAAAACACGCGGGCTTGTGTATCCGCTAAATGGCGAAACCCTAAAAATGGGCGTTGTGCGTGGCGTAAGCAATTGTTTTTCAGCTCATGAAGCGGAAATATTAATTGAAAGCGGCGTTTTGTTGGTAATGCGTTCGGTGTAGCTGATGAACAAATCACAAAAAAAGGGATTTCCTTCACGGAAAAGCCCTTTATTGCCGTTAGTTAAGTATTGTCAAATGAAACAAAACCGGCTTTTCAGCAGGCTTGTTATAAATCGTTGTTTCGTTAATTTACATAATAAAAAAGCTCCGTGTTGGAAACCAGTCCTGATTTACAAAGCGATACTAATTTTTCCTTTATATAGGATTTAAGTTTTTCGATAGTTTCAAAATATTCGTGGAGAAGCTTGTCCATGACACTGTTTAGTATATCCTCTAATGTAAATGTACTCTCCCTATAGAGAATTGCATTTGAAACAATAAATCCGGGAGTGTTTTTAATACTTTCATTCATTTTCGTTATCTCCTTTTTTATTTTATTTATTTCATTGAATCCAAAATATCAATAACATTTTTAGCCAAAAAAATTCCAAGCTCATTTAAGAAATTAGAATTGAAAACATAGTTATATATCTCTTTACGTTTAAATTTTAAGTATATATAGAAGTAAGGACAATTATATTTTTCCGCGTTCAGTGTATTTATGATATTTGAAAGTTCGCAAAGCGGTACTACAGATCCATTTTTATATAGATTAGGCTGTTCTTTTTCCAAACCTGAAGATATTCTTTTTTTCACTATTTCAAAATACTCTACGTTTTCTTTATATTTACTTTCGATAAAGCGTTTTGTATTCATTTTTACAAAATCAAAAAAATTAAATTCGTCTTTCTCATATGTTTCAAAGAAGGTTTCTAATTTATAAAGCATTGGTACATTACTGCTGCTTCGGTTCAATATTTCATCAATTTTTTTGAATTCCTGTGTTTCGCATAATTCATATTCATTAAAGATAGAGCAAAAACCTTTATCTAACAGCTTGAAATCGGAAGCGTTTTTTATTATCGAATAATAATTTTTCTTATTTGACAAGAGTTCTTCCAATTGATAGCTTACAGCGTTTGTACGGTCGTAATATTCTTCAAAATAATGCTTTTTTAGAACCGTAATCAGCCATCCGTCATCCCATTGAATAAGCGAATTGAAATATCTTCTGTTTGAAGTAGCTATTTTAATTGCTTTCCATAATCCCGAAATATCATAAGGCAGTATATAATCGTCGTGTGCGTTATTTACCGAGTCATTCTTTGATAAATAATCGAGCATTATAATTTCAATACTGCTTCGCAGCAAGCTGTCTGTTTTTATTACTCTGTGGTGATATAAAATACTTTTATATAAATTCCAACGTTTATAAAAAAAATCATCAACAGTATTAACTGTTTTCGCATCGGTAACAAATAAATACTTATCATCTATTTTAACAATCTGCATAGAGGATATTAATCTATCATATTCCAGATACCCGCTGGTAATGCCGGAATTAATAGTGTCTCTGCATACATAGTCAAGTCTGTCGCCGTCGATAACGCCGTCAACAATTTTGTGTATTGTTTCACAAATAAGGTCTTTCTCCTCAAAGATGCATTTTACGGTTTCAAAAACAAGTATCTTTAAGTACTTTTCCCCGAAACTTCTATCCTTATGCCATTCACCGTTAAATAATAAATCGCTGACCATTTTTTCTGTCATCTTATTACCCATTTTTTCATGCAACTGGGAAGACGGTTTATCTATTTCATATTCACTGAAAATATCCAAGAACTCTTTCTCCCGGGGCGTATGATTGGTTTTGTTGCTAACGATTTTAATTGCGTTGTCAATCGCGCTTTCCGCAACGTGGCTGAACGGCGGATGCCCGATATCATGCAATAAAGCGCATAATCTGATGGCTTGGAATAAAATTAAATAAAATATAAGCTTTTCCCCAGGAATATTGGCGGGGATAAAATCATTGTAAAAAACATTATCGACTTTGATTTTTTCAAAATCCAGTAATTTTGTTTCTTCTATGTTTAAGTCTTCCAATACAGACCTAAAAGTGTCCGGTTGATTTAAGATTCTTTTTTTAACTATATGTTCGACAATGCTTTTTTTTACATCATCTAATAGAGAATGAATAACGCTATCGGCGGAATTAACAAAGCTGTAATATATCATATCACCACACAATTTCATTGTCCCGAGAGAATGCTCGAAGCGTTTCGTACGATTAGTCGGAAAGGTTAAATACCCGGTGGAGTTTTGAGATATGTTATGAAGTCTGTTAAAAAGTTGAGTGGAAATAACCTCTTTTTCATAAATGCTCATTAATATTGTATTATGTATTGTATCGGCAATATAAATTTGCTTCTTTTGCATTTGCATCGCCCCTAATTATTTTTACATTTACGCGCAGAATATCACAAATAAATTTTCAATGCAATTATTTTAATGAAGGAGTTGATTATAATTTCATTGACCAACAACAAGCCCCCCTAATGTTAAAACTCCTATTGCCGATTTTGGCGATGAAATACCGCATGTGGGGGAATTATTGCCACCGCATATAATAGTTTTAGCTATATCAGACGAATATATTTATACAATACAACGCCCTACGGATGTTCAATGGAATTGGGAAGCCCCCGAAAGCACATCTTCAATGGAATTTCAAGGAATGATGGAGCAGATAGAGTTTATAATAAATAATTTCAAATTGACTTAAAGGCATGGCTACGATTAAAAAACGGATACCTTAGTTAATTGGTATCCGTTTTTGTGTGGCTAATTTTTTTGAATATAAGCGAAAGGCGTTGAATAATCAATTGAATAGTAAAACGCATTTTTATATTTGCACAAATATGTCAGATATGATAAAATCACATTTAACGGCAAAATGCATTTTCAGAGAAAAGCATTTTCAATGAAATGCATTTGCGGTGATAAGAAGCCGTAGCCGTGGCGGTCATGAGGATTCCCGTCCTCATGACGCGCAAGGATGATGGAGACACCATCACCAAATACACACAGTCAAGCCTGCCGCCACGGCTTTTTGATTTTACACCATTCTGCCGGTTTCTTCAAGCCGATGATGGTTCTTGTTTATTCCGTGTTCACTGGCAGTGTCGAGTCTGACTTGAGATTACATACTCAAGCGTGTATGAGGTGATGGGCCATCTCCTACGCGCTTATTTTATTTGCAAATGGGGGAAAATAATGAACATTGATAGAACCCGTGGAGTCTGTATTAGCGGATACGGTTTGCGGAAATTATCGTTATGGCTTAATAACAAAGCCCTTGCAGAATATATAAAATTACGTAACGACATTCAAGCCGAAATAAATAAAGCCGTTGAACAAGGTTACGACACATTTTTATGCAGTATGGCAAGGGGTTTTGAATTAATCTGCGCCCATGCCGTGTTGGAAGCCCGTCAAAAGCAAAGCAACATACAATTAATCTGCGTTCTGCCTTTCAAAAATTATTCGTATTCCGACGAATGGGGCGAATTATTCAGAACGGCCAAGCGCGATGCCAACCATGAAATTATTATTTCGGAGGAAGAATATAATCCCACAAAATACAACTTGCGCAACTTATATATGATTGAGAATTCTTCTTATGTAATCTGCAGTTGGGACGGTCAAAACGACGTAACAGCTCAAATAATCCACCTGGCAAAAAAGCACGGGCATATTATTCATAACCTGCACAGAGAGGGATGCTTAGTGTGACTAGACAAAAATCCAATTAGTCTTCATATAATGTGGCAATATTATGTAATCTTCGCTTCATTTCAGAGCGTATATGCAATGGCTCTAAACATTCGCATTTATTCCTAAAACTGAAAAGAATATTATAGTAATACTCGTTCTCTATGAAAGGAAAACTAACAATGTAATGCTCATTACCGGCCGACGAAAGGTGAAGTCAAAAAAAGCCGCTTCGGGCTTGTAAGATACTATATAAGAAATAAAATAGAGGTATAGTCGCTACTGGGGGTGTGAAATGAAATCGCCTTATCAAATTGCGAAAGAATTGAATGTTTCGCCGCAAGCCGTCTACAAACGCATGACAGATGAGTTCAACAACCAGCACGCAGACCATATTAAACGCACTCAAAATGGAAAATATAAATTAGACGCAGTAGCAGAGGAAGCCTTGAAAGAATTATTCAACCAAGTTAAACAACCGTTACAGCAATGCAATATAAAACCAGTTGAACAACCAACTCATTCGTTGGTGAACCAGTTGAATACCGAAAAATGATATTTTACTAAGAAAAACCCGGCAACCGTTACTGCAATAAATAAACCCATAGCCACATAGAATACAATCGGGAGGTTAGCCGACAGGGGTAAAATAAAGTTAAGCATTATACTTGTATAATTAGACTCATTATATCGTCGCTAAAGCCAAGCAACAAAGAAAAAACAATACCTATTGGTATAGCAATTATGTACAACATAACAGTAAGTAAAATATAAATAGAAAGTGCAATATCAAGGCTTTTTATATATGATTTAAGATTTGCACGAATAGAAAATGCAATTACCAAGATACAAAACAGAAAGGCTATATCAGGAATGCCCGGCTTATCGGAAAAAAATAAAACGAATAGAAATTGAATAACAACTATGCAAAAAAAGCAAAGTAATTTTGCTTTTCGCGTGGGTGGCATAAATTTATATGCAATCAAGCAAAAGGCAATTGCTATTGAAATTGCAGTAGTTGTTGCGATTAGATATTGCATTTACATACAACTCCTCGCTACGTCCTTCCTTTGTCCTGCACGCAAATCTTACTATGACATATAAAGAATTAATAAGACTATATGCAAGCGCAATTATACTGTATGTTTCGACACGACACAAGAATAATATCGACAACATAAAATATTTTTTCACAAAATGATTGCCATAATTATGTAATGCATCTATACTAGATAGTAGCGACATAAAATTTGAGAGGAGAATGTGCATGAAGAAACCAATAATGTTTTTTATGATTGGTTTTTTGTTATCTGTTGGAGTGGTTTTTGTTCTAGGGGGGATAGGTACTACCTTTCATTGGACACATGGGTCAACTAACTTTTCTAACAGAGCAATAGTACAAACAGGGAGAACTGTTGTTCTTGGGATTGCTGAAATAACTTCCTCTGTAAATGAGACTTGGGGCAATCTCGGGGCTAGAGTCAATATTCATAATGATTCGTGGCATTTAATAGATTCTAGTGCTTGGTCTTTCAACAGTAGTACCACCCGGTTTCACAGTCATAATTTTTCAATTTCTAATCCGCCAATAGGTAATTATTGCTCTCAAGGGGAAACAGCATTTTATCGAAATGGCGGCTACACATATGTATGGACATGGTGTTCACCTTTTCAAGGATTTCCGGGATATTAAACCTTTTCTAAGGTTTCCCCAATATATAAGGAGGTATTTTTGTGAGAAAAAAATTTATTAAAAATGGTATTTTCGCTTTTTGTCTTTCGCTAGGGTTAATTTTTGGTCTGCTCTTTGCAAACATTGTTTCGGCATTTAATACAGAAGTTGTATATAAAAGAAATGATAACGGGCAGACATTTGGCACAATAGAAGCATCCGTAAACAATCGGCAGATTGAACGCCCGGACTTAATTTCAGCCGTAGGCATAGACGGCACGATAGGATTTGTAAGTAGGGCTGACCTTGATGGAGAGCGACCATCTAATCCCGAAGAGGCTATGAGATATATGGAGGAATTGAATAGACAAGCAACCGAAACCCTTATAGGACTAGAAAGGGGAGGAAGTGCCTTTCTTCGATACATTCCTCTTTATGAATCGGATGGTGTAACGGTTATAGGTAAGTTTGGCATAAGTTTTCCTGATGAAGTGCTTGAGCAGAAGTCAATAGAACTAGGAATAAGTGTTCCTTGGCTTGAGCAGAGGTCGATAGAACTTGAAGAGGTATTGGAATAGATGAATCATCTAATGAATTCCCATGCTCCTATGGTTATTCCCGAAATTATAAGTTACCACAATGATGCAGAGGTGTAAGCTTCTCATATCAGCAGAATGCGGTTGCTCTTTCGAGAACAACCGCCTTTTGCTTTAATACGGGAAATTAATTTCAGACCGCCGCGCCGATGCACGCAGCGGTTACTTTTTATGGCTTGCGTCCTTTTTATTTCCTTGCCATACTTATATAAGTATGCTATATTAAATATATGAGGTGATTGCATGAGCGGAAAGACAAGCACGGAATCTAAGCGCAAGTACAACAAGGGTGCGTATTCCACGCATTTATACGCATATCGCAAAAATTCAGAATTTGGAGAGCGCGTCAAAGAATTCAAGGCACATAAAGGAACCAGCCTTAATTTTTTAATTACTAAGCTTTTGGCGGAGCATTGGGGTGTTCCAATTCCAATTCCTGAAATGGATTTTGAATAGGTGACGGTTGCGCCCATCAGCGCGGCGGAGCGAATGCCGATGTACTGAAATACGGTGTTTTGTCTATACGAGTAAAGCAAATTATGGAGTTAGCGTTTTATCAGATTGCATTACCAGCTATGATAAAAAGAAAATTGATGAAATGTTGAATTATTACAAAAGTAAAGGCAGTAGAGTAATCAGTTTGAATGACCTGTAAGGTTCTATCAATGAGCTTTATGGGGAGAATTATAATGTTCTCATGAAACATGACACACTGTTGTCGCATTTGATATGATACAATGGCGAAAAAACGGAAAGGTTGCTAAAACATGGACATTATCGCAAAGGCTGCAAAAATTGTAGAGCAAAATTCTATTAAAGGTGGCGAGTTTAAAGGGCAGGTTTGTGTTCTTTCGCTCATTGATGCAGAGGGATTTCCAACCGCATCTGTATTAACGCCATCAAAGTCAGAAGGCATTAATTGGTTAACGCTTTGCACAATGCTTGACGGGAACGGCGTAAAGAGGATTGCAAATTGTAATCGCGCAAGTGTTTGTTTCTCTGGTGAATATTGCGTTAACTTAGTCGGTGAAGTTGAGGTCATTACATCGCCGGAGGTTAAGCGCGAAATGTGGTATGACGGTCTTTCTTGTCACTTCACGGGTTCGGACGACCCCAACTACTGCGTATTAAAGTTCACTACAAAACGCTACAAACTCTGTATTGACGGCGAGGAAGTTGAGGGAATGCTGTAATATTTTCCCATGATTTTTTTAAGCTTTCGATGGTAGCCTAAGAATATCAGCCGAGTTTTGTAATGAAACTCGGCTCTTTTTAAAATGTTAGCCAATATCAAGTATGAAATGAAGATATATTAATTATCGACTTGCGCGATAACATCGGCGGAAATGACGGGTATTCGATGCAATGCTCTCTGTATGCCGCCTCAATCATAGATTTGTGGGCACACAAAAACCAAAGAACCGCCACCTTGGGGAATTTCCCGCGGTGGCGGTTCTTTTATGTGAAACATTTTACATTTCATCATAATGCCCCTTGCACCCAACAATGATTATTTGCGTATGGTAACTTTATAAACAATCCTGTTTGTTCCGTCAATTCGCCTGCTCCAATATCCTTGCTTGTTGTGTTTCAATGGTTCAGGCTTACCCTCTCCTGAAAAAGGGCTACGGTCAATGTCTTTTTGTCCTTCGTTTGCCAATAAAGATAATCTGTCCACCCCGAATCTTTGAAGGAAAGTTCTTTAGTCATTTTCCATAGCCTCTAATTCTTCCATTGTTTTGACAACAAATGTTGCCGTACCTGCTTCAATTTCATCTATTCGTCGGTTTAATTCTGCTTGATTTTTTTCGCTGTAGAAAGGGTCGTATATTTCAAAAGGGATTTTACCTTGCCGTAGAGATTGACGAGCGAAGACATTAAATGCCGTTGATAAATTCATACCAAAATCATTAAACATTTTTTCTGCCTGTTCTTTAATATCTCGGTCAAGCCTGATAGTCACATTTATTGTATCTGCCATTTTAATTACCTCCATTTTTTATCATGATATCATAAAAAATCGTGCATATCAAATAATATGCACGATATAAGGATTTGATTTGAAAATGTTCAAGATGCAATGCCTTAGGGACAGTTCATATAAATTGTCCCCCTTACGCATGGAACAATTGCGTTGAACGAAAATTCACCCCAAAGTCTCTTTGTCGCCGGACTAAGCGGCGGCGGATATAACTCTCTCAGATATTAAATTGATTGTAAGGTGGATGGTAGGGCATGATGTAAGCCAATTAATATCATATTAGAAAAACGTAAGATTCAAAGAACTGCTACCGAAGGATATTTCCTAAGGTGGCGGTTCTTTTGTGTGAAACATTTACTTTTTAACGAGTTTAATATTTTTTTGATACCCATTGACGAAATTAAAATCTCACATGGTTTATGGATAATACGACGTTGAATATATCCCGGAAAATCCCACCTTATACCTATTCGATGAAACCAATAAGCGAATAGGTGCTATGACCTCTGAATTCAATCTTTAAATCATCAACACCTGTCACGTTTATTGTGAAAGGCATTGGTAAGCGCAATGCATCAACATCAATAGAGCCTATCTGTCGCCCATTTCCATAAAAATTAAAAGTACCATTACGTTGAGGGGCTCCATCAACACGTCCAAGTAACCCCGAAAGTGTAATAAAACGTCCCCCTAAATTATGCAACGAATGAACACTACTTATATTATTAGCATTATATGTTATAGCATTTTCAAAAATTTCACCACCATGAAGAACATGATGAGGCATTAATACTCTATTAACATTACTCAAATCAAAGGGCGCAACCTCTTGAACAAAGATAAGTGGAATTTCTTCACTTTCTCTGCTTACTGATTCAGATAATGGTAAATTATCCTCAATTGGCGTATGTGCATCAGTATTGTTGTTTGTAGAAAAACTCGGAATTACTCCATTATTAACATTAGAATTAATTATTGATTGCAGTCTAACAATTTCTGCTCTCAATGCGTTGTTTTCTATTCGCAAGTCATCATAATCTGCTTGTAACAACGTAAGTTTATCTTGCAAATATAAATTTTCATTTTGCAATGAATTAATTTGTGATTGCAGAATTTCAAGTTTCTCATGCAAAGAGTTAATTTGGTTTGCAAAACTCCGTTGTTCCATTTGCCATATTGCAAATGAGCTAATTACCGCAAAAATAGTCGTAATGGTAATAGAAATAAGAACTATGATTATATCTTTAATAGAAATACTCGATTTACGTCCATTCAAGGAATATTCACCCTCTCTTTTACTCCTTGTGTTTCAGTTCATGGACTATTCGCTCTTCCTTTACAATGTTTTTTAAAATATGTGTCCATAGCACACAAGTTATTTTTTCCTAGTATGGGTTATTCTTATTCGCATTATAGCCATTCGATGAATTTTACATCATCGTAAAAAGTATAAAAAGTATTTTATTGACACATTATGCCATATATATACAGCAAAATCAATAATTACTCAAATAGAAATTGAATTCTATTATTACGATGTTTTTATTGCACAAAAGGATTTTGTATGCACTTAATCAAAACCTCGGAATATTTATATATTTGAAATAACTCCTTCAAATTTAATCATTAACTTCCGTTTTCCTTTCCAATGTGGCCGTTAGTTTAGGAATTTACCGAAATTTACGTCAAAACAAAAGGATAAATTTATCATTGACTTTTCAAGATATCAATGATAACCTCAAAAAAAGTTTTTCAGTGAAAGGTGGTGAAAGGCATGAAACAATCCAACACATTCAAAATATTGGCGGTTTTTAACCACCAACTTGCAATGACTCCGGCTACTCCAAGGGGGTACTATGCCCATTTTTGGAAGAAAGATTGTTTTGGATGCCTGTCACTGCATGAAATAGCGGCTTAATTTCCGCTCCTTTATGTTTAGTATCCCCGTGCAGACAAAACAATCTGCACGGGGTTATTTTATTTTAAAGGAGTTTTTGATTATGATTGATATTTCAGTACATGAATTAAATAAATATTACGGCTCTAATCATGTGATTAAGGGCGTGAGTTTTGAGATTTACGCCGGCGAAAAAGTCGGATTGTTAGGCAAAAACGGTTCCGGAAAAACAACATTATTTAAGGTTATCGCCGGTGACGAATATTATGAAAGCGGCAACGTATCCAAGGCATCGGGCAAAAAAGTTGAAATTCTCGCGCAAATTCCTGTATTTTCGGAGAATGATACGGTTGAGGATATTCTTCGTTCGTCATTTAAAGAAGTAGCCGAAATATACGAAACAATGAAAAAAATCGAAGGAGACGGCGACCCTGCGGTTTTAAAGCGGTACGGAAAACTAATGGAGGATTACGAGCGACTTGGTGGATACGATGTAGAAATGAAAATCGAAAAAATGTGCAACGGAATGAACATTGATAACGAGATGCGAAGCAGTCTGTTTAGCTTGCTTAGTGGCGGGGAGAAAACAAGGGTTAATTTAGCGCGTATTTTACTGCTCGATTGCGATATCCTTCTCCTTGACGAACCAACAAATCATCTTGACTTAGCTTCGCTTGCGTGGCTTGAAAATTTTATACGAAAATATTCGGGGACAGTTGTGGTTATATCACATGATAGGGTTTTTCTCGACAATGTGATTACTCGGATAATTGAAATTGACAACGGTAAAGCGAATTTTTACAGCGGGAATTTTTCGTGGTACGCCGAAGAAAGACAACGTAGATTTATTACGCAGTCGCAACAGTATGAGCGTCAGCAAAAAGAAATAAAACGAATAGAAGACAGGGCAAAATGGTTTCTTGTGAATGACCGCTTCACCACTAAACATCACGCAATCTTGTCGCGAATTGACCACATGGAAAAAATAGAAAAACCTGTAACGTCGAAGAAAATTACAGAGGATTTTAACAGCGGCGGTCATGCGGCGAAGGTGGTTGTATCGCTTGATTCGGTGAGTAAAAGTTACGATTCCAATGTAATTTTAAATAATGTAAGCCTAAATATCGACAGAAATAACCGTATTGCATTAATTGGTGCGAACGGTTGCGGAAAAACCACTCTTTTGAAATTGATAATGGGTGAAGAACCCTGCGACAGCGGCGTAGTTAAAGTTAGCAGTAATGTAAAAATTGCGTATATGTCTCAAATTATCGTATTTGAAGACGAAAACGCAACGGTGCTTGAGACTTTACGCAGTGCGGTTGAACTCCCCCAAGAAAAATTACGAAGCATCCTTGCGCGATTTCGGTTCACAGCCCCCGATATACTCAAAAAGGTCGGCAATCTTTCCGGTGGAGAAAAAAGCCGCTTGAAGCTGTGTTTGCTTATGCAAAACCAAGTTAATTTTTTAATCCTTGACGAGCCGACAAACCATCTTGATATTGAATCAAGAGAATGGATTGAAGATGCCGTATCGGAATTTAACGGCACAATGCTGTTTATTTCGCATGACGGTTTCTTTTTGAATAAGTTTGCTTCAAAAATATGGAACATGAAAAACGGAGAAATCACGGAGTTTGACGGGGGTTATGATAATGCGTAAATATTTCATAACCGCCATAACAGCCATGAAAGGCCAAACAAACGGCGGGATTATTTATATGTTCCCGAATATTTTGGTAAGCCTTATGTATCTTTTGCCGCTAATGTTTTTATGGCGCGTTATTGCCGCGGACGGCACGGATGTCGGTATGACACTCAAACAGTTGCTGACTTACACTTATATGAACGCCTTGCTTTCGGAAATGCTTGTTGTGCGAACACTTGCGTCAAGCTGGAATTACGAAGGGCAGTTAATAAGCTTGTTCGCCCGTCCGTTTCCTGTGTTCGGGCAGTTAATGGCGCAAACAATCGGCGGTTGGATTCCGATGTTGCTTATTTTTTCTTTGCCAATGCTTGTGATTGCACCGTTATTCGGGATTTCAATAATCCCCGCAACGGTTTGGTTTTTTCCGTCATTGTTGCTGTGTATATCGCTTGGCTTCGCAATAGATTTTATTTTCGCATGCGTAACAATTCGCCTTAGGGGAATGGCATGGCTTGGGCATTCAATAAGAATGGCGATTGTATCGCTTTTTTCGGGAACGGTAATTCCGTTTAGAATACTGCCCTTCGGTTTAACTAAAATTTTTGAATTCCAACCGTTCGGCAGTTTGGGAGGTGCGCCGCTATCTTTGTTTGTCGGCACAACCGAACCGGCTCAAATTATTGCTACACAAATTTTTTGGAATTTTGTTCTATGGCCTGTCGCAATTTTTTGGTTTGCAAAATCCAAAGAAAGGCAGGTGAGTTTCGGTGGTTAAGATAAAACGTGTTTTACGGCTATACGCGCTTTACGCAAAAATGGACTTGGCGTGGTTGCTTCGAGACACAACCTTTGCCGTTCTTGCTGTTTTAGCAGATGTTATTACAAATTTATCTTCCGTGACGGGCGTGTTTTTGCTTGCGTGGAGATTCGACGGCATAGGCGGCATGAGCAGGTTTGAAGTGCTTTTTATGTTAGCTTACGCAACCATTATCACAGGAATTTTTCAAACATTTTGCGCCGGCGGAAACGTAGGGCATATCAGCCGCAGGGTCGGCAGAGGGCAACTTGAGCATATGTTCATTCAGCCGATGTTGTTGCCGGCACAACTTGCAACCGAAGGCTTTATTCCTTTTTCGGGCAGCAGTAATTTAATTTCCGGAACGGTAATTATGATTATCGCTACCGTTAATCTTGGAATTTCATTACCGTGGTGGTGGATATTTTCATTAATCGGAAATTTGATTGTCACGGTTGCCATTGTTTTGGGGAAATCCTATCTTGCGTCAAGCCTGACATTTTACGCGCCTGTACAAGCCGAGGAGATTTCAAGCTATGTTATAGATTCCTTCGGACATATCAGCACATTTCCGTTATCGGGAATGCCGCTGTATTTGCAAATTCCGCTTATAACTTTTATTCCAACCGGGCTACTCGCTTGGTTTCCGACGCTCGCGCTTTTTGGACGTGCGCCGTTTAATCTTCCGGCATGGTATCCGTTATTATTCGCGGTCGTGCTTTGGATGATTGCAACCTACTTTTTCAGAAAGGGATTGAATTTTTATGTTAAAAAAGGAATCAACAGATACCACGCAATGGGACACCGCCGTTAGTGTGAACGGCGTTACAAAAGTTTTCACGCAATGGCAACGCGAAAACGCGGGACGTGGCATAATTAAAAATCTGCTTAACCCCCAAAAGAAAATAATCTCCGCGCTGGACGATGTTTCTTTTAAAATAAATCGCGGCGAATTTGTTGCGTATGCCGGGCCGAACGGCGCGGGCAAAAGCACCACGATGAAATTATTGGCGGGAATGCTTCAACCGACAGAGGGCAGTGTTTCTGTTCTTGGAATGTCCCCCAACAAAGACCGCATAAGCGTTATGCGTGAATTGGGCGTGTTATTTGGCAACAGAACGGAATTATGGTGGGACCATCCCATTTCCCAAAGCTTTGAATGGAAAAAAGTTGTTTGGGATATCCCCGATGATGTATACAAGCGCAATCTTGAAATGGTTATCGAATTGCTTGATATCGGCGAACTTCTGAAAACTTTTGCGCGTGAATTATCGCTTGGTCAGCGAATGCGCGCCGACCTTGCAATGATGCTACTGCACAGCCCGACGCTAATTTTACTGGACGAACCGACACTCGGGCTGGACGTTGTAGCAAAACGCCAAATGATTGAATTTCTTAAAAAAATCAATCATGAGAACGGTGTTACAATTGTTGTCACCAGCCACGACATGGACGACCTTGAAGAAATGGCACAGCGCATTTTAATGATTTCGGGCGGAAAAGTTGCCTATGACGGAAGTTTTGACGGCTTGCGAGAAATCACGGGAAATCTTACTCGGTTCATTGTAACAATGGACGGCGGTTTAAAACTTTCGCTCGACGGCGGTAAGTTAATCAACGCAAACAAAGGCGTTTACGAATTTGAAGTTGATGTTGCATTAACCCCAATTAAACATTTACTTCGTCAACTTTCAGACGCAAATGGTGTTAAAGATGTAGAAATAAAAAAATCTCCCATAGAGCAGGTAATCGCAGGATTATATGCTTCATGGAAGAAAGAGATGGTATAATTGTCCAAAAAAAGGAGGTAACACACATGCCTAACGGAGTTTTTTATGCAGTGCAAATCCAAACGAATTATCCCAAAAATTTTATTCGTTTATCAACTTTAACACTGTTAAACATCACTATTTCACAGTCGAAAGGAACTACGGGTCATGATTATTCCAAACATTCATTTCCCAGGTAATTTCGCCGAAGCCATTACTTTAAAAGATTAAAATTTAAGCCCATCCGCCTGCGTTTTCATTTCGCGGGCGGCTTGCAATGTTGCTTCTGTTATTTGCGCGCCGCCTGTTAAGCGGGCAAGTTCGTTTATTGCATTATCTTTTGAAAGAGCGTTTACCGTTGTTATGGTGCGCTCTTTTTCTACGGATTTTTCTATTAGAAAATGTGTGTCTGCCATTGCCGCGATTTGCGGTAAGTGTGTTATACATAAAATCTGACGGGTACGCGAAACGGTTAAAAGTTTTTCCGCAACTTGCTGAGCCGTGCGCCCGGAAATTCCCGTGTCTACTTCGTCAAAAATTACAGTGGAAATTTTGTCGGTTAAAATGGTTTTAATTGCAAGCATAATGCGCGACATTTCGCCGCCCGAAGCTATGCGGCGCAAGGGTTTTGCGGGTTCGCCCGGGTTTGGCTGAATCATAAATTCAATTTCGTCGTTACCGTCGGGCGTGAACGAAGTTTTTTTAGTAATTTCCATGAAAAATTTCGCGTTCTTCATTCCCATTTCGCGCAAAATTTCAGTTACCTGCAAAGAAATATTTTCGGTGCGTTCGGTGCGGAGAGCGTTCATCTTAGCGCAAACGGTTGTGATTTCTTTGGAAATCTCCTTGCGCTTTGCGGTAATTTGAGCAATTTCCGCTTCGCTGTTTTCTATGTTGTCTAAGTTTCGCGCCAGTTCTTCCTGCTTTTTTAAAATAGTCTCAATCGTGCCGCCGTATTTTTTTTTCAGCCGGTAAATCGTGTCAAGACGCGTTTCCACTTTATCAAGCTCTTGCGGATCTGCGTCCAGTTCGTCCATGTATGCGCGGAAATCGCGGGTTATTTCGGAAAGCTGTGTGTGGATATCCACCAGCGCGTCGTGCAAAGGTTCACGCTCCGGGTCAAGCCTCGCTATTTCCGCCGAAAGCGCGGCTGCCTTTGCCGTTTGGTCTACGGCGGAAAGCTGTCCCGGGCGATTCTCATAAAATCCGCTGAAAAGCAATCCCACCACCGAAGATGTGTTTTTGCTTAATTTCTCAACACCGCTTAATCTATCCCGCTTTGCGGTAAGCGCGTCTTCTTCGTCGGGCTTTAACGCGGCTTTTTCTATTTCGTCAAGCTGAAAACGCCATATCTCAAGCTGTTCTGCGCTAACGGTACTTGTGAGTTTTTTTAAATCACGGTTTAATTCCTTGTACCGCGAAAGAAGCTGTTCCAGTGTTTTTTTATGCTCCGAAAGTTCTTCGCCGCAAAATTGGTCTAGCATGGTCAATTGCTTCGTGGGGTCAAGTAAACTTTGATGCTCGTGCTGACCGTGGAGGTCTACAAGAAGTTCTGCCGCGCTTTTTAAAATGCCAACAGTCACAGTGCGTCCGTTTATTTTACAAACAGATTTTCCCGTGTCTGCCTGCATTACTCGTGAAAGCAGAATCTGCCCTTCGTCAAATCCTTGTATCCCCAAATTAAAAAGCCCCTCTTTTACAAACGAAAAAAAGGGACCGTCAAATTCCATTACTCCATCTACAGACGCAAAATCCGCACCCGCACGAATTAATTCACGCGAAACACGTCCGCCAAGCAAAAAATTTATAGAATCAACAACAATAGATTTTCCCGCACCTGTCTCGCCCGAAAGCACATTTAGCCCGGGTGCGAAATCTACTTCAACTTCGTCAATAAGCGCGACGTTCTGTATGCGGAGATTTGTTATCATTGTAATTTCTCCGCCAAAGTCGCCGCCGCATCATTGCTTCGCACAACACACATAATAGTATCGTCACCCGCAACCGAGCCAACAATTTCCGGGAATTTCATTTCGTCAAGCGCGGCCGCAACCGCCATCGCCATTCCGTTAAGCGTTCGCAAAACAAGCATATTGCCCGCGTAATCCACCGAAACAAGCCCTTCACGAAAAACACGCGCAAACGGACTTTTTATTTCCGCACCGTCGGGCGCGGCGTATTTTAAGCCCTTACGTGTGTGTTCTCTAACAAGCCCAAGTTCACGAATATCACGGCTTACCGTCGCTTGCGCAACAGAAAAACCCTCCGCTCTAAGCGCGGCGGTTAACTCCTCCTGCGTATAAATATCATTCTTGCGTAAAAGTTCCAAAATAATGCGCTGACGTTCCGCTTTCATTTGAAAACCTTCTTTATATTTTGCGTTAAAATTAAGGAAACTCTATCATAAATGCGTTTTTGCGTCAATCTGACGTTTGACACAGCTTATGCTATTGTGTATAATTCATTCGCAACAAATGCCCGCGTGGCGGAACGGCAGACGCGGTGGATTCAAAATCCACTATGGGTGACCATGTGGGGGTTCAAGTCCCTTCGCGGGCAAAGAATTTAAACAGAAAAGCCCTTGAAACACTGTGTTTTCGGGGCTTTTTTATTTCTTTCAATGGGCAAAGCAGTCATTCATAAACTAAAACAGGTTAAGTTTTGCGAACTCGCCATAGTATAAAGATGCTGCGTCGTTGTAAGCAATGGCGGCTTCTTTGGTGTACCGAAGCTTCCTAAGTGTTTATTTTTGCCATCTACATAGATTACTGCCCGGTATCTTTTGCTGCTGCGCGACACCCCTCTGTATCCGACCGGTTTTTTTTGCGAATAATCCTAATTTGACCGGTTGACCTCAAGTTAACCTTGCGGCAATCAGCCAGATCTCCGTTAATGTGGTCTACACTAATTTCCTGTGGTGCATTTAACAACATACTATTTAACAAAATACTTTTCCGTTCCTCGTTGTACATTTAGCAACTGAGCCTTGAATATCATAATAGTTGCATTTTCCGCAGGATTGTATACATCCCGCGCGTAAACCTGTGCTACGAACAACTGAAGTTTTACCGCAATCACAGGTTTTATTTTTATTAATGATTTTAGGGTGTTTAACCTACTCTTCTCCAAACGCCACGGTCGCCGTTTACATCGGTGATGGTAAGAATGTCGCCGGATATATCATATGTGAATTGATACGTGATATTGTCCCATGCGCCTGTCGCGCTCAAATGGTTGTCATCAATAATTGTAAACCTGCCGGGTTCATTAAAAGCGTACTCTCTAACCCTTCCATTGGCGAAAAATTCAATATCTCCGTCTGAAGCAAAATACCAAATACATTCACCTGAAACATATTCCCACCTGCCAAGAAGTTCATGATTATATTGCACAGTAGGAAAAAGGATAGGTGCAGAACCTGCTTTTATCCAAACGCCGCGGTCGCCATCTTCATCGGTGATGATAAGGACATCGCCGGAAATTACATACGTGAAGTAATAAGTGATATTGTCCCAATCGCCTGTCACGCTCAAATGGTTGCCATCAATAATTGTAAACCTGCCGGGTTCATTAAAAGCGTACTCCGTAACCCATCCATCGGCGAAAAATTCAATATCATCGTGTGAGGCAAAGTACCAAATAAATGAACCGGAAACAAACTCCCATCTGCCAAGAAGTTCGTTGTCGCTTTGCTCGGAAAGAGCGGGGACAAGTGTGCATTCGTACTCAATGAAAGGGAGCGTATCTGTAAAATTTAACATTTGTCCGTCGTTCTCAAATGTTATATCACTATTTGCAATAACAGATGAGCTACTTAACACCAAAGAAATAACCACTGTAAAAAACAGAAAATAATTTGTTAGTCTTGTAAATTTTCCCATTCCCTCATTCTCCTTTTAAATGAATTTTTTGTTCCTATATAGAAACATTACACCATATCTTACCATAAAGCAAGATATGTTTTTTAAACGTGCTTTTGAGACTTTTTTAATATAAAATAACCTCAAAGGGGTTTTCAGATGATACATGAAATAATAGAAGTTTTGCCCGAAAGCATAGCCTGCGAACTGGAGATAACACCGGGTGATATTTTATTGCAATTAAACGGAAAAAAAATTCAAGATGTGCTGGATTATCAATTCACCGTGCAATCGGAAGATTTATTATTAGAAATACAAAAGCCCTGCGGTGAAATATGGGAACTTGAAATAGAAAAAGACTCAGAAGAAGACCTCGGGTTGATATTCAAACACCCATTAATGTCGGCAAAACGTCGTTGCCGAAACAAATGCGTATTCTGTTTTATAGACCAGCAACCGCCCGGATTGCGTTCTTCACTATATTTCAAAGATGATGATGCACGTCTTTCGTTTTTACATGGTAACTATGTTACACTGACAAATATATCTGAAAAAGAAGTTCGTCGTCTTGCGGGCTACCATCTTTCACCGCTAAGAATATCCGTTCATGCCGCAGATTTAGATTTGCGAAAAAAAATGATGAGCTGTGAAAATGCTTCAAATTTATTTACAGCCCTAAAGATTTTCGCAAACGCAGGAATAAAAATGCATTTTCAAGTTGTTCTGTGCAAGGGCTTAAACGACGGCGAAAATTTATCGCACACAATATCTGTTTTATCGGCGCAAAAAGGTGCGGAAAGTTTAGCAATAGTGCCGGCGGGAATAACGCGTCATCGAGAGGGCTTGCATACTCTTTCGCAATTTACACCCGAAGAAGCGAGAGCTGTACTTGCGCAAATTAAGATTGAATCACGCAAAAACTTTGTATTCGCCGCCGATGAATGGTATATTATGGCTGGCGAGCCTTTGCCACCTTACGAATATTATAAGGACTTTCCGCAGTTGGATAATGGCGTAGGAATGTTACGTCTGTTTGAGCATGAATTTTTATCAGCTCAGAAGAACTGCCGGAAGATTGAAACGCCGCGCTCTTTCCATATCGGAATTATAACAGGTCAAGCCGCCGCAGAATTTATGAGTGAGCTTGCTTGCAAATTCAAGGAAAGACATGCAAATGTGAAAATAACCATTCACACAATAAAAAATAGTTTTTTCGGCGAAAGTATAACCGTAAGCGGATTATTAACAGGCGAGGATATAATAGCGCAGTTAAAAAATAATTTCGCCGAAGATGTACTATTTCTTCCTGAAAACGCGTTTCGCGCAAACACGGAGGATATGCTGGACGGTACAACATTAACGCAATTATCCGCCGCTCTTGGCGTACCCGTAAAAATCGGAAGCTTAAACGGAGAAGAATTCTATATGCAGTTATTAGAATTATAGGTGAACTTATGTCAAGCAACCTGAAATTTTGCGTATCGCAACAGCCGAATAGCGTGCCATATACCTTCAAAACAACGGGAATTCGTGTTTATACATTTGAGGAAATGCTTTATCATGTTTTTCACTATTGGCGCGAATCGGTTGACGAGTTTCTTTCAGAAAAATTAATATCGTGGGTGGCAGAACTTGGTCACTCTTATTTGGCTACGCGAATGAAGGAGCTTACACGGACAGAGTCTTTTGCCGCAAGAATATTAGAATTTTTGCGTTTGTCAGATTATTTTGGCGAAGAAGAAATAAACGGGCTGAAAGTAACGCTTGAAAAATGGGAATTACGGCGCGAGTGGGAAAAGTTAAAGGAACGCGCCGACTTATTCGCGCAAAAGAATGAGCCGGAGAAAGCTATTCCTCTATACAAGCGTGCATTGCAATACGACGAAAACGCGCCGATTTTAAATAATTTAGGCATTCAGTATTTAAAAATAAACGCCGTAAAAGAAGGTTTTTCATACCTTACACGTGCATTATCCCTTGAGCCAAAAAATATTTCAATTTTACTACACTACATCGAAGCTGCAATTCTGTGCGGAAAGTTTGATAAGGCATCAAAAGTAATTCAAAAAGCAAGCGAAATCAACCCAAACCATCCGGACATTGATTTTCTCCGCGGTCTGATGTCATACGAACAAAAAGATTATCCCACAGCCTTAACTTATTTTGAAAAAGCCATAAATTCAAATAAAACCGTGCCATACTACGCTCACAAAGCCGTTGATATTCACTTAAAAATGCGTCAATATGAAAAAGCCCTTACTGCTTTGAAAAAAACAACAACCCATGACTCAACTTATTACGAAAAAGAAGCAGAAATCTACGCCGCATGGGGTGATATTCCCCGAGCAATCAAGTCAATGCAATCTGCGTTATCAGCCACAAACGAACCCTCCGCCGCTGCATATACAAAACTTGCGGCCTATTACCGCCAAGACTATGACACAACCCGCGCAGAAACTGCCATAAAAAAAGCGCTAACTCTAAACCCCGAAAACAACATCGTTCGCCTCGAAAACGCCCGAATTAAAAAAGGCTTGGGTCGCACCCGCGAATACCAAGCCGTGTTAAACGAGATTTTAAAGAGTTTCAAAGATAATTATCGGAATGCTTAATGCTCATGTTTGTGATCCTTAGGCGGCTTTAAACCTTCGATGGTTAAGCCGTTTTTTTGTGCGTAATCCCAAAGTGCGGCTTGTACCGCTTCTTCTGCTAGTACGGAGCAATGGGCTTTTATGGGTGGCAGGCCGTCCAGCGCGTCCATTACGGCTTTGTTGGTTATTTGCATAACTTCGGCGATGGTTTTTCCTTTTACCAGCTCAGTTGCCATGCTGGAAGTCGCAACCGCCGCGCCGCAACCGAAGGTCTTAAAGCTTGCGTCTGTTACAATGTCGTTTTCGATTTTAAGGTAAACGCGCATTATATCGCCGCACTGAACGTTTCCTACTGTGCCTATCCCACTTGCGTCTTCGATTTCGCCAACGTTGCGCGGATTCATGAAATGTTCCATTACTTTTTCGCTATATTCCATTAATTTACTCCTTTGATAAAATCATCGTAAAGCGGCGATAAAATGCGTAGCTTATCAACTGCGGGGCATAAAATTTCCATAAGCTTTTTTATATCGGCGGAGGTGTTTTCCGTGCCAAATGAAAAACGAAGTGCGCCGTTTGCAAGCTCGTGACCAAGCCCAAGTGCCATAAGAACATGGGAAGGCTCAAGCGCGCCGGATGAACACGCCGAACCCGTTGAAGCGCAGCAACCCTGCATATCCAAATGTAAAAGCAAGGATTCGCCCTCTATAAAACGAAACGAAAAATTTACATTTCCCGGCAAGCGATTTTCGCCTGTAGTGCCGTTTAAAATGGAATGCGGGATTTTTTCAGAAATTTCGCGGATAAGTGTGTCGCGAAGTGCGGAAACACGCGGTAATTCACAGGGCAATTCCTTCGCGGAAAGCGAGAGAGCCGTTCCCATTCCTACAATTCCCGCTGCATTTTCCGTGCCGGCGCGTCGGTTTCGTTCCTGCGCGCCGCCCTGAAACAACGAAAAAATAGGAGTGTCTTTTTTAACATACAACGCGCCGATTCCCTTCGGCCCGCCGAATTTATGCGCGGAAAGAGAAAGCATTTGCACGCCCAGTTTTTCAACATCAATTGGAATATGCCCAGCGGCTTGAACAGCGTCTGTGTGAAACGGAATACCGTGACGATTTGTTATTTCCGAAAGAGCCGCAATAGGCTGAATCGTGCCGACTTCGTTGTTTGCAAGCATAATGGAAACAAGCGAGGTTTCGGGACGAATCGTAGCTTCAAGGTCGGACGGCTTTACAAAACCTTCGCCGTCAACCGGAAGATACGTCACCTCGCAACCCTGTTTTTCCATGTGTTTGCACACATATAAAATTCCGTGATGCTCTGTTTCGGTTGTGATAATGTGCCGTCCGCGCTTCGATGCTTCAAGTGTACCTTTAATAGCCCAATTGTCCGACTCTGTACCGCCGGAAGTGAAAAAAATTTCGTCGGGCGCAGCGTTTATGACGCTTGCGATATTTTGGCGCGAGTCGTCAATGGCGGCTCGAATCTTTCGTGCAGGTGTATAAACGCTGGACGGATTGTAAAAATTTTCAGTCAAATACGGCAACATTGATTCAAGAACTTGCGTACGAAGCGGGGTTGTTGCCGCGTTGTCAAGATATAACATATTATTCACCGTAATTCATAAAAGAAATACGTTCTATAATCACATTTTCAATTGGACGGTTCGGGCTTGTCGGATGATTATTCGGTGTGGCTTGCACATGTGCGATTTCGCTCACAACGTCCATGCCCGTTACGACATGCCCAAAAACCGTGTGTCCGTAACCGCTGGGATTCCCAAATTGGTCTGTATTCCAGTGCCAGTCCAGCCAAGGTGTGCCGCCGTTTTCTATATAATGCTTAAGACCATCGGCAGGGTGAACGTCTCTTACATGTATATTCCGTCCGCCGGAAAATTCTCCCGCGACTTCGTTTTGAATATTTATGAGATATTCAAAATCTTCAATATAGTTTGCGTGAAGCGTATCACTTTGCACAATATAAAATTGGCTTCCGATTGTACGACCCGGTCCTGCATGAGCAGTTGCAAGTGCGCCGTTAAAATGATGCAAATTAAAACTGCGCTCAAGCCCAAGACCTTCTTCATAAATACTTTCACCGCCGCGCCCAAGTCCAAGCGGGCATCCGCCCTGTATCATGAATCCGGGAATAACGCGGTGAAAAATTAAGCCATCATAAAAACCGTTTCTTGCATGAGTTTTAAAATTCTCAACGGCAAGCGGGGCTTCCTCCGGAAAAAACCGCAAAGTAATATCACCGTGATTTGTATGAAGAACAGCCAACTCCTCGCCCTGTGTTAGCGGCGTTAGTTGTAATGTCACCGACGGCGCACTAAGAAGACGCTCGTAAATTGTGCCGTCCGGCAGTTCTTTCCTGTTGCCGTTGAATCTTACCGCGCTAAAAACTTCTCCATTGCCCTCGCCTGTTAGTGTTCCCATGTTAATTCTCTCTCCTTCGTGTATTTGGTTTGTTTCTTGGTTTTCGGCTATCGGCCCAGTTTCCGCTTCAATTGGCTCTGCGACCTTGTCTGTACACGCAGCAAAAATTGCAAGTAAAGCAGTCATTAAAAATATTTTTTTCATAAATAAACCTCTTTCGTTAGTTTTTTATATTATACCGCAAAAAGGAAGAAATGTAATCAATTTGAAATATATTTAGCCGCTTTTAATGCAGAATCTATTAAAGAAGAAAGTTCGTTAAAGAAACGCGCTTCAATTGCTTCAATTGCTTTGGTGCTTGGCTTGTTTTCCGGGTGCTTCGCGACAAAAACAGTACAACAATCTTCATACGGGCGGATGGAAATATCGTGTGTTCCGATTTTTACGGCGATATCAATAATGCTTTGCTTGTCCATTGCCGCAAGAGGGCGTAACACAGGAAATTGCGTTGCAGATTCCATAGCCGCCAAACTATGAATTGTTTGGCTTGCAACCTGACCAATCGAATCCCCGGTGATAATGCAAAGCGCTTTTTCTTTTTCAGCCAAACGACTTGCGACATGGAGCATAGCGCGTTTTAAAAAAATTGTTAGCTTCACATCGGAAACATTTTCTTTTAGGAAAAGTTGAATATCCGTAAAAGGAACAACGCATAATTTTACGCCGCCCGTATATTTTGCCAGTTGCCGCGTTAAATCGGCGACTTTATCCTCTGCGCGTTCTGAGACAAAAGGTGGCGAATGACAATACACCGCAATAATTTCAACCCCGCGTCGCGCTGTTAAATATCCCGCAACCGGGCTGTCAAATCCGCCGGAAAGAAGCAAGACACCCTTACCCGACGAACCATATGGCAAGCCGCCTTCGCCGTTTTCGCTGTTCACGTAAAAATAAACATCGTTGCGAATTTCAACCCAAAGTGTAATATCAGGGTTATGCAAATCCACCGCAAGTTCAAGCTCGGAATTGAAAATTGTTTCCCCGATTACCGCCGAAATATCCGTTGAAGTCATCGGATAATTTTTGTCACTGCGTTTGGTTTCTACCCTGAAAGTTTTGGCATTACTATCAACAACTTGCGTGGCAAAAAATTTGCTTCCAATTGTTCGGAGTTCTTCAATGTTACGGGAACTCGTTTTCACCGCATAGCAAAACCCGGCAATTCCGAAAATTTTACGAATATGCGGCAAAACAGCTTCCGTGTTTAAATCGCCGGTAGTATCTTCAATTAAAAACCGCCCCTGCTCGCGTAAAACACGAATGTTGCCGTACCCCTTTAAATTTTTGCGAATCGCGTCTAAAAGCCTATGCTCAAAAAATGCGCGATTGCCTTTGCGCAAGGAAATTTCGCCGTATTTGACCAACAAAACATTTTTTGTTTCCATTAACGTCTCCCTAAAACCCTGCGCATTTGCGAAACGCAGTCGATAATAATTTCTTTTACAATGGAAGCTTCTTCAACTGTATTCAAATGCGAAAAACTAAAACGCACGGCAGATTCTGCACGTTCCTTGCTGAATCCCATTGTTTCAAGCAATGATTTTTGTTTTTTTCTACTACGGCACGCTGCTCCCATAGACACGTAAATACCTTTTTCCGAAAGCAAATGAACAAGTGTTTCACCCTTAATTCCAATAAAACTCAAGCTTAAAATATACGGCGAAGTTTCCTTTGTTAAAGAATTTTCAAAAACATCGGGCAGGAGATGTTTTAACTCTGCAATCTCGGATTTTATCGCGGAAACACGTAAGTAGTTTTCATCCCGGAAAACGTGAAGCTGTGCGGCAGCAGAAACTGTTTGCAAAATTCCGCAAATATTTTCCGTGCCTGCACGAATACCGTTTTCTTGTCCGCCGCCGTGAAGAATCGGCAAAAGTCTTATACCGTTTCGCACAAAAAGGCCGCCCACCCCGGAAGCGCCGTGGATTTTATGCCCACTGAATGAATACATATCAATGTTTGCAAAGTCTAAACTTTCTTTGCAAAAACCCTGCACACCATCTACATGGATAATTATTTTCGGATTTTTCTTTTTTAACGTCGCCGCAATTTCCGATACGTTAAAAATATCACCGGTTTCGTGCGAAACTTGTGATAGACTAACGAGACAGACCTCGTGTGAAATTATCTTATTAAAATCCGATAATATAATAGCTTCGGCAAAGCCAAGTTCGTTCGCAAAACGAATAGGCTCTAGCACCGAAGGATGTTCCCACGGAGCGGAAAAAATTCTTATATTTTGCCTTTTATTCGCAAGCGCGAAACCAAGCAGCGCTAAATTGTTAGACTCCGTTCCTCCGGATGTAAAAATAATTTCGTTTTCGCGGCAAGAAAAAATTTTCGCCATTTCCTTGCGGGCAGAGTTCAAAAATCGCTCCGCTGTAATGCCAAGACTATGCGGAGAGGACGCGTTGCCAAAAACAAAAGATGTTTCCGGCGCAGAAAAGGGAGGAGTTGTTGCGGCATTATCGAAATAAATGTTATGTTTTTTCATCTGTCCCCACAATGCAAAACCAGCCTTCAAGTTCAAATTTATCTACTATTTCGATTTCGTATTTCGCAAAAACACCCAAGACTTCATCTGCACGTTCATCAATTATACCGGATGCAATAAATATGCCGCGCTGTTCTAAAACTTCTTTTACAAAAGGAATAATCTCAATAATAACATCGGCAACGATGTTGGCAACGATTACATCATATTTATTGCGAAAAATTTCTGTGCGAAGCATCTCATCAGAAAGCACGTCGCCGTAACGAATTATTAAATTTTGCAAATTAATTCCGTTTAGTGCTGCGTTCTTTTTTGTTGCGGCAATCGCACCTGCAGGGTCTATGTCGCAAGCGAAAACATCTCTCGCGCCAAGCAATAGTGAGATAATCGAAAGAATTCCGCTGCCGCAACCGATGTCCAAGACATTTTTATCGTCAAGCAGAAGTTCTTGCAATGCATGAATGCAAAGCTTGGTTGTTTGATGTTGCCCCGTACCAAATGCCGAGCCGGGGTCAATCTTGAAAATTATTTCATCTGCACCAAAGGTTGATTGATATTCTTCCCACTGAGGCACAATAACAATTCTTCCGATACTGAACGGTTTAAAATGCTTTTTCCATTCATCCAACCAAGATTTATCGTTAGCGGACTCTAATTTAATTTCAAGTGTACCAAGAGGAAAGCCTTCAATCTCTTGAATTTTTAAATGAAAAAGGGATTCCCGTACATCCGAAAGAAGTTTTTCGCCACTGCTGTCATTTGTCACATAGAAAACTACATATACTGCATCGCTTTCAACATCAAGCAGACCTTCTTCCGCGTAATCCCAGGTGTGCGCGACTTCGGCAAGGTGCCGCACCCGTTCACGCGCATTAACAATTTCCACACCTGCAATATTGTTCTCCAAGAGAGCACCCGTAACAATCTCTTCTCCGATTGCGGTTGTCTGTACCTCTGCCTTAATCCACTCCATGCGCACCTCAATTTTGAATATTGTGTTTTGCAAAGACGTGTTGCGGTTTCTTAATTTTGGAAATTGAGAAATATTACTCGTTATTCCTAGATTATACCTGTTGAATTTATTTTTTACAATATTTGTGCTATCATAAGCGCATGATTAAAAGTGAGAAATTAACATTTAAATACGAAGCGTTTGAGGATGTTGATGCCGCCGCCGCGCTGTGTGGTATTGATATTGAAATTGAATCGGGCGAATTTGTTGCAATTTTGGGGCATAATGGCTCCGGCAAGTCAACATTGGCGCGGCATTTGAATGCCCTTCTTGCGCCGACAGAGGGCACGCTTTGGGTGGGCGGGCTTGACACAAAAGAGCCTGCAAACACATGGGAAATTAGGCAATCGACAGGGATGGTTTTTCAAAACCCCGATAACCAAATTATTGCCACAATTGTTGAAGAAGACGTTGCTTTTGGGCCTGAAAATTTAGGCGTTAGCTCGGGCGAGATTCGCGAGCGCGTAGACGAAACGCTCTCGCTTGTGGGTATGAGTGAATACGCGGATTTCGCGCCGCACCATCTCTCGGGCGGGCAGAAGCAACGTGTTGCCATCGCAGGGGTTCTTGCCATGCGCCCGGGCTGCATTGTATTGGACGAGCCTTCCGCCATGCTGGACCCTTCGGGTCGCCACGAGGTTATGGAAACAATTACGCGCCTTAATCGCGAATCAGGGATAACAATTATTTTAATCACGCATTTTATGGAAGAAGCCGCGTGTGCAAATAGGGTTGTTGTGATGGATGCAGGGAAAATTGTAATGGACGACGTTCCTCCAAAAATCTTTGCGAATGTTCAAAGAATGAAAGAACTTGGGCTTGGTGTTCCTAAAGTTACCGAACTTGCATTTGAGCTGCGGAAACGCAGCGTTCTTATAAGGCAGGACATTATTACGGTTGATGAATTTGTATCGGAGTTTGCCGGTGTTGGCGCAGATGTAATTTTTCGCGAACAACGAGCCGGGTGTGAAAGTTTAACTTCACATTTGGCGATTGACGTTGGCGAACGCGAAAAGTCCACAGAAGCAGAGATTATTCTCGAATTAAAAAATGTTTCTCATATTTACAATGCGAATTCCGTTTTTGAAAAAATCGCGCTTTCTGATATTAGCTTGCAAATAACGAAGGGCGAAATTGTTGCGGTAATCGGGCATACGGGTTCCGGTAAAAGCACGTTGATTCAACATTTTAACGCACTGTTAAAGCCGTCGTCGGGAGAGGTTTTCGTTGATGGTGCGAATATTCACGCGAACAAAAAGCTATTAAAGGATATTCGGCAGCGTGTGGGGCTTGTTTTTCAATATCCCGAGCACCAGCTTTTTGAGGCCACGGTTTACAAAGATGTTGCGTTTGGGCCGACGCGCATGGGGCTTTCTGAAAAAGAAATTGAACAGCAAGCAATTGACGCGTTGGAAGCGGTTGGGTTTCCACAAGAATTCTACGATAAATCGCCGTTCGAGCTTTCGGGCGGACAGAAACGCCGCGCAGCAATTGCGGGGGTGCTTGCGATGCGTCCGGAAGTTCTTGTGCTGGACGAACCGGCGGCAGGACTTGACCCGCGCGGTAAGGAAGAAATTTTTGCACAAATAAAAAAAATGCACAAGGCACTTGGGATTACGGTGATTCTTGTTTCGCATTCAATGGACGATGCGGCGCGGCTTGCGAATCGCGTTGTTGTGATGAATAAGGGTTGCATGGTTTGCGATGGAACACCGTCTGGAATTTTTGCGCAGGGCGAATTTTTGCAAAAAATTGGGCTGGATACGCCGCAAATTTCGCAACTTATGACGCGGCTTAATAAAATAGACCCCAAAATTCCTTCGCGGATTTTTACAATTGAAGCTGCAGCAGATGTATTGGCGGCGGTGCAACTATGACGCGCATTACGATAGGGCAGTTTTATCCGACAAATTCGGTAATTCACCGCTTAGACCCTCGCGTTAAGCTTCTTGGTACGATTTTTTATATTACGGCGTTGCTTTTTGCTAATCATTTTGCCGGATACGGGATTGCGGTATTGTTTATCGCCGCACTTGTGAAAATTTCCAAAGTGCCACCACGCCTTTTATTTCGGGGGCTTCGCGCGATACTTTTTATTTTGGTTTTTGCCGCAAGCATTAACTTGTTTTTAACACCGGGAGAAAATATTCTTGTGCAATTTGGCTTTTTGAGAATCACGATTGAGGGTGTAATCCTTGCCATTCAAATGATTTTACGGCTTGTATTATTAGTTTTGGGTTCCACAATATTAACGCTGACAACATCTCCGATTCAATTAACCGACGGAATAGAATCTCTTCTTTCGCCCCTAAAGCGTCTGAAAGTTCCCTCACATGACATTGCTATGATGATGACAATAGCATTGCGCTTCATTCCAACTCTCGCAGATGAAACAGAAAAAATAATAAAAGCCCAAAAAGCTCGCGGCGCGGACTTCGACACCGGCAGTTTAACCAAGCGCGCAAAAAGCCTGATTCCAATTTTGGTTCCTCTTTTTGTATCTGCCTTCAAGCGTGCCGATGAATTAGCAACCGCAATGGAAGCCCGTTGTTATCGCGGTGATATCAATCGTACAAAAATGAAACAAATGAAAATAATCCGCACGGATATTTTTGCAATGAATATACTGATATTTTTTTGTATAATTATGATTTTAACAAGATGGATTTAAACAGGCAGTTTCTTTCGCATCTTATACCAAACAAAACTTGTTGAAATAATTCTCAGCCCGCCGATTATAAACATCGCGTTGTAAATTCCTGAAAGCGAAAACAGCATATGCGCAAAAAAAGGCGCGGCAAAAAGACTGATATTTTGAGCTGTGTTATAAAAAGCTAAGTACATCATTCTGTTTTTGTCGGGGGTGGATTCCAGCGCGCCATTTAGAAGCGCGGTGTTTATTCCTACGGCAGAAAAGCCTGTGATTATGCTGACGGCGTACATAACTTGCATATTTGGGACGAATGGGAAAATAAACATATTTATCGAAAGCATAGAGCCCGCCGCAACGAAGGTTGCCGTGTTTCCGCGTTTGCGTAAAAGCCATTGCCAAAGACTACCCGAAAAAAACGCTGTAATACCTGAAACCAGCGCTACAATAGCAAGGTCAAGTTCAGTTGCGCCGCGGTTTATTACCATCAAAATATTTACAAGCGGCCATCCCCCCTGCCATGTGAAAAGAAAAAAAATTGCGGGAACGTAAAATGTACGAAAGCTTTTATCAGAAATAATTTCTTTTAAATTCCGCAGGTTGGTTGCCAATTTTTCGTTCGATAAATCCTGTGTCACTTCCGGCATTTTCAGTCGATTGAAAATTAAAACTTCAACCACACCAAGTAAAAACGCCGCAATAAAAAAAATCTGATACAAAATCATGCGATGCTCGTCTGTATTTGGAATAAAAGTAATGGCAAGACCGGCAGAAATTGTTATAACGGGAATTACGGCTTGCCCGAATTTTTGTCTTAGCGCTATTGCCTGACCGCGCATTGTTCCGTCGAAAATAGTGCCCAACAAGCTTTGCATAGACGTTTGTGAAAGCGCGTCCGGACAGTTCATAATAGCAACAAAAACAACAAAAAGCAGCGGTCTTATTTCTGCCGGTAACATAGGCACAAACGCAATTAAAAGAAGCGCGGCACGGCTTATCAAAATAAAAGCGGCGGTCGCGCGTTTTTTATTTGTAAATTTCCGAAAAATAATTGTACCCGGCAATAATACAATCGCCGCGACCGCACCGGGTAACGCACTCAGAAGCGCGATTTCAAATTCACCGCCGCCGAGACGCTCTAAAAACCGTACAGAAAACGGTCGCCACAAATTATTAACCATGTCAAACAAAAGCCCGTACAAAATAAATATCCATATATTTGTACCACGCATTTGCTTAAACTCACGCAAAAAATTTTTCAGGCGCAAAACTTCACCTCAATTTTTGCATTGGAAGCCCATCCTTCATATTTTCTTCAATAGCCAAGCACCTTTGGCGAGTGTGTTTTTCAAGTTGGCTATTTCAAAATGGTTATCCTGTCATCCCCTGGCATCGCCAGCAACCGCCATACGGGCAAAGGGTTGTGTATTGACCCACAAGGGCACGTGCAAGGCGGGTTAGGTCTGCCGAGGTTATATCTCCGTCGCAGTTAATGTCTGCAGCGCGTAGGTTTATTGTTATATTATGACCGGCAAGCCATCGCGCAAGCTGTGTCGCATCGCTAGAGGTTACACGTCCGTTGCCGTTAACGCTACCGTGGCGAGGGGTGCGTGTGTCTGTGGCGGTGTATGCGAAAGGCAAACGTGCGACGGTTTCGTTATCATGCGAAACGTAGATGAAGCCTTCAAAAAAGCCGGGCCCTGCGTGCGCTGCATTTAAGAAAAAAGTCGCGGTAAAATCAGTTTGTCCGCCGGGGAGAACGTGAACGCTTTCGGGAAGCGTTAAAATCACGCCGCCGGGGTTGTTTGCAAAGCGGTGGGTTATAGTGTATGTCCGCGGCGTGTAGGAGTTGTTTGCGATTGCGGCTGTGAGGGTTCGCGTGATATCTGTGCCGACGTATTCGCTTCCGCCAAAACTGAAGGAACCGGTTCTTGCCGTCATAAAATCCGATGAATTGAATGCTTGCGCATGGGTTGCAACGCGGTCATAATTTACAGAAACAACCGTGTCTGTGTGAGTCGCGGCGAAAACATCAATATAGCCCGCTCCTGTGCTGTATACGCTGCCGGACGTAAGTGGGGTTGCGGTATTCATTATTCGTGATTTTATTTCTTCGGAAGTCCACGTAATGTTTGAATTTTCGCGATTGAATTGTTTCATTAGAGCCACCGCACCGGAAATATGGGGTGTGGCCATAGATGTCCCTGTTTGGTTTCCGTAGAAGGAGGATGAAGCCCACGGCGGTAAGGTCGAAAAAACGCTTGTTCCGTGCGCCAGAATGTCGGGTTTAATTTCAAAGCTTCTGTTTAGAGGGCCTCGGGAAGAACGGAATTCCAATGTTTTTCCGAAATTGCCTCCGCCTTGACTGGTCACTGACGCGTTACCCACTGTTATTGCTGTTGTTGCCGCGCCGGGCGTTCCGATTGTATTATATCCTTGGCTACCGCTGTTTCCCGCCGCGACAACAAAAGTTATATACGGGTACGCACGGGTACCTCTATTTACTTCCAAAGCTAATAGGCTTACAGGGTCGTTGTTTCCTTCGATGCCCAAAGAAATATTTACAATATCCGGTTTGTCGAGAGGAGCGCGGTCGATGGCAGCGACAAGAACGCTGGTGCTTCCGGAACCGGCTCCCATAACGCGGTACACGATAATTTTTGCTTCCGGCGCAACACCTAAAACCGCTCTGGAACCGCCCGCGTCACGGCCTGCGATTGTTCCCGAGACATGAGTGCCGTGAATGGAGATGTTTACGGTTTCCATCGGGTCGTTTGCAGCAGTTCCGTCCACGGTGTGAAAATTCCGTCCGTAAAAAATTCCGTCTATTGCGTGGGCTTCGGTGATAGCTGGGTTTCGGGCTTGCATTTCTTTGAGCGTGGGAAACGCCCCTATGAATGCTTCGTGATTGTAGTAAATGCCCGTATCAATTACGGAGATAAGAATTCCTTCGCCACGATATCCCCGCGCGTGCATTTCATCCGCCCGCATACTTGCGCGCCCGAGTGCCATTCCTTGCGGATTTCTGTCGGTGTCCATGAGTGTTACAGTAGTATCTTCCGGCGGATAAATTACTTCGTCGGGAAAAACGAAACGGACGCTTTGGAAATTTATAAGCTCCGCTACTTTATTTGAAGGCATAGTAACGCTTACACCGTTTAATACATTGCGATAGTCCCAGTCAATTGAATACGGTGTAGTGGTTCGTGCCATGCCTGCAACACCAAAAAGTTCAGAAAGCTCCGCGCGAAAAAGAGAGTGGTCGTCTTCTGCGTTTCTAGCCGCGGTGGCGGACGGAAGAAAAATCCCCTCTGCTTCCGCTTCACGGATTTGAACAGCAGCGGGGCTGTTCTTAAAAAGAACAATTACCGAAACAGGACTGTCATCGTTTGCGAGAGCGTACTCGCCTGTGAAGCCGATTAACCCGTGCTCGTAGGCGTAAACCGGAAGCACCGCGAAAATGGAAAAAATTAAAAACAAAAATAAAAATTTCATAATTTACCTCCAATTCTCAAGGGGGTTTATAAAAAGCTATGCTAAACTTCTGAATTTTTATTATCCCCTTTATATTTTCGGAATACATTATTTCTTTCCAATATAAACGGCATAATTGAAATATTTAACAATAACATCAACACAATAAAAACCGCTTTTATTCAGCATTTCAAGGTGTGACAACAATTTTGCTTATAAATTCTTTCCATTAAAAAACAATGCTTCTTTAATCAGCCATCCTAATGTGCAGATGATTATAGCCGAAAAGACAGGTATAAAGCTGTGGGCGTCCTGATTAAACTCCGGAAGGTAATAGCCTGCCAAGGATAGCGAGATACAGGCGTAGTTAACTGCAGAAATAACGCAAAATAATTTAAAATACTGTTTTTTATCTATAGCAGCAACAAAGGCCAAGGATAAAATTACCGACGGGAAAAGATATCTCTCGTGCATAGCTGTGGCAAGGGTATAAACCGACGTGTATAAAACCAGAGCGGAAAGCACAATATGTTCGCCGCCTGAAAAGTTTTTTCTTCGGTATTTATTAAGGAAGAATGTCAGCCCAGAAGCGATAACAGACAGAACTATAAATATTTCAGACCACTTAGCATGGGTAAGATAATACAAAGGCTTGTCTATGGGGGCACCGACGCCCCCAAAAAGCCCGTGCAAGTTAAAGGCACCAAGTGAGGCCATCCTGTATCTGGTCATCGTCGATAAATATAAGTCGATTATATAAAATGGGTTCCCGTCAGAGGCGAATGGTATACATATTACGAAAAACAATACAATAGACGTAGCTAAAGCGGCTAATGGCCTGAGAATTAAAACCGCTTCCTTTTTAACCGTAGCCAAAAAAGCGCAGTCGCATATATAAAATATATATACCGGAGTAAACAGTGCGGCCTGTGGTTTTGTTAACAGGGCGACAGTAAACAGGAATGCTGATAAAAACTCTCTTCTCTTAATCAGGAAATAAAAAGACCATATTAAAATCGCCGAAAGGACAGTATCTGTTTGCCCCCATAAAGCACTGTCCATTATAACGGGGGGTGAGAACAGATAAACCGCCGCTAAAATCAATCCGAGATACTGGCAGTCGGGTTTATAATGCTTGGAAAGTTTGTAAATTCCCAATGCGCTAAGGATGTCGGAGATAAACAAAGGGAACATGCCGATTAACTGCGGGATGGGATGCCAGCCATATAAACCTGTCATCCGTCGCAGCTTGCTGAGTAACGCCAGTATATACAAATATCCCGGGGGATAGTCGGGGCTATAGTCTCCTTCAGCATAAAAGGCTTTCATGCCAAGGTCGTTTATATTGTCGCCCCATATCATAAACAGGTTGAAATCCCACACCGGACGGTTAATGGCAAACACCAAAATTGTACGAAGAAGCAAAGAGGCGAAACACAACCAAATAAATATAGCTAGTTCGTTGAAAACCGCGTTCTTTTTTGATTTAACCGGATTACGTATAAACCTGTGAAAATTGTGGCGGTTGTTATATAAAAACAGAGACAAACCAATCGTTAAAAATCCTATGATTAAAAACCATTCAAACCAGTCGAGCTTTTCGTACATTATCTTATAACCCAAAGCTCAATCTTTTCACCGTTTACATTCCATTCTTTTACATACGCGCCTTCGGGGGATGCGGCGGGTAAGAGTTCTTTTGCCAGAATTTCGTGCGAAATTTCCTGCGAGTTTTGTTCCATAACGGCGGAAAGGGGCGAAGTTTTATCGTAGCCCGCCTTGATATGGTCGGTTACTTCAAAGCCGGCTTCGCGGCGCATATTTTGAAATTTGCTGATTAATTCGCGCATATTCCCTTCTTCGATTAACTCGGGCGTTAGTTTAATATCGAGAACAACTGTAACGCCTTTTTCGCTTGCGGCAGAGAAACCCTCTTTTTGCGTGGTTTCTACAAGAACGTCTTCCATCGTTAATTCAACGGAAGTGCCGTCTATTTCGGTTTTGAATAAGCCCGCCTTTAACGCGTCCATTGTATCGTTTGGTGCGGAGTTAAGGGCTTCCGTTATTTTCGGAACAAGTTTTCCATAACGTGGGCCAAGCGTCCGCAATTGTGGCTTGAAACGATACGAAGTATATTCTGCCGCGTTTTCGATAAAATTAATCGCTTTGACGTTTAACTCGTCTTTTATTACATCTAAAAGTCCCTCGCTGATGTCGGTCGTTTTAGATAAGCAAACAAACATCTCTGCCACCGGCTGGCGAATTTTCGTATTCGCGGCATTCCGCGCAGAACGCCCTTGCACAACAATGTCCATCACAACAGACATTTGTGATTCTAATTCCGCGTCAATTAATTTTTCATCGCAAACGGGAAAATCAGTCAAGTGTATAGATATCGGTGCGTTTTCGCCAAGTCCGATAACCAAATTCTGATAAATCTGCTCTGTGATAAATGGTACAAAAGGCGCGGCAAGTTTCGCTACGGTAACAAGCGCATGATGAAGCGTTTTGTATGCGCTGATTTTATCCTCGGTCATGTCCTTTACCCAGTAACGCTCGCGTGAACGACGCAAGTACCAGTTGCTCATTTCGTCAACAAATTTATCCAACTCGCGGGAGGGTTCGGTTATCTCGAAGCGTTCCAACGCTGCGTTAACTTTCCCAGCAAGCGTGTTAAGCCGTGAAAGTAGCCATTTATCCATAACGGACGGTTCGGGCGTGTCGTATTTATACGGGTTGAACCCATCAATTTCTGCGTAAAGCACAAAAAATGCGTAAGTGTTCCAAAGTGTTCCCATAAAACGGCGCGCACCCTCGGTTACTCCGTCGTCGGAGTAGCGGAAATTAATCCACGGTGCGGATGACGAAATCAAAAACCAGCGAATAGCGTCCGCGCCGTGTTTTGTTAAAGCTTCCATTGGATTAACCGCGTTGCCTTTCGATTTACTCATTTTTTGCCCGTGTTCATCCAAACCGTGGCCCAAAACAATTACGTTTTTGTACGGCGATTTTTCAAAAAGCATTGTCGAAATCGCGATAAGCGAATAAAACCATCCGCGCGTTTGGTCTACGGCTTCGGAAATGAAGTCCGCCGGGAATTGTTTTGCAAAAATATCTTCGTTCTCAAACGGATAATGCCACTGCGCAAAAGGCATCGCGCCCGAATCAAACCAGCAATCAATAACTTCCGGAGTACGGGTCATTGTGCCATTGCACTTTGCGCATGGGATTTTTATTGCGTCGATATACGGTTTGTGAAGTTCGATATCGTCGGGAGTGGCGGGGTTTAATTTTTTCAACTCCGAGATACTGCCTACGCAATGCATATGTCCGCAGCTTTCATCATCGCAAACCCAAATGGGAAGCGGCGTTCCCCAGTAGCGTTCACGGCTTATGCTCCAGTCGATTACATTTTCAAGGAAATCGCCGAAACGCCCTTCTTTCATATGAGACGGGAACCAGTTTACCGTGTTGTTGCTTTCCAGTAATTTATCGCGCAGGCTACTCATTTTTATAAACCATGCGTCGCGGGCGTAGTAAAGCAACGGTGTGTCGCAACGCCAGCAAAATGGATAGCTGTGCTTGTATGAGGTCTTTTTGAACATTTGACCGCGGTTTTTTAACTCTTTTATAATTAACGGGTCGGCATCTTTTACGAATTTTCCCGCCCACAAATGCGCGTCCGAAATAAAACAACCCTGCGCGTCAACCATTTGTAATAGCGGCAAACCGTAGCTTTTTGATATTCGCGCATCATCCTCGCCGAATGCGGGCGCGATATGAACAATACCCGTGCCGTCCGTAAGCGTTACGTATGAATCGCAAACAATTATACAGTAATTTTCGTTTTTCTTAACGGACTCGTCGGCAAAATCGAAAAGAGGCTCGTATTTTGTTTTTTCAAGTTCTTTTCCCGTGACGGTTTCAAGAATTCCGTATTCGGCTTCGCCGAAAACGGAGGAAACTAAAGCTTTCGCCAAAATATAAACACGTCCGTCGAACGAAACTTTTGCGTACTCCTCTTTCGGATTAACGCAAAGCCCTACATTCGACGGTAAAGTCCACGGTGTGGTTGTCCACGCGAGGAAAAACTCGTTTTCAGTTCCCGCAACCTGGAAGCACACGTAAATGGAGTCTTCCGTTACATCTTTATAGCCCTGTGCGAGTTCATGGCTGGAAAGTGGCGTTCCGCAGCGCGAACAGTAAGGCACAACGCGATAGCTTTTGTAAATCAAACCCTTCGCGTAAATTTGAGACAATGCCCACCAAACGGACTCGATATATTCGTTATGATACGTCACGTATGGCGTGTCCATGTCTGCCCAAAAGCCCACACGCTCGCTCATTTCACGCCATATGCCCTCGTATTTCCAAACACTTTCCTTGCATTTTTTTATAAAAGGCTCAACACCATAAGTTTCGATTTCAGGCTTTCCCGAAATTCCCAATTCTTTTTCAACTTCAAGCTCTACGGGCAGGCCATGCGTGTCCCAGCCCGCCTTGCGCTTCACTTGAAAACCCTTCATCGCTTTATATCGCGGAATTAAATCTTTAACCGTTCGCGTAATAATATGTCCGATATGCGGATGACCGTTCGCTGTTGGTGGCCCATCGTAAAATGTAAAACCGGGCGCGCCCTCTCGCAAATTAATACTTTTTTCAAAAATTTCATTGTCGCGCCAAAGTTTTAAAACATCTTTTTCGCGCTCTGCAAAGTTTAAACCGGTAGAAACTTTTTCATACATTCAGAAACGTCCCTTTCTAATGAAATGCTCTTAGAGTTCAGTATATCAATGTTTTTTATGAAAGTCATCATTTTCTAAAACTTACCTCTTGATTTTTACGAATTATAGGCATAAAAAAAATCTCTCCGCAAATAATAGGCTCGTAATGGTGAGAGCCATAAATCATAATTTAAAGGAGATATAAAAATGAATAACAATTCTAATTCTAGTCATTCTGTACCTCAGGCTCGCGAAGCTATGAACAAATTCAAATATGAAGTTGCAAGCGAAATCGGCGTACCCTTGAAACAAGGCTACAACGGTGACCTCACATCTGCACAAGTAGGTTATGTTGGCGGATACATGGTTAAAAAAATGATTGAAGAGCAAGAACGCCAAATGGCAGGCAGGTAATAAAAACGCATTATAAAATAAAAGCACCTGCTCCTCGTTTAACGAGGGGCGGGTGCTTTCATTTTTACGAGTGACGCTTAAATTACTCTACATTGATATAGATACTGCCAATAACACCATTTTCGCCGGGGGGGGTTATATCCCGCAGTACGCCGTCTTTGGTGGATGGCTGCGCATAACCAATATTATCCGCGAAGGCGAAAGTTATGGGGTTTGTTTTCCCGGGTGCGGCGTTTTGCCTTACCCTGAAAGTGTAAGTTAACAAGCCGGCATTGGAGGCGATGAAATCTCCCCCGGTGCCCCAGAAAACGACTTGAGCGTTTCGCGGGCCGACTATTGGTGTTGTGATTGCACCGGTTTCAAAATCGTGCCAATCGGGGAATAGCACTGCCGGACCGTAGAAATTTTCATCTAACATTATATGCGTCAACTCAAGCCCTTCCGGAACAAAAAGCCGTACCGCCATGTTCGTAAAACCGGGGTTGTTTTCAATTCGCAAGTTCATGTCGAAGGATTCACCCGGCGAAAAAACACCGATTACATCCATATCCGAGTATTCAGCAAGAACCCCTTTCGCCGCGTTTATTGCGTTTTGAAAGGCAGTGTGTACCGACAATAACGCCCAAAGTTCGGTTATCGGAATATCTGCGCCATCGTCCGTTGCCGATATGCGCACACCGGCTTTCACATTCTCCGCGTATTCGATTAGGCTATCAAGTGCGCTTGTATCTATGACGGGAGTATGCACATTGTCAAAAGAAACCACTAACCGTGCTTCTTCCGGCTGTGCGTAGAAAATCGCGGGTGTTAATATTGCAAGCGCAATAATAAAAACCAAGAGCATCTTGCATTTTTTTTGTATCATTTTTTACACTCCTAATTTTGCGGAATGGGATACTGGCCTAAAACAACTCCCTCATGCCCTGCAACAAACCGGGCAATCATTGTTGCGTCGATAAGACGTACGCGTTGTGCAGCAACCGAACCGGGAGTAACACGTCCGCGCTCCCAATTGAAATCGGGGTGGGCTGCAATCACGCTTGTAAGGTCGTGCCCTACCAAATGGCGCGCTATTAAAGTTGCGTCGTCTACGGAGAGTGTACCATTGCCGCGTACGTTACCTAAAGGCGGTTTTGGGATTCCGTCTTCAATTTCTACAAAGCCGTCTGTGACTGTAAAGCCCACCACTCTGCCGTAAAGGTCAAGCGGGGGATTAGGTCCGGCTGCGTCCTCAAAGGTAGCGGTAATCATATATATATCATTCGGCATAGCATCATCGCAGACATCGAAGATAAGATTAAGAATTACGCCGTCCGCAGTATGGTTGGCCGTACCGTGCCATGTCATGAATACATATGCGTCACCCTCTAATCCGCCAACCGGAATATCTGAACCGGTAAGAGTTAAAGGCAGTCCTGTCGGCGCACTATACGACATCAATGTTAACCCTTCTGGAACGCCGATTTTTAGCGGCAATGTGGCAAAACCGGGGTTGTTGTCAACGCGGACGGTTATTATGACACCTTCGTGACTGGGCTTGGCTTCCGTATTGGATATGGTTAGTTGCCCTGTGGGTATGGGCTCGAAAGCTACCGTTACGGCTGTTGCCGTGCTGATGGTTCTTGTTAGAGTGGGGGTCGGACCGGCTACCACAGTGTCGCCAACGCTCCAGCTTACTATACGATTTCCGGGAGGCACTATTGGCGTGAACACAACCACTGTGCCTCCGGCTTGTGTGCCGGGTTGAACCGATGCAGCTCCAACTGCCGCGGAAATTTGTGCCGTGTTCCACGTTACCTGATAATATCCTTCAGGTATATTCTCGAACGTCGCGGTAACTTCCATTGGGGCGTTTACGGTTCTTGTAATTGTTAAATCATTTGTTGGTGTCGTTGTGCCGTCTACAGTCCAGCTAGCCACACGTTGACCGGCCGGTGGGTCTGCCGTAAACAGAACTGTTGTGCCATGAGGAACGGTTGCACCTATTGCCACGCTGTTTACCGTTGCGGCAATGCGTTCGCCTACCGTTACGGTATGGATAGCGGTAATAGCAAGTGTGAAGGTTCGGGTAGCTGGGGTTGTTCCCGTGGCACCGGTTAGTGTAACCGGCACGTTGAAGCTGCCGGATTCGGTTGGAGTTCCGGATATCAAACCGTCATTTGAAATTTCTAAGCCTGTAGGCAAGCCTGTTGCAGACCAAACTAACGGTGTGGTTCCGGTTCCTTCCAATTGGAAGTTATACTCTTGACCCTGTGTTCCTACGGGTAAAGTTGTTCCTGTTGTTGTAATAGAGGGAGCGGTGGGGGCAGCTACCGTAAAGTTCAATGTTGCTGATGCAAGTTGAGTTTCGCCCAAGCTTATTGTTAATGTTCCGCCGCGGTTACCGGCAGCTAAACCAACTGCGGGGCGTACGGAAAATGTTCCATCTTCGCCAACCGGAATTGGTCCTGACAGCGGGGTTACAACATAGTATGCACCGGCGGTTATTGTTAAGCCGGTTAAGGCAACATTACCTGTGTTTGTAATAGTAAACTCTCGCGCTGTAAGGTCAGATTCGGCATAACCCTCTGTTAAAGATGTGAATGTATGTGCAGTCGGGTCAATTGTAGCAGCCGGCTCAGCTTCAAAGGAGCTTACTAATACGGATACATTAAATGAAGCCGATAAGCCGGAGCCTGTTGGCCCTGAAACCATAACTGTTGCGTTGTGTGTTCCGGCGGTAAGGCCTGTTGTGCGCGGTACAACTGTAAATGCGGGAGCCGATGTACCGGGGGCGATTGCTTCAAGTGAATTTACGCTGAGTGTAAAGCTTGTTTCGTGTGTTCCGCTTAACGAAACGGTCAACGCGCCTGTTGCCGCGGTGCCTGTGTTGGAGGCAACAACGGATAATGCTGTCGGTGCTGCGTAGGTGCCGTCCTGTGCCAATTGAACGGGGGCGAAGGTGTGTGGTTCTGTTACGCTAAGTGAAAGTTCGGGAACTGGTGTAGACGCTACCGTAACACTCAATGTCGCGGTAAGGTTTGCATCCAAGTCGGGCGAGCTTACAACTACTGTTGCCGTATAAGTGCCTTCGTCTAAACCTGTTACGGGTGCAACAGAGAAAGTTGTTGTTGCTTGCGCCGCAATGCTCGTTGCCGCAAGTGGAGTGGTTATTGCAAATGCGTCATCGTCATCGCCGGTAATTGCTACCGATAATCCGGTAATTTGACCGGTTCCTGTATTTTCGATGGTGAGAGTTGCCGGGGCAATATCTCCCGTAGCATAACCTTCTACTAACGGGTCAAAGGTTACTGTTCCCGGTGTAAGTGTTGCGGAGAACGTGGGTCCGGTTGTTGGCGTGAAAGTTACTGCAACGGTTAAGCCCGTTGCGAGTACTTCGCGTGTTAGTGTAAGTTCGGTATAGTCTGCAACAACTGTTCCGCCTACACTCCAGCTTGCCACTTGGAAGCCATCCGCGGGTTCGGCAAAGAACCTAACTTGTGTACCGACAGATAATTCGTCACCGCTGTTGATTGGTAAGCCGATAACGGGCAAGGAAATTGATCCGCTGATAACGTTTGCGGAAATTGTTCCGTTCTCTCCGGCAGTGAAGGTTACCTCTGCGGTTGTTACATCCCCTTCTTCACGGTGAATTAAGATGTCGTGTACGATGAATTCCGCGCCGCCTGCTCCGCCGGTGCCTACGAAGAATCCTGCAATTCTAAAGCGCGACGGGTCTGTGGGGTGTTGTACTCTGGGCGGGCTTGTTGCTTCCCAACGATATTCAAAGTTATTGGCGGTAATAAAAGCTTGGTCAACTGTTATGCGCATGATGGCGAGTGTGCCGGCAACAGGGGTAACATGTGTACCCGGCCATGCTTCCTCCAGCCCGGTTGACGCTTCTATGCGGAAACCTCCGTTTACTCCGGGTGCTATAAGCTGCGAAAGTTCAACTATTACTTCAATTTCATCGCCAACTTCAAGCCCCTGGAATTGGTCGGGCACAACATCAATTCCCATCCAGTTAGCGGCGTGTTCTGTTGTTGCGGTTGTAACACGAATCGCGTTACTTGTAAGGATTTCAAATGTTCCGCCTGCGTCACCGTCACCTGCGGCCTGTAATCCGTCAATTTCTCCTATCTCATCAATTTCTGAAAGGTCTAATGCGCTAAGATGGAATACCGCTTCACGTCCTGTGGGAACTACTAAGGGGGTGGTTACTGCTGTCCCTGCCGGACGGTGAACCAAGATGTCGTGTACGATGTATTCCGCACCGCCTGCACCTGCATCATCTACCCAGTTTCCTGCAACTCTAAAGCGCGGCGGGTCGATGGGGTGCGGGTCTCTTTCCTGTGTTGCTTCATTCCATCTCAGTTCGATGCCATTGGCGGTTATAAATGCTTGGTCAACTACCAAGCCTGTTGTTGCGGGTGTACCCGTGGCAGGGGTTACACGTGTACCCGCCCATGCTTCATTGGCTCCGGTTGACGCTTCTATGCGGAAGCCTGCGTTTTCACCGGTAGTTAAAAGTTCCACAAGTTCAACTATCATTTCAATTTCATATCCGACTTGAAGCCCTCCGAATTCACCGGGTACAACATCAATACCCTGCCAATCAGCGTCATATCCTGTAACTGCGGTTTTAACACGAATCGCGTTGCTTGGAAGAATCTCGAATTCGGAAGCGGTGTTACCCGCGTCTTGTAATCCTGCAATTGCGCCAACAGTTGTAATTGTGCCAAGGTCCATTGCGCTAAGATGGAATACCGCTTCACGTCCGTTGGGAACGGTAAGTGCTGTTTGGTTGGAGGAACCGCCGTCACCAACTGTAACGATGAAGGTTATGGGGGCACCTACGGGGGTACCGGGAGTGTCCTCGGACGCGCCCGGTATTTCCAGTTGTGCGGTGATTGTGAGTGTGCCGTCTGCTACGCCGGTTAAGATTCTGGTAGGCCCTATGCCGGATATTGTAGCAACATCTGTGTTAAATCCTGACCAGTTAACGGCATAACCGGGTGTGCTCCAGTTTGCAGGGGACATAATTGCTGCAAGTGTTGTGCTTTCGCCAATATCAATGGTTGCATTTGTTGAAGTTAGTGCTGTTAAGCCTGTCGGGGAGGCAGGTGCAACATCGGGGTCGGGACGATATACGGTTAAGTTAGTAAGACGGTATTGAGCCGGCATATTTGCACCGTGGGCTAAAACACGTACACCCACTGTGGCACCCTCTGCAAAGGCTTGGGTTACAAAATACTTAATACTGAACGGCCCTGTTCCTTCTCCGCCTGCGCGGTAAAGCTCATTAATATTAGGCATATTAGTTGCCGCGCCCTGCGTTTGTAAGCGCATATTAAGACCGGAACCGCCTGTCAACTGAACGCCCTCAACGGTTATTATGTCGCCTGCTTTGAGTGTAATGCCTTGCAATAAAAGACCGCGAGTTGCGCCATCAGTGGTTACAGTGCGGTCTACCAGCACGAAACGTGTTCCGGCGTCTTCGCCGATAGACAAATTCACCGGAGCAGGTGTACCCGTATGAGTTACACCCAAGTTAGCCGTAGGGCTCAATGGGCCAACCGGGCGGGTGGCGATATGGTCTTGAAGTTTAAATTGGTAGCCGAATTCCGGTAAGGGGAGGCTTATGGTCAACTTTGCCTCGTTGAACCTAGTCCAGTCTTGCCCTCGTCTGTTGTCAACAACATGAACAGCTTCGTTATCGGTAGCATAGAGCAAGTAAATTTCTGTCGCGCTTGTACTTCCATTATAAAGCATATTTGCGGGGATAGTAATTGATGGGTTGTGCGTACCGGATGCGAAACGTGCGCTTCGCAACATATTATCCGGAACATTTCCTTCTTGGTTCAAGAAGGAAACCGTGTGTTCTCCGGTAACATCTGTCCATATTAAAACTCTTCTGTCGCTTCCGGGGTTGATATTTAAATCCAGTGTGGCACCGACAGCTTCAGAAAAGTCCTCACTGCCGGGAATCTCAAGAACAAGCACCTGATCGCGGTCATCTCTGTTAGCAGTATTGTCGGCGTTACGACGTTCTACGCGTACATTCCTGCCCGGACTGGCAGCATTGCTTCCGATTGCCCATGTAAAATCAAAGTTGCATTCTTGGCAGTCGCCACAGTCGCAATCAACCTGCGGCAAGGATACAAGATAAATGCGAAGGTCGCTGATAACAAGAGTAGACGCGTTTGCAACCCATGAACGCGCTTCAATGCGCCAACGTCCGCTATCGCCGGTTACAGCTTCGCCTTGTATCCATTCACGAACAATAGGTTGCGGGGTAGCGGTTAGAGGAATGTCTGTTGATATGAACGCATTATTAAAGCCAATCCGAATTGCTCCGGGTGTGCCTTCAACGGAAGCATTAAACTCAATTCTGTATGTTGCACCCGCTATCGGTGCAAAAGCACCTGCCGGGCTGCCAACGGCGAAGTTTAATGATTCAGCTTGAGGGGTACCGCGTGTAGGAGTGAAGTGTATACTGTTGTTAACAACAGTTAAATGCGAGTTGGCTTCACCGCTGTTACGGATAATACCATAACCACCATGCTCGTTCAGGTCAGCCATGTTTGCGCCTTCGGGTACGTTTGTAAGCGTCGGAGCCCATACAGGAGTTTGTGAAAGTATTACAACATCCGGGCACTCATTGTAAGTAATAAATGCCTCTTCGACACTGTATCCTTCGTAATCTTCCCCGCCAGTTTCGCTGTAAACCGATAAGGGTTCCGAGTAATAGCCGATATCATAGTCGTAAGCCGCCCTAACGGGTAAACCGGCGAACACCATGACAAAAGACATTACAATGGCTGTTACTTTCTTGATGATTTTTTTCATCCTGCCCTCACTACCTTCCTTATTAAGTATTATTATTTGTTACAATTCCATGACATAATATCACGAAAATTTGGAAGATTGCAACAACTTTTACAAAAAGAAAAAACCACGAAAATCACGGAATTTTTCTCGTAATTTTTCGTGATTTTCGTGGTTGAAAAAATGGCACAGGGGTTTTTATTACTTTGGTAAGGTAACACTAGAACCGGCTTCAATGTAATGCTCTGACTTCCTACTTAAAGCATGAACCTTTCTGCAATCAATACGATAAATTCTTTGTTGGCTTTACTTTACGGTTGGAAATTTTAAAGCCGAGAAAGGAATCGAGAGCTTTAATATTTCCATAGTCCCAAGTTCTTTCTATCGAGTAACGCATTGCAAGCTCCATTCACTTGGGTTTTAGAGGCCCCACTGGCTCGTTGAGTTCTACGTTAGCTAAAATATGTAAGAGATTCAAACATATCAGCATTTTCTGATGCGTACACACCTCTGTCACATATAGGACAAACAAACATTTCTAGGCGACGATAAGGGATTAATGGTATAAAAAATAACGTAAAATGGCTTTCAGTTATAGTTAGTGACCAATTACTAACATTTCTACAATTCTTACATCTGTATTTTTTGTTGGTATATCCCTTCTTTTTGCTATTTGAAGTTGTCCCGAAAATAATCATATTTTTATCAACCCTTTTTTCAAATATTATTATTATACCACTATTGTTCTATCCGGTTAAAGGATTGAAGGGTAAAGACGCATCAATTTAATCCTTGCATCGTCAGTAGAACCTAATTTTTACACATCATTCAAAAACCTATCTACGTATTTCAATGCGGAATCATAATCATATTTTTCAATGCATTCTATAATTTTTTCCGTACCTTCGATTGCGGAAAGAGTAGAGATTGTGTTTGTTGCTTCGGCGTTGCTTTCGGATAATTGTGTTTTTAAATTAAACAGGATTTTTTTTATTTCGGATTTATCATTTATGATAGCAGTTGTTGGGGCGGATATGATTTTTTCGTTTATAGCGTTTAAAACATTTTCTGTTTCGGCGTTCAGTGTGTTAATCAGCGCGGCAGGGGTGGTTTGGTTGCGGAATGCGGATTCGGCTTTACCCGCAAGGCTCATGAGGTCGTCTTCACCTATCATTGCGGCTAAACCTTTTAGCGTGTGCGCTAAAAGTTCGGCTGTTTTAAAATCGTTTTCATCAAGCGCGCTTTGCAATTCGGAAATAATATCTTTTTGACTTCTTGCGAAATCTTTATATAACACCTGTAGATTTATGCTGTGTGTGCCGATATGATTTTCTATTGTGCGTGCCGCTTCCAAAACTTCAGGCGGTTGCTTGTCGCGTACGTGATTTTTTAAAATCGCGTCAAGAGCGGTGCCTTTAATCGGCTTTGAAAGAAAACCGTCGAAGCCTTTTTTTAATAAGTCCTCTTGCTGACCAACAAGCGCGTTTGCGGTGTATGCGATAATCGGCAGTGTACAACCCATCTCGCGAATACGGCGGATAGTTTCTTTGCCATCCATTCGGGGCATCATGTGGTCGAGTAAAATTAAATCGTATTCGATACCGCTTTTTATTTTATCGATTGCTTCAAATCCGCTTTCGGCGGAATCCACTTGCAGCATATACGGCTCTAAAAAGCCCCTTGCGACGTAAATATTCGCGTCGATATCATCAACAACAAGAATTTTTCCATATGGCATAGGTTCCCATTCGGACTGACGCAATTTTACCTGCCCACTGAATTTGAATTTGTTTAAACTTTCCGATGTTTCTTTTCCAACCGGTGTGGCATTGGCAATTTTTTGCGGAATCCGCACGGTGAATAGACTTCCTTTGCGCGGCTCGCTTTTAACAAAAATTTCACCGTTCATCAGTTTTAACAAATTTCTCACAATGCTCATGCCAAGACCGGTACCTTCCGCGTTTCGGTTTTCGGCGGCATTAAAGCGCGTAAATTTATCAAAAAGACGCCTCACCTGTTCTTTTGTCATTCCTTGTCCGGTGTCGCTTATTTTAAATATAAGAAATATATTATCGTAATCCATAGGCTTGTGGCTTACTTCCATTTTAACCGTGCCGCTGCCGGTATATTTGAACGCGTTTGAAAGAATATTATTAAGGATTTGTTTTATGCGTAACTCGTCGCCGTGCAAAATGGAAGGGATTCTATCGCTGACGGAAATTTCAAAATTTACGGAATTGCTGCTCATTCGCATAATATTTAACTGCGAGGTGTCGTTAATTAAACTTGCCACTTCGTAATTAACGGTGAAAAGTTCCATTTTGCCCGCTTCAATTTTAGACATATCCAAAATATCATTGATAAGCCCTAAAAGCATTCCGCCCGATGTGTAAATTTTTTCAAAAGCTTTTTTTGCTTCGCCGGATTTCATCGTTCGTATTTGTATTTCGGAAATTCCCAGAATCGCGCCCAGCGGTGTGCGGATATCGTGACTGATTGTGCTTAAAAATTCGCTCTTTGCTTTGTTTGCGGCTTCAGCTTCTATGGCGTGCCTTTCGGTTCGGTCAACGTGTTTTTTTGTTTGAAAAATTATTAACGCGGCAACTACAAACGCAACCGCGTTCACTAATATTAAATGTATTACAAGCGCGTTTGTGTCGGAAATACTGTCTTCAAGCGAAAAGCCGATAAAAAACATTCCAACAGGTTCATCTTCCCAGCCGAACAGCGGAAAATAATATGCGTAATACAACTCGTCGAAAAGTTCAATTTCATCGTCGAAAGTCATTCCGGCGACTAAAACCGTTTCAACCACGTCGGGGTGTGCCGGTGTGCCGATTGCGCGAACTCCCGCTTCGCGGTCTAAATACAAAGTGGACGCAAGCGATATATCCCGCGCATAAATTGTTACTTCTGCGTTAAAAATTTCGCCGAATTCGTCCACAAAATCAAGCCGGCTTAAATCCGCAATAGCGGAAATCGCGCCGATAATTTCGCCGCGAAATTCGATGGGCGCGGCGGAAGAAAGACCCATAGGCAAGACACGTGTCGCTGAATAAACCGTGGTAACTTCTCCGTAATTTAATGCCGCGTTTAAAACCGGCGAAACCATTCCGTCATCGCCGTATCTGTCGGGTTGGTGGGTGCGTAAAACAACCTCCCCATTTTTATCTGCTATTACAACCGCAGATATCCCATACGCAGATTTTACATCCCCCAAATACCTGAATAAAGTTTCCCGTGCGTCTGAATCTTTCTGTTGATTGTTCCATTCATCTATCATTCTGATTATATTTTCATCGCCGGATATTGCGCGGGCTGTCATTTGGCTGTATCTTTCTATACGCGAAAGATACGCCTGCGCTGCTTGAGCCGCTCCTTTAAGGCGTTCTTGTGAGCGTTCGTCCGAAAAAGTTTTTACCGAATTAGCCACATAAATTATATTTAATGATAAAAACAAAAATAAAATTACAATAATTGGAACTGCACTTCTTGTATGAATACCCCTTAACATATAAAATCACTCCTAAGAGTTCATTATGTCACAAAAGGAAGGTTTTTACAAATAAAAAAATGGTAAGCGTTTTATAACAAAAGTCAATTTTTTGTGATAAACTTGTGCAGGGTTTAATATAATCTACAAACAGGAAATAATGGTACAAATTATATTTTGGAGTTGAGCGTATGAAGCTTGGCTTTTTACTTAATGGCATAGCGCACACTGTTTTGCGGAATTTTTCGGGAGAAATAACGTCGGTTGTTCATGATACGCGGAAGATTACGGCGGGTGCGTTATTTATTTGTTTGCGCGGGAAAAAAGCAGACGGGCATAACTTGATATCGGAAGCGGCAGCAAAAGGCGCGTCTGCTGTTCTTATAGATGCAAAATTTTCGGGCGAAATTTCTGTTGATATTGGAATAGTTCGTGTGGAAAACACACGTGCTGCAATGGCTCTTGTTTCCGCCAATTTTTATGGCGACCCCGCAAAAAAATTACGATTGGTGGGGGTAACGGGAACAAACGGAAAAACAACAACTACTTATTTTATTGAAAGCATTCTACGAAGCTGTGGACGAAAAACGGGTTTAATAGGAACGGTGGGGCTTCGCGCATTGGGCGAGCCTCTGGACATCCATTTTACAACCGACACAACGCCCGACCCGCCGGAGCTTCATTTTATTTTTGCGAAGATGTTGGAAATGGGCGTTACTGATGTAATAATGGAAGTTTCTTCGCACGCACTCGCGCTTCACAAAATGGCGGGGCTTACTTTTGATGTTGGTGTTTTCACAAATTTAACGCAAGACCACTTGGATTTTCACGGAACAATGGAAAACTATCGTAGTGCAAAAGCTCAGCTTTTTACGCAAAGTAATTTTGCCGTTGTGAATTCCGACGACGAAGCAACGCCGACAATGCTTGAATATCACGGTAAAGCCCCTTTTTTCACTTATGCAATAAATAATTGCGCAGATTTCCGCGCTTTACATACGGTTTGCAGACCGATTGGCTCTACATTTGATTTGGAACTTTCGGATAGTGCAGACATAATGCCGTTTAATATTCCCGTCGGCGGAAAATTTAATATTTATAATGTGCTTGCGGCAATAGGTACGGCTTGCGCGTTGGGAATTAAAATATCGTCGATGCAAGCGGCTGTGGCGCGTCTTTGCGGCGTTCCCGGGCGAATACAATCCGTGCCGAACAATCGCGGGTTAAATATTTTTGTTGACTACGCACATTCCCCCGACGGTCTTGTGAAAATTATCAATACGGTGCGCGAAACAACAGCAGGGCGTGTAATAACAATTTTCGGCTGCGGCGGCGACCGCGACAAAACCAAGCGTCCGATAATGGGCGAAATCGCCGCGCAGTTATCGGACTATTGCATTTTAACCAGTGACAACCCGCGAACGGAGAATCCTTTTGAAATTCTCGCACAAATAGAAACAGGCGTGAAGAAAAATACAGACCAATACAAAATAATAGAAAACCGGCGCGAAGCAATTTGCGCTGGAATAAAAATGCTGCAACCCGCAGACGCATTAATAATCGCCGGTAAAGGCCACGAAGATTATCAAATAATAGGCACAACAAAGCATCACTTTGATGATTTTGAAACAGCAACGGAGGCATTGTCATGAATTTAGAAATCACTGAAATAATTAACGCGTGTGGCGGGCGAATTTTAAACGATGCGGAAACTTCAAAGAATGTTACAAGTATTTCAACCGATACGCGGACAATTAAAGCGGGCGCGTTGTTTGTGGCAATCGCCGGCGAAAATTTCGACGGCCATGATTATATTTTAAAAGCGTCGGAAAACGGCGCGATTTGCGTATTGTCCGAGCGTCAAAGTCAACCAACCGACATTGATGTTCCGTTAATATATGTTGGCTCTACGCGCCGCGCCTTGATGGATTTGGCGGATTATTACCGCAGAAAACATAGCGTAAAAGTTATTGCCATCACGGGTAGCGCGGGAAAGACCACAACGAAAGATATGATTGCGGATATTCTTTCCCAAAAATTTAAAACCAAACGCACAATTAAAAATTTTAATAATGATATCGGAATGCCGCTTTCTATTTTTCAACTTGAACCCGACGACGAAGTTTTAGTGCTTGAAATGGGAATGAATCACGCAAATGAAATCCATGAGTTAAGCCTTGTGGGTGTACCGGATATCGCGGTAATCACGCATATCGGGGACGCTCATATCGAAAATTTTGAAAACCGCGAAGGAATTCTTAACGCGAAACTTGAAATAGTGGATGGTCTTCGCGCAGACGGCACGGTTGTGTTAAACGGTGACGACCCGCTTCTCACTGGTTCGATTGCCGCAGCAAAAACGGAGCGGTTCAATGTCTTATGTCCAAGCTCAAAAAATATCATCACCGCCGAGCCGTTAGACTCCCATGAAACCTGCTGTCATTTCACATGGCGCGGCGAAAGCATTTTTTTGAACGTTCCTATTCCGGGTGCGCATATGGTAATGAACGCGCTTCTTGCAACTGTTGTGGGGCTTGAAATGGGCGTTTCCCCTTTGCAAATAACAAAAGCTTTTGAAAATTTTACTCCGCCTGAAGGCCGTTTAAATATTTTTGAAGCAAACGGCATGACAATAATAGATGACGTGTACAACGCAAACCCGTCCTCGATGTTTGAAGCAATAAAAGTTCTGTGCCGCAAAACACCCGAAAATGCGCAAAGCCGCCGTGTGGCAATCCTCGGCGATATGAACGAACTCGGACATGTTGCAATTGAAAGGCATCGCGAAGTAGGCGAATTCGCCGCAAACGCCGGAATTGATTTGCTTATAACAATCGGAGAACTTTCGCGGTTTATATATGAAGGTTTTCTTTCTGTAAACTCAACCGGCAGAGCAAAATATTATGAAACGCTGGAGAAATTCCAAATTGCGCTGTCTAACAATCTAAATCCAAACGATATAATCCTTGTAAAAGCTTCCCGTGGTATGCGTTTTGAAAAAATCACAGAAAATTTTTCGTGACTTATCTTTCCGAAAAAGGAGATTTTTAAATGGACATCTCAATAAACGCTGCACTATATGCGGTGCTGATTGCCTTTATCGCAAATATCGCGCTGTGCCCGATGATGATATCGTCACTTATTAAATTAAAATTCGGGCAGTATATTCGCGGCGACGGGCCGGCGGGACATCACAGAAAATCAGGCACGCCGACTATGGGCGGCATTATGATTATTATTAGCTTTCTGCTTGCCGCGATTGTTTTTATGCGGGATAATCCGCAGGCTTTGGCGGTTGTGGGGGTAACGCTCGGGTTTGGGATTATCGGTTTTATGGACGATTTTATAAAAATTGTGAAAAAGCGTAATTTGGGGCTTAGGGCGTATCAGAAAATAATTGCGCAAATTACGGTTGCCGTGGGATTTGTTTTGTATTGGCGCACATTGCCGGGCTATTCTACCGCGGTAATGATTCCGTTTTTCCCCGAAATATATATTGATTTGGGATTTATTTTTCCGGCGTTTGCGGTGCTTATTTTTTTAAGCAGCACAAACGGCGCGAACTTAACGGACGGGCTTGACGGGCTTGCGGCGGGTGTTACCGCATTAATTGCCGTGTTTTTTATGTTTGCGGCGTGGATGCTTAATTCGCCTGTTCTTCCCGTGACAGGTGCGGCGGCGGGTTCGCTTCTTGGGTTTTTGCTTTTTAATTCTCACCCGGCACGCGTTTTTATGGGCGACACGGGTTCGCTTGCGCTTGGCGGGTTTGTCGCGGCGGTCGCGCTAATGCTTAATATGCCGCTGTTTTTGCTGATTGTCGCGATAATCTACGTTGTGGAATCTCTTTCGGTAATTATTCAAGTCGTATATTTCAAATTAACGCATCAACGCTTTTTCAAAATGGCACCGATTCATCATTCGTTTGAACTTTCGGGATGGCCGGAAACAAAAGTTGTCGCGTTTTTTTATGTGGTAACAGCGATGGCTTGTTTGGTGGGGTATTTAGCTCTGATGGGCATTTAAAAGCATTTGAATCCAGCAATAACCGGGGGTATAAAATTTGTTTGACGGTAAGAAAATTCTTGTTTGCGGAATGGCACGCAGCGGACAGGCGGCGGCGTTGGTTTTGTCGCAGCTTGGCGCGGAGGTTTGCGCTACGGATTTAAAAACAGAAATAGAATGGGATTACGTACCTCACGAAAATAATATTTCATTGCGGCTTGGCGAAGCCCCCGATAATTTTATTGCGGAGTTCGAGTTAATTATTATCAGCCCGGGTATTAGCATTTACGCTCCTTTTGTGAAAAAAGCGGAATCGCTTGGCATTCCTGTTTGGGGCGAAGCGGAACTTGCGTATCGTTTGTGCCCGTGTCCGATGATTGCAATTACGGGAACAAACGGAAAAACCACGGTAACAACTTTGGTTGGCGAAATTTTAAAAAAACACAACGCTAATACCGTAATCGCAGGAAATATCGGCATTCCGCTGACTTCGCTTGTGACGGATTTAACATCTGATGCAATGGTTGTTGCGGAAATTTCCAGCTTTCAGCTGGAAACAATTTCTGCGTTTCGCCCGAAAATAAGCGCGATTCTTAACATGACCGAAGACCACCTTGACCGTCACCACACTATGGAAAATTATATTGCTGTAAAAAGTCGAATTTTCGAAAATCAGAGACAAAATGAAATTTCTGTGTTAAACTATGACAATTCTGTTACGAAAGGATTAAATCCACCCGGGCGCGTAATTTTTTTCAGCGCGAAAGAACAGCTTGAAAGCGGTGTTTTCCTGCGTGACGGAAAAATCATCTCAAAAATTAATAATGACACTGCACAAGAAATTCTTAACATTTCCGAAACAAAAGTTATGCCCGAAAACGCGCTTGCCGCTACAGCGATTTCAATTTGTGCCGGTGTTTCTCCTGAAAAAATCGCGGCGACCTTACTTGAGTTTTCCGGCGTAACCCACCGCCTTGAGTATGTAACAACAATTAATGAAGTCGGTTATTACAATGATTCTAAGGCAACAAACACAGATGCGGCAATGAAAGCCCTCGAATCTTTCAATCGCGAAATCGTCCTGATTGCAGGCGGTCGAGACAAAGATATGAACTTCACCCCGTGGGTGAAAATGTTCGCGGGGAAGGTCGTAAATTTAATATTAATAGGCGAAGCGGCAAAAAAAGTTGCCGCAACCTGCGACACAGAAAATTATTCTACTTATGTATATGCAAATTCTTTGGAAGAAGCGGTTTCGCTTGCGAAAGATCTTGCAAAAGCGGGACAAATTGTGCTTTTTTCGCCTTCGTGCGCAAGCTTCGATATGTTCAAAAACTTTGAAGAGCGCGGGGATTTATTTAAAAAATTTGTGAAAGGGGGCGTGGGATAATGGGAGGCCACTACGGTTCAGCAGAAGATTATGATGATTATTACTTACAAAAAAAACATACCCGCCGTCCAAAACCCAAACGCAAAAAACTAAAACCGCCCTCGGTACAAAAACCAAAACCGACGGTGAAACCAAAGCAGAACGTAAACATAGGCAGCGTGGATGTTTCCATATATCTTGTTGTAATTATTTTGGTGCTTATAGGCGTTGTAATGGTGTTTTCGGCAAGCTATGCATTGGCTGCCAACAGACCGCGTTTTAATAATGACGCGTTCTATTTTCTGCGAAGAAACGGTATTATGGCAGCCTTGGGCTTTGCCGCGATGCATTTTATTTCCAAGTTCAACTGTCAAATATGGCGGAAAGGCGTTTGGCCTTTATATTTTGGAACACTTGGTATGTTGATTGCGGTAACAATTATTGGTTTGACCGCCTATGGCGCACAACGATGGATTCAAATTCCCATAATCGGTCAGTTCCAGCCCTCGGAGCTTGCAAAAGCCGCTATTATTTTCATTATCGCGCATCTGGTTGACAAATACCCCGACGCGTTAAAAACATGGGGCAATTTAGGTCTTTTTTCCGCGATTGTTGCCGTGGCTGTTGGTTTGGTTTGGATGCCGGGCGGGTTTAGTGCCGGGCTTATTATTGCCGCAATAGGATTTGGCATGATTTTTGTTGCAAGCCCGTATATTTGGCGGTTCATTGTTCCCGGCGGGCTATTTGTGGGCGGGGTAAGTGCTTATCTTCTTATAAGTGCGCATTTCGGCTTGAACTTTCGCGGTGCGCGTATTCAAGCATGGCGCGACCCGTGGGCATTTTCGGATACAGTTGGATTCCAAACAATTCAATCTTTATACGCCGTTGCAACGGGCGGCTGGTTTGGGGTTGGAATTGGAGAGAGCCGCCAAGTTTCTTTCATTCCCGAGCCGCAGCACGATATGATCTTTGCCATAGTTGTTGAAGAACTCGGCTTGTTAGGCGCGGGGTTAATTCTAATACTTTTCGGAATTTTCATATGGCGCGGAATACTTGTAGCAATGCGCGCGCCCGACACATTCAGTTCAATGGTTGCAATAGGAATCGTCTTCACAATCGCCTTCCAAGTTGTAATAAACGTAGGCGTTGTTACAAATACCATTCCAAATACAGGCGTAACCCTCCCCTTCATTAGTTACGGCGGAACTTCTTTACTGGTTACAATGGCATTGGCAGGGATTCTATTGAGTATTTCAAGGTATTCCAAGGGCAGTGGATAAATTATTTTCAAAAAAAAACGAGAGTTGGCTCGCGTCTCTCTCGTTTTTTTTGATGGAATAACACTGGATATAGTCAATAATGAAGTACTCGTTTCATTGGCTGTTTACACAGAAGAAAAAATCAACCTCTTCGTTGACATGATTCTCGATGCTCCCTTTATTACGTTTCACCAATCGCCCGGATTACCGGAACTTACTTTTGACTTTGAGCAGTATTATTCTTCGGAAGTACTGCATAATTTTGACGTACAGATAGCTGCGCTAACATCTCATGTAAGTCCCGGGGATATTCTTCATGTTAGGGATTCAAGTGGTCGTCTTTTGCGTGCAGGTTCGAACGGATACAGAATATCAATTGATTGGCAATGGCAGATTAGAATCGGGTTTGTGACCGCCGCACATATTAGTAATGGCCCATTAGGCCGGCCGCTTCGAATAGGTGACCGCATCTATAATTCCGCTGGAAATCACATTGGAACAATAAGGTATGTAAACCTTCATACTGCGGATGTTGCTTTTTTCGAACTGATAAATGCCACAAGTGACCGACGAGTCCATTTCGGCACATTAGGCGCAAGGGAAGCTTCAAATGGTACAGGCAATCGTGTATTTTTGGATGCCATGCACGGAACGGGCAGACCGGGGGACATAAAAGCCCCTTGGAGTGGAAATACTGCCAGCGGCAACTGGGTATCCGGCTTAAGAGCAAGTTATCAAAGTCAAGGCGGTGATAGTGGAGGGATTGTATATTCATGGACAAATGCAACTAATAACGGCGTGAATGGTATACATGCCTTAGGATGGCCTGCCGGTACTTGGGGCGATGGAGGGAATGCTGTCTTTACGACCGTGAGTACACACAGAAGTTTTCTCGCAAACGGATTTAATTTGCATTAGCGATTATGTTACACCGACTACAAGGCATGAGTCACATCATTCATGCCTTGTAGTATTTGTTTTCAAGACAGAAAGGTAGTGTTTTGTTTATGAAAAAAAACGTATGCGTCTTTATTTTTGCAGTTATTCTTATTGCGTCCTTTATTGGTTGCACAAATGAAGATGAAAACCCACATTCATTAGAATCGGCATTAGAAGAATCGAAGGTTAACATTACTGCGTATGAATATTTTCCGGAAAATACCGGTTTAGCCATATCGCGTTTTTCACAAGATTTATTTCGCAAACTTTTAGCATCCGATGATAAAAACGTGGTTGTTTCTCCCGTATCGGCATATTATGTTTTGTCTATGGTTTCTTTAGGTGCCGAGGGTGACACATTGTATGAATTTGAATCAGTTTTGGGAGGGAACGCTCACGAGATTGCACGCGAATTATCTGCTTTGTCGCATAATTTAACATCAGCGGGAAGCAGTACGAGAATAAATATGGCGGGGTCTGTTTGGGTTACCGATGACTATATTATAAACCCGGACTTTAATCGTACAATGATTACTTATTTTCACGCACCTGCACTTACGCGCGACTTCAGTGAACAGTCTGTAGTTGACGAAATTAATGCTTGGATTTACGACCAAACGCAAGGACTTATTGATAAAACATTAGAGCAAATAGAGCCGGATGTTATAATGCTTCTGATTAACACCCTGTATCTTTCAGCAAAATGGGCAAGTAATTTCAACCCTATGGCAGAGAGACAAAGTGTATTTTATCCGGAAAACTGTGAACAAACGGAAGTAACCTTTCTTTACACAAACCATATTTCTCTTTCAGTAAGCATAACGGACTATTATGAAGCAGTTTTGCTTCCGTATTCTGGGAGGTTGGGGTTCTTTATGGTACGACCCACTACAGGCAAATCTGTAAGAGACTTTGCCACTTCTTATGACATATTGAAGATTTTCAATGAAATAGACATACGTTCGGAAGTTCTTGTCTCTATGCCAATGCTGGACTTGGATTATAGTATTCGTATGAATGACTACCTAGAGATGATGGGGTTGATATTGGCATTTGATGATAGATTGTCCGGCTTAGGAGAAATGATAGAGGATGATGCTTCTAAGCACATATATTTGTCGGAAGTACGTCAACAAATACGCCTTAAAGTACATTCAGAAGGGACAGAAGCTTCTGCCATTACAGTAGGTTTACCAGCGCTTGAAAGTGCGTTGCAACAACCCATTGAAATAAACTTCAATACACCATATATTTTCATGATATATGATACTCACACAAACATACCATTGTTTATGGGTGTTACGGATAACCCTTAAAAACTAGAGTGCAACATTCAAAAGGGATGCATTTATTAGCACCCCTTTTATACAAACGGAGAATAGACTTACTTAATCTTGTAGGAAAAGCTCCCTGCCATCGCTTCGTATTCTAAAATGACTGTTCATTGTGTAAAACATTTCAGTCCCACCGTTTTGAAATCTTTCGATAATACGGTCATCTGTCGGACGTTCGGGGTAGTAAATGTCTGCTTCCGACGGGCAGAAACCGGTTACTACGGCGTATTTCGCATTTGTGGCTATGTGATTTACAAATCTGTTGGTGCGCCTGTCCCATCGCCCATGACGCCCAACTTTTATGAAATCGAATTCCATAGCCATAAAATCATCGCAATCAAGCAATTGCTGTCTGCGGTGGGTAGTTGCGTCTCCCATAAACAGAAAATCATTTCTTCCGTGTCCTATTTTTACAATAAGCGAGAAATCATCGCCTGTGGCAATAAATTCAGCGTCATCGTCGTCGTCATCTTCCTCTTCAAAATCATCATATTCGTCCTCGATATCTTCAACGTCAATGGACATATAGGGCAAATCCGACGGGTCTATCACAAAATGAGCACCGTCTAAAACAAAGCTCATTGGCTCCGTTAATACAATCGGTTCAATCCCCGCGTTTTCCATTGCAGACTCAAAGCGCTGAACGTGGCGCGTAAGCCTGCTGTAATTGGGTACTACAATATTTTGCACATCTAAAAAATTGATAATCCGATGCGCCCCGCCAACGTGGTCGCGGTCAAAGTGCGTTATGATTAAGTAATCCAACGATGTAATACCGCGGCTAAGTAAGGTTCCCGCAATGGGGTCGCCATGCTGATTTTCTCCTGTGTCAATAAGAATGGCGTGGTTTTCCGTTGTAATAAGAATTGCGTCCGACCTGCCTATTCCAAATACAAAAACATCCATTAAGCCGCCTGCCAATTCCGGCCGCCCTTGCGGTTGATGTTCTTCCGGATATCCGCACCTGGGGCATTCGGGGCATATGAAACATTCGGTGTTTTTCCCGCAGGATGTAAAAACAAATAGCAGGCAAAGCAAAATTGCAAAAATTCTCTTTCTCATTTAAAGTTCCCCTCCGTTAAAGTAGTTCTTTTAGCCGCAACATGGCGGAATAGATATCCTTTTTGGAAAGCTTGTTTTGCTGTTCATGTAATTTTCGCGAAGCGTCCCGCAAGGAGCAATTCGATTTTACCATAATATCAATCAATTGTGACTCCAATGTTTGTTGGAAGTTTTCTTTTTCTTCGGAAAAAGTTTCCTGAAAACCGCCAGGAAGGTTTACAACGCAGGTATATTCGCCTTTTTCGGCTGATGGGTTTTGTGAAAGTTCCTCCAAAATTTGCGCGGGCGTTCCGCGATAAATCAATTCAAATTTTTTTGAAATGTCGTTACATAAACAGATTTGCGCGTTGGGAATGTTTTTTTCGATTAAAGAAATCGTGGCGGAAATTCGTTTGGGTGATTCATAGAAAACAACGGTTTCGTTTGAAAGAAACGCGTTTGCGAGAACTTCAATAGCTGCCTTTGTTCGCGGTAAAAAACCGACAAAAGCGAATCGCGAAGCCTCGAACCCCGAAACAGAAAGAGCGGCAACGACCGCACTTGCCCCACAAACAGGCACAACTTGAATTTCCGCTTCTGCCGCTAAGTTCACGAGCCTGTGACCGGGGTCGGAAATGCACGGCGTTCCCGCGTCGGAAATTAATGCGATATTTTTTCCTTCCAACAGAGCGGCAACAAAAAAATCTCCGCGTTTTCCTTCGTTAAATTTATGACAGGAAAACATAGGGACTTTTATCCCAAAATGCGTAAGCAAATTACGGCTGTGACGCGTGTCTTCGGCGGCAATCATGTCAACCTCGCCAAGCACCCGAACTGCCCTTGCCGTAATATCTTCTAAATTGCCAATCGGTGTTGCTACTACATATAAAATTCCTCGCAATTACAGCACAACTTCCATGTTAAAATCTGTTTCAAATTCAGCGTTTGCGGCAATTTCCATTGTACCCGTATTCCCGCCGATGTCAAATGCAACAGAAGACATTGCGTCTTGGAGCGCGGTTTTGCTGAACAAAGGATTATTCGGGTCAAAGCCGCCGTTGTTCGCATGATAAAGGTAATCACGCCTAACATAAATGCGCCGCTCCTTCATATCATGTGCACGCCGTCTGCGTGCTTCGGGAGAGTCGTCGCCCCTGCGGGTGGTTTTTTCTTCAAGCATTGCTCGCTCGCGCCGCTTAATCGCCGCAATTTGACGGTCTACCCTGTCAATTTTTAATTTAATATCCATTGCGGAAGCACCCTTCGACTTTGTATCCATGTCGCTTCCGTGAATTTCCATTAGCTTCGCCATAAGCCGCGAACGTATTTGATGTGCCCTCGCAAGAGTATCCGTATTACTGAGACGAACGGCACCCTCTCGCCGCGGCCGCCGCTTCTTCCGTTGTTCTCTCTGTTGCTGTTTAATTCTTTCGTTCGCTTCATGCAGCATTGTATTTTGATTTTCCTGTATCCGCTTCGCTATATCACGTTTGTTCCCGCCCGCAAATATAGAATCTACGGAAGCGGTAGAACTTTGCATTCCGCCGAATTTTTCACGCCTGTTCGTTAATCCGGTTGGTGTTTTAATATTCATTACGCATCCCTGCCTTTTAAAAATATTTCTCCTAATATTTGTATCGTAATTTTTAATGAAAATAATTAGCGATTTGATGTATACGCCTCTTTTTTTTGGGCAAAAATCCTTATATAAACAAAAGGGAGGACGACTATGATGGGATCGACAGAACGCGTAATTCTAATAAAAGGAGACTCAACAAAATGGTACAATCAAGCGATTTTCATAGTGAACCAAAACACACCGGCAACGAAGATGCCTGTGGATTTCGTGGCGGAAGCGGAGAAGATTATTTACAATCATATGGCAAGGCAAAAATACCCAGCTACCTCAAAAAAGGTTGCCGCGCCTGCCGAGTACACCTATCCGGACTTCAAGAAAACAGCATACTCGGTTGCACCCGCGTCGCGTACCGCCGCAAAGAAGAAAACGAGCAAATTTGACTTTGTGCTGAACATGATAATGATTTTGGCTTGTATTGCAATTGTCGCGGTTTTCACATACGGCTTAATGTCATAAACCGCGCGGTAAAACATAAACTAAATAAAAAAGGGGCAACTACGCTTATGCTTGGAACAACCCTTATTTTGGTTGGCCTTGTCGGAATCGCAGGCAAGGCATTGCATGCCTATTTAAAAGGAACCGACCCGCCGGAAGAACTGGAAGCCACTGTAAAGAAAACACGCCTGGACACAAAAAAAGCCGACGGCGTTGAAACCTATACATACATAATAACTTTTTTCATTCCCGAAAAAAATCGCTATCTAAGCCTAAGTGTCCCGCAAGAACAATTCGACATAACAATGGAAAAAGATAATGGAATTTTGATATGTAATATCAAAGAACAAAAATTCATTAGCTGGCAAGCTTTGTTTTAAGACATACAAAAAAATCGCGCGAATGCGCGATTCTTTATGCAAGAGGTTTTAATTTATAATTCAAGCACCTGTAGCCATCACGCGTTGCGCGCTGGTTTCTACGTTTTCTTGTTCTTGCTGTTGAAGCATTACTTGCATTTCGTTTATTACGCGGTCTTGCTCAAGCTCCATCATTTCCCTTGCCATGTCTGCGTCGGCTATTCTGCTTCTTGCGTCAGCAAGGTTAAGGCTGGATACGGAGTTCGCACTCATTGTGTACTCCATTCTGTTGCTTAACGTTCCAAGATTAGCGCGTTCGCCGGCAACTTGGGTAAGTGCGCTGTCAATTGCGGAAAGATCAAAGGAACCGTCTTCCGCTATGGCTGTCATTGCTTGCGCTATGCCGGACATATCGTTTATGCTGAAAGTAGCACCCGTTCCGCTGGGGCTTGAAGCTGTGTTCGCATCGGTAACCGAGCCGTCGAGAAGGGACATGGTGTTGAATTCCGTACCATTCACCGCAGCTTGAATTCCTTGCGCAAGCTGACCTATTTCATCTTGAATCATTGCGCGCTGATCGTCTGTTAAAATGCCGTTCTGCGCTTGTACGCTTAATTCACGAATGCGTTGTGCGCTGTCTCCTACGGTTTCCAATCCGCCCTCGGCTGTGTTAATTAAGGCTTGCATGTCCGCCGTGTTGCGGGTGCCCTGGTCTAAGCCGCGAATTTGCGCAAGCATATCTTCGGAAATCGCAAGACCCGCCGCGTCATCCGCCGCAGAATTTATGCGGTTTCCGCTTGCAAGACGCATCATTGCCGGGCTCATTTGATTCTGAGCTATATTATTTACAGTCATGGTAAATACCCCCTTTTGTGGTATCGAAAAAAATTATCTATTTAACAAAGTAATTGCGGATGCAGAACCCGCTGCCGCCCATTCGTCAAAGCCGTTCATTACTGCCGCCAATGTTTCGTGGCTTATTTCGGGCAGTTCACCGCCAAACATACGCTCTGCTTGATTGAAGCCGCGTTGTACCGCGTCGCGCATTACTTCGATTTGTGCGGGGTCGCCGCCGGTTAGTGCCACTGCGAAATCCAGCATTCTTGCAGCGGTTTCTTCTACCGAGAAATATCCGCCTTCCGCAAGCATTTCTTCGGCTTCGGCGCGCATTTCAGGGGTTACTTCTATGTCGCGTATGCTCCATCCGTCTGCTAAACCTTGACGTTCGGCTTGTTTCCCAAGCAAAGTTTCAATCATTTGACGGAAAGACTCTACGCGCTCTTGATGCGCACTCCACAGCGCACTGACGCGCTCCCTATCCATCTCGAAGGTTTCGGGAACGGGGGCTTGCTCTCCTTGATTGTACACACCTGCCGCACCGAAGTTTGTTCCGGTACCCGCGTTCGGCGGGGTTGACGGCGGCATTCCCGGAATAGGTGAATTGCCTTGATTGTTTTGATTACCTTGACTGTTATTTGTTCCGGTAATCAATTGAGATACACTGCTAATGTCCATTTTAAATCCGCTCCCTCTAATATAATCCTCCGGAAAAAAGTATTCTTCAATTAGTGTATCGGCATAGTACCAAAAAATCTTTAATTTGCCAAATTTTTTTCTATTATATCAGCAAGACTTTTTGCATATTCTTCGATTTTATTTTTATCGCGGCCTTCAAGCATCACGCGGACTACTGCTTCCGTGCCGGATGGTCGCACAAGAATTCTTCCTTCGCCTTTTAACGCGGCTTCAATTTTTGCTTGGGCTTTTTGAATTTCTTCGCAGGTCTCCAGTTCGGGCTTGCGGCTGTTAGGCACGGTTGCGTTAACCAGAACTTGCGGGAAAGTTTCCACCACGCCCGCAAGCGCGGAAACAGGTTGCTTCTTGCGCGTGATTACGGAAAGTAATTGCAAAGCGGTTAAAATTCCGTCGCCGGTTGTGCCGTATTCGCGAAAAATTACGTGCCCGGATTGTTCGCCGCCCAACGAATAACCATCCGCAAGCATTTTTTCGAGTACATAGCGGTCGCCTACGTCTGCACGGAACATATTAATTTTGTTATCGCGACAGAAGCATTCAAAACCTTGATTGCTCATTACTGTGGCAACTATTGTATTTTTTTCGAGTTTTTCGCGCTCGTTCATATCAAGACCGCAGATTGCCAAAATTGCGTCGCCGTCTATGAGTTCGCCCTTTTCGGAGACGGCAAGCATTCTGTCACCATCGCCGTCGAAGGCTATTCCTATGTCCGCTTTTTGTTCTTTTACGCAGGCTTGCAGGCGTTCCATATGGGTAGAGCCGCAATTTTCGTTTATATTAGCACCGTTTGGCGCGTTGTGAAGGGCCACTAAATTCGCGCCCAGTTTTTCAAATACCACAGGTGCTACATACGATGTTGCGCCGTTTGCGCAGTCTATGACAATTTTTAAGTTGTCCAAATTTAATCCGGGGACGGTTGATATTACAAACGAAGCATAATCTTCCGCCGCTGTTGGGCTTTTTTGGACGGTGCCTACGTCTTTACCCGTGGGACGCGGCAGAATGCGTTTTTCTTCAATCAGAGATTCAATTTCGTTTTCAATATCGTCGGGAAGCTTGAAACCTTCATTGTTGAAAAATTTTATTCCATTGTCCGCCATTTTATTATGCGAGGCGGAAATCATTACGCCCGCGTCAAATTTGTATTTTCGCACCAAATACGCAACGGCAGGTGTCGGAATTACATCCGCGCGGAAAACCGTTGCACCTATCGAGCATAACCCCGCCGTTAATGCAGCTTCAAGCATATCTCCGCTTTGGCGGCTGTCTTTCGCAACAAGCACTTTCGGTGCGTTTTTTGCTTCTTTCGTTAATACAAACGCTCCGGCGCGCCCTAAATCAAATGCCATCTCTGGTGTTAGTTCGGTGTTCGCAATGCCACGTATACCGTCTGTTCCGAATAATTTTCCCATTATTATATTCCTCCTGTTCTCATATATATATTAACATATGCATATATATGTTAAAAAGAAAATTTTTCGGAGGTGCCGCATGGCATACACGCGCTTTTTTTTGTCGCTTGAAAGTGAAGCATCCGGCTTCGATTTTAAAGGAAGAGCCCCTGCGGGACGCTGCATTGTTGAAAGTCGCGGCGGCATGGGAAAACTTTCCGTATGGGCGCAAGATATCAAAACGCAAACGCGTTACGGCGTTTATTTGATTTTTGCCGACAGCGGACGATATGTCGGAATTTCGATGGGAAGCCTTAACGCCGATGAAAAAGGAAAAGCGGAAATGCGGAAAGATTTCGCACCCGCTGCGCTTGGCAGATATTTGCTTGACGAGTTGGTTGGAGTTGCGGTGATTACCGCTGAGTCGCTTGAAAAGTCGTCGGTTGTTTCTCCGCTTTGCGGATACCGCGACAGAGCTGTTTCGTGGCGTGGAAGTTTTTACGAAGTGAAGCGCGGGGAAAAGAAGGAAGAAAGAATTGCGGAAGAAAAGACAATACCGGTTCCACCGAGCGAACCGGAAATTATTTCAGAAGCTGTTACTGAAGTTAAATCTGAAATTGCTTCGGAATGTGAGCCGGAGGTTGCACCTGAAATTATTTGTGAAAGTGAAGCAGAAAGTGAACCGGAAAGTGAACCGGAAGTTGCGCCTGAGATTTTTTCGGAAAGTGAACCGGAAGTTGCTTCTGAAATTGATTCGGAATATGAGCCGGATGTAGCGCCTGAGATTGTTTTGGAATGTGAACCGGAAGTTGCACCTAAGATTGATTCGGAAAGTGAACCGGAAGTTGCTTCTGAAATTGATTCGGAATGTGAACCGGAAGTTGCTTCTGAAATTGATTGCGAATGTGAACCGGAAGTTGCGCTTGAAATTGATTCGGAATGTGAACCGGAAGTTGCTTCTGAAATTGATTCGGAATATAAGCCGTATGTTGCGCCTGAAATTGTTTCGGAAAGTGAACCAGAAGATGTGCCTGAAATTGCTTCGGAATATAAGCTGTATGTTGCGCCTGAAATTGCTTCGGAAGTTGCAACGGAGATTGAGCCGGAAATTATTTCAGAAGCCGTTCCGAAAACTTCTCCCGGGCCGGAAAATATCTCCGAACCGGAAATTCCACCCGAACCCACACCACCCGTGCGTGCGCGTCAAACCGCTCCCCGCGCACGCAAGCCGAAAGGTGCGAAGCCAATATCACGCAATGAAATGGCACAGGAATTAAACAACGAAACAAAAACCACCCCCGCCCGCACTGAAAATATATTAGCAATGGAAACAATATTCAGCAGAAAAAAGCACATAAAACCTTTTGAAAATTTTTCACGCGAAACAACATGGGTGAAGCTTACAATTGCAGATGCCGTTCCGCTACCGTACAACCGGCCGCTTCTTTTGGAAGAGCCGTTTGTCCGCGCCGCCTACGCCAATCACGACCATTTACTGCTTGGTTTAGCCGCCGACGGCATTGAATACATCATAGGCGTACCGTGCGAATACAACCCCGAAGAACGTCACCACGCCAAACGTCTTGGTTTCTCTCAATTCAAAACCAACGCAAACGGCCCGCCAAAACGCGGCGACAAAGGTTATTGGCTGATGTTTTTGGATATGTAGGTAACTGTAAAATAGCCACGTCTTCATCTAGACGTGGCTATTTTATTATAGTGTCATTGTCACTTCTATTTGCATCTTAATTATGGATTTAACAATTCAACGAATACCATTTTTAAGAAAGCTATTTGCGTAAGCAGTACGATAAAGGAATAAAAAATCACTAAACAAATCGCGGAAATAAGTCGAAAGTAATATAGACGAAAAAAGAAAATATCATAATGTCCTACGGGAGTGTTTTATGAATTCATTTAATGTGTCAATAACTCAAAGTGCGGTACAAGGGGCGGCAGGGTCGCAAAGCGGGCCCCGCAGAAGCGAAGCAAATTGGACAACAGGGCAGACTATTTCAGCGTTGTACGAATCGCTTAACGGCAGTACCGCAACTTTACGTACACAAGACGGAGTAACATTTACCGCGGATGTTTCATCAATAACGGGCAGGGTTGGAGAAACCCTGCGCTTTTGGGTGCAAAGAACACGCACAGGCTTTAAGCTTACACAGGATATCGCGAATCCTGATGTTAGAATGCAGGTTGGACGCGGAGTATCATCTGCGCTGGACGGGCTTCGCGGCGTTGCGAATACATTGAGCCAACTGAAGGAAACCGAAGAACTTCGCGACGACCACCGCCAAGAGCAAGCCGCGAAAGTAGCGCAAGCCATAAAATCCATACGGCGTGCGCAGTCATTTGCAAACGGAACAGGCAAAAAAACCGCTGTTGCGGCAATGGTTCAAAGTGGGCTGGATATAGGAAAAGTGAGCTTTACGGATTTCAACCGCGTGATGCATAACATTGATAAAACGCCGGAAAATCCCATAAGCGAAGAAGAACTTGCCGACGGCATGAAACGCGATTTCGCAAAGCCGGAAAACGCGAAAACCATTGTGGAAAGCCTGTATAAGCACGGAATGGCGGTTTCCGACCAAAACGTAAACGCAATGGAACACGCGTGGGAAAAACTGCCTGAAAAAGTAGAGCCGCAAGCAATAGAAAAATTGGTTGCGGATGAAAAAGACCTCACGCTTGATAATGTATATAAAAGTACGCATTCCATTGGCGGAGCCGCGGCACCTCCGGTAAGCGGCGCACCGTGGGAATCGCTTCAAGGCGCGTTAAAACGACTTTTCGACCGCGAAGGAATCGCGTATGTTCAAGATAATTTGGTTGCGGCGCGCTTCCTTTTAGACCGTGACCTGCCGCTGACCCGCGTTAATATAGACAAAGTAATTTTCCTTAACGCTATGTCCGGAAATATTCCAAAAGACGCATTCTTTGACCGCGCTGCGTTTCAGCTCGCAACGGACAAACCCATCGGCGCAATGGATTTACCCGATGTAGCACGCGCCAGCGAAGCACAAGTAAAATTTGCGGAACAAGCCGTGTTCCGCGCGCGTTCTTTTGGCATAGACGCGGGGCATATGCTTGATGTTATGAAAAACGTTAACGTGTCCGAGCAGGACTCGTACAGATATCACCGTATGGCAGGCGGAGACGGCTCACAATTCGCAACAACGCGCATGACAAAGCTTTATAATTATTTGGCAAATATTCCGCCGCTTACGGTAAACGTACACTCGAACATAATGAACGGGAAATCGCCGTTTACGGTTTTGGGCATTCACGAGTCCGTGCTTTACGCCCGCGCCCGCGCCCACTACGAACAACACGCAACCGTTCCCGACCCGCGTTACGGCGATTCCTTTGCGAAAGTTAAAGGAGAATTCGCTCCGCTTCTTGAAAAACTGGATATCACGCCGTCGGCGGAAAACCTGAAAGCATCTTTTATTTTGAGTAAAAACAGCATGGACGTTACGCAGGAAAATGTTAACGCGGTTAAAGAAATTGACGCGAAAATCAACGCGCTTGCCACTAAGCTTCACCCGATTATTGCGGCAAGCATGGTTCAAGAAGGGCTTAACCCGCTTGAAATGCACGTTGACCAAGTGCTTTCGTATGTAAAGCATTTCAATCTTGGCAAAGGCAAGGACGTTACGGGAAAAATCGCGCAATACATCATGGAAATGGATGAAAGTATGCAACTCGACCCGGAAGTAAGAAAATCCATGATTGCGCTGTACCGAATGCTTCATATAATCCAGAAAGACGAAGCCGCCGCGCTGGGGCTTGCGACGGAAATGGGTTCCTCTCCGACGCTTGGCGCGCTGATGGAACTTGCGAAAAAGTTCAAGCATATTCGCTCCGGCGACGCGGTGGATATGCAGGTTGACGAAAGTTTCGGGCAATTGCAACGAATAGTTCGCCCAGAAGGAAATATCAAAGGCGCGGTAGAGCAAACGGCAGACTCGCTCGCAAAGAAAATCAGCCACATGGACGTTGTATTAGACAGATTTGTAGACGTTGCATCTCCCGCAATTCTTGAACAATTGCTTAGCTCTCCCGACGGTCTTGATAAACCGCTGGAAGACTTGACCGCAAGCGGTATTCTCCCCGAATCACCCGACTACACACCCGCCGACACGGTAAACGCCGCAAAAGTCGTTTTCGAGCGTATGGTAGCCGAGCAAATTCAAGCGTTTATCGCGGCAAACCCGCAGCTTGTGCATTTCTTATCCAGCCGTAATATTGCTACAACCGTCGGAAACATTAAGTCATTGGAAAAATTGACACGCTCCAATCGCGCCTTAGCTGACGAACTGGAAGAAGCCGAAAGAAACACCGAAGAAGAGCTAGGCACAGACAGCATTCTGGACGCGCTTCAAGACACATCTCTTTCCGGTTTGCGCAAGGGTTCAACTCCCGGATTGCTTTTCGCAAGAATTCTGGACGCGGTAAACAATGCGTTGCCGACCAAAAGCACCGCTTCGCTTGAATCTCTGCTTGCCGTAACCCATGCGTTAAATGGCGATGCCGAAAGCGGTTTCCAACTGCCAATCAACGTGAACGGACGCATAGCAAATCTTCAATTATATGTACTGAACGACCGCGCCCTAACCCAAGACGGCGCAAGAGTTCTTCTTTCTCTTGATACGAAAAACTTAGGGCTTGTAACCGCATACTTCACAATGAACGCCGACGGCGTTGACGTAATAGTAACCGCCCAAACCGAAAGAGCATTGGAAGCCCTAACAGACCGCACCGAAGCCCTGACACAAATGCTTTTTGGCGCGGGCGTAAAAATAGAAAACCTCCAAATTATTTTAGACAAAGAACCTACACTGGAAACCTCGCTACCCCCCGACGCGCTGCAGCAATGGGCAACCGATAGCCCCGAAGTGCGTAGCATAACATCATCCACGGTAGACCTGCGAGTGTAAATTTGGCTTACACCTAAGGAAGAAGGGCTGTGTGCTTCGATACGCAAAGCACACAGCCCCTCCCTCGCTTTTACATACTTAGAACCCCGGAAATTCCGTCATATTTGTAGTGCAGAAATGTTTACCTGGGATATTTGAGAAGTCGGGTAAGGTGAAATCGAATTCGCTGTATCGGCTGTCCAAGTCAAGTTCCAGGCCGAATGGCTGTCATAATTTCCTGTTCTTTTCCTGTCAATTTCATTTTTTCTCACTACCAAACTTATTTTAGATTTGCGGGCTATTTTTCCGCTTATTGTTCCGTTGTGTCTCGTGGTTCCCAACCTGTGGGAATGGGGGATAAATCTAGCAGTTCGTGTGCAAGCCTTACCAAGTATACGTCACGAAATGCGGCAAAGGGATTATCTTCCCTTTCTCTTCGGGAACGGGTATCTACTGGGGGCGGATATATCCTCTGCCCCCCCCATTGTACTAAAATAAAACTCCCCGCCAATAACTGCCATGATGTTTGTATGCCCTATCCCATTCTGCACACTGGGTTGTTCGTATCTTCTTACAACGGTATCTATTCTGCGCCAAAC